>Ga0213839_1001080_pt1 | contig 20013 bp, 14 predicted proteins | sample SWPATP21_FD_160075 | JGI IMG/M metagenome (GOLD analysis project Ga0213839, IMG submission 160075) | Coastal seawater microbial communities from Marineland, Florida, United States - SWPA TP2 #1 | ecosystem: Environmental > Aquatic > Marine > Coastal | place: USA: Florida | collected 2016-08-14
GCGTAGGGTGGGTCGTGGCCCGCCTGTCCGCGGCCGACGACCCGGCGTCCCGACGGGATGGGCTCGTGCTCGACGGGTGGCAGCGCCTGCTGGTGAACGGGCGTCAGGTGGAGCTGACCGACGACGATGCGCTTCCCGCCCTCGAGGAGGGGGCGGAGCTGGTGGTCGACCGGCTGAGCCCCGGTCGCGACGGCACGGCTCGCATCGCGGAGGCCTTCACCAATGCCTTCGCCCTTGGCCACGGCGTGGCGTACTTCGTCGAGCGCCGCCCGAGGGAGGGGGTGGAGCCGCGGGTGTCCTTCGCCGAGCGGGCCACTTGTCCCGAGCACGGCGTGGTGCACGACGTCGCCCTCACGCCGCGACACTTCAGCTTCAACAGCCGGCTGGGGGCATGCACCCGCTGCGACGGGGTCGGCGTCACCACCACCATCGTCCGAGAGCGCCTGCTTCCCGAGCCCGACGCGTCCTTCTGGGATGCTGTCGACCCCCGCGTGGGTGGGGTCCTCGCACGGTCGGCCCGAAACCGGGCCTTCCTCGACGCGCTCCTCGCCCAGCACGACACCTCCGCCGAGGCCCCGGTCGCGAGCTGGTCTGACGAGCTGATCGACGCGGTGCTGGAGGGGGTGGAGGAGCCGCTCCACCTCTCGTGGACCAAGCAGTGGGGCAGCAGCAAGCGGCACGTCGAGGAAGGCAGGGTCTGGCCGGGCCTGCTGTCCATCCTCGACAACTGGTCCAGCCGCCTCTCCTGGCTCACCCAGCAGTCCACCTGCCCGCGGTGCAAGGGGGGACGCCTCCAGCCGGGGCTCCTGGCCGTCACCGTCGACGGCATCGACATCCACAGCCTTTGTGGACTGCCTGTCGACGACGTCCGCGAGCGGGTCGGTGGCTGGGAGCTGGAGGGAAGCCGTGCGCTGATCGCCGAGCGTCCCCTGGAAGAGCTGCGACGTCGCCTGGGCTTCCTCCACGACGTTGGCCTGGGCTACCTCGCGCTGGATCGGGCCGCCGACACGCTGTCGGGTGGGGAGTCCCAGCGCATCCGCCTCGCCTCCCAGCTGGGCAGCCAGCTCACCGGGGTGACCTACGTCCTCGACGAGCCCACCGTCGGTCTGCACCCCCGCGACACCGATCGGCTCCTCGGCACGCTGGAGGGCCTGCGGGATGCGGGCAACACCGTGCTCCTCGTGGAGCACGACCCGGAGACCATCGAGCGGGCCGACCACGTCATCGACATGGGCCCGGCGGCGGGCATCCACGGGGGGCACGTCGTGGCCGAGGGCACCCCTCGCGAGCTGCGCAGCCACCCCGACAGCCCCACGGGCCGCTGGCTCGCCGGGGTCGACCGCATGCCGGACCGGCCCTCCCGTCGTCGGCCCCGGAGCTGGATCGAGGTGCGGGGCGCCCAGGCCCACAACCTGCGGGGTGTCGACGTCCGCTTCCCCACCGGGGTGTGGGTGGCAGTCGCGGGCGTGTCGGGCTCGGGCAAGTCCAGCCTGGTGATGGACACCCTGGCCCCGGCGCTGCTGGCGTCCATGGGCAAGGAGGTCTTCGCGGCCCCCCACGACGGCTTCGATGTCGGGGAGAAGGTCGACAAGGTCGTCGTCGTGGATCAGGCGCCCCTCGGTCGCAGCCCCCGCTCCACGCCGGCCACCTACACGGGGGCCATGGATGCGCTGCGCTCGCTCTACGCCAAGACGCGGGGCTCCATGGAGCGGGGCTGGAAGCCGGGGATGTTCTCCTACAACTCGCCCAGCGGGGGCCGCTGTGCCATCTGCGAGGGGCGCGGCGCCATCCTCGTGGAGATGCACTTCCTCCCCGACGTGTGGGTCCCCTGCGAGGCCTGTGGCGGGCGTCGGTACGGCGAGGAGGTGCTCCAGGTGCGCTGGCGGGGCCACTCCATCGCCGATGTGCTCACCATGCGCTGCGACGAGGCGCTGGAGCTGTTCCAGAACCACCGGCGGCTGCACCGCACGCTGAAGGCCCTGGTCGACGTCGGGCTCGGCTACCTCACCCTCGGGCAGCCGGCGACCACCCTCTCTGGAGGGGAGGGCCAGCGCATCAAGCTCGCCAGCGAGCTGTCCAGCCGCAAGGGCCACGCGGTCTACATCCTCGACGAGCCCACCACGGGCCTGCACCTGGCCGACGTCGCCCGGCTGGTCGACGTGCTCCACCGCCTGGTCGAGCAGGGACACACCGTGCTCACCATCGAGCACCACCTCTCCATCCTCCAGCAGGCCGACTGGCTCGTGGAGATGGGGCCGGAGGGGGGCGCAGCTGGCGGCCAGGTGGTGGCCCAGGGCACGCCAACGGAGGTCGCACGGGCCAACACGGCCACCGGTCGGGCGCTGGCGCAGGGGTTCGCCAGCGAAACATCCTGACACAGGGCGGGGGCAACACCACGTGGGGCCCTGCATTATGCTCGGGTCACCACGGAAGGAGACCCCCATGCGCAACACGCTGAGCCTGATGGCCCTGATGACCCTCACCGGATGCATCCGCACCGCCAGTTCCTGGGAAGGGATCTGGTTCGTCGAGGTGCCGGTCGACGACACCTACGAGTGTGAGAACGACCTCGACGAGAACTTCAAGGATGCGGACGTCCCCGACGATGACGACCCCGTTGTCGGCGAGTGGACCTACACCAACGACTTCAAGGGAAGCAACGGCGGCTTCTTTATGCAGGTGCTGTTCGAAGACGGCGTGGCCTTCGGGATCGTCGACGACGTCGTCTACGTGGGTCGCGAGGTGTCCGGCAAGACCCTCACCCTCACCTGGGAGTCGTCGGAGGAGAGCGAGAGCACCGACGAGCACGAGTCCGGCTACGTCTACCAGGAGACGGTGTCCGGAACGGTCACCGAGACCATCACCCTCACCAAGAACGACAAGAACGTCTACGGCGGCACGGTCGACATCACGTCCGACAGCTCGGTCGGGTACCTCGAGTCCGACGAGTGGGAAGGCGCCGAGACGGGCATCGCCAGCGGCCAGATCCCCTCCTTCCTGCTGGTGGGCGACGGCAACACCAACGAGCGCGACGTCGACGAGTGCAGCGGCGACGAGTGCGAGATCACCGTCTCCACCAAGTGCAGTGGCACCACGGACGTGACCGCTACCTACGTCGGCAAGCACAACGAGGGCCTGTACGAGGGCATCCAGGATGCCGGGCGCGACCCGGGCCTCGGCGGTGGCGGCGGCGGCACCTACTACTGACACGCTGCCATGATGCGGGTCGCCGCCGTCCAGTTCCGTCCGAAGCGCGACCCTCTCGACCTCGAGGGGGTCGTGTCGCGCAACCGCGCGGCCCTGCTGGCCCTGGCGGTCGAGCGGCTGGGCCAGGGGCCGGTGGACCTGCTCGTGCTGCCCGAGATGGCAGCCAGCGGGTACCTGTACCCGTCCAGCGAGGCGCTCGGCCGGATCGCAGAGACCGACGACGGCCCCACGGTCGCGGCGGTCGCCTCCCTGGCCCGGGACCATGGCTGCCATGTGGTGATCGGCTTCCCCGAGCGGTCGGCCGGGCGGCTGTACAACAGTGCCGCCGTCGTCGACGGGCACGGTGAGCTGGTCGCCGTCTACCGAAAGCGCTTCCTCTACGAGGCCGACGTTCCCTGGGCCACCCCGGGGGACGGGCCCTACCCGGTGGTCGATACCGGGTCCGGTCGCTTCACGGTCGGCATCTGCATGGACCTGAACGCCGACGCCTTCACCGGCTGGGTCCGGCACTCGGCCGCGGAGGCCGTCGCCTTCCCCACGAACTGGGTGGACGAGGGCGAGCCCGTCTGGCCGTACTGGGCCTGGAGGCTCCGTGGGGCCCGCGCGGCGCTCGTCGCCGCCAACCGATGGGGTGGGGAGGACGTGCACGGGGCCATGGTGGACGGGCCTACCGACCGGGACGCAGGTGTCACCAGCTTCTCCGGGGCGTCCTGCGTCCTCCAGTGGCGCCGCCACGGGCAGAGCCTCCGGCCGACGGTCCTCGCGGCGCTGCCCCCTCGAGGCGACGGGAGCCTCGGCGCGATGTTCTGAGCCGGGCCCTTAGGGCCCGGTCCAGAACAAACGCTCGCATCGAGGACGTGATGCGCGTTCGAGGGCAAGGAGGAGAGTCGAGGGTATAGCGAGCTATCCCGAGTTCTCGACGACGCAGCCATCGGGCGTGCAGCGCGTCCGAATGCAGCGATTGTTCTGAGCCGGGCCCTTAGAACCGCTCCAGCTCGTCGACCCGCTTCCGCAGCGCCTCGAGCTCGTCCTTCAGGGCCTGGAGGTCCTCGTCGGCGACGGGCTCGGGGGCGGTGCGGCTGGTGATGAGCCGCGCGGCCTTCCGGGCGTCGTCGGAGAGCCCCGCCCAGCGCAGCCCGCTGGCCCACGCCCGCAAGACCTCGGCGGTCTCCTCGTCGCCCCGAGCCCCGAGGAAGGCGATGGCTCGCTGCTGCACCTTGAGGTCCCGGCTCTGGAGCTGGTCCTCGATCCGACGCAGGGCAAGGCGTCGGACGGTGTCGTCGTCGAGCTCACCCCAGACGGCCTCCAGCAGCGTCCGGGCCTGTCTCATCGGCCACGGCTTGGTCGAGAGGCGGAGGTAGGGGAGAGCCTGGCGGGCGTCGTCGGGGTCTGCGACCTTGGCCAGGGCGGTCAGCGCGACCGCGTGGCGGTGGGCCTCCGGGTGGGGGTCGCGGGCGGCGAGCCAGCGGCGGGCCACCACCGCGGCCCGGTCGGGGGCCACGCCAGCGAGGGCGTCCAACGCCTCCAGCTGCTCCTGGTAGGAGCCGGAGCGCGTGGTGCGGACGAGCCGGTCGGCGTCGACGTGCTCGTCGAGGGAGCCCAGGCTCTCGTACAGCACGGACCGGAGCGCGGGAGAGGCCCCCTCCAGAGCGTCGAAGAGGGCGGTCGCTGCGGTCTCGCTCGGCATCGTGGCCAGCGCCTTGGCGGCCGCCACCCGCATCACGTCCGACGCGCCCTCGTCGGTGACGAGGGTGCTCAGGGCCTCCAGGGGCTCCACCTCAGCCGTCTCGTGGAGCGCCCGGATGGCCGTCAGCCGCGCGAAGGGCCGGGCGCCGTGGGTGACCTGGTGGGCCCACTGGGCCGGGCTCTGCTCGTGGCGCCACGCGGCGAGCAGTCCGCCATCGGGGTCGACGGCGACGTGGAGGGGGGCGGTGGGGAGCTCGCGGACGAGCTCGGTCCGGCCCGGACCCACCCTCATGGTCGCTGCCACCGGTCCGTCCTCGGTGCCGATGGACACGGCCAGCGGGAGGCGCGCGACCGGCACGCCGTCGGCCGGGGCCTGCTCGACGACCACCCGGACCTGCTTCGTCTCGGCGTCCCAGCTCCACGAGCTGGACAGGGACGGCTCACCCGAGCCATGGGCGTACAGGTCGAACCAGGGCCCCACGTCTCGACCGGACACGTCCCGGAAGGCCTGACGGAGCTGGTCCGAGGTGACGAGGGAGCCTCGGTGCCGGTCGATGTAGGTGCGGATCGCGGCGTCGAAGGTCTCTCGCCCGAGGTGCAGCTCCAGCATGCGGAGGAGGCTGGCCCCCTGGACGTAGACCCCCGCGTTGTCGGCGCCGGTGAACGTGGAGGCGATGGGGGACACGGGGCGCTGATCCCACCGGGAGGCCTCGTGCCACCGCTGGACCCGCGCCGCCATCGCGTCCTCCCCGAGGGCGTCCTCCTCCCAGCGACCCGCCCAGTAGGTGGCGAAGCCCTCGTTGAGCCACAGCTCCGTCCAGCCGCGGCAGGTGAGCAGGTCGCCGAACCACTGGTGAGCGAGCTCGTGGGCCACGATCCGATGCCCCCGCGTGGTGTCTTCCTCGTCGTCGTGGAGGGCCAGGTAGTCAGCGAGGACCACGAGGCCTGGGTTCTCCATGCCCCCGTGGAGGTAGCGGGGGGCGAAGGCCTGCCGGTAGTTGGGGTAGGGGAAGGGCTCGTCGAGGACGTCCTCGAAGTAGTCGAACATCTCGGCGGTGGGCGCGGTGAGCCGGCGGGCGGCGTCGGGGTCGATCCCCCTGGGCACCAGCAGGGTCAAGGGAGCCGACGCGTCGCCAGCGAGGGAGACCTCCTCGACCTCGCCGGCCATGATGGCGACGAGGTAGTTCACAACGGGCTCGTCGAGGCGGTACGACCAGCGGACGTGGCCGTTGTTCAGCGGGGTCTTCTCCTGCAGCGTCCCGATGGCGTAGGCGGCATGGTCCCCCGGCACGGTCAGGTGGGTGGAGACCGTGAAGCGGTCGGTGGGGTGGTCCCAGCTCGGGAACCAGTAGCGGTGCTGCTCGGCCTCTCCCTGGGACCACACGACCTTCGCCTCCCCCTTGGGGGCGTCCGACAGGCCCCGGAAGTGGATGCCTGCCAGGGGCTCCGCCTCGTAGCGGATGGCGACCTGCACGGAGGGACGGTCCACGGGCACGTCGATCTCGAGCCGGTCCAGCCGGACGCGGTAGGTCGCTGGCTTGCCGTCGACCAACACCTCGTCGATGTCGAGGTGACGCTGGTGCAGGGTGAGGACGGGGCTCGGCGCGCCCAGGCGGCTGGCGTCGAGGGTGGCGCGTCCTGTGACCCGCCCCTCGTCGAGGTCGAGGGCCAGGTCCAGGTCCAGGTGGGTCACATCCCAGGGATGGTCGGGGAGCTGGACCCCCTGGGTGGTGGCGGCCCGGGCCAGCGCGCCCAAGGCGAAGAGAAGGCTCAACCGTTGGCCTCGAGCCACTTGCGACCGACCTCGGCCGTCTTCGTGTAGGACTTCTCGACCTCGGCCACGACCGCGCTCTCGATGCGGCCCCCGATGAAGCGCACGGACACGGTGATCTCGCCGTCGACGACCTGCTCGCACCCGGATGCGGTGGGCACGATGCGGAAGGAGCCCTTGGCGTCGAGCTTGCCGGGGAGGATGGTGGGGACGACCCGCCAGGTGACCTCGCCCTTGGCGGGGTCGAAGCGGTTCTCCTGCTCGTAGACCAGCCTGGAGGCACCCAGCACGGAGGCTGCGGCGGAGGGAAGCTCCTGATGGGGGGTGATGCGGATGCGACGGACCCGCACGCCGCCTGCCTCCTCCCGATCCTCCAGGACCTCCCGGTCGTAGGTGGCGCCGTCCATCAACATCGCGTCGAAGGAGTCGGACCAGTACATCTCCCAGTAGCGCTCGGGGGGACACGGGAACGCGTGGCGGGACTGCAGCTTCACGGAGACCTCCAGGGCGTCAGCGTACCGCAGCCGACGGGCCAGCTGGGCCCCTAGTTCGTTACCGGAGAGCATGGCCGACATCCAGCGAGCGAGGGCGTTGCTCCAGGGGCGCGTGGCGGTGCTCACGGGGGCCGGCGTGTCCACCGACTCCGGGATTCCCGACTACCGCGGTCCCGAGACGGCCCGGCGGGCCCGGAACCCCGTTCGATTCGACCAGTTCGTCGGAGACCCTGCCTGGCGCCAGCGCTACTGGGCCCGAGCCACCGTGGGCTGGCAGCGAGTGGCGGGGGCGCGCCCCAACAGCGGCCACCGTGCGCTGTCCGCGATGGCGTCGCGGCTGTCGGGGCTGATCACCCAGAACGTCGACGGTCTCCACCAGGCGGCGGGCAGCCCCGACGTGATCGAGCTCCACGGGAGCCTGCACCGGGTGGTGTGCCTCGACTGCGGACAGCGGGAGCCTCGGCGGGAGCTCCAGGATCGACTGGAGCTGGCCAACCCGGGCTTCGCCGCTCGGGTCGTGGAGGTGGCGCCCGATGGGGACGCGGAGCTGGAGGACGTCGACGGCTTTCGGGTCCTCGGCTGCCTCCGCTGTGGAGGGCCCCTCAAGCCGGATGTCGTGTTCTTCGGCGAGTCCGTTCCACGGGACCGCGTCGAGGCCTCCTACGGGGTGGTGGAGGAGGCCGATGCGCTGTTGGTCGCCGGGTCGTCCCTGACCGTGTTCTCCGGCTACCGCTTCGTGAAGCGAGCCGTGTCCCTGGGGAAGCCGGTGGTGATCGCCACCCTCGGAGCCACCCGAGCCGACGAGCTGGCGTCGGTGAAGCTGGACGCCCCTCTCGCAGAGGTCCTGCCGAGGCTCTGAGGAGGATCGAGCGTCCTTCGCCAGATGCCTGCAGGTCGTGGCGCGAGGCTCCAGGCTTCAGTCTTCGGGCTACGGCATGCACGGGCACATGGACCGGCTTCGAAGACCTCTGAGCGCCGCGCCCCTTTGGGCAGCGCGGCCCCATTGGTGCGAGCTGAACCCGTAGCCTGACGCCCGAAGCCCCCGAGCGGACTAGGCGCTGCGCGTGCATCGGTGAGGCACGTCCTAGCTTCCCACTGCGGAGAGCGTGGGCTGGCCGGCGATGACCACCTCCGGACGGGAGGTGTCGGTCACGGAGACCACCGCGCGCAGCACGCTGTCGAGGCGGCGGTCCACGTCGTCCCGCTGCTGCCCGTAGAACAGCCGGTGGATCCACCAGGGGGTCTGGGCGGCGTCCGGGGAGCCGACGGAGGCGAGGATCGGAACCTGGCGCTCGGCGGCCTCCAGCACCCGCTCGGCCGTGGCGGCGTCGGGAATGTCGCCCACGGCGATGAGGTCGGCCCCCAGGCGCAGGGCCTGCTGGATGCCCGTGGCGTAGCTGGGGAGGTCCGTGCCGACCTCGCGGTGGCTGATGGCCGCCATGGCGTCGCGGTGCAGGTAGGTGAGGGGGGTCTCCAGGATCCAGACGGCAGCTCGAGACCGTGCGTTGTAGCCGTGGATCAAGGCGTGGAGAAGCTCGTTGCGGTGGATCCCGCTCACCAGGGTGAGGCCCGGCTGGCCCACGAGGCCGTCGACCTTCCCAGGGTCGACGCCGAGCTCGTTCAGGGGCGGAACCTGGGAGATCACCCGGCGTACCACCGCACCGAGGGAGCCTCGCTGGCGGTAGATGTAGGCGCGGTAGCGGCCGAGGCCGTTGATGCCGAAGCTGAACTCGTGGTCGGTGATCTGGGCCACCGGCAGCTCCAGGTGCCCGAGGGCGCACAGGGCGAAGACCGCGGCCTTGGTGTCGGCCGGCGTCAGGGCCGAGAGCCGCGTCGGCACCAGCGTCCCGTTGTCCAGGCGCAGCAGCGGCCGGTTCGGCACCTTGAAGTGGACCTCGACGGCTCCTTGCTCGGAGGCGTCACGGAGGATGCGGAGCATCGTGTCGCGGCTGATGTTGTGCATGATGGTGTCCCGGATGGTGGTGCTCGAGGGGTTCCATTCCCTCATCGGTCCGGGGCCGCTGCCGTTTCAGCGATCGATCATGATTCCTCGTCTTCCTCGTCGGACGCCTTCTTCTTCGAGCGCTTGGGGATCCGCATCCTCCCCTCGGACGGGCCGCCACCGAACAGGTCGTCGAGGCCACCCCCGCCACCCCCTCCCGACGGGGAGCGGTTGACCGGCGGCTTCGCCTTGGGGGGCGGCTTGGGCTTCGGGGGCGTGCGGTCTGGCTGGGCCTGCTGGGGGGCTGGCTGCTGCGCAGGCGCTGGCTTCGGGGCTGGCTTTGCGTAGGCCTTGGGCTTCGGCCGAGGGGCGTCGACGATGTCGGTGTCGGATCGTCCGCGGACGCCCTCCTCGTGGAGCTTCTGGGACATGGCGAGGTCGCCGAGGATCGACAACACGTCGTCGTAGTTGCGGAGGGGCGGCGGCGCCTTGGGGCCCTTCGCCTCGGAGCGCCACTGCTCCCGCTCCTGACGCACCTCGGAGGCGGTGCGGCCGGAGCTGTCGACGACCCGCGTCTTCGGAGGCGGAGCCTTCTGGGGGGCCGCCCGCATCCGACCCGTCCGGGTCTTCGGGTTGTGGGGCACCCGGGGCGGGCGGCGGTCGATGGGGGGCGGAGCCGCCTCCTCTTCGACGGGCGTGCGCTGGGGCGGGGGCACGGAGCGTGGCCTCGGCGCGGGGCTCGGCTCCTCCGAGTACGTGGGCTGAGGGGCCTGCCGACGGGGGGCCTCCTCCCGCTGGGGCGGCACGATGCGCTTGGGCTGCGGGGGAGGAGGGGCGTGCTCCGTAGGCCGCTCGATGCGGGGCCCGTCGGGCATGCGGACCAGCCGATCCGCTGCGTAGACCTCCCGGGTCTCCTGGGCGACGCGCTTGCCGGGGACCTTGGGGAGGAAGGGGTCGTCGTCCTCCACCTTTCGCCAGAACTTTCGGCTGTTGCCCGCGGGTCGGAAGGTGCGGCGCTGGAACAGACGGGAGCTGGTCTGCCAGCCGCCCACGCGGCGCTCGGCGATCTTCTTCACCGGCGGGTCCCAGCCCTCCTGGTCGGGCGGAAGAAGGTCGTGGACCTTGGCCTCGTCGGGTAGATCGGCGGTGCTTGCTCCCTCGGGCGGGGCGTCGGGCCCCTTCGGACGGTCGGTGCTCATCGGCCTCTGTCGCATGTTCGGTCGTCGATCCTGGCTCGGTCCGAGGTCGGGCAGCGAGCTGCCTTCCCACCGACCCCGGAATCGACGGAGCAGTGTGGACGCCAGTGTACCCGAGTTACGGGCGGGCCTCGGAGGATGCCATGGCGGCGCTGGAGACGCTCGAAGCTCGCGGCTTCGTGAAGCAGATGACCCACGAGGCGGAGATCCGCGAGGCGCTCGCTGCGGGGCCCGTCACCTTCTACATCGGCTTCGATCCGACGGCCGACAGCCTCCATGCGGGCTCGCTGGTCCAGGTGATGACCATGAGCTTCCTCCAGCGGGCCGGCCACAAGGTGGTGGCGGTGGTCGGGGGCGGCACGTCCCGGGTCGGTGATCCGAGCGGGAAGACCGAGCTGCGGAAGATGATGAGCGACGAGACCATCGCCGCCAACACCCGCGCCCTGAAGGAGCAGCTGTCCCGCTTCCTCACCTTCGACGGCGAGAGCGGCATCATGGTCGACAACGCCGACTGGCTGATGGACCTCGGCTACATCGCCTTCCTGCGCGACATCGGGCGCCACTTCTCCGTCAACCGGATGCTGGCGGCCGAGTCGTACAAGCAGCGCCTCGAGCGGGGCCTGTCCTTCATCGAGTTCAACTACCAGCTGCTCCAGGCCTACGACTTCCTCGAGCTGTTCCGCCGTCACGGCGTGCGGCTGCAGGTGGGGGGCGACGACCAGTGGGGCAACATCGTGGCGGGGGTCGACCTGATCCGTCGTCTCGAGCAGACACAGGCGTGGGGCATCACCACGCCGCTGCTCACCACGGCCTCCGGCGCGAAGATGGGCAAGACCGCCAACGGGGCCGTGTGGCTCGACGGCGAGAAGTGCCCGCCCTTCGACTACTGGCAGTTCTGGTACAACACCGACGACCGCGACGTCGGGCGGTTCTTGCGGCTGTTCACCTACCTGCCTCTGGAGCGCATCGAGGAGCTGGAGGCCCTGAAGGGCGCACAGATCAACGTCGCCAAGCGGGTGCTGGCCAACGAGGCCACCACGATCTGCCACGGGGCCGAGGCTGCGGCCCGGGCGGACGCGGCCGCCAAGGCGATGGTCGACGGTGCGGCGGCGTCGTCGATGCCGACCCACGCGGCCGAGGTCGGCGTGTCCGTCGTCGTGGCCCTCGCGGACGCGGGGCTGGCGAAGTCCCGTGGGGAGGCCCGGCGCCTCGTCCAGGGTGGTGGGGTCCGACTGGACAACGACAAGATCACCGACATCGACGCCGTCCTGGAGGACGTGCCGGCGGACGGTGTCGTGCTGCGGGTCGGGAAGAAGCGTGCCGTCCGGATCGTCCCTGCCTGACGTCCTCTTTGCGACCTTTGGTGGCGGGTCGGATTCGGATCGGTGAAGTTCCCAGCAACGGCGCAGCATCAAGGGGTGCTACGCTGGTCGGGCGATCTCCGCTCAACATCCAGCCTCGAGGGGGCCCGCTCCCTCCGGCACCCCTACAAACATCGGGGCCGGCAGTAACAGTTGCGTTCGTCGCGACACCTGGTGGCCACCAGACCTGGAGTCGACATGAACTGGCGCACCCTCCTCACCCTCGCGGCTCTCGGGGCCATGGCCTGCTCCGGCGGCGGTGGCGGCGACGAAGACACCGAAGGAACCGACGGCAGCGCCGACGACGACGGCGACGGTCTGTCCAACGCCGAAGAGGAGGAGCTGGGCCTCGACCCGAGCTCCGACGACAGCGACGACGACGGCTACAGCGACTTCGACGAGGTGGATGCCGGCAGCGACCCCCTCGATGCTGGCTCCGTGATCTACGAGGGTGGCTGGCCCTACAGCGCCGCAAAGGCCGACCTGGATCCCGCCGACGTGGCCGAGGTCGCCACCCAGGGAGAGCTGTTCACCAACTTCAAGGGCTACGACCAGTACGGCCAGGAGGTCGAGCTCTGGGACTACATGAACGATGAGGACAAGTACATCATCATCGACATCTCCGCCGAGTGGTGTGGTCCCTGCCAGGCGGTCGCACTCTGGCTCGACGGCGGAACCGACTACTACAACCTGGAGCCCGAGTTCGGCGCCGTGCGCGAGGCTGTCGACAACGGCGACGCCTACTGGATCACGGTGCTGGCCGAGGACAGCTACGGCGTCCCGTCGAACCAGGCGGCCGTCGACCGGTGGTTTGCCAGCTTCTCCCACCCCAACGTCCCGGTGCTGACGGACGGCGACTACGAGATGGTGGGCTACTGCGAGCTCACGGCCTTCCCGTACCTCATCGTGCTCAAGCCCGACATGACGGTGAGCTGGAAGGGTGGCCGCTTCGCGTCCTGGGACAAGGCCCTCACCCACGTGATGAAGAAGCTCTGAGCATCGGCTGAGGTCGATGGACGCCCGCTGCGCTGGATGCGCGGCGGGCGTTCGTGCTCAGGGGCGGGTCCGCTCGCAGCCGTGGCGACATGACGCGTCGTGTGCGGGGACCCTCTCGCCGTGCTGCGGGAGGGTCTCAGCGGGTTCGGGCATGGGAGGACTGAGGTGTTCCTCCACGCCTGGATTCGTAGGGGTGCCGGAGGGGGCGGGCCCCCTCGTGGCCGGCTCCGCTGCTAGCGCAGGCTCTCGAGTCGCTTCTTCATCGCCTTGCGCTCTTCCTTCAGGCCGGCCTGCTTGGCGAAGCCCATGGCGTCGGCGAGGAGCTTCTTGGCGACGTCCTTGTTGCCCTGCTTCTCCTCGATGCCCGCGAGGTTGTCGAGGGCGCTGCACATCTTCCGCCAGTCCTTGGCCTCCTGGATGGGGCGCAGGCTGGTGCGGAGGGACTGCTTGGCGTTGTTGAGGTCGCCAGTGCGCAGGTGAGCGATGCCCTTGAAGTAGTGGAGCTCCTTCACGACGGGGTGCTTGCCCAGGGCGGCGATGCGCTGCTCGCTCTGGTTGAAGAAGCTCACCGCCTCGCTCGGCTTGTCGGTCATCAGGTGGAAGAAGCCGAGGTTGTACAGGTCGATGGGCAGCAGGTGGTCGTACTTGAGGGCCTGGGAGAGCTGCACGGTGCGGGCCGCGAGGGGCAGGGCGTCGGCGAAGTTCCCCATCGCACCCTCGGCCTGGGCCAGGAGCTCGGCAGCCTGACGCTCGCGGACGGGGTTGCGGAGCTGCTGGGCGATCTGCAGGACCCGGCGCAGGGCATCGCGGGCGGGCTCGATCTTGCGGCTGGCGAGGAGGGCCTCGCCGTAGGAGAGGCCGCTGTCGAGGGCGATGGCCGCGAGGCCGGTCTGTCCTGCGACCTGGTTGGCCAGCTGGAAGTGCTTGGCGGCCTCCTCGAGCTTGTTCGAGCGACGGGCCACGAGGCCGCGGATCTGCTCGGCCGTGGCCAGGATGCCGGGAAGCACGGCGTTCTTGCCGTCCTCCGTCTCCTGGGTGCCGAACTCGAGGGCCTTCTCGACGGCGTCCAGCGCCGCCTGGGGGTTGCCGTCCTGGAGCTCGATGCCGGCCAGGTGGTTGTGGACCTCGGCGATCTTGCCGCGGTTCTCGAGGCCCTCGTAGATCTTCAGGGCGTCGCGGGCCCGGTCGCGGGCCCGGAACAGGTCCTGACGCCGGGCGTCGATGCGGGAGCCCGTGTACAGGAGCCAGCCGGTGAGCTCCTTGTCGTCCTGGTTGGTGGCCCACTCGCTGATGTCGCCGTGGACCTTCTCGGCCGCGGCGATGTTGCCGCCAGTGGCCAGGCGCTCCAGGAAGTTCATGTTGACGGTGCGACGGAGGGGCTCGGGGTAGTCGAGCTCGTCGAAGTAGTTGATGAAGTCGTAGGCGAGTCCCCACATGTCGGCGTGGTCGTTGGACAGGGCCTGGGCCCGCATCAGCGCCGCACGACCGGGGGCCTCGTGCTCGGCGTAGATCTTCGCCGTCTTCACGATGAAGCCGTAGCCGCGGGGCACGAGGAAGCGCTCCATGTACACACCGACCCGACGGGCGAGCTCGTGGCCCTCCTCGGTGTCGTTGCGCTCCATGATGCCTTCCCGGTAGCAGCCCTTCTTGAACCGGTAGATGTAGGTGCTCAGCTCCTGGCTGTACTGGACCTCCTCGAACAGATCGCCCATGGCGTCGAGGATGTCGTCGACGGACTCGCGATCGAAGCCGCCCATGTCGGCCACGAGGTTGCTGGGGAAGGCGGCGCCAAGGAGACCGGCGAGGTGGGTGACGCGCCCGGCGTCGTCGGGGCCGGCGTGGGCCTTCTCGCCCTCCTTGGGGGGGCCCTCGGGAAGCTCCAGCTCCCCCTCGTCGACCGCGAGGGGCACGAGGGTGGCGAAGGAGACGTCGGCCAGGTCGGAGTCGAGGTTGCCCTGCTCCTGGAGCAGGTCGACCAGCTCGGCCACGAAGCCGGGACGGCCGCTGGCGATCTCGGCGACGCGAGCGGCGTTGCCCTTCAGGCCCTTGCTGTCGAGGTACTGCTGCACCTCGCCCTCGCCCCACGGCTCGATGACGTGGGCGGAGAAGGTGTCTGCGTAGCGCTCGTACAGGTCGAGGAGCGGCATCGGGAACAGCGACTTGGTGACGTCGCTCTCCTGCTCGTCGAACAGGATCTGCATGACGCGGGCGCCGTCCTTCGTCTCGGCGAAGAGCGCCTCGACGAACATGGCGAGGGAGAGGCTGTTCACCGCGTAGGGGTTCTGGATCTCCAGGAGGACCGGCATCTTGCGGGAGATGGCGGAGACCACCTCGACCAGCGCGAGCAGCGGGTTGTCCTGGGGAAGGCGGAGCTGGACCTGACCCTTCTCGTCGTCGGTCTTGGCATCCTTGAGGGAGGCGACGAACTGCTGGTACCAGTCCTGGACCCGCTTGGGCTGGCTGGGGAGCTGCGCGTTGAGGACCATCTCCACCTTGCCGCGGGTGAGGGCGTCGCGGGTGAGGGTGGCCATCAGGGAGCCGTACATGCGGACGAGCCACTGCAGGCCGTTCTCCTGATCGAGGCAGGACACGCGCCAGATGACGGCGTCGTCCTCGGAGGCTGCGACCTGACGGAGGAACTCGGCGGACAGGGCACGACGACCGCCGCCGAAGGGGCCCTGGAGACGAACGACCTGAGAGGAGCCGTCGCGGGCAGCAGCCCAGCGCTCCTTCAGCGCGGCGACATCGGACTCACGGGCCACGAACAGGGGACGATCCTCGGACAAGGTGCAGCTCCAGCGTCAAGGGACGGAAAACGGCGAGGCCCCTTCGTGGAGGCCAGGCTGAGAGGCCGGTATATATGGGCGCTGGGGTGCTCGTGCAATGGCCCCCTGTCCGGTTGGAGGACCCACATGTTCAGCCCGTCTCGCAGGTGGAACGCCCCCCTGTTCCTGGCGCTCGGCGCCGTGGCCTGCGGCGGCAGCGATCTGCCCGGCAACTACTACAACGTCGATGTGAACGGGGCCTCCAACACCTGTACGGGCGACGGCTCCAACTACACCGACAGCTTCGAGTACCGCCTCGAGGTCGACGTGCAGAACGTCAAGCTGTCGATCGGGGAAGACCTTTGGGCCACGGGCGCGGCGGATGGCTGCCTCGTCTCCTACGAGTCGATCGTCTGGGAAGAGCCGATCGACGACTACCTCGTGAAGTGGCAGATCCAGGGCTCCGCTCGGGTCAACACGGGCGGTGGATCCGGCTGTGTGGAAGACGGCGACTGGGAGGGCACCGAGTCCTTCGTCATCCTCGTCTCCGACCACCCCGACATCGCGGCGGGCTGCTCCTACGACCTCGACGTCACGGGCACCTGGCTGCAGGAGCTCTGATGGACGGCCCCTCGGCCGAGGAGGACGTCGCACCGGCCCTCGGGGCCGGCACCGAAGATGTCGGTGCGCTTCGCCGTGCCGTCGGCGCGGTGCTCCAGGGAAAGCAGGACGTCGTCGACCTGGCGCTCACCGCCATCCTGGCCGGTGGTCACCTGCTCCTCCAGGACGTGCCGGGCGTGGGGAAGACGACCCTGGCCCACGCCCTCGCGGCGGCGGTGGGTGGGAGCTTCCGCCGCGTCCAGTTCACCGCGGATCTGCTCCCGGCGGACCTGACCGGCGTGAACGTGCTGGGCAGCGGCGGTGAGGTCCGCTTCCGCGAGGGGCCCTTGTTCGCCAACGTGGTGCTGGCCGACGAGATCAACCGCACCACGGCCAAGACCCAGTCGGCCCTCTTCGAGGCGATGGAGGAGGGGCAGGTCACGGTCGACGGCACGAGTCGGGTCCTGCCGCGTCCGTTCCTGGTGGTCGCCACTCAGAACCCCTTCGACCTCCACGGCACCTTCCAGCTCCCCGACAGCCAGCTCGACCGCTTCCTCATGCGGCTGTCCCTGGGCTACCCGGACCGCGCCACGGAGCGGTCGATCCTCAGGCACGCGCGACGCCCCGTCCCGGATCGGGTGATGCAGCCCGATGAGCTGGAGGCACTGGCGGCACGCGCCATGGGGATCACGGTCCCCGAGCTGGTGGAGGAGTACCTGCTGGACCTCGTGGTCGCGACCCGCAGCGATGCGCGCTTCGTGAGGGGGGTGTCCACCCGCGGTGCCCAGGCGCTGCACCGGGCGGTTCGGGCGCGGGCCTTCCTGGCGGGACGTCGCTACGCCGTGCCCGAGGATGTCCGTGACCTGGCCGTTCCCGTACTGGCTCACCGGGTCCTGGTGCGCAGCGTGGGGCTCGACGGCGACGGCGGCATCCTGGCGGTGCGGGCGCTGCTGGACGAGCTGCCGCGCCCCCTGTAGGTCCCATGCGCCTCACCCGCGACGGCATGCTGTACCTGGTGCTGACGCTGGCGCTGACCGTCGTGGCGCTGGTGGCGGGCAACAACCTGCTCGTGCTGCTCGCCGCTCCGATGTGGTCGCTGTGGGTGCTGCAGTGGCCCCTGGGGGCCTGGAACCTGATGGATCTCGACGTGCGGAGGGTGCTCCCCGCCGAGCTGTACGCCGACCACGACGCGGCAGGCGCGTGGCTCGTCGCCAACCGGCGGCGGTGGTGGTGGAGCCATGCCATCGAGGTGTTGGAGACCGCGGCGGTCCCCGGTCGGGTCGACGCGGTGGGGCCCGGGGACAGCCAGCGCGTCAACGGGGCCTGGCGCTTCCCGCGCCGTGGTCTCGCGAGGCTGGGCAGCATCGAGCTGCGCTCCCGCTGGCCCTTCGGGTTGGTCGAGCACCGGCGCGTGGTCGACCGGCCGGCCGAGGTCCTCGTCTACCCACGGCCGCTTCCCGGGGACCGCGAAGCGCGCCCCCATCAGGCATCCGGCGCAGAGGACGTCCACAGGAAGGGGGGCGCTGGCGACTTCCTGGGCCTGCGGGCGTTTCAGGAGGGCGACCCTCCGCAGCGCATCAGCTGGGCGGCGAGCGCTCGGGTCGGTCGACCGATGGTGGTCGAGCGGGCCGTGGAGCAGGAGCGGGCGGTGTCGATCCGGATCGACGCGGCGGCAGGTGCCCGCTGGGAGCGGGAGCTACGTCGGGCGTGCGGCGAGGTGCAGCGGGCCACGCGGGCGGGAGAGGCGGTCGGCCTGATCGTCACCGGGACCGACGGCAGCGTCGCCCTCGCCCTCCCGCCGTCCGGTGGCCTGGAGGGCCGCCGCCGCGCCCTCGACACCCTGGCCATGCTGCCGGAGCGCGCCTGATGCGAAGCGTCGCCATCGAGGCCTGTGTGGCCCTGGGCTTCCTGGCGCTCGCCCTGCTCGGGGGGCCGTGGTTCGTGGCCTCGGCCCTGGCCTGGGGGGTGGCCATCGCGTCCCGGGCGCTGAGCCCGAGGTTCGGCGGCCTGCCCGGTGTGCTCTTCCTCGTGGTGGGGGCCGTGGTGCTGGCCAGCGGGGGCGCCGGGGGCCTCCTCTCCCTCGAGGGAGCCGTGATCGGTGGCCTGGTGCTGCTCCAGCTCCAGCGCCGGCTGACCCGCCAGTCTGCTGCCGATGACCGGGTCTCGGTGGTGGTCGCCGGCCTGATGTTGGTCGTGACGGCGGGCCGGACCACCGACGTCGGCTTTCTGCTCCTCGCCGTGGCGTGGTCGCTGGCGATGCCCCTGGCGCTGCTGCCGGGGGGCCGACGGACCTCTCCGGGCTCCGCCCACCTGCTGGCGGGCGGGGCCGTCCACCTGCTGGCTTCCCTCGCCTTCTTCGTCCTGCTGCCGCGCTCCGGATCGCCAGCAGACGTCGACGGCACCACGAAGCTGGTGGGCTTCGCCCCGGACGTCGAGCTCGGCGCCCTCGATGCCCTCCTCGACGACCCGACGGTGGTGTTCCGGGCCCGGGTGGAGGGGGGAGAGCTCCCCGAGAGGACGTACTGGCGGGGCCTGGCCCTCGACGGCTTCGACGGACGCCGCTGGTACAGCTCGACGCCGCCGGTGCCCACCGAGACCCGATCGGCGGAGGGCGTCGTGGTGACCGTCGAGCCCACGGGCCCCTCCGACGGCGTGCTCTTCGCGCCCGGGGCCGTCCAGCATGTCGAGGCCGGCGGGCTCCGTGCCGACCCTCAAGGGGGCTGGTTCGTGCCCGCTGCCACCTCGTCGGACCCCTATGTCCTCACCGTGACCCCGGCGTCCAGGGGAGACGCCTGGTTCTCCGAGCCGCGCGCTCGCCACGACCTCTGGCTGGCGCTCCCGGCCCTCGACACACGGGTGGGGGAGCTGGCGGCCCGGGTGGCGGGGAACGGAGACCCATCGGAGCGAGCAGAGCGCCTGCGGGCCTGGCTGGCCTCGGAGGTCACCTACACCCGCCAGGGGGGCGACCACGGCCCCCGTCCCCTCAGCCACTTCCTCCTGGAGCGACGGGAGGGACACTGCGAGTACGTGGCCGCCGGGCTCACCGTGCTCCTCCGCAGCCAGGGCATCCCCGCGCGCGTCGTCAACGGCTTCCTGGGTGGCGAGCCCGACCCCCTCGTCGGGGAGGTGGTGGTGCGTCGTCAGCACGCCCACAGCTGGACGGAGGCGTTGCTCGACGGGCGCTGGGTACTGCTGGACGCCACCCCTCCCGTGGCCGCAGTCGCCCCGCCCCCCACCGCTCGCTGGAGCGATGCCGCCCAGTCGGCCTGGGAGGGCGCCGTCGTAGGGTACGACCGACAGGCGCAGCGGGCGCGGCTGCAGCAGGGGGTCACGTGGCTTCGTGGGTGGCTCGGACGCCCCCTGCGGGCCGCCGCGCTGGTGGTGGCCGTGGTGCTGGGCTTCGTGGGAACGGCCGTCGCCGTGCGACGGGTGTGGGTCCAGCGCCTGCCAGGTGCCACGGTACGGGCCCGAGACGGACTCGCCGCGCCCCTGCAACGTGCCGAGCAGTCCCTGAGGGACGCCGGACTGGTGCCGCCGCCTGCCTCACCCCCCGTCGAGGTCGCACGCTGGCTCCGGGGTCGGGCTCCGGACGACGCCGTCGATGCCTTCGAGGCGCTCGCGTGGCTCCACTACGACGTCTTGTTCGGTGGGGTCTCGGCCTCCTCCAGCCGCGGTCGGGCGCGGGATCTGGCCGACCGGGTGGCGACGGCCCTCGACCCGGGGGCGTCGAACGGCAGCGCGACGCGATAGCAGACCTCCCTGGAGGACCGATGCTGGCGCCCTTGCTCGGACTGTTGCTCGCCTGCTGGGGGCAGAACGCGTACATCGTCGAGGGCACCGTCGTGCGCCTCGAGGGAGAGCGCGTCATCCTCGATCACGAGGAGGTGGCCGGGCTCATGCCCGCGATGACCATGCCCTTCGACGTCGCGGACCCGGCGATGCTGAAGGACCTGCGCCCGGGCGATCAGGTGTACGCCCGCTACGAGATCGAGGAG
>Ga0213839_1001082_pt1 | contig 19977 bp, 22 predicted proteins | sample SWPATP21_FD_160075 | JGI IMG/M metagenome (GOLD analysis project Ga0213839, IMG submission 160075) | Coastal seawater microbial communities from Marineland, Florida, United States - SWPA TP2 #1 | ecosystem: Environmental > Aquatic > Marine > Coastal | place: USA: Florida | collected 2016-08-14
AGCATTTAAAGTTTGGGTGGATGATTACAATAATGATTTCCCCCATATGGCGCTAGGGTATAAAACACCTCAGCAAATGGCGGATGAGACTCTCTTAATTGCTGCTTGATTAAACGGGGGCATTACACAACTTCACAGGAAACCTTCTTGCAACCACCTAATACCGATATTGAGATACATAGCACGACAGGCAACACAAGCCACAACAATGGTGCAACGGCATGGTTGCTATACAAATAAATGAGGATAAAAATGACCAAGCCCATCAACAACACCCCTAACCCATACCTAAAGGCCATTAATTACAAAGATGATAATATTGAGCAAATACGAAGTGATAGCGAGAAAATCAATCAGCTTTTAACTCAACACGAATCTGGTGAAATCACTTTATTGGAAACTGATTTTAAAGATCTTCGACAACAAGCGGAGGCAATCCAATATCGCGAGACAATGGTCAAAGCACACCTACAAGAACAGATGGACACCATTTATGGAGGCGCAGAAATTGATAACTTGACCAAAATCGCCAACTGCAAAAAAATGGCCATGCATCTAAATAATGACCCAGCAGATTGCATCAAAAAGCGCTTAAGAGATCAGTTTACAGCTATGCACAAATTAGCCATGGTCTCTATTGCAAACTCTGAACGAGCAATGGACAACTTTGGTAATGATGACATCGCCATCAGGTTCAACCATACAGCTATCAAAGCTAGCAAAGCATCTACTAACATTGCCATAGCCCTAGATAAGCTTGAAAATGGTGGCAAACAAAATATTGAAGTCAAACATCAATACGTTCAAGTTAATGATGGCGGCCAAGCTGTTATTGCCAATAACCCATTACCAGGGGGTAAGCGTGAAAAATGAGAAACAACCCCATGCACCATTAACTTGTGGAGCTAAAACACGGTGCGGAGAACCATGCAAGCTACCACCAGTAAAGGGTAAAATGCGCTGCCGAATGCATGGTGGCGCCAATGGTTCAGGCGCACCTAAGGGCAATCAAAATGCTTTAAAGCATGGCTACTATTCTGCAAATAATAAAATCTTTAAAAGCCTTATTCAAACACAACATATTATCTTCAAATGACCTCTAGACAACTATAAGCTAACATAACCCCAACGCTTCAACCCAAGGCACACTAAACATGCTGCAATCATATCCAAACAACCAAGCAAACTTTCTTTTAGATTATTTCAGTAATTCTGATCAACTCTATAATAATTGCATTAAGCTTAATGACCAGTTTGAAACTTATAAACAGTGGAAGTCTATAATTAAGACAAACCCAAAGCTACAACTAAATAGATATATTACAAGAACATACCTTTCTGTAGTACAGTGCACCTATCTTCTCCTTGATGCCATCCTTTTTGACACTACTTGCAAAACAAAAAATGGTGGACAACCGCTCAATCAAATTTTTGCAAGCGACTCTACATATAGAGCAAATGAATTAGATAGTAACTATTGCTTTCTAGAGGCCTGCCAGCAAATGATAGAACTAAAGCAATATGATAATACTAAACAAAAATCCAACCTAATCGAATTAGCAAAGACACTTAAAGCAGATTGGGATAAAAACATTGCACCAGCTTTTAATCAAATAAAGGCAGTCCGTAGATATATTGCGCACTTACAATCTACAGATCAGACCCCTGATACAATTAATAGCAAAACATTAACTACAGAAAAAATGGGCAATATTAATATGTTCATAAATAATATTACAACCTTTATCCAGCTATATAGAGGCAAGGAAGCGCACATTGTTCTAGTTGGTGCTGAGCCACTTAAAGATGCTCTGTCTTGCTTATAAGCTGCCCTAACTACAATATTGACTCAACATTTAACATCTAAACCAAGCACTTAATTGCAGGAAACAATTCACCTACTTCAACATTTAAAGCTTGTGCTATTTTAATCAGATTTAGGGCAGCAATATTTCGCTCACCTCTCTCGATACCACCCATGTAGGTTCTATCGACACCAACTTCAGCGGCAAAGCCTTCTTGAGAGTAACCTTGCTGCTCTCTTAATTGTCGAATTGTAGACCCCAGCTTAACCAGGTGTGGATGTTTATCTTGCATACTTAGATAGTATCTGGGTATACTTAAACATCCACGGACTATGAGTATTATTAAAATGACCAAACAACTCAACAAACAGCAGAAGAATCTTGTTATAACAATAGTTGCCATTGCCCTGCTATTTGGCTTTTTTATTATAGCAGGTGCCCCAGCCATTTTAGGTATAACAATGAACCCATTTTCATGGGCAATTATATATGGTTGCGCCTTTTACTCCTCAACAAATAAAAAAGCTATTATATATGCACTTGTGATTGCACTCATATTTGAAGCAATCCTCTTTTTAGTTAACAGACCAGCAGGCCCTTTAACATATGGGTATTTGTTATTTGTTGCTTATCGGTCTTTTTATCTATCTACTTTTGGCACATACTACATGCGAAAATTACTTATAAAACATAAAAAAACCAAAAATGATTTAGTTTCAAAACCAAAGTTATTAGATTAATGGCGATAAAACTATTAGAATTTATTCATGAACCCTTAAAACAGATTCATTAACCAATATCTAAAAACTCTTTATAGCTAATGGTTGCATTAAAATCATATGTATGTAGATGAAGAAATTTAGGTTTTATTAAGTCTGTATATACTCTACAGCCTAACGAAACCTGTGTTTACAATTCAAATGCTACATGTTCAAATTGATCAGAATAGCAACCTTGATATGTTTTATGAGCTTTAGATGGAAAGTTATTTTTAAATTTTATATTGTATTTTGGCTTAAAAATGAAAACAATTTTGTTCTAACTTCACTTATAGTTGTATCAGATTTTAATTTATCCATAGCACTAAACCTCATTCTTCAAAATCATACTTTATTGAGCCAACTCCTAACACTGAATCCACCACATGACCGCTTCAGAAACATCACCCAATCCACCCCAGCTATTTTAACAAAAACACCTTTACTTCTCTTTTAGGTTTGCAACACTCAATAAACCAGCTATTAGTGCGCAAACAACCATAAAGACAGTCAAACTGGCAAGAATTATCATAAAATCAAATGTAATTGTATTCGGATGAATCCACAATTTATACAGATAGTGGACTTGTGCACGCATCACATTCGGAATAAAAAAGGCAATCAAACAAAGATAAAAATATTTTTTATATGCTGTTGCAACAATAATCCCAATAGGAAACACATAATAAGGCCAATTAATAAAGTTATATTTAAAAAATGTATGCACACTGGTTACAAATAAGGAAAAAATCACATAATTACCGTATGATTGCATTATGATAACGACAACAGCTAAAATCGATGCTAACCAAGCAAACCATACAATATAGTTATCTAATTTTTTCATATTTCCTCTACTTTCAGGCTCAATTGCATTCAAACATCAAATTATGACGATGCTATTGCACCTGCGCCTGCAGTTATGCCTGCAATCACCGGTATATCTGCACCACCACTTAACACTGTCATTGCACCCAATGCAACAGCACCAACGCCTACACCAATCATATAGTAAACACTATGACCCATCTGATTATGATGAGCAAGCACAGAATTACCAGACTTACTTTTCCTGGGTGGCGGCGCAGCATTTACATCTATAAACATACCCGTTACCTTAAATGATAACTGCCCCTCTACAATCCATTCACCACCAATCACAGTTTTATCAGGCGTCAGCGTGATTGTAGCACTAAAAACATTTCCCTCAAGTGATGCATCAAAATCATAATACTGATTAGTTATTGAATTACTAATTTTAAGCGTTAATTTTCCATCTTCAGAGTGCTTAATTAAACTGATTTTACTCCAAGCCTGCATATACTCATTCACTTGTCTTGAGCTTGAGTATTTTATATTAGCCAATTTTCCCGGCGTATATGTCAAGGGGCTTTTAGAATGAATTGATTTCAAACTTAAACTACCAAGAGGTTTTATAGTTCCTTCGACACTAAAATCATCAATCAGCATAGAATATGGCTGCGCTGGAAAATCAGTCAAATTAACATTAATCTTTGGCAGTATTGGCAAACCCTTTTTACGCAAGAACCTCAATATTTTATCGTAATCAGAGTAATGCGGCTTTTGCCCTTGACGAACAACATATATTTGCCCCTTACAGCTGGTATCTAGACATAAAACCCAGAATTGGTTTTTTTGTCCTGCATGCGGATAATACCTTGCTTGTGACTTTGGAATGACGCGCCACTTTTGCTTAGTACCATGCTCAAACATTTTCAGTGTTTGCTCTATTTCAGATTGACTTGGCATTTTCTTCTCCTTAAAAAATGTTAAGCAATCTAAACTAAAGCAGCTTTTTCTAAATCATAACCTGTGCTTACTGGCGCCCCACTCTTAGGCATATAACGCATTTCTAATTTAATAGCATTAATATTGAACGTTTCTTGAAGCCTAGTATGTGATCCATCCTCAGCATTAGCGCCTTCTAAGTCATAACCACTGATAATAGCTTTATGCAGTGTATACTCAATATAAGAATCTGATTCACTATTACATACATGCATAACGACTTTATCATAAACTTTACCACCTAAACTGGCTTCCAAAATTTTAGGACTAGAAATATCTGCCAATTTAGTAAATGTAAAATCACTAATTTCTGGAATAGAACCATAACGATCATCGACATGACCAGGCCTTACTGAAACAGCTTGATCAACTTGGAAATTAACGTTATGCACGGTGATCCAATCTTTATGTTTTGAATCTGATGCCGCACCTTTGATACCTGAAATTTGCAAATAAAAAGCCATTATGCTCTCCTTGTGAAATGAATAAGAAAACAAATTCTAGCAGAATAAAAAATTTTTCGTTACCGTATTTTTTACTAAAAATGATAAAAAAGATGAAATAAATTCAATTAATTAAGAATCACTACCGTAGTTTTTACTAAATAAAAACCCTAACATGCCTTTGAAAAATGAAACTGTGCTTTCACTAACAGGTGTTTCAGAAAATGCATATTCATTGGCTTAGAAACAACTTCATCAAAACCCACTTCAAAACATGGTTGGCGATATTGCTCTAAATCAAATGCCGTTGCACCACATATATACGCTGATAACCGACCTTGCTTCTTTTCAAGCAAACGAATTTCTTCAACAAGCTCAACACCATTAGCATCGGGCAAGCCTATATCTGAGATGATCAATTGATATGGATTATTAACTATTTGGTATATGGCCTCAGCAGCTGTTGTGGCAACATCCACTTTATAATTAAGCGCCTCAAACATATTTTGCATCATACTAAGAATAAGCTTATTATCCTCAATAATTAATATTTTTACTTGCTTCATTTTCCACTCCTTGAATTAATAATGATTAGCACCCTTCTGTTGAATTAAACAATTAATTTTATCTTGTATATTGATCAGTGAAATAACTGAGTCTTCAATGCCATGCAGATAACCAGCTTGCTGGTCGCTAATTCTGGTTCTATTGAGCGACCCTAATAAACTTAAAATACAAGTTAAAGGCGTGATAATTTCATGCTTGATCTGTGACGCAATATTAGGCTGAATAGTATTATTTTTCATGATAGTCTCCTTACACATGTGAACTCGTTCCATGCTTTGTTAACCAAAAGCCCCTTAGGCACTTGGTGTGCTACTATCTAATCATGACTAATAACCTTTATGAACACACTCAAATGCCTAATTTATAATCCAAACTTTATACCCTATTGAAATATGGTAGAAAAAGTGATACAATTACCACATGAATGAAAATTTTACTGCCATTGGATGGGCGGATGCTAGAGATGATATACGCAGATTAAATAGCGAACTAGCAGATATCATTGATGACCTCGATCCATCAAACGACCTAAGGCTATATCGCGCCAAGTATAGCTATGGTAGCGAGCACCTAAAATACGGCAAACTTTTCTTGCCGGGCCCCGACAAAGAACTCATAGCCCTAACTAACCCCAAAGTACCCAAACAAATTTATGATGATTTAAGCTATAACCTTGGGTCTCACCCTGTAGCCTTTATACTTGATAAAACAATAGAAATGTATATGTCTTTTAACTACAGACAAACTGCAGTTCCATTTATGCAAGTTTCTAAGGGACATTTAATAAGCACATCAGGCGTTTTACGCTCTAATTTATTGAGCCACCACGCACCATTCTTATGGAACTTGAGTGCTGGCGCACGCTCAATACTCATGCTACCAAAAATATCAAAAGCCAAAAATTATCAGCACTTAAGGCGCTCTTGCGGTCATCGTATACATGCCCCTGATGGCATGAAAGATCACTGGGAACTATTCAAAACATTAAATGATTATCACTTACTCGGTGATTGGCAACTACAAGTCATCTTTTTTTCTAAATCTTGGTTTGATAAATTAGACACCCCTAAATTTGCAAAGTTTAAACTTTATCTAGAAAGAGATCTTTATAAAAAATTTGATTACTTTGCCACCCAACAATTCTGGAATAATTATTTCTCAATGCTTAACAATATGGCCAATATCAAACCAGACAGCTATATCTACGATACGGTTAGACACTTACTATTAATCAGCATGGGCGCATTACCTGGTATGGCACCAGCAACTAATGAAGAATCCGCACCCATAACAGCCTTACAACAGCTATTTCAAGACAATTACAAACTTGAAAAATACAAACCCATCATAATTGAAGCAAAGAAATTTGATTTCTTTGCAAATAGTGACCCAGTTTATTACTCACTAAACTATACAAATGCTCACGAACTTTCAGCTAAATCAAACGATAACACCAGCACCATAATGGAACTGTATGAAGTAAAATGTCTTTTGCAATATTATTTAAGAAAGATGGAAGAAAACGAACTAAATATTTCAAAAACAGTCATGGCAGAAATTCCCAAACATGTTGAATTTAATTTCTTCCACAACTCGCCCCAAAACTACAAAGACATTCAACCGAGTGAACATATCTTTGAAAGCGACCCAAACTTCACCAACACACTTTACAAGCATATCAAAAACATCGAAAATCCAACAGCAGCCCCTTTTGTTAGTGGCTGCATTCAAATCAAAATGAAGCACGACTAAATATACAAATATTCCTATCAACGGTTTCATTCACTTTATATTGTATTATATCAAAACCACTAAAATCATCCGCAGCATATTCTACAAGATTACTGTAAGCAGGAAAAAACAAATACCCACCTGGCCGCTCATAAGTAAATTGGCAGTAATCACCATCCACCACCATCCTATCTTTATCAGCTGCACTGGGGTTTAGAAGCTCTACCACCAATTTACCACCTGGTTGCAACATACCAGCAAAAACTCTAAAAAGCTTTCTTTGCTCTTGCTCACAAAATTCAGTAAAGCTACTCCACATAGATAAAATCAAATCATACTTTTTAGGCGCTTGCCATTGCAAAATATCCGCATGATAGAGAGCCACCTTATCACTATAACGCTCGAAACAAAAATCATAGTATTGCTTTTCATATTCCACTGCATCCAAGCTTCCTTTATAATCTAGCTCTAAAATATGCTTTAACACACGGCCATAGCCAGCACCAACCTCAAGAATTGATTCAGCATGTAGTATTAAATTTTTAATTTGCTTAACATCTTCGCCATTAGCCAAACCTGATCTTTTTGCACCTGCTACAAAAAAATCTAACGTCATATTATCGTAAAAGGCATGATTATCATTATTAGACCAATCCCTTACTATTTCCTTTTGCATTAGCACAGCACCTATATTTTGCACACCATTTAAACAAAAACACCGATTTTCGTCACATTCTACCATAAATATACGTAGATTTAACACTTGAGCCAAAACCCTTCGAAATTAAGCAATTTCAACAAACATGACAAAAAATCACAGAAGAACTTGTTCAGCTCGTACAGCTGGGATATTATCAAAAAACCGAATGCGCAAGTTTGCTTATATGGCCTACTATAGACAAGCTAGTGGCATGCACTCACACTAGTACACAATCATTTTAAGCGTTAAATGCCAGCACAGGGGAATACAAATGCTATCTTGGGACACCTTCCACACTCATTCCACATCAATTCTCATCATTCTCATAGTACTGTCTATCTTCTTTCATTACCTCAAAATTCAGGAATGGCAACTTTTCAATAAACATATACGCAACCAGAAACTTATCAAATGGGCCAATTCTGTATTACCCGATGAAACTTTGGCCCAACAACAGGCACGTTATCGTTATGCATTCAACTATACGCCCACACAGCAAGAATGCAGCTTCTTCAAGTCTAAAGAAATAAATGAAAACATTTTAACCATTCAGAGATATCTTAAGGTACAATACTTACTAGTCATCGATGACACAAACACAATTAAACTTAAGTCAAAACCTGGTTACATCCTCTCCCACTACTATTTTATATTTATAGGATTACTTGTAATTCTCCTAGCAGGCACAGTCCTTGTAAATATGATATTTTTCAATCCATCACCAAACCTTTTTTTTGCTCATCTTTCCAACAAAAACTTGCAGCATTTATTTACGAATCAACCTAGTAAAATTACCCTAAATCTTATCTACTTTACAATTCTTTTATTAAGCAGCTTTACCTTTGCCATAGGTCTCACATTAATCCTGAACAACACCGCCTCAAGAGTAAAAAGGCTCTGGATTATATTACCCTTATATTTAAAAGCTCCCCTACCTACGACCAACCCTTTTTTATTATTAATCAGAAAACTAACCAAAAAACAAAAAACAAACCCACAAGTTTCCGAATAGTTTCCGAAACCATAATATAGACACACTAAAAAACATGAGCTTTCCGCTAACTATTTGATAATTAAAGAAAGTAATGGCGTCCCCAAGGGGATTCGAACCCCTGTTGCCGCCGTGAAAGGGCAGTGTCCTAGGCCTCTAGACGATGGGGACCCTAGACAACTACATTGCTGTAGCCAAACATTTTCAGTGCCAATAGGCAACAGTCTTGGTGGAGCTAGGCGGGATCGAACCGCCGACCTCTTGCATGCCATGCAAGCGCTCTCCCAGCTGAGCTATAGCCCCGAAAGAGTGAGCATTCTAGTGCTAGAGGGTGCTCATGTCAAGAAAATCTTGATTACTTTTCATCAATTAGGCTGCTTCTGTTTTCCTGATCATTTCCAAGCAGATTTTGGCCATATAAATCAATGAAAACAGCATCATAGCGATGAGACTTGCTAAACAAATTATTGAGGTAGTTTCAGGGTTTTCGCTAAGATTTTGCCCTATTTTGGCCAAGCTGAGGTGCCCTTGCAATACCCCTAACATCACAGTCGGTATTGCATAGACCACTACTGAAAGCATCATCGCCACAAAATAACGCACTTTTGAAATACCCAACACCGCAAAAAAATAATTAAAAAAACGTATAGGGAAAATAGGCGAAATAAATATCACGAACAATTGCAAAGTAGAAAAAGCCACAAAAATAGCCTGCACTCTTGAAACTCGATGAACTAGTCGTTGTGCGAAAGCAGCTCTGGCTAACAACTGACCCAAATAATATGAACTCATATTACCTGCTATTGGAATAATTATGGATAGTGCCACACCCAATCGAAAACCAAATAGCGACCCTGCTAATAAAATAAATATCGGCCAATAAGGCAAAATAAATGTCGACACATAAAACACGATAGAGAAGATTATTAATAAATCTGTTTGATTCGTTGCTCTATGAATAAATGCAATCAAATAGCCATACAAAGAAAAATAAGGCAACAATAGAAATAATAGCACCAATACAATTGATAGAGTAATTTTTAGCTTTGACATCCGTGTCTACCTATTTAAAATGCGTATGATAAAACAAGCGTGGTCGTAAACAAATGACGTTTATCAACAATGGGACTATTGGCTACCGTATCTGGCAAATAAGCTAATTTAGTTGAGATCACAGCGCGCACCCTACCGCGAACCTGTCCCGTCAAAGCAACACCAACATAAGGTCGCCAGTTTGCTTTGGCTTGATATTCTGCAATACCGCTGGCAGTTGATTCTGAACCAGAAACACCATAATAATAATTAGAAAGTTTAGCACTATAATATTGCATACCGACTGATGGAATTAGGTTTAAAGAAACACCGCCAACACCTCTTGAAAATAATGCTGTATATGAAGCATCAGCAAAATAACCACCATTACCACCAACAAATGCTCTTAATATTCGTACATTTAACATGCCCACTGATTTTAGAATCATGGATCCTTGAAAACCAACACCAACGCTAAAATCACGTTTTTTCAACTTCTGCATTTGCAAATCTGAAGAACGCTTGGGATTAAAAGAATCTGGCAGCAAAGTTCCACCAAATGAAACATGCAGCATTTGTGGCCCCGCTAAACGCATCCAACCACTTGGGCCAGCAATAGTTAAGCGACCCCCTTTGTAGCCAACATAAGGGTAGTAAATTTGATAACCTTTGGATTTAGTATAAATACCGTTAGCCATACCAGATGCAACACCCGCATGCCAATCCCATGGGTGAGAAGCCGCTTTAGCTAGATCTTCGCCGGCATGCAATGTTGGGCTGATAATTCCGGCCTGTGCAGTTGCCACGGCGGCGCATGTAGCTATTAGGCCAATTAGCTTGCTTGCTAATTTTGTTTTCCGCATTAGAATTCCTTTTTTGTAGAGCTGATGGCTTTACTATACAAGGATTTTAGGGGTTACTCAATTGAGGGAAGCTTAAGTTGTATTCCCCCTCTCCAAAATCAAAGATTTTGACTCTCCCACCAGGGGAGAGTTTGAGTTTTGTGGTTAATCAAAGATTTTGACTCCATCATCATTGCAGTCACTACTCTCCCCAGTGAGAGTCAAATCACACCGCGCTTTGGTGAAGGGAAAAGCAATATCAATCTAATAACGCCTGATAAACCAAATTTTGAAAAATCGGATGCACTAAAGCAAAGTTATTCAAACCTTGCGCCATAAAAATCGCCACCAATTCTTCTTTGGGATCAATCCAGAAATGTGTTTTTGCAGCACCTGACCAACCAAAGTTGCCTTTACTACCTAGCATTTCAGCCTGTGGCGGACTCATCAAAACACTGCCGCCTAAGCCAAAACCCAAACCACCCAATATAAATTCTTGGAACCTAACCGGCATTTGTTTTTCTGTTAAATGATTACTACGCATAAGCTCAATTGTTTTAGGCGACAATAGATAGCCACCCTCATAGGCACCATTATTTAATAGCATTTTGGCAAATTTATAATAATCCTGCATCGTCATTTTCAATCCAAAACCTCCGCGAGCAAATACTGGATCATTAATCGGATCTGTGCTATTCACATCAATCAAATCATTTTTTCCAGATACCCATGTGGTCATCATATTTCCCCACTGCACATCTGATTTTAAAATATCCGCACCGCCATAACATTTAGCTACACGACTACGCTGATCTTCTGGCACACAAAAATACGTATCATTCATACCTAATGGCGTAAACATTTCTTGTTGTAAAAAGTCTTGCAAGGATTCACTCGTTAATACTTCTATCAAATAAGCCAAAACATCAATACTAACACTATAATAAAACTGCTCACCTGGATGATAAGCCAAAGGTAATTCTGCTATTTTTTCCACGATGTCTTTTAAAGAATAATCAACCGCTACATCAAATATTTTTGCGTCTCGATAAGTTGCACAAGCTGGATTATCATCATAAAAATTATAAGCCAAACCAGAAGTATGCGTTAACAATTGATGAATAGTGATTGGACCCGCAGCATCAACAATAAAATGTTCACCCGCATCTGAAACTTCCATGACTTTCATATTAGCAAAACAAGGAATATATTTTTCGATAGGATCATGCAAGCTAAACAAGCCACGCTCAAACAAAATCATCACCGCAGCTGAAACAATTGGTTTTGTCATCGAATAAACACGAAATAAAGTGTTTTCAGACATCAGTGTTTTAGCATCACGATCTTGATAACCGCATTGTGCGAAATGCACAATTTCATTTTTATGCGCCACTAAAGCACTTATACCAGCTAGCAAACCATTATCAACTTCATTTTGCATAAAATCGTTAATACGGTTAAGGCGCTTCTCATCCATTAATTTTTTTTCGTGCATCACAAAATCCCTCAAGCATTTTTGAAATCTTCTCTTTTCCGATTATATAACAAGTTAAATCGAGAGGCAGCGATAAATCCATCGCTGGATATACTGCTTTAATAATGCCACGCAACAACTTCATCACCCTACCTATTTTCAAACCTAATAAATCAACCACTTCTTTAATTGCTTTTTTAATTTCTTGGGGGTCCCATTTAGAAACATCTATGCCACTTATAGCCTTATGTAGGGATACTGCGATATCTTCCGCCTGAACATAAAGCAACAGCTCCTGATTATATGTAACAAGCCCACCTTTATAATCAACAACAAGCTTTAACAATGTTTCTAATTTATCTGCGCACTGTTGCAAAGTTTGACATCTTTCAACAACCTCAGCCTTGAGCAACCCCCAATCATCCAAAGAATATTCCAATGCTTTTTCGTGCAAGTTTTCAGGCAAAAAGGAAACAACTTGCCCTTTAAAGTTTTCAACTGTTAATTCTTTTAAATAATGCTGATTAATCCACAGCAATTTACTTTCATCAAACGATGCGGCAGAACGACTTAAGCGAGCAGGATCAAATAAATCAATCATCTCTTGTTTTGAAAATATTTCTTGATCGCCATAAGACCACCCAAGCCTTAATAAATAGTTATTTAAAGCTTCTGGCAATATGCCAATCTCTTTATAATGCATCACTGATTGTGCACCATGACGCTTTGACAAACGCTTACCATCTGGGCCTAAAATTGTAGGTACATGTGCAAAGGTTGGCGGCGTCACGCCCAATGCTTTAAATAAATTAATTTGCCTAGGTGTATTATTTACATGATCATCACCACGCACCACATGCGTCATATGCATATCAGCATCATCCACAACTACGGTAAAATTATAAGTTGGACTGCCATCTGAGCGAGCCACAATAAAATCATCCAGCTCTTTATTAGCAATAGTAATCTCACCTTTTACCTGATCTGTAAACGTCACTTCACCTTCTTGTGGGTTTCTAAAACGAACAACATGCTCACCACAATCAGCATCTAAATTTAAATCTCGACAATGGCCATCATACTTAGGCTTGCCACCCTGCTTCATTTGCTGTTCACGTATCTCATCTAAACGCTTCTTTGAACACGTGCAACGATAAGCTTTGTCTTCTTCTAATAATTGCTGTAACACCTCTTGATAACGTGCTGTGCGATCACTTTGAAAAATAGGACCTTGATCATAATCCAAACCCAACCATTCCATGGCTTGTAAAATAGCGTCTGTCGATTCTTGCGTAGAACGCTCTTTATCCGTATCTTCAATACGTAAAATAAATTGACCACCAGCATGGCGCGCATAAAGCCACGCATACAAAGCAGTTCTCGCACCACCCAAATGTAAATTGCCAGTTGGGCTTGGCGCAAAACGTGAAATCGTTGTTTGGTTTTCCATAATTATCCTATATTAGTGATTACGCAATTGGACTTGATCAACTTGATGATCTTGGCCTTTATGTAAAATTAAATCTGCCCTATATTTAAAGGGTAAAATGTTTTGTTCTAAATTAGCCAAGTTAATATCTCGCCAAACTGTATTTGCAAAATAAATGGCAGCTTCATCCATCATATTTGTAAATTGATAGAAGAACTCATCTGTCTTATGTTTTGCATTGTCTCTAAAAGCTAAAAAACGCTCTAAAAACCAGGCTTGAATATGATCCATATCAGCATCGACATAAATACTAAAATCTAAATAATCAGAAACAAAGCATTTAGGTTGCTTAACAGATAATGGCATACCGGTTTGCAAAATATTAAGCCCTTCTAAAATAATAACATCAGCGCCTGCAACTTCACGAAACGCATTAGGCTCAATATCATAAGTTTGATGTGAGTATATAGGTGCTTTAACACTTAGATCACCAGATTTAATGGCTTGCACAAAATGCAATAAATCTTGCACACAATAACTTTCCGGGAAACCTTTTCGATCCATCAAATTTTCTTTTTCTAATTGCGCAGTTGATTTTAAAAAACCATCTGTTGGAATAATCACCACATTTAGATTATCTGGCCCCTGTGATAATAACGCTTTTAGCACACGAGAGGTCATTGATTTGCCAACAGCAACACTACCAGAGACGCCAATCATAAATGGTATTTTAGTCGCCGCACGCCCCAAAAAGTTTTGAATGGTCTGCGCACGTTCTGTTTCTGTAGCTTGATAGACATGCAATAATCGTGCGATGGGCACATAAATATCTCTAATTTCTTCCAAAGAAACTGTTTCAATTTGCCCTTGCAAAGCCTCTAAATCAGCTTCAGTTAATGGCATAGGCCACTCACCACAACGGGCGCGCCATTGATCGCGTGTAAAATTTTGATAAGGAGTTGCTGAGGTTGTCTTTTTTATTGCCATATCAAGCCTAGCTTTTGCTGCATAATTTGGACCCAGAATGCCATTAAACAATCCCCTCTGCAAGTAAAATACTACAAATTCAGTGTTTTCTAGAGCAGAATTTTAAGCTATACTATGCTATCATTTAGAGATAGCTGATTAAAAGCCACTTTATAGTATCAACAAGCAAGGAGCGATCAATATGACAAAGCCTAAACGCATCTTACTAGTGGAAGACCTACCTGTTATTCAACGTGCTGTGGCACATATTATGCACAAACTGGATGTTGAGCTCACTGTTGCAGCTACTGGCGCTGATGCGATCAAACAGTTTCAACAAAGCAAATTTGATCTTATTTTTATGGATATTGGCCTGCCGGACATACAAGGCGATGTAGTCACACAACAAATACGCGACATTGAAAAACAACAAGGCACACATACACCTATTGTGGCGCTTACTGCTAATCTTAATCAAGAAGACCACCCTACTTATATCGAATCTGGCATGGAAGAAGTCTTGCTCAAGCCATTTTCAGTTCAAAAAGCGAAAACTATTTTTGACAAATATATTCCAGCATAACTGCTTTACATTTTAACTACCGTATTTTTTACTAGCCTTATCAACATCAAAAACAAACATTCTTCAACCATCCTGGTTTTATAAGTTTTTTTCGACTACCGTATTTTTTACTAATAGCTTCAACTATTAACTATTAGTAGTTTTTACGAGGTTTTTTCATGCCTTTTGTCTGGTACCATATTTCTTAACTTACTGACAGTTTTTAAGTTTATGATTCCAAGCTCTAAACATATTATTTTAATTGGCCATACATGCAGTGGTAAAACACACCTAGGTGAAGCCTTTGCCCATATGTCACACCGACGATTTATCGACTTAAAAAGCATTGTTATTAAATTATTTAAAGATAATCATCATATTGATTTGAACGAGCAGATAGATTTATACCAAATATTTGATCAATTAGGCGAACAAGTCTATCAAGCCTATGAACACCTAGCCATTCAACATGCTTTAAGAAGCTTTTCTAAACAGCGCGGTATTTTAGCCATTGGTAGTGGCACACTTAGCAACACCAATAACTTAAGGTTATTACATAGATACGGACGTTTCTTTTATTTAAAGAATAATTATCGCACCTTACATAGACGCTGGATGGCTACAGAACCTGCTCTCAAAGAACTAAACAGAAAGAAGAAAGAATTAGAGACTTATTATGATCAGCTGCATAACTTTTTTAGCCGCATAGCCGATGTGATCTTTGATTTAAACAGCCTTGATGACAATGAATGCTTAACTGCCTTAAGCAAATGCAGTAAAGAAGACTTTTGGCTTGCATACCTTCATCGAGAAAAAAACCACAACACTTATAAAAAAAGAATCTTAGTTAAGAAAACAATTGTTTATACTGATCTTGATACTGATCGTAGGCTGCCAGCATTGAACTCGGCGCAGGCTTGCTAACCTTTGTCATTGCAATAATCACCAATAGACTGACAATAAACCCTGGAATAAGTTCGTATAAGTGAAAAACACCACCGAAATAATAACTACCAAGCAACCACAATATGACACTTACCGCACCAGAAATCATCCCCCAAATAGCAGCAAGTCGGGTCATTTGCCTCATCATCAAGCTCATCAAAATTACTGGCCCAAAAGAAGCACCCAAACCAGACCACGCATAGGCAACCATACGATAAACACTCGAGTGCGGATTATATGCAAAACAAGCCGATATTAAAGCAATGACAACCACGCTAACACGGCTAATCATAAGCAGTTCTATTTTTCCAGCTTGCGGTCTAATATACACTCGATAAATATCTTCACCAAGCGCACTCGATGACACCAACAATTGAGCCGCTAATGCGCTCATAATGACAGACATCACTAAAGCTATTGTAAAACCATACCAATAAGTAGAAAGAAACTGTTTAACCAACATGATAATAACTAGCTGATGATTAAAATGGCCGTGATTAGGCATAAAGACGGCATACCCTAATAAACCCAATACAATCACAGCAACCATAGCGATTGCCATCCAAATAATTGCAATCCATTTAGCTTTTCGAATAGTCTTGACGTTTTTTATAGCCATAAATCTAACTAGAATATGCACTTGACCGAAATAACCTAACCCCCAAGCTACCTTTGACAACCAACTTAGAATATTGCTTGATATTGGGTGTGAAGAAAACATATATGTTGCATGCAGCTTACTGGCAGGCTCACGATTAAAAAAAGACGACCACAGAGCACCATGCGGAAACAAACCATGCAATATAAATAATAACAAACACAAACTAATAAAAACTAAAGTACCTTGAAAAAAATCCACCCAACTAATTGCTAAAAAACCACCAAACACGGTGTAAACAGTAAAAACAACCGTCGTCAATATGAGCGCATGAAAATAGGTTACCGAAAATACTTCGTGTAATACTAAACTAGAGGCCACTAAACCCGAAGCTGAATAGCCAATAAAAAAGACTAACACAACCAAAGCGCTCATGGCACGCAAAAAACCTTTACCATCTTCAAAACGGCGTACTAAATAATCAGGGATCGTTAAAGCATCATCTAATAGCTCGGTATAAATACGCAATCGAGCAGCTACAAAAGTCCAATTACAATAGGCGCCAACAATCAAACCTAACGGCACCCAAAAAGCTTGCCATCCCCACATCCAGGCAACTGCAGGCAGAGCCATTACCAACCAACTGCTCATATCCGAGGCACATGCCCCCATGGCTGCTACTGGTGCAGATAAACGGCGCCCTCCTAATACAAAATCTGAAATATTATGCGTAATATGATTTGAAACAACACAAAGTAAACCAATAAGCACCATATAAATGGCTATCATCATAAGAATATGGATTTCAACAATGGTCACTTTTATTGCCCGTTTTAGCTGTAGAAAGTGCAAATCATAGCATGGATCATGAACTCAGCCTATGTCCAGCTGCGCAAACAATCGAATAAAACTAACATTTTAGCTTGAATATCCATTTAAGCCTGCTAGAATGCTTGCTCTAATAGATATATCTAACCAATAGTCTCAGATAGTGTTAATCCGATAACGCCTGTCTATAGACAAATGCCTCATCAGTTAGAAGCATGATGGTTTTGTGCGCGCATTCCGGGTTTCGACAATTAAATACTTCATCAGGGAGAAAACATGGTTACTACTGTTATGACATCACTTAAAGAGGCACTCTCCATTATTGACTTAGACACTAATGATCCCAATAATCAATCGAATGAAAGCCAACATCTTTTGCAAACTTTTTTAAATACCAACCCCTATGGTGTGATTGTTTTAAAAAAAGATGGCAAAATTAAACTAGCCAACAAAATGATAGAAACATTGCTTGGCTATTCACAAGAAGAAATCGTTAATAAATACCTATGGGATCTAACCCACGATGGCCATCAAAAAACAGCCATCAAAACAGTGGTCGAAAATATATTTGCTACATTGCCCAATCCAGTACCTTACTTTGGAACCATTGCTAACAAAAAAAGGATGCCTTTAGATTTGCGCATTGATTGGGATTATTTACATGCAGATCAAAATACTGTGATTGGCCTTTTAGCTGTTGTCCGCGATGTCTCTAATGAGCGCACAGCACACAAGTTTCACTCACCCTCTATTATTGAGCAAGTACAATATTCCCGCTTGGCTTCAGTAGAAGAAGTTGTGGCGCGAATAGCCCATGAACTCAATCAACCTTTAGCTGCTATCTTAAATTTTAGTAATGGCGCCCTAAGACAGCTTGAGAAATCAGATACTCGAGAGCAAATAGCATCGGCTATTCATATGATCTCAAAACAAGCACAACGCGCTGGCAATGTCTTAGAACGTATTCGTGATTTCATTCAAAAAGGTGAATTGCGCAAAGAACATTTAAACATCAACGAAATCATACAAGAAGTTTTAGACTGCATGCGCCAAGAAATCCATGCATCGAATCTAACTTTGCATTTAAAGTTTAATAACTTTCTACCAGCTGTATTAGCTGATAAAATTCAAATAGAACAAGTGTTATTAAACATTATTCAAAATGCTATTGAAGCCATGCAAACAAATGCCAAAGATAATCGCCACCTCACTATTGAAACTCGTTTAAATGAAAAGAATGATTTAGCCATTGCAATTACAGACAATGGTATTGGGATGGAATTAAATCACACAAAACGCATCTTCGATGCTTTTCACAGCACCAAAGAAGCTGGTATGGGTATAGGTTTAGCGATTTCACAATCAATTATTTTAGCCCATCATGGTAAATTAACTGTTGAGTCTAAGGTCAATGAAGGCTCAACCTTTACCCTTATTTTGCCATCGCAATAATACTTTTACTTAGCATGAATTTGTTACCAGCCATCCCGGAACCCCTCTTATTTATTAGAGGGGATTACCAGACGCCACCTATTTTCCAGTCATCCCAGACGCCACGGGCGAGCCAGAACCCAATTGAACACCTACCACCCAACCCGTAAAATAATCACAATCACCCCAAAAAACACAACCGATTCCCAACACAAAATATGATGCTTTCTTCAATTATGCTGTTATAATACACACTCCTCGGGGGCGACCTGGCTTCGACGCAGATCGTGACGCTGGAGGTGCATGTCGAGCGCTTTCTTGCTCGTAAAACAAAGATAAACTTATAGTTGCAAACTTTAAAGCAACCGCTGCCAATGACGGCCAACTAGCTATCGCTGCTTAATAGTACTTTAGCTAAGCCGTTGTGTGTCGCTTAATAACCGACGACAGCCCACAAAGCAAGGGTGCTTGTGCCCCTGCCCGCGTGGTCATATCACATAAGCTCGTATCCGCCGGCTGCTAACCGGAAGATATTAAATCCTCTAGCTCGCTTTGAGCGATCAGCCTGACTGTTGGCTGGCTCTTAGTTAAATAAAAGACAGCTCTAAGCATGTAGACCCAACAGAAGATAGTTTGCGGACGCGGGTTCAATTCCCGCCGCCTCCATTTATTAAATTAATCTCTTTGAGATTAATTTAATAAATGCAGCGGGGAATTTCCCGCGGGACGCGGGATTTTTTCGTATCAACGAAAAAATCCGGAGCTAGGATGGCGAAGGTGGGGCCGAGTGTTTTCCCCGGATGGGAAAACATGAAGGCAGATTCCCATATTATTCCCCCTCTCCAAAATCATAGATTTTGACTCTCCCACAAGGGGCGTTGTTGCATAATGCAGTTTAATCATATATTGCCCCCAAAATTAATGGTTTTTTTCAAAAACTTGGTCTAATCATTCTGTTAAGTATATGGCACTTAATGGCCACTTCAGCTTGCTGAGTGGCCATTAATCTTGATGCTAATCGTTCACCAAGGATGTATTTGAATCGATAAAAGGCAGTTTCAACAAG
>Ga0213839_1001083_pt1 | contig 19952 bp, 8 predicted proteins | sample SWPATP21_FD_160075 | JGI IMG/M metagenome (GOLD analysis project Ga0213839, IMG submission 160075) | Coastal seawater microbial communities from Marineland, Florida, United States - SWPA TP2 #1 | ecosystem: Environmental > Aquatic > Marine > Coastal | place: USA: Florida | collected 2016-08-14
GTGGCAGTGAGCGAAATTCCGTGCGCCCTCACTCACTCACTCACTCACTCACTCACTCACCCTGCCGTGAACTAAATGGTCATATCCATATCTATAGTGAACACAAGGAACTGGGTATTGATGTGTGTACTCTCAGTACGAGTTCATCAAGAATGAATGAAGTGCAATTCGTGCAATGTAATGAGGAGATTCTATGAAGTTTTGCCAGTACTGGGTACTACATCGATGTACTTGGTACTATCAAAACTGGAACTAATGAGGAACCATGGCGTCAGTGGGTTGTGCGCGCAGAGTGAGTGAGTGAGTGAGGGAGAGTGTGGGTGAGAGTGAGGGTGAGGGTGAGGGCGGGAGCTGGATGCTGGATACGACTGTGGACACCAAAACGAAGTAAGTAGTCAGCGAGTTCGAGTTTGTGTCGTTGTTGTTGTTCGGGCCTCAGTTGTGGCACCAACCAACAACGGACAACGGACAACGAACGGAACAACGTTTCAACCTACCCGGGTAGACTATCATACTGAGTACCTGATCAACGCACAACCTACTCGTGTACGAACCTCCCTACCTCCCTCCTGTGTTTTGTTCTGTCTGTGTCCCAACTCGCCGAGCTTCATGTTTTTGATGCTGACTCGGTTGCGTTGCGTCTGAGTGGCACTACATACATACCACGGACGAAGAGAGACTAAACGAGTCGAGGAGGGTTTGCTGTAGAGCATGCTTTAAGCTAGCACTGCGTCCAAGGCAACCGATGATTGCGCACGGGAGTTGTGTGGCCGTGGTAGTGCGCCGATTGCACGCCACCGTCCCCACCTGTTGACTAGTCTGTGATGTTGTGGTGTCCTGAGCTGAGCTGGCTGGCTGCAAGTCATGACTAGGTCGTGTGTACCATGTGCGTGCAGGCGTGCCGTATCGGTTGTGTGCACGTTTGAACATTGGGGGGGTTAGCTGCGAGGTGCAGCAGCGTTAATAAATATGCACCTCGATTCTAAGTCCATTTTGTCGTCTTCTCGACTCAGCGCCTAGCGAGGCGTGAATGATGTTAGTTCCATGCTGCCAACGATTGGGTGTCACGCCCACAACATTCGGACGCTTGCTCCGATCAAGCCAGCACAAACAGCACAGGAAATTTTATGTAGACTACGATTTTCTCCGATTCAAGTTGAAACGCTGCGTTGCTGACTCTGGGAATTCAGATGAATTCTCGACAGTTTGGAATGAATTCGACAACTATCTTCTCACAAGCTGGCAGACATCGTTTGATCACACAGATGAATGCCTTGCACATTTTGAAGAACATCTTGCTATTTTGACTGCGCAGCACACGAAGGCCGACAACAGTGCCGGCCATGTCTTTGACCAGACTGAAAACACCGCGTTCCAGCGAGTTTACTCCAAATTGCACGAGCGAGTTAAGGCAGTGAAATCATTTTGGATAAACAACAAAAGTGCTTTGAAAGATCTAGAAGCTCGGCGAAAGGCGGCTTTTGAAGAATTAAGCACATCCGCCGATGAGGTCTCGGTTCCAGCTTCGCATCTTATGACTTTCAATGAAACGTCTTTACTTCAACGATTTCAATTCTTCGAAGCGCGAGTCTGCAAGCAGTTTTTAAAACTTGAGCCATCGTACGACATGAGTATGGCGAAGTCAACTATGAAGATGTTCAAGGACTCGAAGGTGTACCAGAAGAAAGCCATTTTCTTCCGCTGCGGGATGGTTTTGATGCTTGGGGTGCACATTGTATGGGACTTAGTTTTGGAGTTCGAGAATTTTGCGTCAGCCTTTTCAGAACAATGGCTATCTGCAACATCGCTGATGTTTCAGGTTGGTAATGTGTATTGTGGTCATGATAGTACAATTTGTAATGCCACCTGGCATTGATCTAATATTGAAAGCATGCGATATTAGGCCTCGGCAGCGATAGGACTGTGCTATTGGTGTCTTGCAATTCTCGTTACGATTTGGAACACGAAGCATTTGAATTTCGGCTACATGTTTCAACTGCAGTACAACATGAGTTGGTCTCCAAATGACATAGTCAATGCTGTAAGTTGTCAATCATGCAGGCCCCTTTTCGGGTCATTCATTTCACGTGCGTACTCTGCTCCTCATAGGCATGTGTCACGACCACGGTGTACTTGATAACGTTGTACGGGTTCTTGAAGCATTCTGCGGCTATCACATATAAGAAGGCGGGACTTGAGTTAGATTTGTTATCCGAAATGGTGCGTCCCACGTCCACGGCACACATAGCAACTCTTTGCTCAACATTATGTCTGCGTAAAGGTGTTGAGTGTACCGCAAGAAGTGTTTGCACTCGTGGGCTTCCTGATCATCGTTTTCTACACCCTGATTCCAGTGTCGGCAAATCGGCGTTTGCTATGGATAACGTTGGGTGTGCATAATGTAGCAATCCCTCGCTCTTGTCCGAAAAGCCGAAGCTGACGGAAAATACTGTTGTTGCCGACAGGTCGCGTGATTGCCAGTCCGTTTACCAGCCCATTGTTTCGTGATGGCTACATGGGCGATGTGCTGACTTCATTTTCAACGCCATTTCAACAAGTGAGTGTACTCTTCAAGCACAGCTGCCCGTGTTCCTTTCTTTGACGCCAAATCTTCATGTACAGACCACAACATTTTTCTACAACGCCTTCTCTGCAAACGGAACGTTTTCGCGGTCGCAGGCTTTCGATGCGTCCGCCGAGTGGAACACAACCTCCAATGCCACATCATCCAGTGAATTGATACCGCCTCCGACATGGTCGCTTGCGTTGTGTTCGGGTCTTCCATTGTGGTGGCGATTGATGCAAAACTGCCACAAGATCTATCAGGTCAGTGTACAGCGCATGGACTATCGCTTTGTCAGTGGTTAACAACAACGTCGCTATCCTCGCAGAATCCAAAAGATAAAGCTGCAATTGCCAATGCTTTCAAGTACGCTACGGGGCTCTCACTTGTAATATTGTCCGCGTTCGGGAAGTTTGCGAAAGATCTCAACACTGACGATGGCGAGGACGGTGGATACTTTTGGGCTTATGTAGCGTGCTACACATTCAGTACACTGTATTCGTGGGCATGGGATGTTTTTATGGATTGGGGGCTGTTAATTTGCAAACGTCCAGAGCAAACAAAAAAGGTCAAATGCCATAGCGTCGGTATGTAAGTTGCTCTGCCGTTATCTCCATTTTGAAAAGTTCAGTCGTCAAATTTCGCTATTTTCTTTGTAGGCACGACTGTGGGTATGGAGCTTCCAACATGGAGGGGAGCAAGCGCGAAAGACGTGGATATCGACGCTGATGTTGACAGGCCGGCGTCGTCGGTAAGCCTGACATGCTCCGCAACAGAAGCCATTTGTTTTCATTCCCTCGTTGAAACAAAATTGTACGCTCCCGTAGGACGAAGCAGACTCTGAAAACGCTGCGGTTAAGGTGCCTCACCATGACAAAAAGCAATCTCGATTATCGCACGAGTCAAACTCCACTGTGACGTCGGAGCAAGACGACGAGCGTGAAGGAGCACTAATATGTGGGCATCGCGTTCGTCTGAGGTGTGCAAAGAAGCTTCATGATAGCGTCAAGCCTTTGGTTTTTCTCACTCCGACGCATTTGTCGCAGGCGCATGCGGGCCTTTGCTTTGCCATACTATTTCGTGGCTGTTGTAGTTGACTTCTTCTTGCGGGTTTGTACAAATGCATACTTCTTGCGCTCTGTGCTTGCTGTTGCATCATGTCATTCATCGCATGCAGGCGATTTGGACTTTTAATCTTTCACCTGCGACCTCCCCTCTGACATTTTTCCGGTACCTCGGCCCAATTCTGGGTTGTATTGAGATTTGCCGCCGAGCGATGTGGTCAATTTTTCGAATTGAGAACGAGCACATGAAGCACGCTCTTGCTGAGGGCTGGTCGATTTCACCAATGTTTTTCGTCCGGGTACGTTGAGCCATGCATTGAGGACATAGACGAAGACGTTCTTTATGTTGGTATCGCCTGTTCATGTGCACACCACGATGTCGTAGGTTAAAGCAGGCAAACAACGAATTCCGCTTTGGCAGCGAGTGTTGCCGTTAATTTTGTTCGTTGCGATTTTCACGGGAGTTCTGATCGCTGCTTTCTTTGCGTGATGAACTGCGGGTCGTTTTCCGTCATTTGCTCAGAGTGTAACTTCCTTATTACCTTACTTTCTTCCCTTTCGCGATGGCACAGCACTCGTCTCACTTCCAAGTGTGATCTTCCTTGTTTGTTGCTTTGTCGTACTGAATGTAACTCAATTGACCTTGATTGTTGATTCTGATGCATAATTGCTGAATGCTGGATGCTATGCTACGACTCTTCAATGCTGCGATGCTGCGACGCTGCAATGCTACGACTCTTCAACGATACGATGCTCCAAAGTTGTACAGGTTGGGGACACTGTGTGTGACCGACCCTTTCCAATCTGTTCCAGTCCCTTGTTGTCCTTGGTTCGCTTGGCTCTTCGACGTTGGAGTTTTGTGTGGCGTTTTGATGTTCGTGGAGCGTCGTCGGTCGTGGTTGTTGCTTGCGTGGTCGGTCATCTGTAGCCAAGCTGCCAAGTGCACAAAGTCCAAACACTTTGGCTCGTCATGAGTGTGTGGGTCAGCTCAACTGTGGTAGAGTAGACCCGTGGAACAGATGAACACGCGGAGTGTGTCTGGGAGTGAATTTTATGTGGTCATTCACAATCGTTTGTTGTCAGCGATACAGTGTCACGAACCGGGCGCGGTGTGAGTCTGCTGCAACAGTTTCGGGGCGAGTTTTGTGTTGTGCTGTCCACGATCTGTTTGAATATTTATTTTGTTTTTATTTGTGCAATATGTCGGTACTTCGCTTGGCATCATGCCTGTATGTTTCTTGTGCACTAGTCACTGCATCTGTCATCGAAACGGAAGTAGCTGCTGACGGTGCAACGCTGCGTACGACAGGCACCGCATGTGCTGTGTTGAGCTTTCAATTTGAGGAGTTGACTGACCAACAGCAGCTGGCTCTTGCTCAACAAGTTAATGAAACAGTTACACAACAGAAATTATTAGTAGTTGGTGGCTTTGGTGGTTCCGGAACCCGTGGATGGGCTTCTTTGTTTCACACCTTGAGTGGTCCTGATTTCTTCTTTTCACGCGGCAACTTCGACTGGGATTCCGGATATGTCAATTCACCTTTTGAACATGTTTTTCCCCCATGCGATGAGTCTATCGACGAGTACTTCGACGTGGACAAAGTCCGTGCACATTTGGAGCTTCATGACCCGATGAAATTCCTCGAGAACCATGTGCTACCACCAATGTCTAAGAAATACAACTTTTCAGTCGGTGAGCCGTCCCGTATTGTGATTTGTGCAGGCCTGCCACGTTGTGGTTGATCGAATAGTTCTTCATGATTGTTTAGGCGATGGAGAACCAACAATTGGATTCAAACAACCTGATGCGATCACACTTGTGGCGGGGACTACGGTTTTCTCAGATCATGTGGTCGGCTTGGTTGCCACTCGAGACCCACGTGACTTCGCAACAAGAAAGTACGTGAAGTGTTGCATCGGCTCCCCACGACGGACGGCAAAGAGTCGGCCCAGTTTGTTTCAAGTGTATGGCGAATATGAGGCTTGCGTGGTGCATGTGTTTTTCTTAGATTCATGCACTCCACGCCGGATGGCTCACACCTTGGCTCTCATTCGGACTTGTGAGTTGTGTCGTGTACTGTGTGCTGCAAAACTTGACCACTGAGCTGCGGCCGTCAATATTACAGATGCGCCAAGTCGTATTCGAATTTACGGTGTGATTGGCACACAGTTGATATTTCTCAAATGACTAAAGCTGAACGAAAGCCGATACTGACGAGTCCTCAGGTGCGATGCGCCTCGGAGTGTTGTGACTATTCAGCTCAACCGATGGTCAAGTTTTTTTTGTGCACTAGACACCTGAGTGCATCCACCACAGCCTTGACACGTGGGCAGCCACACACAATTTCCTCAAGGTATACCTGTATGCCGATGGTGTTGCAACCAAGCGATCACGAGACTTATCCGCGCAATCATGCACAATGTAGGTTCTCGCCGAAGAGGAGTGTGCCGTGTCTAAACGACCCGGACAACAGTTATTTGTTGGTGCGCGAGACACGTGTGTGGCAAGGCTTCCCCGCAATTTAACCAAGGCAGTTCGTGTTCGGTGCAGGCCGAAGTGAAGATCTAGTGAACATTTCAGAGGGTCACATCGTCGGCTTCGTTCAACATGTTCTTGTACGTGGTTTACAACGAACCGATTCACAACGCCGCGCGCACTAACGGTGTCGGCTGCAAATGCGACATGTACAATAGGCGTCGCTTGGTGTCGCGCGATCCGTGGCTGAAATTAAAGCAGCAATCGAAGACAACACCTCGAATCATAAGAGGAAACCAACGTACGTCTGCTGTGTAGCTAGATCTTGTTCATGTCTGTTGAATCGATTGCGGTTGTTGCGGAACATGCTCATAGATATGGCAGATGGAGAGCAAAAGGCATCGAGTTCGACTACACGAAGTTGTTCGAGCACTCGAGGCGCACCATGGAAGATTTTGGATACAGCTTGGAAGCATCATGAATGCTGCGCAGTTATGCAGAGGATGCTTGATCGACGTTCAATGGCAAAACACGAGCATACAAACGAAGTCGAAAAATAAGAAATAAATAAATAAAAAGTGGTCTACCTACAAGTTCCACGACTGCTCGCTTTCAAACTAAGAGAGCTAAGTTGTCGTGCTCTAACACTCCGCAGACCCAAAATCGTTGTCGTCGATTTCTATGACCATGTGATAAAGCTCACCGAGCAACGGATCACCTCCGACAGTGTTGAGCTGCAGCTGGAACGCTTCCGCGCCCTCGGTGCACTCATCGTCCATGATGGGAATTACAATTTGGGCCAAAGTTTCTCGCGGCAAAAACTCAACAACTCCCTTGCTGTGAACGTAATCGCCGCAGATCTCCGACGTTCGATTGCGATACGGTGTTTCAAGGCAAATGGCTGCCTCATCCGGTGTAACACCAACAGCTGTAATATCAGACGTCGAGTATCCAATGTGTAGCGATTTCGACGCATCGCCAGACCGTGTCAACTCAACTGCAAGCCACGTAATGTGAGAAACGGATCGGTACCCGATTTCGTGCACAGCATGATCACCCGGGTCTGCTTCAGCAACAACGGCGCTTCGCTGCGAAAATTGTACAAAGCGAAACTCCGAGTTGTATGCAAATGTAGCCCCCGGCCTTATCATGCCAACCGAATGCGGGACATGCTGGTACCCGCTGTAGGAAGCCCCGGGTGCACCGACCACGACTCTGTCATCGGCCACCGCGACACTGAAGCCGAACATATCTCCATCCGCGCGCGGTCCAACTGACTGCAAGCGAACTCTCTCCGTTGACACGGCAAGCTTCGTGGGGAAGTTCGGATCAGCAGCATGGTCCGTTTGCATTTCATCCAAGTCAGAGTAGCCCCTCGTTGCATGTGCATAGTCTTGTGCCCAAGATGCGTAATGCACTTGGTTGGCAAATGCGTCCCGGTATTCATCCTGCCGGGTGTACACATACACTGCGCCGGTGCCTCCCCGCTTGGTGAACTTATCATCATCGGCGGAGCGATCGTCAATGCTAAATTGGTTTTGGGAATGAGCTTTATGTGCACCGATCGCGATTATTCCATGTTCTTGGGACACCGCCACGGCCTGTCCAAAATATGCCTGCTCTGCCTTATCCGACGCCTCAAGTTTGACTTCTTGGGACCATTGGCAATCCCATTTATTGTTTGTGCACAAACAATGTTCTTCGAACGACTCCCCTGACCGCATGGACAGCGTTTGCTTAAAGAAATCCGGGACATCCAACGAACAAGTGCAGGCGCATGGCTCAAGGGGCTTGTCAGCTGTGTGTCGACGAAACACATACGCAGCACCAGCACCCGCCGTCTGCAGTGATATGTCAGCCTCAAAGTCACCGCTGAGCCCTTCGACTCGCCAAGAAAATTGAACGTCGTCGAAGTTAATGTGTCCCCACACTCCCGATGCCAAGTCCGCAATTCGCAGCACGGCAGCTTTGCCTTTGAACTCTGCCACGTTCCACCTCACGCGCTGCATCTCCTCCCGACATTGGCCCGTTGCAACACGAACACGTTGACGATCGACAATCAATTCCACAAATATTTTTCTCACGTCGCAACCGCCTCCGATCAGAAAACTGATCTCCGACCCGCCGACTATGAACGGAGTTGAGGCCATTGTACCTGTGGGCTCGTCGCCTTGAAATGTGCCCCACTCAGAGACCGGACCATCATGCGGGTGGTTTTCGAACGTCCCAACCCAGAAATTCCCTGCGGGATGCACGCGTACATTTGACTGCACCCCTTCGTAGTCAAAATATCGAGCAAACCTATCCGTGTTCTTCGTGTACAAGAAAAATGGCTCCGCCCCCTCCTTCAAGTACATGTCACCGTCAGACCAATGTGACACGTTCGATTCTTGAATACCAACAGGCTCAAAGTCGTTGCGATAGATCAAGGTGCAAAGGCCAATGTCTGTGTTCGAGCTAGTTGTTGTTCGCAAAAACCCAAGGCACGCGTCAGACAGAGAATCACACTCAATGGTACACTCTTCTTCCGTTGTTTGATTTGACACTGTCGATGCAAATTCATTCGGGTCGCTGTCGAACCCTGCAAAAGCAAATGGGTGTGTATGAGCCCATCGAACGTAAACACCCGATGTGGTCAAGTTGATTTGTTTGTCACCATAGACAGTTCTGTACAGGACATTCTCGCCAAATGTCGGTTGGTTGTCGAATGCGTTGCCGGTCGTAAGCCACCCACTTATGTCGCCATTTTCAAAACCCCAAGTTGAATGCGACATAGCAGGATTTTTCCATGAGGATACGACAAGGGTGTCGTTGTCAACCGCAACAACGGCACCGAAGAAGTCTTCAACAACACCGTCATTTGACAATAATTTCGAGTGCTGCGACCAGTATAGCCCCGATTGATTGCTGTGTGTGTAGTACACGTTGCGATACACTGAGTTGTACCAGATTCCTCCACATTGAGAAGTATCACTGTTGTTGGTGCAGCGAGAGTCGCACAGGGATTCGTCGGCAAGCGCTCGGGTGGGGTAGTTGTTACTGCAATAGCAATTCATTCCACGTTGAACCGCGAAATACTCGAAATCGGAACACAACCGCTCGCACTTCGAGATACTCATGGTGTCATCCCGAGCAGATGCCTCGTACTCAAAGTCGCGATCTGTTGCGTCAGAAAAGCATCCGATGTAATCTTGGTCGTGAGGGAAAAATGTATAGACTGCCCCGCGTGCGGACAATCCGCCTTGTCCTAGGGTTCTGTTTGCCACATAGTTCGCTCGCCGCGCGCCCACAGCAAGCGTCGTCAAAGACATGGACACTGAACATCCAAATTCCTGTTGGAGAACGTATGTCGTTGCCACCCCAGACACGACAGGAGTGGCTTGATAACTGTGATAGTCACTGGAATGCAGTGTTTGATGCAATAGCCATTCCTGCAGTGTTTCATTGAAGGAAAAGATGTACACAGACTCCAAACCTTTAGCACCGACAGCAGCGTAACTACCACTCAGAGCAACGGCATTATGCCATCCAAAATAAGAGCTTGCTGGTGCCTGCTCAACTTCGGGAACCGACAGCCGGCCTTCCAGCGTCCAATTGCCTGTTGAGTTGTTGGAGTCTAAAACAAAAATGTACGCAGCACCTTCACCGAAAGCGCCCACAATCAATTGTGCGTTGTCGAGGTCAAGGTCCAAAGCGGAGCCGAAGTATGATTTGTTCCCGTGGACCGCACCACTAGCCACCAGTGGCGATTCACTATTCGTCAACACTTGAGTTTGAGTCCACACTCCCAAGTTATTGAAGAATATGTCAACTTGACCAGCACCGTTGTCGGCGTGCATGGCGCCAACAATCATCCAGTTTCCAGCGGTGTCCACACATGTGCCAAAGAAGTCACTGTCTGAGGGCTCAGACGAGTGAATTGTCGAAGTCAGCGACTCAACCCCTACAGCTCCATCGCCATCATCTTTGATGGTCACTTGTGACCAAAAGTCACCCGTCAAAGAGGGCGCAAATCCTGGAAGCCACCACACAACGTTGAAGAACTCATCGGGTTCCTCAACTATGTCGTCATCGGTAATCATCACCGATATTGTTTCTTGGTGATTGTAGTCGAGCGCCACGTGGTGTATCGTTCCGTTCAGTGGAGCGTAGTCTGAAGAGCCGTCATAGTCATACACGCCATTTTGCCACAAGCACTGGTAAGCGTCAATGGGGGTCATGCAATCGCTTTGGCTGACAGCTGTTCCATACGGGAGGTATTGTGATTGGCCTTCGACGTTGGCAAGGTACCACGCCGCTCTGCGCAATAACAGATCGTCGATTTCGGAATCACTGACCTCATCACCAGTCGCAAACATTATGGGTACACTGTTGGATTCTTCAATTGTGACGTGGTTTTGCGCGTCATTAGAACCACCACAAGTAATCGATACCATCAAGCGATACGAAACAACAGGGTCCGATGATGCGTCAAATAGACCCCGAGCAGCAACGCCTGTAGACACGCCGTTTACCACAAATTCGAGTGTTCCCGTCGAGGCAGTGTCCAATTGCAGGCGAACTGTGATCAAATCCCCCGGCTTCAACGACTTTCCGTACACGGTGCTGTCAAACTCTAAACCAGACGGACCATTCTGGGAGAACTTGGAGTAATTGACGAGGCGACCGCTTTGAGCTTCGTATGCAAAGCCAAGTGACGGAAGAAGATAGGTCTCCGTGATTTCATCGGCCAGCGCGTGTGAATGGTTGGCCGCGTAAAGAGAATGCGTTGCTGCAATGCCAATGCGTAAAGGCTCGTCTTCACTTACGCTTTCTATGCGAAGAACCCACTCTTTTGTGCCTTCCGATACGCTATGAGCGTATGGTGTAAATACAGTGCTGTCAACACTGTCCGTGGTGGGATCTCTGTCTGACGGTAGATTAAGATCTGTGGGCGAGTAGCAGCGAAGAGAGTGGCCAGAAAAGTTTACCAACGGATGGCCCTCCACAATTGGCGCCAAATCCTCGAACATCGACTGTCCGAGTGTCGCAGGAACACAATCACCGTTGCACCGTTTAGATACGATGTCCAGCGCGATTGCATCTTCAAACGGAGCAAACGCATTGGAGTCAACGCCTATGTCAAGGAGTTGCAATTGCTCAACAAACACTGCGCCAGCATTCATATTTGGCTCCAGCGGACTCAAGGCCCGGTTCATGGCGCCAACTGCAAGAGTACCCTGCGCTAGTGCCAGGGCAGATCCAAAACGGTCGTCGTTTTGGTGGTTTTGCGGCGACAGAACACCTTGCTCAATGAAGGGGTGCTCACCCGACGTCACTTGGTACGGCCATATAGCTCGTGAAGAAAACGTGTAAACACCAGTCCACACAGCATCATCTGCCTGCGGGGCCTCCGAAACTGCTTCCACTACGATTCCAGTGCCTGTGGAAAAACCTTGCAGTTCTCCTGCGAACGAGTCCAGCAGCGGCACTTTGCTTGCGAAGCGGTGAGAGTCCAAAAACGTCACTGTCCATGCAAATGCCCCCTGGGAGTCGGGGTCCACAGTTCTGTGGACCTCCAATGGTCCAGTACCTAGATCCTCCAGTGCCAGGCGAACGGCCTCCGCGGACGCGTCATTGGGAAGTCGAGGAGTTGATAATACCACGAATTGTTGAACGCTTGACGAGTCTTGTGCGCATTCGTAGCAACGGAAGTTCATTTCTTCTCTCGGGCATCGCATTGATGTTCCTCTGTAACATTGATCGTCGGCCTCCAGCGCTCTCTCGCGGAACCCCAAAGCAAACGTGCTCGCGCCGGCGTCCATCTGGACACCATTTCCTGCCTGAATCGTGACAAGTTGTACTGTGGCAGAAGGCTTGAGATCATTGTTCGTGACTTCGTGAGCGGCCACAGCAATCACACGGCCGTCGATTGCTACGTCAACCCCAAAGTGGCCATTTGCATAACCATCTGACCCTTGCAACACCTGTGCAAGTTCAAATTGCGCTGAATCATCTGCTCTGGCAAAGACAACAGCACTGCCGACGCCCTCAAAGCTTGTTGGTGCACCAACGACGACGAACTCGTCGCAGACGGCAACCGAGCTCGCAAAGCCACTGGAACGAGCTTCTGCAACAACGTCTGGATCTGTGTCACTGGCGCCTGGACTCAGGAGTCGCTGCAGGAAGGAAAAGTGACGGTATGTGCTTGACTGGTTGTATGTCGGGCGGGTGCTATACGACAGGTCGGCAGAATGCTCTTGGTCGATCCACTGGTAAAGGAAGACCGCACCAAGGCCGCCATACATTCCCGGGGCAGACACAACCAATAAATCATCTTCAATCTTCACCGTGGAGCCAAATAGCTCAGGAGCAGTGTCATTATCTCCGGGTGAGTCGGGTTCTGTGTAGCCGACCAATTCCATCGCCGGCGCGGTCAGTCGTTGAATTTCCACCCAGGACCCGTGGTCTGGATCGCCAATATTGTTCTCCACGTGGTAAATGTACACAGCACCACTATCGCTGCCTTCTTGAGGCGCGCCAACAGCGATCACGTCTTGATGCACAGCGACGGATTGTCCAAAGCCCCACCCAAAGTCATTGTTCGGCTCGGCATCAGGCTGAAGCATCTGGACTTCAACCCAATCGAATTCAAACGAAGACGTGTCGTCTGGATGTCGCACATCAACGCTGCTTCCGTAGTCGCTTCCAGAGCGGTTCAACCGTCTTTCAAACACGTAAGCCGCGCCCACAGATTGGTTCAGGGATCGACCCAAGTCGTCAACGTGTCCAGCATGTGCGTGTCCCGGTGCACCGACAACGATTCGAGCAGGTCGATCAACAACAGAGAACCCAACTTTTACGGCTCCATCAACAGCAACGCTGTACCCAAACATATCGAACGCCGATGCATCTGACGATGTCAGGCGCGCTTGTTGGGCCCAAGAAGTGCTGTGTGATTGAGGCAAATTCAACCGATAATCAGGGTCAGAGGCAACATCATTCGGAACAAAGACGTAAACGCATCCTGCTCGGGTGCCATCATCACCACGAATGGCTCTCTGGCCCAGAGACGGAGACCCTTCATATAAGTAGTCAATACTGATGCCGACGTCGGTGCCAGCAAGCAACGTCGTATCAGCCTCTAACGGCGGCAAGTTTCCGAATTCGTCGATGACGTAGCCATACTCCGTCTTGCGACGTGTCCGCTTGAATGTGATGCTCCATTCATAGCATCTGCTTCCTTCCCGGCAGATACCGTACCGGTCGGAGTTTGTGTCAGAAGCTTCGACAACCACATCAACGTCGTCGATGGTTGCTAGCTGTTGCAGAGCGTACTCCATCTCTTCAGCTGTCGCGTTGAATGGAATGTCACCTGTGGGACCGGCGCCTTGGAAGTAGAGGTTAAACCACTCTCCCAATGGCGCAGTGCCATTCGAAATTGTGTACACTGTGCCTTCGGTGTTGCCTTCAGGGAGCAACCCAGGAATTGATTGAGAAGTGTCATTGCAACAGTTTTCTTCGCACAAACAAACATCCGGATCGTAATTTTCTTGTCCCAATATTGACAATTCAGGAATATCGTACACCGTATCCGACGGATTGAAAGTGATTGTCCACGTGTAGCCTCCGTGCGAGTCAGGCAGCCCTCGATTGACCTCTAGGACGTCAATCTCGGAAAGATTGCCCAAGTAATCCGTGGTAAGAAGATTTGATTCAATCTTTTCAAGCAAGACATCACGAGTCTCGTTCCAGTTGACCTCAACGGACGTATTACCTTCTCCTTGCAGCGTGAAAGTGCCACCCACGACGGCAGCATGTTGAATGGTGTTCACCTCAAGCACAGGGTGATCGTACGAGCAAATTTGGCTGTGGTTTGATGTGTTGAACGCGACCGATGGCAGCAATTCTTCAGAGTCGCACAGCAAACATTGCGTGGAGTTCTCCACAACGCCGAACGAGAACATTTGGCGATTGCGCTCGAGAGCATAAGACTCACATGACGCAGCATCAAGGTTAATTGCCTCCAATTCGTATGATTTGCAAATATGTCCAGGTATTGATGTCCAAACGTCCAGACAACTTGTGTTGCCTACCAAAGAGTCGCCATTTACCGAAATCTCGGGCCAAGACCCGAATTCAGGGCATTCGCAGAATCCCCACATGCGGTCTTGATCAAAGTCGAAAGTTGTCGAGCACCACCAACGATCGGGATCACCACCCGCCGCAACGAGCCCCCCTTCTTCTCGACCGTTCGCACAGGATGTGAAGACTTTGTCGCCAACTTTGAACGGGTACGCACACGCAGTCCCATCCCTGGCGGTGCCTTCGCCGTCCGAAAACGCATGGCAACCCAGGTACGTTTCATTGACGGAGACAAAGGTGATTTCCCATTTGTGCAGGCATTGGCCGCCATCGCATTGCCAATTCGATAGTTTTGAAACTTCCAAGTCACCAATGCCGGTCAAGTCTTCTTCCAGAATTTTCTCGAGCTGCACTGCGGAGATGTCAAATGGCAGGTCACGCGAGGGACCTCTACCATTCCAAGACACTGTGAAAGAACCACCAACGTCCTCGAAATGATTAGGTGTCAGAGTGATAGATTGTATTTCGTGGCTATGGTCTCTCACACCAACTTGCAACACTTGAATTTCGGGCCCCCATACATTAGCGACGCCTGTGGTTCGTAAGTATTGCACTTCATACGTTGGAACGGACGAACCATAAGCCCCAGCAACGACGAGTCCCCCTTCTCCAATCGCGACAGATGAGCCTAGTAGTTCTCCGGCATGAGGCGTCAACGCTTTTGCGACAAATTCAACAGATGGACGGATGGACGCATCGACTATTTCTCGCAGGTCTCCGAAGTCGAGACGCACGTAGACAGTAGTTGGATAGCGCTCAGACGAGACTGGTCGACGGCCTTGACGAGCGTCTGACCCGTCGACAGGAACCAGATCCGCAGCAGAACCTCTGTAGTAGCCATCAGCGTAATAGATGGATGGCGCCTCGCACAGTTCACAAAATCCAGTGGCTCCGTACCCAGACCAGTACACAGCAAAATGACAATTGTCAATATCGACGCAAGCAGCCTGGCAGTCAGAGGCAGATTCTGAAAAGTCTGTGGCAAGAACAGCATCTGTGTCAGGGCACCGAAAACCAGATCCTTTGTCCTCATCTATTATAAACTGGGCAAACTGAAACTTGATGCGATAGTCACCAGCTCGACCGAAGCCCATCGTTGAAAAATTCGCCCAGCCACTCCGCAGCTCCTGCTTCCATTCACCAGTTCTAACGTCAAGTGAAGCATGGAAATCCTTTTGATAGCACCTCATAGCCTCCTCTGTAGTCATGTTGACTGCACCTTGCACGAAATCACCACTTATTTCTGACATATTTGCAGACGCTGACGTTGACTGAGTCCATTCATTCGCATATGTGATATTCGCTCGCGCAGAGCATGGCAGCATCTGATATGTGATCAGTGCGGAGTCATCACTTTGACTGCTGCAAGTGCCACTGTAAACCAGACAGTCGCCTTGACGATTGCTGCCCTGCACGCCAATAGCGAAATTTTCGCACCAAGCAATGTCTCGGCAGGCTTCATAACATTCATCGAGAGTGTAATCATTTCCCAATACTTCGGCATGCGCAAACGATTGATACTGGTTTGTCTCACAACCACCAGCTGCATAGAGGACTTCAAATCCACATCCAACGACGCGGGTGCAATTCAAAAACTCCGAAATTCCTGGGCCAGTCGAAGTCATACCCTTGACCGCAACGAGTGAGTAACTACAGTTTCCCATACCGGGTATGCTGCTGCATTCGGCGTTGCACCTTTCCACGTCCGCCGGCGTGACTGTAGCACCAAGCAATGACGACATGGCGGAAGAGGACGCCGGGCATGCTACTGCCGCATCGCCCGTCCCTTGCCAATCATCGCAATTCGACAGGTCTTGCCATTCCAATGATACCAGCACGACATTACCCTCCGCAATGTCTTCCGTGATGAAAACTTCGAGAGCATCTTGCCATTCGGCTGTTTCGGTCGGGTTGTTGGGATCCGCATGAAAAGAGCGAGCGGTCAACACTTCTGTTGGGGCGCACGGCGACGCCAATGTGACAAGAGCGTATCCGCCGCCATATTCTTGACTCCAGAAGTCATACAACTGGGATGGACGATCCGCGATGTCGTCGTCGGTGCTCATCGCCAAATCAACGCCATTGACCGCGAACGATGTGCGATTCCAGTCGGTCGTCACCGTGAAAGTGGCAGCCTCACAAAAAGAATCAGACTGGGAAGTGTTCACAAAAAGTGTACAACTTTGTGAGCCTGCGGGGTCGACATCTTGCCGAGCCTTCATGCTTTGAGAAGACGAATTCGTCATGTAGCCCGAACACGCTTCATAAGAATTGCAAATGGCACGGCATACTCCGGCGCTGACGCCCAATGCAGTCCATGCAGTTGGCACGGAGTCGTGGGCTCCGACACATTGAGTGTTTTTGCCGTGATCGATGTACGCTTCCACTGCTCGCACCGAAGCAACCGGCGCTTCGACAGACGCGACGACAAACCCGTCTTCTGTTGACAAATCTGTGATGCGATTAAATCCAGAGTCCCAGACGACCACGCTGGGTACAATGCTTAACGCTTCACCGTTCGCTGTTGCGGTTGTGGCGACAATGTCTGTTGTAGCCAGAAACGTCGGGCTTCCAAGTTCAATATCGAGCGCGTCACCAAGCACCACAACACTGCCGTTACTCCCCTCAAGCTCAAATTGGAGAATGTAGCCAGTGCCCACCGTATCAATGCTCAATTCACTGAACGTCACGACTCCTTCCTCAGCTGTCGCAGCCATGTGATCGACATAAAAGTCCTCAGGATCCAAGCACAGCTCTGGGCTAAGGCAACCATGAACAACTTCCTCCACTTCGGTTGCAATGACGTGCGGAGCCGATGTGTTCAACACGGACTCATTGAACGCCACACTACAGGGACTACCGGTGCAATCCATGGATAACGTTGGAATGTTGCCTTTGTCTGACACAAATGTCACGTACCAATCTGCCAACAAGTAATTTTCGTCGCCTTGCGTGGATTTCTCAACCGACACAAATCCGATCGACGGGAGACTCTCAAGAAGGGATCGCATTTCGATTGCAGAAGCGTTCATTGGCACCGTGATAGTGGCGTCCTCCCCGTAAAAATCAAACCTGTCAAATTGCCCACCAGTTGTGACCTTGACGCCCATTTGAAACCCGACATCAAAAGATATATTGGCGATGTCAACATTCATCACGTAAGCTGACAATCGTTGGACTTCCGATCGCATGAGCGTGCCGCACCCAGATGAATTCAGCAGACTCCAGTCCCTGTTGAACAAGGTCCGTTCCACGGCGCCAGAACCACCAATGTTGCCCGCGCACGGGTTCGCAAAAATCGAAGCAAGAACTCTCGACTCACTGTCCCAGTCTACAATGTTACCCGCTGCGTCGTGAAGCTCAACGACGGGTTGCGTGGCAAATGGAACCCCAGCAGTTTCCGAGCTAGGTTGATAACGGATGGCGAGCTGGGCTGGAGAACCTACCCCGACGCGTTGTCGATGGTGAATAACAGACGGCCATTCGAGATTCAAATCAGACTCGAACAACAGTGCGTACAGTCCAGGTTTGTCTATCGAGAGCGATCGAAAAGACGCAACTCCCTGATCGAATCGGCGCGTCAGCTCAGATCGTGGACCGATCGAGGCATTGGTGGCATTGTGGACAGAGTACTGAAACTCATCATCTTCGTTTCGGCCATACTCGAATAACAGTGACACCGTGATCGAGCCAGTGGACACAGTGGGCACATGGTTTCCACCCAAGTCCGTCACGGCGAGGGTAGGTTGTGACGCAAAGGCGGTGCCTCCATAGGCAGCGCCTGGCTCTGTTTGCAGCAACACCGCGGCAGCAGGTCCAACTGAAACGTTGAATGCAGGACCGTCTACCTGCCACCGGTCGAAGTAAAAGTGAATGGCATGCTCCCCAATTTCGTTGATCTGAAGGGTTTGGAACGATGCAACGCCATCTACGAACGGCGCACAAGGCCAGAATGACCCTGGAACTTGTTCTTGCGCAGAGAGAATGTTGGATTGTGTGTCATTGAAAGAAATGCATTCGGGGCAGCCATTATTTTTCCACTGAGGGTTCAACAGTTCAACGTCAGTGCCTGCAAGTTCTCCCCGAAAAGTAACGCTCCAAGTCGTGGTGAAAGTAACGCCAGTCACCACGGTGCCGTATGGATGCTCCCCCAACTCTTCGTAGCGGTATGCTTGCTCAGTATGCCTGGTGACGGTAATCATGTGAATCTCTTCCAATTCTTGAAGCGCGTCTTGCATTTCGGCGGCTGACGCGTTCCACGGGATCTGTGCGGTGCGCTCGGTTTTCTTGTTGTGGGTGAACTCCAGCAAAAAGGTGCCGCGTAGCAAAGATGTGTTCAAGGCAATATCACTTGACACAAGAGGCAAAATTTCCAGTGGGTCGTCAGGATTGACCTCGTAGAACTGGCTGTAATTTGCAAAAGACGTCAGCACTACGTCCTGAACCTCTGCAGAGCGCAAGTATGCCCAGTTATTGTCTGCACTTGGTGTGTCGACAAGCTCCGCGCACACCTCACCATCTAAGACGGGCAAAACACCATCTACAGCTGACTGCACCGTCACATTCGCAAGAATGAACTTGCCCGCTGTCAGATTGCTCAAATCAACGTCCATTACAAGACTCGTGGCATCCAAACCATTTGACGTGTCCTCACAAGACAACGTCCCAGAATACGAAAACGGCGGCTCTGAATTGGTCCCAGCAATCAGATTAGTTGCATTGCATCTAATTTCGCCGGCACCCGCGACGTATCGAAAAGACTGACTCGTCGAGTCACAAGTGAGCTGGCACACAGGGGTGCTGTCGTGTAGATAAGAAGCGCAGGCTTCAAAGTCCGCTCCGCGGGGGACGCCGTCGATCTCCGCCAGGGCATCTTTTGTGCTGAAATAAGCACAAACATCCTCTGCTTCACAGGTGGCGCACAGCAACACTGCCGTCACCAAATACGTTAGTGCGCCAAGCCGGCACATCCGCAAGTGCTCTAGCCTCATTCTAAGAAGATTTTTTTGTCAATTCGTCATTGGTCCCTGTTGGGTGCACTTTCGTGTGGGGCGTCAGGCGGCCATGAAGTGAAACTGCTCCTGACACGTCCCGGCGCCAGAACACAAAAAAACAAAGAAAGATTACGCAGCATGAATGCACACGCAAGAATATCATGCAACGAGCCGCTTGTTTCACACTCGCTCAAAAGCAAGAGCATCTAACCTCTGGCCACCGGCAGTCACGTTTGTCGTTCAAAGTCGTTAGGAGGTACGTATTTTCCACCAAGGACACCCCACCATCGCGTTTTTCATTGACCAAGCTTCCAACCTGCGATACCGTCCTTCACGAAGCAACGCAACAGAGCAAAAGTATCACTTCGTAGCCTTGGCTTACTGGGTGTTGCTCTTTGGTTCATTTGGTTTGTTTGGTTTCATGTTGATTGACACACGCAGTGAGTGTCGTTGCTTCGCGGCGTGCGTGGCTGGCTGGCTGGCTTGCTGGCTGTCCGTCGTCGCCGTTTGTTTCGTCTGTTCGGTTTGGTTGGTTTGGCTGGTTTGGTTGCTGCAACTCAACCACTTTCCAACTTTCCAACTTTCCAACGTAAAAAACCAACGCTCACTCACAGACACACCACGCACTCACACACACACACACCCTCACTCTCAGCCTCACAGTCCCAGTCCGCGCCAACTCTCTCGCACTCAATCATTCACGCTCACTCACGCTCACTCACGCTCACTCA
>Ga0213839_1001085_pt1 | contig 19931 bp, 14 predicted proteins | sample SWPATP21_FD_160075 | JGI IMG/M metagenome (GOLD analysis project Ga0213839, IMG submission 160075) | Coastal seawater microbial communities from Marineland, Florida, United States - SWPA TP2 #1 | ecosystem: Environmental > Aquatic > Marine > Coastal | place: USA: Florida | collected 2016-08-14
TCCTGTGGCTGCCGGACCTGGCCCGGGACCTGGATCCCGACCGAGGCCCACGCCTCCTCCGCGCCCTCCGGCTCGGCGGCCTCGCCATGTGGGAGGGCCAGGACGCCGACCTCGCTGCCCGCGGCCGCGTCATCGCCCCCGAGCAGGCTCTCGCCATCGCCGACGGCAAGTCGGGGGCAGAGGCCGCGGCGGTGTTCGCGGGCCTCGGTGAGGCCACGGGCGAGCCCGTGGAGCCATGGCGCTCCCTGGGCCGAGACGTCGGCATGGCCCTCCAGCTCCTGTCGGATCTCGCGGACTTCGCACAGGGAGCTCGCGACTGGGGGGCCCGACAGCCCACGTGGCCGCTGGCGACGGCGCTCGCCCACCCGATCTGGGGGGCGGCGCTCCGCCACGCCTGGGCGGGGGACCACGAAGGACGAGCCTCCCTGGGTCACGGGATCGCGAGGGCCGCCCACGACCCCTCCGTCGTCGACGCCCTGGCCGACCGACTGCAGGCGGGGGCCGAGGCCGTCCCGACCGCGAAGGCCGTCGTGACTCAGCTCCTCCAGGTCCTCGAGCGCTGGCGGAGCAGCCCACCGGCCCCCGAGCCCCCCGTCGATCCCACACCCCAGCGTGCCCACGACCGCGCCCTGACCGCGGCCCGTGCGTTCCTCCGACGGGATCCCGGCCTGGAGGAGACGGTCGAGCGCCACGAGCGCCCCATGTGGCGCCAGGACGCTGTCGAGGCCCCGCTGTTCGGTCGACTGCTCACCGCCTGGGCCGCCCGGCAGGCTGGGGTCGAGCTCGACGAGGCCTGGGCGCTCCTCGCCGCCCACTCCGACGAGCAGCAGCGCTACTTCCCCACCGTCGCCGAGGTGGCCCTCGACACCGACCTGGCGGGCTGGCTCCTCACCGCGGGTCTGGGTGGTGCCGGCATCCTGGAGCGCCTCGAGGCAGCCGTTCCCCGCGACCTGCCCACCTGGCTCGGCCTCGCCATCGGCCCGGACGGCCGCCCGATGACCCCCGCCGTGTGCATCGCCAGCATGGCCAGCGCCAGCCGAGGCCTGCACCACGCCGGCTCCCTTCACGCAGAGGAAGCCTGGGACCGGACGCTGCGGGTACGTCACGCCCTGGGCCCGACGTCTCCGTACTACGGCCCCCACACGGTCGACGCGCTCCTGGTCGACGCCGCCGTGGACTGCGGCCTGGCCGCTTCCCGCATCGAGCCGTCGCGGGTCGCCCTGGAGCGCTCGGCCGGCCTCAGCGGGCTCCTCGGCGACCCCTGGGCCACGGCCGTCGCCACCCCAGCGCTCCTCGCCCTGGAGGCCCACCCGACGCCCGTCGCGACCCATCGGGCCCTGCTGGATGCGCTCCGAGGGGACGGCGGCACCCCGGCGCACGCCGCCTGGCGCACCCTTCCCCTCGCGGACGGGCGAGAGGGCTGGTACCGCAGCCGTCGGCTGGGCACCGCCTGGCTGCTACGGGCGCTCGAAGCCCTGCCTGTGCCAAAGATCCCGGTACCCGCGACGAGCAGCGTCGAACCCGATGGGGGCGCTGCGGTCTAGCCCATCGCCTCTCCGGAGGTCTGCGTGGCCGGGGAGCTGGCGCTATAGTTCGAGGGTCCGTCCCAGGGAGTGCCCATGCCTAGCAGTTTCCAGTTCCTACCTGTCGCCAACGAAGCCGTAGACGTGCTGCAGCACCTCCACACGTGGCTTGGAGACGGGCAGGGCGACCTCGACACCGCCAAGGGAGCCGCCCTCGCCCAGACGATGTTCCCGAGCGACGCCGTGAAGCGCGCGAACTTCGAGGCGCTGCTGGCGGATGCGTGGACCAAACAGAAGAACGCCTACACGGATGCCATCACGCTCTTCGTCGGCGTCTAGATGCCGGAGCCCCACCCCCTCGAAGACCCGGGGATGCGTGCGACGCTCGAGGACAGTGTCGCACCTTCGTCCCTGATGGTGTTCGCGGGGCTCTTGGGGGCCGTCACCCTCGTGGGGCAGCTGCTGGCCGACGGCGACGGCCTCCTGCCCGCCCCCGGTCCGGCAGCCATCTTCGTGGTGATGTTGGTGGCCGTGTGGCGCTACCGGGCCGCCGTGCTCGCCGGCGACACCCGGGGCTTCGACCTCGCCCAGGGGCCGCTGGCCGTGCTGCAGGTGCTGTGGGTCGCTGCGGTGTCGTGGGAGATGCCCGCGGACTGGGAGCTCGCCGCTGCCGGCGTCATGGGGAGCTTCCTGGTCGCCTGGGCCTTCCTCGATGCCCAGCAGTACCGAGGCTCGGGCCATGTCCGGAACCTGAACCTCCTCGGCTTCGCGTCGGTGCCCTGCTACCTCTTCGCCCTCGACCTCGTCGGTCACGACGGCCTGTACGACCGCATGCAGACCAGGCCCGAACACACCGGGCAGTGGATCTTCGTGCTCCTGCTCCTCGCCGCGATCACCACGGCCATCCTCACCGTGGTGGGGAGCCACGTCCGGGACGCCGCTGAGCGCCAGGCCGCCGCCGAGCGCATCCTGAGGGAACGCACCGCCCTCGCGACCGAGCGCCAGTCCCTGCAGCTCGTGGCCCGCATGCTCCACGGCAACGTCGCCGCCGGTCGCCTCCGCCACGACATCGCCAGCCCGCTCACGGTGATCGCCGCCACCGTGGAGTGGCTCAACGAGGTCACGCCCGTCGACCCCGAGACCCGGGAGGCCCTCCTCGACCTGCAGGACGCCACCAAGTCGATGGCCACCCTGATCACCGCCCTGCCAGCCCCCACCGAGGGCCCCCAGGCCACCCAGACCACCATCGAGACGCTGATCACCGAGGTGGAGGCGTCGTTCCGGTCGACCCTCGCGGGCCATGGGATCCACGACGCCAGCGTGAAGACCGACCTGGAGCCCTCCGCCGTGTGGGCTGGGCCCGAGCACGTCCTCAGCCTGGCCAGCCTGCTGGTGAACGGCCGCATGCAGCAGTCCACCCCCGAGCTGCTGGTCACCGGCGCGCCCGCCTGCGACTGGTACTACCGCCTCGAGATCCGCGACTTCGGGGTGTCGACCGACCGGCAGGTCGAGGCCCTCGAGCGGGTCCGCGCCGGCCTCCGACTCCAGGCCGAGAGGCGACGGGAGGGCGCCTACCGCGGCCTCGGCCTCGGTCTCCCGCTGTGCAAGCTGCAGCTGGCGAGCCACGGTGCCTGGATCGACGCCACCCTCCCCGAGAAGGGGCCGGGGCTCGTCCTGCAGCTCTCGATCCCGCGGGTGCGGCCGGACCTCATCCCCGAGAGGCACCGAACGCCGGAGATCTGGCTCGACGAGCCGACCCTCGACCGACCCCAGCCCCGCGTCGCCGAGGCCTGACCCTCCAGCTATGATCTGGGCCCGCCCGCTTCGGAGCCCGCGATGTCCGCTGTCGACAGCTCCCAGGAGACCTTCGACTGGAGCTCGTCCGAGCCTCCCCGCGACGGGGATCCGTCCGCGCCGATCCGCGAAGGGGACCGCCTCGGGGACTTCGTCGTGCGGCACCGCATCGGCGAAGGAGGCATGGGCACGGTGTGGGAGGCCGAGCAGCGGCACCCCAAGCGCCGGGTCGCCCTCAAGACCATCCCCCCGGACCGGGTCTCCGAGCGGGCCCGCCAGCGCTTTCGCTTCGAAGCCGAGGCGATGGGCGCGCTCCTCCACCCTGGAATCCCCCAGATCTACGCCGCCGGCGACGACGGAGGGCGGCTGTACCTGGCGATGGAGCAGGTCCACGGCATCACCCTCGACGCCTGGGCGCTGCGGGAGAAGCCGACCCCGCGCCGCCTCTGCGAGCTGCTGATCCGCATCTGCGAGGCCGTGCAGCACGCCCACCTCCGCGGCATCGTCCACCGCGACCTCAAGCCCTCCAACATCCTGGTGACGGCCGACGGCGAGCCCAAGGTGCTGGACTTCGGCATCGCCCAGGCCCTCGGCAGCGCCACGAAGACCCGCGTCTCCGGCACCCCCGCCTACATGAGCCCCGAGCAGCTCACCGGTGCCCCCCTCGACGTCCGCACCGACGTGTGGTCGCTGGGCGCCCTCGCCTACGAGCTGTTCTCGGGTCGGTTGGCGGTCGATGTCACCGGGATGGACTCCCGTCAGGTCCTGTGGGCGGTGACGTCGAACCCCATCGAGCCGCTCGGGCGCATCGACGGTCGCCTGGCTGGCGACATCGAGGCCATCGTCGCCCGGGCCCTCGAGCGGGACGTGGACGCACGCTACGCCTCCGCCCAGGCCCTGGCCGACGACCTGCGTCGGCACCTGCGCCACGTGCCGGTCCGCGCCCGCCCGCGGACCCTCACCTACCGGTCCGGTCGCTGGGTCCGGCGCAACGTGGGCCTCACCCTGACCGTCGGCGCCGTGTTCCTGTCGCTCTCGCTGGGGCTCGGGGTGGCACTCTCCGCCTACTGGGGCGCCCAGGCGGCGTGGGAGGCCGAAGCACGCCAGCGCCAGGCGGCCGAGGCGGCCCTGATCCGCGCCGAGGAAGAGCGGGCCCGCGCCAAGGCCTCCACGGAGTTCCTGGGGGAGCTGATGGCCGTGGCGCACCCCGACCAGTCCCCGGGCGTCGAGCCCACCATCACCGACGCCCTGAACCACGCCCGCACCCTCCTCGACGAGGGCGCCCTCTCGGACCAGCCGGCGGTCGAGGTAGAGGTCCGCACCGTGCTCGCCTACGTGTTCTGGGGGATGTCCCGCAAGGACGACGCCGATGCGATGCTGGAGGCCGCCCTGGGACTCCGGGAGGTGGCGGGGCCCACCGACGCCGGGATCGACGCCACCCTGTCCCTGGCCGACCGTCAGAGGGGGCGGAGCGATGCCCGCGCGATGGAGCTGTTGGCCCTGGGCGAGGCCGACCTGCGGGCCCTCCATCCCGATCCCCACGAGCTCTGGGCCGGCTACCACCACGTGGCCGGACGCGTGCACCGGGCCGCGGGCCGCTACGGCGAGAGCGAGGCCTCCTTCCGGAAGGCCCTCTCCGTGCGGGACGTGATCGGCGAGGGAGAGGACCCCACCGCCACGTGGAACCAGCTGGCCCACACGCTCAGGGCCGTGGGTCGCCTCGACGAGGCCCAGTCCCTGTACGAGCAGGCCCTCGAGCGGGACCGACAGCAGTGGGGCGACCACCACCCGCAGATCGCCACGGATCTGCTGAACGTCGGACAGACCGCGGCCCTCGCCGGCCACGAGAGCGGCGTAGGCCAGGTGACCCAGGCCCTGGAGATGCGCAGGGAGCTCCTCGGCGAGGACCACCGACGCACCACCAACGCGCGCCTCACGCTGGTCCAGCTGCTCCTGGACCGGGGCCGCGTAGTCCAGGCCGCCCCCCTGTTCGAGGAGGCCTGGGCCTCGGCACTCCGCGACGACGGACACGACCCCACCAGCGGACGGTGGCTCCTGCTGAGGGCCCGGATCGACCTCGCGAAGCAGGACGGCACCCACGCCGCATCCGACGCCCGGGCCGCCGTGGACTGGTACGTCGCAGAGATGGGCGACGCCCACCCCTTCACCCAGGAGGCCCGCATCGTCCTCGCGGAGGCCCTGGCGGCCCGCGACGAGCCCGAAGCCGCCCGCGAGGTCCTCACCGAGGCGCTGGACCACCTGGAGGCCACCGTGGGCCCCCAGGCCCCCCTCACGCTCCGGGCCAGGGCACAGCTACTCCCGTGAGTCCCCCGCCAGGTGCAGAAGCTCCGACCGCAGCGCCCCTTCGGGCAGGGTGGAGGCGACCCCCAGGGCCAGGCGCTGCATCCGGCGCTTCCGTGGGGAGTGGTCGTCGGGAAGGAGGCGGTGGGACCGGACGATCGCCTCCCCCACCTCCCACGACGAGAAGCGCTCCTGGGTGAGGGGCTGGCACGCGAGGAGCTGCTCGTCGAAGGCCTCTCCCTGTCCCAGGGCCGCCAGGGGCCACAGCGCCGTGGCCCGCCCCACCAGCTCCAGGGCCCGCCACCCGAGTCGACGCGCCAGGGTCCAGCCCTCGTTGCACGCCTCCAGGCCCTCGGCGAAGCGCTCCAGTCGGCAGTGGGAGAAGGCCAGGTTGATGTGGGCGATGGCGAGGTTGGTCGACGTGGTGTGCCGAGCCAGGGCCAGGGCCTCCTCGAAGGTGGCGTGGGCCGACGCGTTCCGACCCTTCAGCAGGTAGATCTCCCCCAGCACCGAGCAGGCGTTCCGAGCCCCACCCCGCGCGTGGAGCGTCTCCGCGAGGGCCTTGGCATGGAGGGCGTGCCGGATGGCCTCGTCGACGTCGCCGACATGGGCGCAGGCACGGGCCAGCGCGACCCGCGCATTCATCTCCTCGTTCTCCCCCATGTGGGCGAGGTGGGCGGGAAGGTGCCTGAGGACGTGCTCGTGGTCGCCGCGAAAGACCTGGTACTCGGCCCAGCTGCTCTGGATGCGTGCCAGCAGGCGGGGGTCGGTCGCCACGAGGTCGGCCGCCTCCTGGAAGAGCGGCTCGAGATCGGCGTGGTCCCCCGTCATCGCTCGGGTCTTGGCCAGGGCGTCGAGGGACAGCGCCAGCTCCACGGGCCGGTCTCCCCGCCGCGCGAGTCGCACCGAGTGGCTGAGCGGCTCCACGGCCTGGGACGCATGGCCGAGCTGGCCCAGCGCCATCCCCTCCGAGCGCCCCAGCACGATCCACCGTCGGTGGGCCTCCGGCCAGTCCCCCTGCTCCAGGGAGCGTCGTGCGGCCTCCAGCAGGTCCAGTCGTGGCTCGCCAGCAAGGCGCAGCCGGTCGGCGCCGTGGACCAGGAGCCAGAAGGCCTCGTCGTGCTCCCCGGCGTGACGCAGGTGCAGGCCCCTGAGGTACTCGGGCCCGTCGCGCAGCAGCTCGGCCGCCCAGCGATGGGCCGCGGCAGGCTCCGGGAGCGCCGCCAGCAGGGCGTCGTGGAACGACGGGTCGGTGAAGCGCCAGGTGCGACGACTCGGAGCGAGGTGCCCACGGAGCACCATCTCGTGGAGAACGGGCCCATGGGTGAGCCCGAGGGGCTCGAGCCACGCCCGCTGCACCTCGGGTCCGAGGACGGCCAGCAGGGCCACCAGCTCGTGCTCGGCGTCCGGAATGGCGGCGAACAGGTCCGCGACCCGCTGCTCCTGGAGGTCCGCAGCGAGCGGAGGCGCGCTGTCCGGGAGCCCTCCGACCCGCGAGATGCCGTGGGATGTCAGCTGCAGGCCGTCGCTCGCCGCCCACCGTCGCAGCCAGGCCAGCGGGCGCCCGGGGACGCCGTGGGCGTGCTCTCGCAGGAAGCTCCGCAGGGTGGCCTCCAGGGGAAGCGTGTGGTCCAGCAGGTCCTCCATCTCCACCCGCCCCATGGGCCCGAGGACGACGGACGCCTCGTCCTCGTCGCGCCGTCCCCCGTCGGCGCGGACCACCAGGATGGCGCGGTCCGCGAGCCGCTCGGCCACCCGGTCCACCAGCTCGTCGGTCCAGTCGGCCCGGGCGTCGTGGACGAGGACCAGCGGCCGCTCGGCGGAGGCCACCGCCAGGAGCTCCACGAGGGAGGGAACATCGGCCACCGCGCCCCCCGCCACGGCCAGCAGGCTCTGGCGCACGACCGGATGGAGCTCGTGCCGGGCCGCGAACCCCCGCACCACCGAGGGGGCCTTGCTGCCGAGCACCTCCCGGACGATCCGGTCCGGACGCTGGGGGTCGAGCACGACGGCATGGGCCCCCTGGGCATGGGCCGTGCGGGCCAGCCAGCGGGCCAGCCGGCTGCGGCCGCTCCCCGGAGGCCCGCTGAGGTGCACGGCGCGGAGCATCCCCCGGGCCGCCTCGAGCAGCGCAGACCACAGCGACCGACGGGCCTCGGTCCGCCCCACGAGCCCCACCGTGCGCTGCCCGAAGAGCTGCAGGCCCACGCCGTGGAGGAGGCCGGGAGGGGGCGAGCGCTGGATCGGCGCGTCGACGGGAAGCAGCAGGCCCACCGTCTGCTGCCCGACGAGGAGGTCTTCGAAGCCCTGGAGGGCATCGGCAGCCCGAGCCGGACGCTGGGCCGGGTCCTGCTCGAGGAGACGCCTCAGCCAGTCCTCCAGCCCCTGGGGCACGTCGACCCGGGGGGCGAAGGGAGGCACGTCGTGTCGGAGCACGCCCTTCACGATGCGCCACGGAACCTTGTCGTGGGTCAGCAGGTTCCACACCGTCATCCCGAAGGCGTACAGATCGGTCCAGGGCCCCTGATCGGCCCGAGACGCCGCCTGCTCGGGGGGGCTGTAGCTGGGGGAGCCGCCGAGGTGTCGGGTCGGGTCGTTCTGGATCTGGGCGATGCCGAAGTCCGCCAGCTTCCAGCGGAGCTCGGGCCCTTCGAAGCACAGGAGGTTGCCGGGCTTGACGTCCCGATGGAGCACGCCACGTGCATGGGCATGGGCCAGTCCCGCCAGGATGTGGCGAATCAGGAGCACCATGTCGTCCCACGACAGCTCCATCCGTCGCTCGAAGGAGGAGCCCGACGCCAGCTCCATCGCCAGCCAACGGGTGCCCTCCGGGTGGTCGAGGGTGGGCTCCTCGAGGTGTCCCTCGTCGAGGATCTGCACGATGTGGGGGTGGTCGAGGGAGGCCAGCGTGGCGGTCTCGAGGTCGAGCAGCTCCGGGTCGCGGGTCTCTTCGGGCACGAGCTTGATCGCCACCCTGGCGCCGACGAGCTCGTGGCGCCCCTGCCACACGGTGCCCGCCCCACCCCGCCCGAGCCGTCGCTCCAGCAGGAAGGGTCCAGCGCGGGTGGGGCCGAAGAAGTTCACGGAGAGCTCGCCATGGACACAGCGTACGACCAGCCGGCCCAGGGACACCAGCGGTACCCATCGGGGGCTCGACGGATCGCCCACGGTGCCCAGGGCTACCGGGGCAGGTAGGCGCTCGGGTTCGCGCCGAACAGGCGGGTGAACTCCCGGGAGAACTGGGAGAGGCTGCTGTAGCCCACGTCGTAGGCCGTCCCCGACACGTTGTTCAGGCCCAGGGTGAGCTGACGGTGGGCCTCCTGGAGCCGGAGCCGCTTGATGTACTGGAGCGGGGTCGAGGCGGTCACGGAGCGGAAGGCGTCGTAGAACACCGACTCGCTCATGCCGGCCACCGCGGCCAGCTCGGCCACCGAGTACGCCTTGGTGCAGTCGGCGTGGACCAGGGCGAGGACGTCGGCGATGGCCCGCTGCTGCCCGTGCCCCATGGCCACGGCCCGAAGGAAGCCGCCCCGTGGCCCCTTCAGCACGTGGTAGAGCAGCTCCCGACGGTACAGCGGTCCCAGGAACCCGGCGTCGTCCGGGTGCTCCAGGAGGCCCACCAGCCGCGCCGCGACGTCTCGGATGGCCGGCGTGACGGGGCAGGACGCCAGGCCCCGCTGGGGAGGCTCCGTGGCTCTCGGTGCGAGCACGTCGCCGGCGCGGCTCATGATCTCCCGCACCGCGCCGAGCTCGAACTCGATGGCCAACGACAGGAAGGGTCGCTCGGGGCTCGCCTCCAGGATCTCGCCGACCACCGGGAGCGGTACGCTGGTGACCAGGTAGTGGTCGGGGTCGTACACGAAGGCGTCGTCGCCGACTCTGGACCGTTTGCGGCCCTGAGCGACGAGGAAGATGCTCCGCCCGTACACAGCGTGGGCCGGCGCCGTGCGCTGGTTTCGTCGGTAGATCGACAGCCCTGGGACCCGGGTGGGGTTTCCTCCTTCCGCGGGCCCATGGACCATGCAGCGCTCGGCGAGCTCCCGCATCAGTAGCGCTCGCCCTCGGCCGCGCCGACCGGCAGCTGCTCATCGAGGAAGGCCAGCTCCTCGGCCGTGAACGTCACATCGATGGCCCCCTGGTTCTCGTCGAAGCGGTGGATCTTGGTGGTTCCGGGGATGCAAGCGATGTGGTCGCCCCGAGAGAGGATCCAGGCCAGGGCGAGCTGGGCGGCGGTGACGCCCTTCTCGGAGGCAACGGTGTTCACCGCCTTCACGAGATCGAGGTTCTTCTGGAAGTTGTCGCCCTGGAAGCGGGGGTTCGTGCGTCGGAAGTCGTCGGCGGCGAAGTCGTCGGGGCTCCGGATGGAGCCGGTGAGGAAGCCCCGGCCCAGCGGCGAGTAGCCGACGAAGGTGATGCCGAGCTCGTTGCACAGGTCCAGGGTCTCGAGCTCCGGCTCCCGAGACCACAGGGAGAACTCGGTCTGGAGCGCGCTGATCGGGTGCACGGCATGGGCGCGGCGGATCTGCTCCGGCGTGGCCTCCGACAGGCCGATGGCCCGCACCTTGCCGGCCTTCACCAGCTCCGCCATGGCGCCCACGGTGTCCTCGATGGGGGTGTCGGGGTCGACCCGGTGCTGGTAGTAGAGGTCGATGGTGTCGACGCCGAGGCGCTGCAGGGAGGCATCGCAGGCGCTTCGCACGTAGTCCGGGGTGCCGTCGACACCGAGCCAGCCTCCGTCCTCTGTGCGCTTCACGCCGAACTTGGTGGCGATGACCGCCTCGCTACGACGGTCCTTCAGGGCGGCGCCGAGCAGCCGCTCGTTGGTCCACGGACCGTACATGTCGGCGGTGTCGAAGAAGTTCATGCCGGCGTCGAGGGCGTGATGGATGAGGGCCGTGCTCCTCGCGTCGTCCGCCTTGCCATAAAAGTCGGACATGCCCATGCAGCCGAGGCCGATGGGCGAGATGTGGATGTCGGTACGGCCAAGGGCGCGGCGGGGGTGGGTGGACAAGGGGCACTCCTGGTTGGGACGTAGGTATCGGCGAAACGGATGCCGGCGGAGGTCGGCATCGCGACCCCGGGAACCTAGGCCACCCCTCCCCTCCAGGGAAGGCCAGATACTCCGGATGGTTTGCCCGATCCTCCGTGCGGCCGACAGCCCCCGTCGCGCCAAGCCCCTCGAGGCGGGTGACACCACGGCCCCGCAGGACGCTCAGCGGCTACCCGAGAGCTTGGCCACCAGCTGCTGCACCTCATCGATGGCGAAGGGCTTGAACAGCACCAGGGATCCCATCTCGCGGAGCGTGACGTGGTCCTCGGGAGCGGCCGGACCGGCCGTGATCAGCGCCGTTCGCTGGGCCATCGCCGGGAACCGGGCAACGAGGGTGCCGTAGAGCTGAGTCCCGTTCGTCTGGGGCATGTACACGTCGACGAGGATGGCGTCGAACGCCTCGCCACGCTCGAGCCGTTCGAGGGCCTCGTCGGCCGAGCCACAGGCGGTGACCTCGTGCTTCGACAGGCAGCGGGACAGGAAGCGTAGGGTCAGGTCGTCGTCGTCGACGATGAGCACCCGGAGCCGGCGGTCCTCGACAGGGGGGACCTCGTCGTGGGCAGGGACGTCTTTGGCGAGGCGCACCGTGAACGTCGACCCGGCCCCGAGCTCGGAGGCCACGGTGAGCTCCCCTCCAGCCGCCTGGACCAGGCCATGGCAGATGGCGAGCCCGATGCCCATTCCTTCGCCCTCCTTGGTGGAGAAGAACGGCTCGAAGACCATCGACGCGACGTGCTCGGACATCCCCGGACCGTTGTCGGTCACGGTGACGCTCACGTCGTCGCCCAGGTCCTCTGCGCGCACCTCGATGGCATGGGTGGTCGGCGCACCATCGCGGAAGGCCTGAGCCGCGTTGACCAGGAGGTTGACCAGCACCTGTCCGAGCCTCGTCTCCTCCATCCGAACCCTCAGGCCGGTGGGCACGTCGATCCGGACGGTGGCACGGGGACGGACCTCTCTGGCGGCGGCTCGATGCGCCCACCGCACCACCCGGGCCACGTCGGCCACCTGTCCGTCGGCCTGGCTGCGGGACGGGGCAGAGAAGTCCCGTAGGTCCGCGATGATGGAGGCCACCTTCACGCCGGCCAAGCGCATGTCCTCGAGCACCTCGGCGACCAGATCCCGCGGCACCTCCCCAGCGCCCAGGTGCGCCTGGAGCTCCTCCAGGCTGCCGAGGATGACGGTCAGGGGGTTGTTGACCTCATGGGCGACGCCCGCCGCGAGGGTGGCCAGGGACGTCATCCGATCCGCGAGCTCGATCCGCTTCCGGAGAGCCTCCTCCTCCGTGAGGTCCCGGAGCACGGTGACGGTGCCGAGCACGTCCTCGCCGTCGCGGACCGGGCTGATGACGTCGCTCACGAGACGGGGGCTGCCATCCGGACGCACGAGCCGGCGCACGCCCGCGCGGATGGTCTCACCCGCGAGGGCTCGGTCGGTCTCGTGACGAGCCCCGTCGAACCGAACGACGTCCTCGACCGGGCGCCCGGTGAGCTCCTCCCTGGCCGCGCCCAGCACCAGCTCGGCCGCTCGGTTGACGTAGGTGACATGGCCGTCTGGGCTGGACGTGACCACCCCGTCGCCGATGGAGCTGACCGTGGTGGAGAACCAGCGCTGCCGGGCGCGCAGCTCCCGCTCCAGTCGACACCGATGCCTGGCAACCTCCAGCGTGGTGAGGAGCTCGGGCGCGTTGACGGGCTTCACCAGGTAGCCGTATGGCGAGGTCCGAAGGGCCCGTGCCAGCGTGGCTTCGTCGGAGTGGGACGTCAGGAACACGACCGGGATGTCGAAGCGCTCACCCAGGAGGGCCGCAGCGTCGATGCCATCTCGCTCGCCCTCGATGCGGATGTCCATCAGCACCACGTGCGGAGCAGCGCTGGCGGCCAGCCGCAGCGCCTGGTCGGCCGAGGTCGCCACGCCGCACGGCTCGAGGCCGAGGTCCCTCAAGGTGTGTTCCAGGTCGAGAGCGATGATGCCGTCGTCTTCGACGATCAGGACCCGGGAGGGTTCAGGAAGCTGTGCCATTCAGTGGGAATACTAGCACAAATTCCGTACCGTGGACGGACGAGACCGTGCACGTCCCCGAGAGCTGACGGACCAGGGTGTCGACGATCGAACGTCCGAGTCCCGAGTTCCCACCATCCATCATGCCGACTCCGTCGTCGGCGACGGTCAGGCGGCACTGATCGCCATCACGGCCCAGGCCGACGGTGATCGTGCCAGAGCGTCCGTCGGGAAAGGCGTACTTCACCGCGTTGGTGACCAGCTCGTGGACGATCAGTCCGCAGGGGATGGCGGCGCTGACCGGGATGTCGACCTCGTCGACCTCCATCTGCACCCGGATGTGATCGGATTGGGCCTGCACCAGCTCGGGCACCAGCTTCGCCAGGTACCCGGCGAAGGCCACCCCGGCGTAGTCCCGGGACTGGTACAGCGCCTGATGGACGAGGGCGATCGAGCGCACGCGGGACCGGCTGACATCCAGGACGGCCCGCGCTCCCGGGTCCAGGCTCCGCGCCTGCAGGTTCAGGAGGCTCGACACGAGCTGCAGGTTGTTCTTCACGCGGTGGTGGACCTCCTGGAGGAGGACGTCCCGCTCCCGCAGGCGGCCCTCCAGCGCCTCGTTGGTCTGGAGCAGCTCCTCCAGCAGCCGCTCCCTCGCCTCCTCCGCTGCCCGCTGGAGCGTCACGTCCCGAAGGAGTACCATCCACAGACCCGGGACCCCGACCACCGGCCGCCGCGTGACGGTGAGCCGCGTCGCCGACGGAAGCCCGGTGTGCAGCTCTGCCTCCCCCTCGGACACATCGAGGCCCACGTCTGAGAGCGTGCGCCCCCGCAGCTCGTCGACGCCGAGGCCCAGCAGCCTGCAGGCGGAGGGGTTGGCCTCCTCGATGGAGCCGTCTGCGAGGGTCGTGACGATGCCGCTGTGCATCGTCTCCAAGATGGCCCGACGTCGGGCAGCGACCTCCTCCAGCTCCGCGAGGGCGGCCTGGCGAGCCTCGACGGCAGCCTGGCGGGCCCGGTCCACCTCGGACTGACGCAGTCCCACGCCGAGGGCCGTGGCGACCGTGACCTGCATGCTGAGGGCCGTCAGGGTCGCCAGTCCGAACAACGCGCTGAACAGCTCCATCCGTTCGGCCTGACCGACCGCCCCGGCGAAGGCCACCGACGACACCAGCAGCACCGGCACCAGGACGCGGACCGTGCGGCCACCGTCGTCCTCCGCGGTAGCGACCGCACCGACCCCGTGGGCGGGCTCGAGCCACACGAGGGAGGCGAGGAGCAGCAGCAGGCCGATGCAGGTGTGGAGGGCGATGGAGCTGAACGGTCCCACCGCGTAGAGGGCGCTGGCCGAGTACAGGTAGCCGAAGCCCGCCACCGTCGGGATGGTCCCGACGACCAGCGCGATGCCTTGAGCGAGGACCGGCCGATCCAGCGCCAGGATGGCCGCCCCGAGCCCCAGGAACGACGTAGCCGTCGCGACCGACATGCGGCCCGGCGCACCCTCCGCGGTGAAAGGATCCGCCAGGAACAGCTGATCGATGCCCAGATCGGCGCCCAGCAGATCCTGCAAGCCCGACGCTGCAGCCAACAAGACGACGGCGGCGCCGAAGGTCAGACGCAAGGTGCGTCGCCCCGACCCGTGGGCGAGCAGGGCTGCCGCACAGCCGCCGAAACACAGGGCCGTGTTGACCTTCATCGTGGCGAGACCGGGAACCACCGAGACGACGGACTCGGCGGAGAGCGCCCAGCCCGCGAGTACCACGATCGAGAGCACTCCATCGAGTACGGCAAGGCCCAACGCCCCCTGTCGCAAGGCCGCGCGACGCCGCTCTGACCGTCGTGACCCCATCAGCCGCTCCACGGGATGGCGCGCATGCGGGGTCGAGCGGCCCAGGGACGGGAGGAAGCCGGGCCAGGGAAGGAGAATGCCATGACACGAAGGGTACCGCGATTCCATGGCGGAGCTCGCCAGCATCGTCCAGACCCGCTCCTGGGGCCGGGGCCGTCACGTCGGCGGTGTCGAACCCCAGGGGGCGGTGGGCGCGCCACGGCGCCAGACCCACGCCGGAGACATCTCGTGACAGCCTATCCTCCACCCCCCGTTATTAAACCAACCAGACGGTCTAAGTATGGAGGACCTCATGGTTGGACTCTTGTTGGTGTTCGGTGCGGCATGGGCGAGTCAGGAGCGGGACGCGGTCGACGACGACGTCCAGGAGCGCCACGCGGCCGAGGGCCCGTCCGCCGACCTCAACGTGCTCACCCCAGCGCTTCGCCATGTGGAGGCCGGCCAGGCCGAGGTGGCCGCCCACCTCGGGGCCTACGCCGGCGGCGGCGCAACGTTCACGAGCACCTTCAGCTCGGCTGGTCCGGTCACCGCCGTTCGGGCCGGATGGGCCCCTGTCGACCGTCTCTGGCTCGACGTGAGGGCCGGCTACGGCGCCCCGGTGGACCAGCTGGATCTCGGCCTCGGCCTCGCCTACGGCACCGCTTCGTACGCCCTCGTCGACGGCGACGTGTTCCGGACGGGCCCGAACCTGGCCGCAGGATTCCTGGCGGTCGACGCCGTGGCCTTCGGGTCGGCCGGCTGGACCGCCGTCCTGACCCCCGCCGAAGCCATCTCCTTCGACCTGACCGGCCAGGTCGTCGTCGGGAAGGGAAGCCCATCCGAGCCCACGGTTCTCCCCTACTGGGAGGCAGGCCTGACCGTGCACCCGGAGGACTCCCCCCACTCGGTCCGACTGGGCCTCGCCGCCGTCGCCCCCACAGCCGCCTACCGGTACGAACAGGACGGCTGGTTCACCCAGGTCCATGCCACGGGGCTCTTCCTCGGACTCGTCGGTGGAGCGGAGGCTGGGGTGGAGGTGGGCAGGACCTTCTGATCCACCGCTCAGGCGGAGCGGCGTCGCCTGCGCAGCGCCAGCTCGTCCTCGCTGTCGGCGAAGGCGTCCCACAGCGCCACGGCCGCGTCCGAGCCGACGGGCGCCACCCGCGGTGCGATGCGGAGCGGGCTGCCGCAGCGTCCACAGAAGCGGGCTGACGGGTCGTAGGACTGTTCGCAGCACCTGGAGGAGCGTCCCGCGAAGCGGTCGGCGTCGGTGACGAACTCGTGCCACGTGGCCAGGAGGTCTCCCTCCGACCCACGGCGGGAGCCGCAGTTGGGACAGTAGACGTGGCGACCGCCGTGGAGGCGCTCGGTGCCGCAATCTCGGCAGGTCCAGCGGGTGTGGCCATCTTGCATGGGGACTCCAGTACGGGCTCCATGGGGCCACCGGACCGGCTCGCAAGACCTCCCGTCTCCAATGGGCTCGATGGACGTCCTGGCCCCTGGGCAGTCAGCGTGCGTCGAGGTAGCGCTTGGACTTTTCGGGATCCATCGCGATGTCGTACAGCGCTGCGTCGAAGCTCTCGCGACTGTGACCGGCCGCCTCGAGGATGGCATCGGCGTTGGCCGGCTTGGCCGCGATGTCGTTGGCGATGGCCGCGATGGCCTCGGGCTCGCTGCTGGCCTCGGTCGCGCCGGAGCCACAGGCGAGCAGCATCATCACAATCGTGGTCGTCACTTGTTCTTCCCCTTGCCGCCCTTACCCTTGCCCTTGCCCTTGCCCTTGTCGCCGCCCTGGCCCTTGTCGCCGCCCTGGCCCTTGTCGCCCTTGTCGCCGCCGTGGCCCTTGCCGTCCTCGTCGCCGTGGGGGCCCTTCCTACCCTTCTCGCCGTCGGGACCCTTGCCCTTGCCCTTGCCCTGCCGCTCATGCTCCTCACGGATGGCCTGAGCGAGCTCCTTGCCCCGCTTCCCCTCCTTCAGACGCTCCCGGACGAACGCGCCGAAGTTGTCCACCGGGCCGTGCTCCTTGGAGGCCTTCTCCTCGTTCTCGAGGAGGTCCTCCGCCTCGTCGGCGGGCAGCTTGGCATCGCGGGCGGCCTGCAGCGCCTCTCGCACCTGGGCCGGGTCGTGGCCGGCCTTGCGGAGCTTCTCCGCGCGGGCAGGCAGCTCGATGGCCTCCGTCAGTTCCTTGCTGTCCTCGGCCCAGCTCGGGGCAACGAGGAGCGCGAGCATCATCAAACCACGCATGGATCCTCCACGGTCGCGAGCCTACGCCGTCGACGGGTCGGAATCCAGGGCCAGCAACCCCCTTGCAACGCCCCGTGCCATGGAAACGCTCCGACGGCCCGACCGCAGCAAGCCTGGCGCGTCTACTCCCTCGACGCCTCGATGGCGCGACGGGCCCTCCGCGCCACCGCACCCTCGTCCAACCAGTCGCCGTGGAGCTCCGCCAGCTGCACGACCCCGACGTACTCGGCGTAGAACGAGGTGGCGGCGTCGACCGGATGCGACGCACCGAGCGCCTCGAACTGCTCCACCACGAACGCCAGCCGCCGCCGGCTCACCCGGCCGTATACCTCCGCCACCTGGGCGTCGTGTGCGGTCGCGCCGAGGATCGCTCGCTCGACGGCCACCTCGTCGGTGGCCCTGAGCGCCAGGACCATGAGCCGCTCCAGCCGCGCACCGGGCTCGTCGAGGGACGCGAGCTCGGCGATGACCTGATCGGTGCCCACCCGCTCCCACAGCTCCCACATGGCCGACAGGAGCTCGGCCCGGTTGCGGTAGTGCCAGTAGAAGCTCCCCTTGGTCACCCCGATCCTCCGCGCCAGCGGTTCGACGCCGAGCCCCCGGAGTCCGAGCTCCGGAAGGGCCCTCAGGGCCGCCTCCGCCCAGTCCTCCGGCCCCAGGGATCCTTCTTGTTTGCCCATGACCATACGGTAGCGTATGGTAGATCCATACGCCACCGTATGGAGGCTTCCATGACCACGACCCACGGGCCCTCGCCCATCCCCGTCGGCCCCTTCCTCCTGGCGACCGCCGGGCTGCACACCCTCGTGGGCCTGCTCCTCGGCTGGCCGTGGCTGCTGGCCATCGCCGCCGATGGGGTGGTGGGTGCCGTGGAGGTGGAGCCCATGCGACAGGCCCTGTTCTGGTTCCTCGCCTTCGGTGCTCCGCTGGCGGTCATGGGCGGGATGGTGTGGGAGACGGAGCGTCGAGGCGACGTCGTCCAGGCCTGGGTCGGGTGGTCCCTGCTCGCCATCGGTCTCGCTGGAGGCCTGTGCATCCCGCTCTCCGGCTTCTGGCTGGCCGTGCCCCAGGGCATGGTGTTGGTGCACCGCGCACGAGGCTGACGCCCGGCGCCGTCGACCGGGTTCCCGACCGTCGGATGGCATGATTCGCCATGCCCAACGATCCGACCCGTTCCGGCGTCGAGCAGGCCCTCCAGCGCCTCTCAGCCCCGCTCCTCCCCGTCAGCCTCTCTGGCGCGGCCCTCCGCAAGGTCGTGGCCTCCACCCCCACCCACGGACGCCTCAGGGACCGCCTGGTCGACCAGAGACACCTCGCAGCGGGGGGCATGGGGGAGGTCTACCGGGCCCACGACCCCGTGCTCGGGCGCGACGTCGCGGTGAAGGTGATGAAGCGGACCAACCACGGCGCCTTCGCCCTCCGCTTCGCCCGCGAGGCCCAGCTCACGGCCCAGCTGGACCACCCGAACATCGTGGCCGTCCACGACGCCGAGCTCGGAGAGGTGGACGAGCCGAGCTACAGCATGAAGCTGGTGTCGGGCGCGACGCTCACCGAGATCCTCGGCGCCGCCTCCGCCGGCCGTGCCCACGGGGAGGAGCTGCCCCGAGCTCTCCGTCAGGACGCCCTGCTCGACTACCTCGGCCGCGTGTGCGACGCGGTGGCCTACGCCCACGAGAAGGGCGTCGTGCATCGGGACATCAAGCCCGACAACGTGATGGTGGGCCCCCACGGCGAGGTCTACGTGATGGACTGGGGCCTGGCGCGGGTGCTGGCCAGCGCCGACCTGGAGGTGACCGAGGAGGAGCCAGGAACCCTCCCCGGCTACGCGCTGGGCACGGTCACCTACATGGCCCCCGAGCAGGCCCGCGGGCAGGAGATGGGCCCCGCCTGCGACCAGTTCGCCCTCGCCCTCATCCTCTACGAGATCATCTGCGGCCGTCCGGCCCGCCCGATGACCGGGGACATGGAGGCGATGATGCTGATGGCTGCCGAAGGGACGACGCGCCCGGTCGAGGCGGTCGACGGGCGACGGATCCCCAGGGAGCTCCGCGCCATCCTCCGCCGGGCCACCCAGCCGCGACCGGAGCATCGGTACCCCTCGGTCCGGGAGCTCATCGACGACCTGCGGCGCTTCCGGGCCAACGAGCCCATCCACGCTGCCCCCGACACCCTCCTCCAGCGCCTGGCTCGCTGGGTGTCGACCCACCGGGAGTCCACGGTCTCCCTCGTGCTCCTGCTGCTGCTGCTGCTCGTGACCCTGTCCTCCGCCGGGCTGGTGGCCGTGGTGGGCGGCGCCGGGATCTACGCGTCGGTGACGGAGGCCCGGGAGGCCCGCGTAGCCTCTCTCGTCAGCCAGGTCGGCTCGCGGGCGGCGGCCCTGGACCAGGCCATCGGGGTCATCCACGGACAGGTGGAGTCGGTGGTGTCCGCCAGCGGCACGCTGCTGCAGCACGGCGACCCCGAGACCCCCGGCGAGATCCTGGCGCCGTCGGTGTTCGCATCCGACGCCAAGCCCGAGGACACGGCGTGGTCGACCTACTACGACCGCCCGATCTCCACCCACTGGCCCGACGTGGTCATCGCCCCCGGGGCGGCGCCTGCACCAGCCGTCGCCCAGGCCCGTCGCCTGCTGCCCATCCGCCACGCGCTCCGCGATGCCCACATCCGGACGCGAACCTCCCTGGAGGGAGTCGACGAGGCCACCGCCGACGCCGACTGGCGAAGCCGGCCCGGCCCGATCCGCTGGGCCATCCTGGGCACGCCAGAGGGCTTCTACGTGGAGATGCCCGGCGCCGCGTGGGACGCCTCCACCTACGACGCCCGCGAACGCCCCTGGTACACCCAGACCACCGACGAGCCTCGGCCCCAGTGGAGCCAGCCCTACCCGGAGACGACGACGGGCACCTTCACGGTGGGCTGCTCGATGCAGATCCGCGGCGACGACGACCAGCTGCTGGGGGTCGCGTCGCTGTCGGTCAGCTTCACCTACCTGGCCGACCGCTTCCTCCAGCTGGACCACCCAGCGGTCCAGGAGACCTTCCTGGTCGACGACCGCGCGAGCATCCTGATGCGCTCCAACCAGGTGGACCCCCTGCACCGGCCCGACGACCTCCACGAGACCTACGAGACGCCCCCCTTCCCGGACCCGGAGCTGGCGCCCGCCCTGGGGGAGCAGGGGGGCACCGTGACA
>Ga0213839_1001086_pt1 | contig 19908 bp, 18 predicted proteins | sample SWPATP21_FD_160075 | JGI IMG/M metagenome (GOLD analysis project Ga0213839, IMG submission 160075) | Coastal seawater microbial communities from Marineland, Florida, United States - SWPA TP2 #1 | ecosystem: Environmental > Aquatic > Marine > Coastal | place: USA: Florida | collected 2016-08-14
ACGCGGGGATCGAGGCGATGGCGACCGCAGGGTCGGTCGCGGTGATGCTCCCGGGCGCGATGCTCTACCTGCGGGACACGCCTCCCCCGGTCGCAGCCCTCCGGGAGGCGGGGGTGCCGATGGCCGTCGCGACGGACCTGAACCCGGGGAGCTCACCGGTGGCCGATCCGTGGACCTGCGCGACCCTGGCCTGCGTGACAATGGGCCTGACCGTCGAGGAGACGCTGCTGGGCATCACGGCTCGTGGTGCCGATGCCCTCGGGCGACGGGACCTCGGGCGGCTGCGGGTCGGCGGGCCGGCGGAGATCGTGACGGTGGAGCTGCCGCCAGGCGAGCCGACGTCGGCCGCAGCGCTGGTGCAGTTCCTCGGGGCAGGCTTCGGACGGGTGGCGCGCTGGTGAGGGCGCTCAGCCGTTGCGCACCTTCTCCTCTTCGTTGACCACCTCGGCCTCCTCGACGCGGTTGGCCTCGAGCTCCTTCGGAGGGGTGACGTCCTTCGGGTCGTCCTTCTGGGCGTCGCGGAACTCCTTGATGCCCTTGCCGAAGCTGGCGAAGACCTGGGGCAGGCGCCCCGCCCCGAACATGATCAGGACGATGACGAGGACGACGGCCATCTCCCATGGCCCCGGCATTCCGATGGCAAACATCAGTCAGCCTCTCCTTCCACCTTGGCGTCGAGGGTGCCGTCGCGCTGCCCATCCTTGAAGGCCTTGACCCCCTCGCCGACGGAGCGGAAGACCTGGGGGAGCTTGCCTGCGCCGAAGAAGATCAGCACGACCAGCAGGATGACGCCCATCTCCCAGGGGCCGGGCGTTCCGATGAAGGCGAGTGCGCCGATGGACATGAGACCTCCCATTGGGCGCGTGGCACGGCCCGGGTCTTGAGAGCATCCTAACGTAGAGGATCCTGGTGTGGGGGCTGCCACAGCCCCCGCTCGGTGATCCAGCCGCCCGTGACGAGGTCGGCCGGCGTCACGTCGAAGGCCGGATTGAACACATCGACGTCTGCGGCCCAGCGCGCACCGCCGTGACCGCGGACCTCGGAAGCGTCTCGCTCCTCGATGGGGATGTCGGCACCGGTGGGCGTCCGCGCGTCGAGGGTGGAGTGGGGGACGGCCACGTAGAACGGCACGCCGTAGTGGCGGGCCAGCACGGCGAGCCCGAGGGTGCCGATCTTGTTGGCGACATCGCCGTTGGCGGCCACCCGGTCGGCGCCGACGACGACGGCATCGACCTTGCCGGCGGCCATCAGGCTCGCGGCCGTGCTGTCGGTGACCAGGGTGCAGGGGATGTCCTCCTGCTGGCACTCCCAGGCGGTGAGGCGGGCCCCCTGGAGGTAGGGGCGGGTCTCTCCGGCGATGACGTGCGCCAGTCGACCCGCTTCCCACGCCGAGCGCACCACCCCGAGGGCGGTCCCCCACCCACCGGTGGCCAGCGCTCCAGCGTTGCAGTGGGTGTAGACGGTGGAGCCCTCGGGGAGCAGGGCGGCCCCGTGGCCACCGATGGCGCGGTTGATCGCGATGTCCTCCTCGTGGAGCGTCCGGGCGGCGTCGTCCCAGGTGGAGACCGGGAGGCTCTGCATGTGCTCGACGGCCCAGCGGAGGTTCACGGCCGTCGGCCGCGCGGCGAGGAGGACCCGTGCCGCCTCCTCGAGGTCCTCGCCGGCTCTGGAAGCCAGAGCCATGCCGTAGGCGGCGGTGATGCCGATGGCCGGGGCCCCGCGGATCACCATGTCGCGGATGGCGTCGGCGGCATCGGCGGCCGTCCGACAGTGCACCCACTCGATGCGGGCGGGCACCACGCGCTGGTCGAGGAGGTGGAGGCCGTCGTCGTCGAAACGGATGTGGTCTTGCATGGAGCCCTCCGCCGGATCGTTTCCGGGGGGCTGCCATATCATGGCCACGTCGTCCGAAGGTTTCGAGAGCCTCCCTCGCCCGAACCCACCGCTAGAGATGGAGGAGACGCAAGAGCTTTGCCTGGTGTGACACCGGCGAAGGAGGCTGTCTCGAACCTTCGTGGTTCTAGAAGAATGGTAGGGCAGCCCTCGGGGGGTGTCAAGCATTCCCTCGCGGCCTGGATGGGACCTTGACATCGATTGACGACCTGGGCGTACGGCCCGCGCTGATCGAGGTCGTCGCGGCTGGGGGATCGGGGGGATCGCCTCCTCGTCTGAATGGACCCGGGCGGGGCGCCGTCGATGGGCCACATTGGATGGAGGTCAGCATGTTTGTTTCTCTTCGCAAGTTGATGGCGGTCGGCGCTGGAATGTTCGGGCTCATGTTTGCCGCCAACGCCCAGGCGGGCCCCGTGGTCACGGTCACGGGCCCCACGGTTCAGCTGGTCGCTCCGGCGCCGCCGGTGGTCGTGGTCCGGACCCCCACGCGGGTGTGGGTGCCCGGCTACGTCCGCTACGACATGTACGGCAACCCGATCCACGTCGCTGGCTACTGGACGACGAAGTCGGTGACCACGCGGCGTGTGGTGAGCGTTCCCCGCAGCCGTACCGTCGTTACCAAGACCCGTGGCGCCCGCAAGGTCGTCGTCCGGCGGTAGCTGCCACGGCCGCGGCGGTCAGCGCCCTCCCGGCGACTCGCCGAGGAGGGCGTTCACCGTGGCGCTGAGCTGATCCAGCCGGAACGGCTTCGCCAGGATGTAGGCCCCGGAGGCCAGCACCTTCCCAGGCAGGTCGTGGCCGTGGCCCGAGCAGACGACCACGTGGGGACGGACCGCATGGAGGCCGTCGAGGTGGGCCAGGATGTCGAGGGCAGTGCCGTCGGGCAGGGTGTAGTCGACGATCAGGAGGGCGGGCATGCTCCCCTCGAGGGCCTGGGTCCCTTCGGCGACGCTGTGGGCCAGTCTGGTGGGATGCCCCTTCGCTTCCAGGTATTCGCGCCACAGGAGCGCAAGGTCGCGGTCGTCTTCGATGAGCAGGATCGACATAGCGACCCCTTAGCACGAAGCAGAGCTTGAACGGAAGAAATGGCGGCACGCCATGGCGCTGTTCAGCGTCATCACAGGGCTGACCCGCCACGATCGCTGGCAGGTTTCTTTCGTGGACGGCCGATCTGTGGTTAGAATGAATCATCGTCGGCATCTGCCGAGCCATGCTTCTGGAGCTTCTACATCTCCACACTCACCCCCGAGTGTGACTCCTTCGGGAGACACATGAGGAGCTCGGGGGTGGGTGCATGGCGGCAGGGCACGACCCGCGCTCCAGAGGCCACGATGTTCGGCGCGATTCTCGGTCCGCCTACCGGTTCACGTCTCTAGCTCTAGCTACGGCGCCTCGGCATCCGGCCGAGAGCGCGCGAGCAGCAGTCCGCCCGCAAGGCCCACCGCGCACAGCAGGACGAACCAGTCCCCGAAGCGGGCGTAGGGGGTGGGCACCTTCGCCATCCGCACGGTGACGATGCGGGCGACGTCGGTGAACGGCTCGGTCTCGGCGTGGATGACCCCGTGGGGCTCCACGATGAAGCTGATGCCGGTGTAGCCGCTGCGGATCACCGGGATGCCCAGCTCCGTGGCACGGATCGCCGCAAGCATCGCGTGGAGGTGGGGCGCAGCACCGTCGCCGAACCATGCGTCGTTGGTGACGTTGATGAGGGCGTCGGGATCGACGTACTGCCGGCAGAGGCCCGGAAGGATGGCCTCGTAGCAGATGGGGGTGGCGGCCTTGATGACGCCGTCGAACACCACGGCTTCTTCACCAGCCTTGAAGTTGCCGATGCCGCCGATCATCTCGCCGAGCCACGGCACGTACTCGCCGAAGGGGAGGTACTCGCCGAACGGAAGGGGAACCATCTTGTCGTAGTGGTTGAGCTCACGCCCCTCGCGGTCGTACCAGTAGACGGAGTTGAAGACCCGGACCCGGCTCTCGCCCATCTCGGGGTCGACGTCCCGCAGGCGGGTGCCGCCCCCCACGACCAGCTCGAAGCCGCCGGTGGACGCGAGCTCTCCGAGGATGAGCGCGGCGCGGCTCGGCTCCTCCTGGAACGTGCCGTCCTTCTGCTCCCGCGTCGTGGGGTTCAGGCTGTAGGGGCATGCGCCCTCGGGCCAGATGACCAGGTCGGCCGCCCCGGGCGTGACCCGCTCGGTGCGCTGGATCCACTCCTCGAAGCCCTCTCGTGCGTAGCCCTCCAGCCGCTCCTGCATGGTGGTCTTGGACTGGAGCTGCGCCACCCGGAGCTCCTTCGACTCGGTGCGCAGGGTCTGCTCCACGGCCTCGTAGCGGAGCTTGCCGAAGGCGAGGGTGGCGACGACGGCCAGGGCGGCGGCGATGCTGGGGCCGACGGGCCAGCCCGTAGGCCCCTCGCGTCCTGCAGCGGCGTCGGCGCGGCGGTACAGGGCCTCTGCCCACACGGCGTTCACCAGCAGGAGGAGGTAGGTCAGGCCGTAGATGCCGGTGACCGACACCAGCTGCCACGTGAGCGGCACCCGGTATTGGGTCACGCCCTGCTGGTAGGGGAAGAGGAGCACATAGGTGCACACCCACTCCAGCACGACCTGGGCGGCCGGCCAGGCGAAGATCCAGGCGGTGCCGAGTCGCCGACGCAGGGGGTGAACGATGGCCCAGGTGATGGTGTAGGGCGCTCCGAACACGGCGCTGTAGAGGAGCAGCACGACGATGGCCAGCACCCACGGGAGGTTGCTGAACACGGTGATGGTGTCGACCAGCCAGGAGAAGATCGTGGCGGCTGCGGCCACGCCGTACAGGTAGCCGAGCCACCGATTGGCCCGCGGGCTGTCGGGGCGGAGGGCCCAGAACATGGGCAGGTAGGCCACCCAGTGGAGCCAGTGCAGGTTCAGGGGCGGTGCGAGGGCGGCCAGCAGCGCGCCGCTTCCCGCGGCGACCAGGGCCCGAACCCACAGGGCGTCGAGAGGTGCGGGCATGTCAGCGCTGCCACTCGCCGCGGATCCACGTGCGGGCTCCTCCCTGGCACTCGGCGTCGTCTGCGGTGGCCGGGTCGGCCACCATCGCTCGGATCGTGACCAGGTTCTGCAGTCGCGTGGCGTCGGGCTGCGCAAGGATCTGGTCGGCGATGCGGCGAGCCTCGGCACCGGTGGTACCGGGGGCCACGAGCTGGTCGACCAGACCCATGGACAAGGCCTCGGGACCGTCCCACGACCCACCGGTCAGGACGTTGAAGACGATGCCTCGAGCGCCCGCCCGATGGGCCAGCATGCTGAGCTCCCCCATGCCGGGCACCACGCCTCGCGACGGCGGTGTCGGACGGAAGGTGCTCTCGAGACTCGCGACCCGGATGTCGGCCGACAGCGCGAGCGCCAACATCGGGCCTTCGCACACCCCTTCGATGGCCGCGATGATCGGGCAGGGCAGCCGCCCGATGCCGGCGAGCGCGTTCCGGTAGCGCTGGATGATCTCCTGAGCCCGAAACGCATCCCGGTTCTGGATGAGGTGCCCGAAGGGCTCGAACATGGGGTCGTGCTTGTCCGCCAGACCCAGGGAGAAGTCTCCGGCCCCCTGGAGGATCACCATGGTCGGAGGGGCGTCCTGGAGGGCGAGGGCCGTCTTGCGGAGGGCTTCGGCCATGTCCCGACCGAAGCGGTTCCCTGCACCGTCGTCGATCCGCAGTGTGGTGACGCCCTTGTCGCGCTCGATGGTCACCGGAGCCATGCCTGTTTCCTCCGACTTGTGGACGACGCCAGGTAACCTCTGCTCCCGCACGCGCCCGAGGTCATGGGCCGTCCGTTCGTCAGGAGGTGTCGATGTTCGAGGCAGCTGCCCATCCCTACCTGGTTCCCTTCGACGGGTCCTTCCGACTGGAGGGGGCCCCGACGGCACCGCCCGACGGCACGCCCGGGAAGAAGGTGCTGAAGAAGGAGCTGAAGAAGCACGTGGCGCGCCTCCGCGAGATGCAGGACGTCCTCTACGCCGCGGACCGGAAGTCGGTCCTCCTGGTCTTCCAGGCCATGGACGCTGCCGGGAAGGACGGAACGATCCGCGCCGTGATGACGGGGATCAACCCGGCGGGCTGTCACGTGGTCAGCTTCAAGCAGCCGTCGAAGGAGGAGCTGGACCACGACTTCCTGTGGCGCACCAACCGACAGCTTCCCGAGCGGGGGCGCATCGGCATCTTCAACCGCTCCTACTACGAGGAGGTGCTGGTGGTTCGGGTGCACCCGGCGATCCTCGAGCACCAGCGTCTTCCCTGGCGGACCGAGCAGCCCGACGTCTGGGAGCACCGGCTGACGTCCATCCTGCAGCTGGAGGAGCACCTGGCGCGCAACGGCACGGTGGTCCTGAAGTTCTTCCTGAACATCAGCAAGGACGAGCAGAAGCGCCGCTTCCTGGACCGCATCGACGAGCGCTCCAAGAACTGGAAGTTCAGCGCGGGGGACGTGCGGGAGCGGGGGCACTGGGACGCGTACATGGCCGCCTACCAGTCGGCTCTGAGCGCCACGAGCCGGCCCTGGGCGCCCTGGTTCGCCATTCCCGCGGACGACAAGCCGTTCATGCGGGCCACCGTGGCCGACATCGTCGCCACGACCATGGAGTCCCTCGACCTGCGCTACCCGGAGCTCGACGGGTCGGAGAGGGCGCGCCTCGACGAGATGCGGGCCCTGCTGATGTCGGAGCCCTGAGCAAGGAGGCCGCGGCAGGGTCACCCCGGCCGCGGCCTCTCGCCCGAAGGCCTCGATCAGTCCTCGAGGTACTCGTCGTCGGACTTCTCGGCGATCATCGCCTCGGTGGTAAGCAGCATGCCGGACACGCTGGCGGCGTTGGCCAGAGCGGTCAGGGTCACCTTGGTGGGGTCGATGACGCCCATCTCGAACATGTCGCCCCAGTCATCCGTGGCGGCGTTCCAGCCGAAGGCCGCGTCGCCCTCGCGGACCTTGTGGATGATGATGGAAGCGTCGGCGCCCGCGTTGCCGGCGATGCCCCGCAGGGGAGCCTCGGTGGCCTCACGGATGATGTCGAGGCCGAAGCGGACGTCGCCGCTGGCGTCGAGGCCGTCGAGGGCGGCCTGGGCACGGATGAGGGCCACACCACCGCCGGGGACGATGCCCTTCTCGGCAGCGGCGCGGGTCGCGTTGAGCGCGTCCTCGACCCGAGCCTTCTTCTCCTTCATCTCCACCTCGGTGGCGGCACCGACGTAGATGACGGCCACGCCGCCGACGAGCTTGGCGAGGCGCTCCTGGAGCTTCTCGCGATCGTAGTCGGAGGAGGTCTCCTTGATCTGGGCGCGGATCTGCTTGACGCGGCCCTTCAGCTCGGCGGCGTTGCCGGCGCCGCCGACGATCACGGTGTTGTCCTTGCTGATGACGACGCGCTCGGCCGTTCCGAGGTCGTCGAGGCCGATGCTGTCGAGCTTGATGCCGAGGTCCTCCATGACCGCGCGGGCGCCGGTCAGGGTGGCGATGTCGCCGAGCATGGCCTTGCGGCGGTCGCCGAAGCCGGGGGCCTTGACGGCCGTGGCCACCATGGTCTTGCGGAGGTTGTTGACCACGAGGGTGGCCAGGGCGTCGCCCTCGATGTCCTCGGCGATGACCAGCAGGGGACGACCGGACTCCGCGACCTTCTCGAGGAGCGGAAGGAGGTCCTTCATGTTGGTGATCTTCTTCTCGTGGACCAGGATGAGGGGGTTGTCGAGCACCGCCTCCATGCGGTCCTGGTCGGTCACGAAGTACGGCGACAGGTAGCCGCGGTCGAACTGCATCCCCTCGACGATGTCGGAGGTGGTCTCGAGGCCCTTGGCCTCCTCGACCGTGATGACGCCTTCCTTGCCGACCTTGTCGAAGCACTCGGCGATGATCTCACCGATCTCGGTGTCGCCGTTGGCGGAGATGGTGGCGACCTGGGAGAGGTCCTTGACGTTGTTGCACTCGCGGCTCTGGGCCTCGAGGTTGGCGGACACGGCGCGGACGGCCTGGTCGATGCCGAGCTTGAGGTCCATCGGGTTGGCCCCGGCGGCCACGAGCTTGCTGCCGGCCTCGAAGATGGCCTGGGCGAGCACGGTGGCGGTGGTGGTGCCGTCGCCGGCGACGTCGGAGGTCTTGCTGGCGACCTCCTTCACCATCTGGGCGCCCATGTTCTGGAACTTGTCCTTGAGCTCGATCTCCTTGGCGACGGTGACGCCGTCCTTGGTGACCACGGGCGCGCCGAAGGACTTCTGGAGGACCACGTTGCGGCCCTTCGGACCGAGCGTGACCTTCACGGCCTTGGCGAGGGTGTTGACGCCGGCGAGGACCTCGGCGCGTGCATCTTCACGGAACTGGATGATCTTGGCAGACATTGGGGGACCTCTCAGGACTCGATGATGGCGAGGATGTCGGACTCACGAAGGATGATGTGCTCTTCTCCTTCGAGCTTGATCTCGTCGCCGCCGTACTTGCCGAACAGGACGGTGTCGCCGACCTTGACGGTGAGCTCGGTCAGCTCGCCGGACTTGCTGATCCGGCCCGGGCCGACGGCCACGACCTCGGCCTGCTGCGGCTTCTCCTTGGCGGACTCGGGGATGAACAGCCCGCCGGCGGACTTCGTTTCACTCTGCAGGCGCTTGACGAGCACCCGGTCGTACAGGGGACGGAAGGCCATGACGCCACTCCTTGCGATGGTGGTTGGCTGGGTCGGGAGCCCTGCTGGGTCCCGGGTGCGCGACAGGTAGTCACAGCCCAACCCCCGTCAAGGGCCGATCCGAAATTCCCCTGCCCCTGCCCCTGCCCGCCAGGAAGCGCCGCTGTGATCGGGTCGAGCCCTTCGCTGGAGCCAACCTTGCCCCCGGCGGGTTGACGCCCGAACCACCGCGTTTACGGTTCCATCGTCAGCCGGCCCAAGCCACGTCGATTCGTCGATAGCTTCGGTCGAAACGTCTACCTGCCGCTCCTGCGGTCGCGGGCGAGGCCCGGAGGAAAACGAAACATGGGCAAGATCATCGGAATCGACCTCGGTACCACCAACTCCGTGGTGGCGGTCATGGAGGGCGACCAGCCCACCGTCATCGTGAACGACGAGGGTGCGCGCACCACGCCGTCCGTCGTCGGCTTCGGCAAGGAAGGGGAGCGCATGGTCGGCGTCGTCGCACGTCGCCAGGCGATCACCAACGCCGAGAACACCGTCTACTCGGCCAAGCGCCTCATCGGACGCAAGTTCGACGAGACCGCGACCGAGGTGAAGCGGCTGCCGTACGAGGTGGTGAAGGCCCCCAACGGCGACTGCCGGATCAAGGTGCAGGGCAACGAGTACAGCCCGCCCGAGATCAGCGCCATGGTGCTGCAGAAGCTGAAGCAGCAGGCCGAGCGCTACCTCGGCCAGCCGGTCACCGAGGCGGTCATCACCGTCCCGGCCTACTTCAACGACTCCCAGCGTCAGGCCACCAAGGACGCCGGCCGCATCGCGGGCCTCGAGGTCAAGCGGATCATCAACGAGCCGACGGCCGCGGCCCTCGCCTACGGGATGAACAAGAAGTCCGACGAGACCATCGTGGTCTACGACTTCGGCGGCGGTACCTTCGACGTCTCCATCCTCGAGGTGGGCGACGACGTGGTCGAGGTGAAGGCCACCAACGGCGACACCCACCTCGGCGGCGACGACGTCGACGATGTGCTCATCGAGTGGCTGATCGCGGAGTTCAAGAAGGAGAACGGCATCGATCTGTCCTCCCAGACCATCGTGGTCCAGCGCCTCAAGGATGCTGCCGAGAAGGCCAAGATCGAGCTGTCGACGGCCCAGAACACCGAGATCAACCTTCCCTTCCTCACGGCCGACGCATCGGGTCCGAAGCACCTGCAGAAGACGCTGTCTCGCGCCGAGTTCGAGCGGATGATCGAGCCCATCATCGAGCGCACCCTGAAGCCCTGTCGTCAGGCCCTCAAGGACGCCGGCCTCTCCTCCAGCGAGATCGACGAGGTCATCCTGGTCGGTGGTTCCACGCGGATCCCGATGGTCCAGAAGAAGGTGTCGGACCTGTTCGGCAAGCAGCCGAACCGGTCCGTGAACCCGGACGAGGTCGTCGCCATGGGCGCGGCCATCCAGGGCGGCGTGCTCGGCGGCGACGTCACCAGCATGCTCCTCCTCGACGTCACCCCGCTGACCCTGGGCATCGAGACCCTCGGCGGCGTGATGACCAAGATGATCGAGCGCAACACGACCATCCCCCACAGCAAGACCGAGACCTTCTCGACGGCGGCCGACAACCAGACCGCGGTCGACGTCTACGTCTTCCAGGGTGAGCGTCAGATGGCGCGCGACAACAAGATGATCGGCAACTTCCGCTTGTCCGACATCCCCCCCGCCCCCCGCGGCATGCCCCAGGTCGAGGTCACGTTCGACATCGACGCCAACGGCATCCTCTCCGTCAAGGCCAAGGACAAGGCCACCGGCAAGGAGCAGCGCATCACCATCGAGGCTTCCTCCGGACTGTCCGAGTCCGAGATCGAGCAGATGGTGAGCGATGCCAAGAGCCACGAGGCAGAAGACGCCGTCCGCCGCGAGCTCATCGAGGCCCGCAACCAGCTCGACAGCCGCATCTACGAGGTCGAGAAGACCCTCGGCGAGCACGGCGACAAGCTGCCGGCCAACGAGAAGGCCGACCTCGAAGCCGAGCTGGCCAAGGCCCGCGAGGCCAAGGACAAGGACGAGCTCGATGTGGTCAAGGCGGCGCTCGAGTCCCTGACCCAGGCGTCTCACAAGCTCGCTCAGGTCATGTACGAGAGCCAGGGGGCTCCCGGTGGCGCGGCTCCGGGTGGTGAGGCTCCCAGCGGCGCTGCAGGCGGCGGCGACGACGATGTCATCGACGCCGAGTACGAGGACGCCTGATCCATCGCTAGGGGAGGGCGAGGGCCCTTCTCCGATGCCCGCCCGACGCTCTGACTGCGGCGGGCGGGCTCCTCTGTAGGGGCCCCCTCGATGGGCTCCGAGCCCAGAAGGTGAGCACGTGCCGCGCGACTACTACGAGGTGCTGGGGGTGGCCAAGGATGCCGGCCCCGACGTCATCAAGAAGGCCTACAAGAAGGCTGCCCGGAAGTTCCATCCCGACCTGAATCCGGACAACCCGGAGGCGGAGGCGAGCTTCAAGGAGGCATCCGAGGCCTACAACGTGCTCAGCGACGACGAAAAGCGTCGCATCTACGACCAGTACGGCCACGACGGCCTCAACAGTCGTGGCTTCGACCCCGGCTTCTCCAACGTCAACGTGCAGGACATCTTCGAGTCGCTGTTCGGACGTGGAGGCTTCGGGGACATCTTCGGTGGGGGCGGCGGCGGCCGTCGTGGACCTCGCCGGGGCGCCGATCTCGAGTACCTGCTCCGTCTCGACTTCATGGAGGCGGTCCACGGCACCACCCAGACCATCACCGTGCCCCGTCGCATCAACTGCGACACCTGCGACGGCGACGGCCTCAAGCCCGGCAAGGCTCCGTCGACCTGCGAGACCTGTGGCGGACACGGCCAGGTGGAGCAGGCCCAGGGCTTCTTCCGCATCCGCACGACCTGCCCGGTGTGTCGCGGAGCGGGGAAGAACATCGATCCGTCGGATCGCTGCGAGACCTGCCGCGGAACCGGCAAGCAGCGGGAGACCTCGGAGCTGGAGATCAACGTGCCGCCGGGCTGCTACCCGGGGCTGAAGATCCGCCACCCGGGCAAGGGGGAGGCGGGGGATCCCGGCGCCCCCGCCGGCGACCTGTACATCACCATCGACGTCGAGCCCCACGAGCTCTTCCGCCGCCAGGACGACGACGTCTACGTGACGGTGCCGGTCCCGTACCCGGTCATGTGCCTCGGGGGCGACATCACCGTGCCCACCGTCCACGGGGAGGAGACGATCCACGTGAAGCGGGGCACGCCGAGCGGGCACGAGGTGTTGATGCGCAACAAGGGGGTGCCCGACGTGCGCAACAGCGCGCGGCGCGGAAACCACCACGTGCGGCTGATTGTCGACGTCCCGACGTCGCTGTCCGAGGAAGAGGAAGAGCTGTTGCGTAAGCTCGCCGAGCACCACGACGTAGGAGTCCAGGAGAAGGGCTTCTGGCAGAGCTTCCTGGGCAAGATCACGGGGTGAGTGGAGTGAGCGACATGGAGAGAGAGCTGTCGGTCGAAGAGGTCGAGGCACGCCTCGGGGAGGTCACGCCCTTCCTGGATGCGGCTCGCGCCGAGATGGGCCGGGTGCTGGTGGGCCAGCCCTACATGGTGGAGCGCCTGCTCATCGGTCTCCTGGCCAATGGCCATGTGCTGCTGGAGGGGGTCCCCGGACTGGCCAAGACGACCGCGGTCAAGGCGCTGGCCCAGTCGCTGCACCTCGACTTCAGCCGGATCCAGTTCACCCCCGACCTGCTCCCGGCCGATGTGCTGGGCACGCAGATCTACCAGCCGGCCACGAGCGAGTTCACGACCCGTCTCGGGCCGATCTTCGCCAACGTCCTGCTGGCCGACGAGATCAACCGGGCCCCGCCCAAGGTCCAGTCGGCGCTGCTGGAGGCGATGCAGGAGCGGCAGGTCACCCTCGGCGACCGCAGCTACCCGCTGCCGAAGCCCTTCCTGGTGCTGGCCACCCAGAACCCCATCGAGCAGGAGGGCACCTACCCGCTGCCCGAGGCCCAGATGGACCGCTTCATGCTGAAGCTGTCGGTCAGCTACCCGACCCTCGAGGAGGAGCTGGAGATCATCGCCCGCTCCGCCAAGAAGCCACCGGCGCTGACCCCCCAGTGCACGCTGGAGCAGCTGGAGCAGGCCCGGGAGCTGACCGGCCACATCAAGGTGTCCGACGTGCTCATGCGGTACATCGTCGCCCTGGTGCGCGCCACGCGGAACCCAGCGGAGGTCGATGCGAGCATGGCCTCCTCCATCGAGTTCGGTGCCTCGCCCCGTGCGTCCATCGCCCTCGCGGCGGCGGCTCGGGCTCACGCGTTCCTCGACGGTCGAGGCTTCGCCCTTCCCGAGGACGTCAAGGCCATCGCCCCCGACGTCCTCCGTCACCGGATCCTCCCCACCTACGAGGCAGAGGCCGACGGGCTCACCTCCGATGCCCTGATCGTCCGCCTCCTCGAGAAGGTCGAGCAGCCCTGAGGAGCGCGGAGTGTTGACCCCCGAAGAGCTCCGCGAGCTGCGTCGCCTGCACGTGTCGGCAGGGCGGCGCGTGGACTCGCTGTTCGCGGGGGACTACCGCTCGGCGGTCCGTGGACAGGGGATGGAGTTCGAGGACATCCGGGAGTACGTCCCCGGTGACGACGTCCGTCACATCGACTGGAACGTGACGGCCCGGACCGGCGAGCCCTTCATCAAGGTCTACCGGGAGGAGCGTCAGGTCACCGTGCTGCTCGTGGTCGATGTGTCGGGCAGCACCCGCATCGGCTCAGGGGGGCGGGACGGCCGCACGGATCGGCGGCTGCAGATCGCCCGCGTGGCTGGGGGCCTCGCCTACGCCTCCCTCCGCAACCAGGACCGTGTCGGCCTCGTCACCTTCAGCGACCGGGTGGAGACCTTCCTCACGCCGCGGCGCACCCGCGGGCACGTCTGGTCGGTGATCCAGCACGTCTACGAGTCCTTCGGGCAGCACCGGGGCACCGACATCGGGGCGGCGGTCCGTTTTCTCCGCCAGGTGCAGCGCCGTCGCTGCGTGATGGTGATGGTGAGCGACTTCCTCGACGGCGGGCCCTGGGAGAAGGGGCTGGGCTTCCTGGCCCGCCGCCACAAGCTCCACTCCGTGCTGGTCCACGACCCCGTCGACGAGGCTCTCCCCGGGCTGCGACTGATAGAGGTCGTGGACGCCGAGACAGGGGCCACCAAGCTGATCGACGGGAGCACCTGGGCGGCGAGCCTGTCCGTGGAGGAGCGGATGCGCCGCCTGCGTCGTACCGGCGCTCGGGCCGTGGCGATGTCGACGCAGCAAGACCCGTACACCGTGCTGCATCAGCACTTCCAGCGGGAGAGTGCGCGCCGATGAGCCGTCGTCTTGCCACCGTGATGCTGCTGGCCTCGGCCTGTGGACCGGGGGTGCCCGGCGTGGGGGACGTGCTCGGCCCGAGTGGTCCCGTGAGCGTGGACCTGTTCCTCGAGGGGGAGCCCAAGCCCGGTGGCGGCGCCTTGGTGGTGCAGGCGAGCTTCGATCCCGAGGGGCAGCTCGAGCCTCCGGAGCCCATCGCGGAGGGTCTGACCTTCGAGGCCGACGGCCCGCCGAAGATGGAGCGGGTGGGGGAGCACCAGGTCATCCGGCAGCGCTACGTGTTCCGCGGGAGCAAGGGGGCCTACGAGATCCCGCCCCTGGTGGCGACGTGGACGGGCCCCGACGGCGCGGAGTCCCAGGCGGAGACCCGAGCGGTGTGGGTGGACCTGGGTGTGGAGGCGCCGGAGGTCGGCGATCTGGCCGACATCGTGGAGCCGCCGGAGGTGTGGACCATCCCGTGGGGGCCCATCCTCGCCGTCTCGGGCGCGGGGCTGCTGTTCATCGGCGGCATCGTGTTCGCCTTCGCCCGGCCCCGACCCACCGAGGAGGCCAGGGTCCGTCGCGACCCGCCCGACGTGCGCGCTCTCCACGCCTGGGAAGCGGTGCGCGCCGACCAGAACCTCACCGACGAGGAGAAGGCCGAGGCGCTCTCGCACCTGTTCCGGGCGTACACAGAGGAAGTGCTGGCCTTCCCTGCCAGTGCGTGGACCACCACCGAGATCGTCGCCAAGCTCAAGGCGATGACCCAGCTCCCCGAGGGCAACGTCCCCCGGGCCAAGCGGCTCCTGCGGGCCACGGATCGCATCAAGTTCGCCGACGCCAAGGCAGGGGAGGACCTCTTCGAGGAGCTGGACGCCGACCTGCGGGCCTTCGTCGGCAGCACCCGGCCGGCCGCCTGGCAGGAGCCGAGCCGATGACCGAGCTCGCCACGCCGTGGGCCCTGCTGCTGCTGCTGCCGGTGCTGGCGCTGCCGGCCCAGAGGTGGGCCACGGGTCGAAATCGCCTGGCGGTCGCCTCCCTCGACGCGGCCTCTACGGGCTGGTCCGTGCGGCTCCTGCTCGCCTGGCTTCCCGGACTGCTCCAGCTCGTGGGGCTCGTCTTGTGCGTCATCGCGCTGGCACGCCCCCGGGAGACCCAGCGGGACGTCGTGGTCGAGAGCGAGGGGCTCGACATCCTGCTGGCGGTCGACACCTCGGGGTCCATGCAGGCCACCGACTTCCAGGTGGGGGGCCGGCCCATGGACCGGCTCTCGGTCGCCAAGGGCGTCATGGCGGAGTTCGTCGACGGGCGTCCCCACGACCGTATCGGCGTCGTCGTGTTCGGTGAGGAAGCCTTCACCCAGGTGCCGCTGACCCTCGATCACGACACCCTCAACGACTCGCTGGCCAACGTGCAGATCGGCGTCGCGGGGGCCCAGGGCACGGCCATCGGCTCCGCCATCGCCATCGGAGCGAAGCGGCTGAAGGACCTGGAGGCGCCGGACCGGGTGATGATCGTGCTGACGGACGGTCGAAACAACGCGGGGCGCATCACCCCCATGCAGGCGGCGCAGGCGGCGTCGGCCCTGGGCATCAAGGTCTACACCATCGGCGTCGGTGCCACCCGCGGCGGGCTCCGGAGCGTGTTCGGGATGAGCGACGGCCTCGACGAGGAGGGGCTGACCCGCATCGCCGATGCCACGGGTGGTCGCTACTTCCGCGCCACCGACACCGCGAGCCTCCAGCAGATCTACGACACCATCGACGAGCTGGAGCCCTCCCCGGCGGAGGTGAGCGAGCTCGTCCAGCACGTCGAGCGCTACCGGTGGTTCCTCCTCCCCGGCGTCGGCCTGCTGGGGCTGTCGCTGCTGCTGTCGACCACCTGGCTGCGGAGGGGTCCATGAACTGGGGCTCTCCGTCGTTCCTGCTGCTCCTGGTGGTCGTCGGCGCCCTCGGGATCGTCGTGGCCGTCGGGGGCTGGCGGCATCGCACGGTCCTCGGTCGGGTGTTCGCGCCCGCGGTGTTGGAGCGGGTCCTGCCGCGGTCGACCCGCGTCCGTCGCACGATCCGCGACATCGCCATGCTGCTGGGCCTGGCCCTCGCGGTCGTCTCCCTCGCCGAGCCGCGCTTCGACAAGCAGATCCGCACGGTCACGGCCCGTGGTGCCGACGTCATGCTCATCGTGGACCTGTCGCGCTCCATGGATGCGAGGGACGTCGACCCGTCTCGCCTGCAGCGGGCCCGACGGGAGGTCGCCGATCTGGCGCGGATGGTGCAGGGTGATCGGGTGGGGCTGGTGGTCTTCTCGGGGGGGGCCTACCTGCGGCTGCCGCTGACGGCGGACCTGGTGGCCCTCCAGAACGTGCTGGAGGCGTCGGACACATCGACCTTCCAGGCCCAGGGGTCGGCCCTCGGCGCGGCCATCGACGAAGCCCTCTCGGGGCTCTCTCGGTCGGAGGGGCAGGCGGGCCAGGCCATCCTCGTGCTGTCGGATGGGGAGATCCACGATGGCGCCGAGGCGCTGGCGGCAGCCGACCGGGCCGCGGATCTCGGCGTCGCCATCTACGCGATGGGCATCGGCATCGAGGCCGCCCCCATTCCGCTCCCCGACGGCTCCCTGCTCACCCAGGGGGGTAAGGTGGTGAAGAGCGCCCCGGACTTCACGGTGCTCCAACAGATCGCGGAGCGCACCGGCGGTGCCTTCGTGCAGAGCGTGGCCAGCACACGGGACATCGAGGGGCTGTACGAGGGTGAGATCCGGAGGAAGCTCGTGACGGTGGAGCGAAGCTCATCGCAGCGTGAGACCTGGCGGGCGGCCTTCCAGTGGCCCCTCGGGCTGGCGCTGCTCCTGTGGCTCGGCGGGGCTTGGCTGGGAGACGGTCGACGTCGCTTCGGGGCGGCCCAGGCCGGGCTCGCACTGCTGCTGATGGCGACGGCGCTGCCCGCCACGTCCTGGGCGTCCACCGTCGAGGAGGCCGACCGGCTGTACCGCTCCGAGCGCTTCGCCGAGGCCGCCGAGGAGCTCACGGGGCTCTCCCTGGAGCGTCCGGGGGATGCCGACGTCTTCGACCGCCTGGGCGCCGCTCGCTACCGCTCCGGCGACTACGACGGCGCCTCCAGGGCCTGGGAAGAGGCGTCCCGGCTGCGGGGAGGGGACCCCGACGCCCTGTTCAACGCCGGAAACGCCGACTACCGCTCGGGCCGCCTCGAGGATGCCCTCGCCCGCTACGACGAGGCCCTCCAGCTCGCCCCCGAGCACGCTCCCTCCAAGTCCAACCAGGAGCTGGTGGAGAAGGCCCTGAGGATGCGTCGACAGAAGCCCCCTCCGTCTGGAGGCGGTGGCAGCGACGACAAGGAGTCCCAACAGGACGGCCAGGGGTCGAACCAGGGAGAGGGGGGAGAGGGCCAGGAAGGCGACCAGGAGAACAGCGGCGGCAAGGGCCAGCAGCCCCAGGACGGCCAGCCCCAGGACGGCCAGCCCCAGGACGGCACCGCCGACGACCCCCAGCAGGGGAGCGAGTCCGAGGGGTCGCCCGAGCAGGGCGCGGGCCAGGGAAGCGGGGAAGGGGAGCCCACCGACCAGGAGCCCCAGGGCGAGGGATCGGACGCCGTCTCCCCCAGCGAGCTCGACGGGGAAGGGACCGACTCCGAGGGCGAGGGGCCAGACGGCCAGCCGGTGAGCGGCGGGGCCATCGACGAGTCCCAGGGCCCGATCACGGCGGGGCAGGCCGAGCGTCTCCTCGACGGCGTCGAGGAGGGGACGCAGCGGGTCTACGTACGGGGACGCGGCGAGGAGAAGCCGTGGTGAGGTCCGCCCTGCTGGCTGCCTTGCTCGCCCCGGTCGCGGTGCTCGCGGCCCCAGCGGCCGTGGCCGCGCCCGTCGTGCAGCTCGTGGCCGAGCCCCCGACCCTCTTCGCCGGTCAGACGGGAACCCTCCACGTGATGGTGGTGAGCGAGGGCGCCGGCCAGGCCCAGGCCGCACGGGGAGCCACGCCCTCCATCGAGGTGCCGGAGGGCATCGATCTCCGCTACCGCGGCAACGGGTCCCGCTTCAGCGCCGACGGAACCCGCATCGTGTCGATCACCACCTACCAGTACGCCCTCGACGCCCTCCAGGCGGGGTCCTGGGAGATCGGGCCGGCGAAGATCCGCCTCGACGATGGCACCGTGGCCGACACCGCTCCGGTGAAGGTGGAGGTGAAGGCCCGCAGCGCCGAGCAGGGGATGACGGCCGACATCCAGATCGCCGCGGCCTTCGACGTCGGCGAGGCCTGGGAAGGCCAGCTGGTCCTCTACCAGTACAAGCTCGTCACCTCGCTGCCCGGGGTGCGGGCCGGCTGGCGCCTCCCCGAGTTCGACGGGCTCCGCCAGCCTCAGCGTGGCACGCCCGTCGAGCAGACGTACGAGGTGCTCGACGGCACCACCACCATCACCACGGTGCAGGGCACGGTGCCGCTGATCGCCACGGGCACGGGCGACCTGTCGGTACCACCGGCCATCGCCACCCTCGACATCCCCACGGGCAAGGGGGGCTTCCGGGGCTGGGGGGGCCTACGTCAGGAGCGCCGCGCCACCGAGTCGGCCGAGCTGACCGTACGCCCCCTGCCCACCCCTCCCGCCGACTTCTCCGGTCTCGTCGGGGAGGTGGTCGTCGAGGCGAGGCTCGAGACCGACAAGGCGGCGGTCGGGGAGTCGGTGGGCCTGGTGGTCAGCATCCGCAGCGACGGCAGCCTCGAGGGGGTCACCCTTCCGCCGTACGACGCCGACAAGGTGTCCGTGTACGACGACGCTCAGCGCATCGACGGCCGCGTCACCGAACAGGGGTACCGAGGCGCCGCCGAGATCCGACGGGTCTTGGTGCCGGTGGAGCCTGGCGATCTCGAGCTTCCCCCGGTGGAGCTGGTGACGTTCTCGCCGCGTCGGGGGCGCTACGTCACCCACGAAGTGCCGCTGGGCACGCTGGCGGTCACCCCCGGTCGGGAAGGCACCGGGGAGATCCAGTCCTACGCCCAGGAGCCCGACGCGGTCTCCGAGGTCGAGGTGGTCGAGCTTCGCGGACCCTGGACCTGGGGCTTCGGCAGCACGCCCCGCCTCGGGCTGGCGGTGCCGTTGTTGTTGCTCCTCGCGGCGGCCCCGGGTGGCCTCGTCTTCATGGGGCATGGTGCCGCGGCACTGCGTCGCCGCTACAAGAGCTGGACCGAGCGCGACAAGGGCCCGCCGAGCCCCTTCGCCCACCTGCGAAGCATGCCCACCGACACCGGGGGCCGGCTCCGGGCCTACGACAACGCGCTGCGGCAGGCCCTCGCCAACCGCCAGGGAGTGCCGATCCACCGGCTGGATCGCGACGCGGTGCTCGAGAGCCTTCCCGACGCCGTGGCCAAGGATGTCCGGAGCCTGCAGCGAGGGCTGGACAGCGTCCGCTACGGGGACGTGCCCGTCCCCGATCAGATCGACGACGTCGTTCGGCGGGTCGTCGGCGCGGTGGAGGCTTCGTGATCGCTGCGCTCGCGTTCGGTCTCGCCCTCGCGGGGCCCGTCGGAGAGGGGGCCACGGCCTTCGAGGAGGGACGCCTCGACGAGGCCGTCGCCACGTGGGAGGAGGCGGTGGGTGGATCCCCCTCCGGCGCGCTCCTCTACAACCTCGGCACCGCCTGGTACCGCAAGGGCGATCCCGCCCGGGCCGTCGCCTACCTCCGCGCCGCGCAGCAGCTGCGGCCGCGGGATGGCTCCGTGCACCACAACCTCGCGCTGGCCCGGTCGGAGCTGGATCGGGTTCCGCCCCCCGCCGCGGGGGCCGTCGGCTGGTCGCTCGTGGTCACGCCGGGGGAGCTGGGGCTGCTGGGGGTGGCCCTCGCTGCGCTGGGATCCCTGCTGCTGGCGGGGGGCGTGCGACAGAAGAGCTGGACCGGCGCAGGGGCCACGGCGTGGGGGGTCGGCATCGTGATCGGCACGGTGGCGTCGGTCGGTGCCTACCGGATCGACGCCCATCCCATCGGCGTCGTCGTCGATCACACCGCCAGCCTCCGCGACGCCG
>Ga0213839_1001087_pt1 | contig 19899 bp, 16 predicted proteins | sample SWPATP21_FD_160075 | JGI IMG/M metagenome (GOLD analysis project Ga0213839, IMG submission 160075) | Coastal seawater microbial communities from Marineland, Florida, United States - SWPA TP2 #1 | ecosystem: Environmental > Aquatic > Marine > Coastal | place: USA: Florida | collected 2016-08-14
CTGACCGTACTTCTTCCGCTCGACCTTACGGGCGTCGCGGGTGAGCATTCCCTGGCTCTTCAGGGTGCCCCGGTACTCGGGGTTGACCTGGAGGAGGGCCCGGGCAATGCCGAGACGAACCGCACCGGTCTGACCCGTGGAGCCGCCGCCCTTGACCGTGATGTAGGCGTCGAAGGACTCGACGTTCTCGGTCAGGGTGAGGGGCTGCATGAGGTCCATGCGGTTGGTGGCCCGCACGAAGTACTCGTCGATCGGGCGACCGTTGACGAACATGTGGCCGTTGCCGGGACGGAGGAAGACGCGCGCGGTGGCGGACTTCCGCCGGCCGGTGCCGTAGTACTGAGTGGTCTGGGACATGCGAGCGCTCTCAGAGGACGTTGGGGAACGGCTGGGGCTTCTGGGCGCCGTGCGGGTGATCCGCGCCCCCGTAGACCTTCAGCTTCGTGATGACCTGCCGGGACAGCCGGTTCTTGGGCAGCATGCCCTTGACCGCCTGCAGGATGACGCGCTCGGGATCCTCGGCACGCACGGAGCGTGCGTCGAGGGAGCGGAGGCCACCCGGGTAGCCGGAGTAGCTATGGTAGTGCTTGGTGTCGAGCTTGCGGCCCGTGAGCTTCACCTGGTCGGCGTTGATGACGACGACGTAGTCACCACCATCGACGTGGGGGGTGAAGGTGGGCTTGTGCTTGCCGCGGAGCACGGTGGCGATCCGCGTGGCGAGGCGGCCGAGCTCGAACTCGGAAGCGTCGACGACGAACCAGCTCCGCTCGACGTCGGCGGGCTTGGCAACGTAGGTGGACATGTGGACTACCCGTAGAGAAAGGGAAAACGGGCAAGGCGCCCGTTTGTGAACCCGGGCCATCTAGCGGATGGCCTCGGGGGTGTCAACCGCGCCGAGACGGCGCGATCGGCGATGCGAGAGGACGGGTCGGAGCAACGACCCATATCGGTCCGAGACTACTGATCGGTCTCGGAGCCACCGCCGTCCTCGACGGGCGGAGGCGTGCCCTCCTCCCCCAGCACGTGGCGCTGGAAGAAGATGTCCTTGGTGCCGTTGCGGCCGTCTTCCCAGGCGGCGTAGATCTCGCCGCCGAGGACCGCCACGCTGAGGTGCTTCTTGGCAGACTGGCCGGGGAGGAGGGAGTCGATGCGGAAGTCCTGCTCGGCGATCATCGCGGCCCCGTCGAGGCGGTAGTTGTAGAAGAGGTCCGAGTAGCCGAGGCCACCGGTGCCGTCTTCGCCGTCCTCAGCGGCCGCCTCGGCCTCGGCGCGGCCGTCGATCCAGCCGACCACCACCGTGTCCTCGTAGCGGGCCAGGCGCACGTCGATGCTGTTGGCATCCCCCTGCCCCGTGCCGACGTCGAGGCGAACCTCGGCGAAGTCAGGGTCGCCGTTGGTCACGGTCCGGTAGAAGATGTCGTACCCCTCGAAGCGGGCGTCCTGCCACGCGACGTGCATCACGTTGTCGTCCGCGGAGCACTGCGGGATCTGGCTGTTGCCGAAGCCCGCCGTGTCCAGGCGCTGCGCCGACTCCTTCCAGTTGGCCCCGAGATCGGCGGAGTGGCTGTAGTAGATGTCGTTGTAGTCGTTGACGAGTCCGCCATCCCCCATCCGGTCGTGCCACACCACGTACACGTGGGAGCTCTGGCCGTCCGTGCAGATCTGCGGCTCGAAGGAGTCCGAGGCGCCGTCCTGGTTCTGCAGGGTGCTGTCGAGGCGCTCCTCGGGGCGGAAGCTGCTGCCCGCGGAGTCCGAGTAGGCGACGTAGATGTCGGACTTGCCGTCGCGCTTGTCCATCCAGGTGACCCACACGTAGTCGCCCGAGTCGTTGACGGCGATCCGGGGGTTGCCGGACCAGCCCTCGCCGGGGGGATCCTGATCGACGCGGGCGAAGGTGGGGCCCCAGGTGGCGCCGCCGTCGTTGCTGGTGCCCACGAGGATGTCGTAGGAGCCGGACTGGCTGTCGGCCCACGCCACGTACAGGTTCCCGGAGGCGTCGATGGCGATGTCGGGGTTGATCGACAGGGTGTCGCCGTCGGGGTCCGGGGAGACGCGGACGTCTTCCGCGAGCCAGGTCTCACCGTCGTCGGAGCGCTGGAAGTACACGTTGGGGTTCTTCAACTCGCCGTCGCGGTCGTCCTGCCAGACCACGTAGGCACCGTTGTCGTCGCAGATCATCCGGGCGCTGGCCACGTTGCCCTCGCCCTGGTTGATGCGGGCAGGGGCCGGCAGCCAGGTGTCGACCTCGCCGAAGGAGAGCGAGCGGTTCATCCACAGGACCTGCTTGCCGGTGGCCGCCGCCGTGCCCGTGCCCGTGCCGCCGCCGGCGCGGTCGTCGGCCCACATCACGAAGACATGGCCCAGGTCGTTGACACACATCTGCGGCTTCTCGGACTGGACGCGGTCGTCGTCCTCGCCCGCCATGTCGATGCGCTGATCGATGGTGAACTCGGCATCGGAGGTGACGGGGTCACACGCGCCGAATGCCAGGACGGCCACGAGGGGCCAAGGGGTGCGGAAGGTATGCTCGAGCAGGGACATCGGTGCTCCAAGAGATCTGGGAGGGCCTGAGCTGGCCCGATAACCGGCTCAACATGCCCGGCACCATGCCGCACCGTCACCCATCTTGTGTCACGGCCCCCCCATGGCTTGACGGCCCCCCCCTGCGTCGGTACATGCCGCTGCCGCTCGCGGCAGGAGGACGACTTCCCCATGCAGGACAAGGCCAAGCTCGGCAACCGCTACACGTGCTACCAGTGCGGCTGCAAGTTCTACGATCTCAACCGCGCCCAGCCCACGTGCCCGGAGTGCAGTGCAGATCAGCGCGAGGCGCCCGTGCGCGACATCAAGGCCCTCCTGAAGAGCGGCAAGAAGCGCGCCCCGGTGATGGACGACGAGCCGGCCCCGCCGAGCAAGAAGCGGAAGAAGGGCGACGACGACGACGACGATGATGACGGGCTCGGCCTGCTCGACGACGACGACGACGACGACGACCTGCTCGGCGACGACGACGACGACGACGACGGCGACGACGACGACCTCGACTGACCGCACCGGGGCTGAGGGGAGCACGCCTCCCCTACCCCACGGCGGCTACGGCTCCTCGTCGTAGTCGATGCGCTCGAGGAGGAGGCCTTCGGCAGGAGCCGTGCGTCCCGCCAGGCCGCGATCCCTCGACGCCAACACCGACTCCAGGTGGCCCGGCTTCCGCCGGCCGCTGCCGATGTCGTGGAGGGTGCCGGCCACGATGCGGACCTGGTGCCGCAGGAAGCCGGTGCCTACGAGGCGGAGCTCCACCCGATCCCCGTCCCGACGCACGCTCCCCTCTTCGATGGTCCGCACCGGGTGCGTCGCGGAGCATCCGGCGGCTCGGAAGCTGCTCATGTCGTGGGTGCCCACGAGGGCCTGGACCGCCTGGTGCATGGCCTCGGCGTCCAGGGGGCCCCGGCTGTGCCAGCACCGACCCCGCTCCAGCACGGGTCGGGCGGGTCGCTCCAGCCACGTGTAGCGGTACACCTTGCGGTGGGGGCTGTGGCGGGGGTGGAAGTCCTCCCCCACCTCGCGGGCCGCGAGGACCGCCACGTCGTCCGGGAGGTGGTGGTTCAGGCCGTGGATCACCGCCTTGGCGGGACGACGCACCTGGTGGTCGAAGCAGGCGACCTGCTGGCGGGCGCTGACCCCTGCGTCGGTCCGCCCGGCGCCGTGGACCCGAGCGGGCCCTTGGAAGACCTGCTCCACCGCCGCCTCCAGCACACCCTGGACCGTGCGTGCGTCGGGCTGGACCTGCCAGCCGGCGAAGGCGAGCCCGTCGTACTCGACGTCGATCCGCCAGCGGATCGGACGGGGTGCCGGAGGGGACGGGCCCCCTCGAGGCTGGCTCCCGGCGCCCACGTCAGTAGTCGAGCTTGAGACCGACCTGGAAGATGTCGCCCGAGAAGTACAGGTCGCTGCCGGTGACCACCGGGGCCTGCCAGGGGCGGCTGCGCTCATCGATGGACTGACGGCGCCACTCGATGGTGATCCAGGTGTCGTTGATGCCCGTGCGGGCCTCGAGGAGGCTGGCACGACCCGGCTGCAGCAGGTCGAGGAGCAGGTTCACGCCCACGGCGTAGTGGGAGCCAGGATTCCCACCTCGGAGCACCTCTTCGCCGCCGAAGACCACCTTGTTCTCGTTCCACATCACGTAGTCCCAGCCGTAGCGGCCGAAGGGAACAACGGGCTGCTCGTCGAGGATGTGCAGTCGCAGCGTGGCGTCGGCCGAGAGCTGGTACCAGGTCAGCATGGTGCGATCATCGGACCGGGCGCCGCCAGCGGTCACCGACTTGTCGAGCTCCTGGAAGAAGCCCAGGCCGCCATCGATCTCGAGCACGCGGAGGATCTGCGGCCCGAACTCCACCTGGAGGAGGTTCTTGGGCTTGGTGTCGTAGATCCGGTTGATGTAGGGGTCCTCCATGGTGATGCCGCCATAGCGCACCTCGAAGTTGCCCCGGGCCGGCGTCAGGTCGGCCTTCCACCACTTGTCGTCGTCCTGTGCGCTGGCCGAGCCGGGCACGAGGGCCGCAGCCACCACCGCAGCCCCCAGAGCCTGGACGCCACGACGGCGACGCAGCAGGCCAGCACCCAGCAGCCCGAGGGCCCCCAGCACGCCGGTGGTCGGGGACGTGGAGCAGGACGACCCGCCGGTCTCTCCTGCAAGCTCCGCGGCGCCGAACGTTTGCTCCGGCGTGCCGCTCACCACGTTGCTCATCGGACTCTCCTTGCCGCCGGTGTCGAAGGCACGGACGGCCATGTAATACGTCGTCCCGTTCTCCAACGGTCCGATCTCATACTCGACCGTCTCCTCCGGAAGGGCTGAGATGGTCTTGGGGTTCACGGCCGGAGCCACCCCCAGGCTGGGGCCCCCCGTCTCCCAGTCCGCCGGGTCGAACTCGTCGGTGCTGATGTACAGCTCGTAGTACGCCAGGTCCGCGTCGGTGATGCCCTGGAAGGACAGCTCGAGGCGGCTCTCCCCCGCGCTCACATTGGCAGCGGTCAGCGTCGGGACGTCGGGAGGGTTGTCGACGTTGACGCCGAGCCAGCCGTGGCCGATCAGTCCATCCTCGATGGCCTCCCCGAGGATGAAGATGTCGTTCTCGCCCTCGGCCCACTCCTCGTCGATCACGAGCTCGATCGTCTCGGAGGTGTCCTCCTCCAGCTCTCCGCTGGTGAGCACCGGGCCGGGGTTGTTGCGGTCGCCGCCGAGGTAGGCCGTCCAGATCACGGCCTCGTCCCACTCGAAGGTCAGGCTGACGCTGTCGCCGGTGCCCGCGGGGTCGGGGTCCTGGGTGACGAAGGAGGCACCGCTTCCGTTCTTCATCCACGGGGCCGCCATGCTCACGTGGAGGTTGCCGTTGATGCCGCCCCCGAAGAGCACGGACTCCGAGGCGATGCCGTCCTGGATCTCGTTGTCGTTGGCCGGATCTCCCTCGAAGACCGGGTTGTCGGGATCGACGACGTTGCCCAGGTCGTCGAGCTCCCACACCTGGACCTGACCGCCGGTGATTCCCAGCCAGCTGTCCCCCTCGACGTCGGAGACCACCACCGCCTTGGGGTCGGTGAAGGGGCCGAGGGTGGACAGGGACGTGAAGGGGTAGTTGAGGCCACCGACGTACTCCAGCAGCTGGTTCTGCTGGGCGTCGAGACAATACAGACCGTAGAAGCTGTCGTTCCAGTCCGTGCAGTTCTCGGTGCCCCGCGCGGTGATGGTGGCGAAGGCCGCGCTGGTCACCGTGTCGCCGCTGGTGACGTAGGTGAACTGGCCGTGGAGGTTGGTGCCGTAGGTGATCATCACCGAGTTGCCGGTGACGCTGTTGAAGCGCACCAGCTCGGACTCGTCCCAGTCGTTGGCCTGACCCGTGGTGAGGGATGTGGGCGCGACGTCCGCCAGGGCGATGGGGTCGTAGGTGAAGGCCTCGACGGTGGTGTCGCCGTGGCTGAACAGGAACAGCTGCTGGATGTCGGGGTCGAGCCACAGGGCCGTGGCCGTGTGACCGCTGCTGAGGGGCGCCTGGACCTCGAAGGCTCCGCCGTCCGCGTCGAGCACGTCGTACAGCTCGCCCCGGTAGTAGATCTTCGGGATGAGGCGGCCATCGCTGCAGCCGAACCAGGCGGTGTCGAAGTCGTCGATGCCGACGCCGACGACCGTGCAGTCGGAGAAGGTGGTGAGCCGCCAGGAGTCGACGTCCAGGACGAAGCCCGTGCCGGTCTTGCCGGTGCGGCCGGACACCAGGCGCCCGTCGTCGGTCACCTGCATGTTGCCCAGGCGGTCGGTGCCGCTGTCCTTCCCTGCGACGGAGAACACACGGGCCGTCTTGTTGGGGGGGGCAGCCAGCGCCAGGGCCAGCCACGGCAGCAGGGACATGAGGACTCCACGGGTCGTGGCCACGTCCGCTGCAGCATTCGTGCCAGCCATCCCGAGGACATGGGGCCGCCCACGATGCCGCTGACGCCCTGTTCATCGACGTCGGCTCTGCGCGACACGCCTCGGCGGGTGTGACATCCTGTCAGCGGCACCCAAGGGGCCACGACGGGGATGACAGGCTGTCAGAGCAGCGCGGCCCCTACGGCAGCGGCCACGGCGGCGGTGGCTCGCAGGTTGTCCATACCGAGCCACATGTGGATGCGACCGGCCTCGTCGACCCTGAGGCGGCCCACGTGGGGGAACGGCTGCCCCTCCAGGCGGCGGGGGCGTGGGAGCTGCCGGACGGACGCGTCCTCGGGGAGCTTCACGCCCCCGTCGACCAGGATCTGCTGCAGGAGCTCGACGGGGACGGCCCGGGGAAGGTCCAGCTGCAGCGTGGCGCCCACCCCCGAGAACAGCGGGGCGCCCACCGTGGTCACCGTGAGGTCCTGCCAGCCGGTGATCCCCTGCACCTCCTCGACAGCGCGCCGCTCGGTACGGGTCCAGCCGTCGTCGCCGATGGCCCCCACCGCCGGGTCCAGGTCGAAGGCGAGGCCGCCGGGGAACACCTTTCGGGGGGGCGCAGAGCCGTTGAACAGCGCCGTGACCTGCCGGGAGAGCTCGTCGATGCCATCGCGGCCCGACGCAGACGCCGGCAGCATCACGGTGGCGGAGGCCCGGCCCGCCAGACCGGCCCGGACCAGGGGGCCGAGCACACAGGACAGCAGGGTGCCCGCCGGGCTGGGCACGGCGGCGATGCGACGGGGCCCGGCCTCCAGGGCCTCGGGGTTCACCCACGGCACGACCCGCGGCACGTCCCCGTCGGCCACGAAGACGCCGGACAGGTCCACCATCGGCACGCCGGCCAGCGCCACCTTCTCCCCGACCTCCCGTGCGTCGCGCACGGGCACCGCGAGGAACACCAGGTCGAGGTCTTCGAGGACCTGGTGGGCCACGTCGTCCACCACGACCCGCTCCTCGCCATACTGCACATGGCTGGTCGACGTGGCCCCACGGGCCAGCGCCACCACGGTCTCTGGCCGCCACGGGGCCTGGTCGAGGACCCGCAGCAGCTCGCCGCCGAGGGCACCGGTGGCACCCACGATGCCCACGCGAACGTCCTTGCTCATCGCAACCTCCAGGGGGGTGGCAGCTACCTCGACCGGCGGGGCTTGGCATCCGGAGGACGCAGGTAGGTCGGTCGGACGTCGACCGGATCCTGGCCTCGCCCCGCTGTGATGGCGTCGGCACCGAGCCGTGCGAGGGCCGCGACCCCGGGGTCGTCGGCGTCGGCCACGATGGTGCCCCCTGCGGCCTCCACGGCCTCCCGGTACACGAGCACCCCTTCCCCCACCGCCAGGAAGCCTGGCGCGAGGCCTCGCAGGGCCTCCTCCGGGGAGATGTCCGCTGCGGGCACGACCCGCTCGCTCCCCTTCCAGCGGGCGGCGTACACGCGCCCCTTGCGGGCGTCGAGGGCGCACAGGACGACCCCCACCCCGAGCCAGCGGTCGGCCCGGCTGCGCAGCGTGGACAGCGGCACCACGGGACAGCCGAGGGCCGTCGCCAGCCCGAGGGCGGAAGCCAGGCCCACCCGCAGGCCCGTGAAGGCACCGGGACCGGCACCCACCGCGACCCCGTCGATGCTCGACAGCGGCACGCCGGCCTCGGCTGCGAGGGACTGGGCCCAGGGCATGAGCCGCGTGTCGGCCCCACGGATCACCCGCTCGGTGCGCTGGCGCACCGAGCCGTCGACGTAGAGCGCCACGCCGGCCACCGGACCCGCGGTGTCGATGGACAGCACCCTCATGAGCCGAGCACGCGCCCCACGTCGGACACGGTCACCACGAGCAGCAGCGCCGCCACCAGCAGAACCCCGATCATCAGAATGCGCTCCCGCAGCACCAGCGGCAGCGGCCGACCCCGGAGGGCCTCCAGCAGGTAGAAGAGGATCTGTCCGCCATCGAGGACGGGCACGGGGAGCAGGTTGAGGATGCCGATCCCCAGGCTGATCCGGCCCATCATCTTGGCGAACTCCATGAAGCCGGCCTCGGCGGCGATGCCTGCCGCCTGGACGATGGCGACGGGCCCGCCCAGGCCCTCGGTCACCTTCACCCGAGCCGTGAACAGGTGGCCCAGCATCCGGCCCATCCCCTTCACGAGCCGCCAGGTCTCCTCGGTGGACCGGGAGAAGGCCTCGACCGGACCGAACTGCTTCACCACGGTGTCGCCGTTGATGAAGGCGTCGGGGTAGCGTCGGACGCCCATCACCGGGCGCACCACGGGCTCGCCGCGGATCAGCTGCCGGGTCATCGCGGGGGCGAAGGTGAGCTGCTTGGCCTCTCCGTCGCGGACGATGTCGAGGACGAGGGGCCTGGGGTCCTCCCCCTCGGCCAGGCCCTTCACGGTCTGACCGACGGCGTCGATGAGGTGGATCCATGCCGTCATCGGCGTGCCGTCCACCGCCACGATGCGGTCGTCGGCCATCAAGCCGGCCTTCTCCGCGGCGCTGTCGGCCTCGACCTCGCCGATGTACAGCTCCAGGGGCTCGATGCCCCAGTCGGAGCCCTGGCCGGCGATGGACAGGTCGAGCTCGGCCACGGCGCCTTCCGCGTCGGCTCGCTTCACGGCGAGGGCGTGGGTTCCGCCCGTTCCCAGCGCGTCGAGGATGGCGTCGTAGGAGCCGACCTTCTCGCCGTCGACCTCGGCCACCATGTCGCCGACACGAAGTCCTGCGGCCCACGCGGGGCTGCCCTTGTCGGAGACCCCGATGCGCGGGCTGTGGAGGTAGTGGCTGATCCCGAGGCGGGTCAGCTCGACCAGGCCGTCGGGGCCCAGCTCGACGGCCCCTGGCGGGAGGGTCAGCTGGACGGACGCGCCGTCGCGATCGACGGTGATGGCCAGGTCGGAGGTGTTGGGCTCCTCGAAGATCCCGTAGAGGTCGAGCCAGACGTCGACGTCGGTGGCGCCCACGGAGGTGATGCGGTCGCCGGGGAGGAAGCCTGCCTCGGCGGCCGGCGTACCGGGAATGACCCGGCTCACCCGGTTGTCGAGCATGGTGTCGCCCAGCATGAACACGCTGGTGAACAGCACGAAGGGCAGCGCGATGTTCATGGCGGGGCCGGCCAGCATCACCAGGAAGCGCTGCCACACCGGCTTCTTCATGAAGTCCTGCTCCGGGGGCACCCAGCTCTCGGCATCTTCCTCGCCGAAGGGGTCGGCACCGGCCATCTGCACGTAGCCGCCGATGGGCAGCGCGGAGACGCGGAAGTCCGTGTCCTTCCACTCGAAGCCGAACAGGCGCGGACCCATGCCGACGCTGAACACCGGCGTGCCGATCCCGAAGTACCGGGCCACGATGAAGTGACCGAACTCGTGGATGACCACCACGGCGCTGATCATCACGAGCCCAGCGACGATGTAGGTGAAGATGGTCATGCACCGCCCTTGATGAGGGCAACGTATGCATAGAGCAGCGGAGCGACGAACAAGACGCTGTCGATTCGGTCGAGCAGCCCACCGTGACCAGGCAGGATGCGACCGGAGTCCTTGACCCCGAAGGCGCGCTTCAGGAGGCTCTCGGACAGGTCGCCCACCACCCCGGCGAGGCAGAGCAGCGGCCCGAGCACCAGCACGTCGACCACCGAGAGGGCGGGGAGCGCGACGGCACGGAGTACGAACAGACCGATGGTGGCGAGGGTGACGCCGCCGGCCACGCCCTCCCAGGTCTTCTTGGGGCTCACCAGCGGGTAGAGCTTGTGCTTCCCGAAGTACTTGCCGGCGAAGTAGCCGCCGGTGTCGCCACACCAGCTGATGACCAGGACCGCGAAGACCCAGGCGAGTCCGTCGTCGAGGCGTCGCAGCGACGGCAAGGCCATCAGCAGCCCCACCCAGAAGGTCCCGAGCAGGTACCGCCCTACCTTGTCGGCGGCTGCCTGCAGGCTCTCTCCGGGGCGCAGCGTCACGAAGATGAAGGTGGCCACCAGCACCAGACCCGCCACGACGGACAGCACCTCGGAGGGGCCGTAGAGGGCGGCGCCGTACCAGGCGCCGAAGCAGCCCAGCAGCCAGCCCATGGAGACCGCGAAGTCGTCTGGAAAGGCCATCGCCGCGAACTCGCCGAGGCAGATCGCCGCTGCGATGGCCGCGATGATGTCGACCGCTGGCTGCCCTCCCAAGATGATGGCCGGAAGGAGCACGGCGAGGCCGACGGCGGCCGCCAGGAGGCGGGTGATCACGGGGAGGTCGCCTCGCTCTGGACCTGGGCACCGGTCTTTCCGAAGCGGCGCTGGCGGCCGGAGTAGACCGCGATGGCCTCGTCGAGGTGAGGCTCGCGGAAGTCCGGCCAGTACACGTCGGTCACGTACAGCTCGGAGTAGGCCAGCTGCCAGAGCAAGAAGTTCGACAAGCGCATCTCACCGCTGGTGCGCACCAGCAGGTCGGGGTCGGGCACGCCGGTGGTGTACAGCCGGTCGGTGATGTGTTGCTCTTCGATGGACTCGGGGTCGAGCTCGCCCGCGGCGACCTCCCGGGCGATGCGGCGCACGGCGTCGGTGATCTCCGTGCGGGACCCGTAGGACAGCGCGAGGGTCAGCAGCAGGCCGTCGTTGCCAGCGGTGAGTCGAGTGGCCTCCGCCAGCAGGAAGCGGACCTTCTCTGGGAGCCTCTCCAGCTCGCCGATGCCCCGCAGCCGCACCTTGTTGAGCATGAGCTCGTCGCGCTCGTCGACCAGGAAGCGGGCCAGCAGCGCCATGAGGGCGTCGACCTCGTCTCCGGGACGCCCCCAGTTCTCCGTGGAGAAGGAGTACAGGGTGAGGGCCTCGACACCTCGCTCTCCACAGGCCCGCACGATGGCCCGCACCGTGTCGGCGCCGGCCTCGTGACCCTTCACCCGCGGAAGGCCCTGGTCGGTGGCCCAGCGGCCATTGCCGTCCATGATCACCGCGATGTGTCGGGGGACGCCCGCTGCGCGCTCCGCCATGATCACACCTCGAGGATCTCGGCTTCCTTTGCATCGGCCACGCTGTCGACCTTCTTCACGAAGGCGTCGGTGGCTTCCTGGACCTTGGCGAGCAGACGGTGCATGGCGTCTTCGCTGATCTCGCCGTCCTTCTCGCCCTGCTTGAACATGTCGTTGTACTCCTTGCGCACCTGACGGATGCGGACCTTGGAGTTCTCCGTGGCCTGCTTGACCTGCTTCACGAGGTCGCGGCGACGGTCCTGGGTGAGGGCCGGCACGGGCACCCGGATGATCTGACCGTCGTTGGACGGGTTCAGACCGAGGCCGGCGGCGATGATCCCCCGCTCGATGTCGGCGATGGTGGTCTTGTCCCAGGGGGTGACGGTGAGGAGCCGCGCGTCGGGGGCCTGCACCGTGGCGAGCTGGTTCAGCGGCATCGACGTGCCGTAGCTGGCGACCAGCACCTGCACGCCGTCGACCAGCTTGGGGGTGGCACGGCCCGTGCGGACCTTCGCGAGGCTCGCGTTCAGCGCGTCGACGGCGGCCACCATGTCGTCGTTCATGGCCTCGAGATACTCGTCCATCCGATCCTCCAGCGCCGCGGTGTAACTGGCCAGCGAAGGGTCCGCCTGAGCACAGAAGGCGCCCCCCGAGGGAGGCGCCTCCAGCGACCGAGGGACGGTCGTAGGGTGCCGGAGAGGGCGGGCCCCTCAGGCAGGTTCAGCCGCCCGTCATCTTCGCGACTTCGGAGGCCAGATCGTCGGTCTTCTTCTCGAGGCCCTCGCCGAGCACGAAGCGGGCGAAGCGGCGGACCTTGATGTTCTCGCCGATCTTGCCGACGGCCTGACCGAGCATCTCGCCGACGGTCAGCTTGTCGTCCTTGACGAACTTCTGGTCGAGGAGGCAGACGTCCTCGAACCACTTGCCGATGCGGCCCTCGACGATCTTCTCGGCGATGTGCTCGGGCTTGCCCTCTTCGATGACGCGAGCGAGCTGGACCTTCTTCTCCTTGTCGACGGCGTCCTGGGGGACCTCGTCGCGCTGCACGTACTCGGGCGCGGCGGCCGCGATGTGCATGGAGATGTCGTGGGCGAGGGACTTGAAGTCGTCGGTCATGGCGACGAAGTCGGTCTCGCAGTTGAGCTCGAGGAGCACGCCGATCTTGCCGCCGGCGTGGATGTAGGACGTGACCATGCCCTCGGTGGCCGCGCGTCCGGCCTTCTTGGCGGCCTTGGCGATGCCCTTGGCACGGAGCCAGTCGATGGCCTTGTCGATGTCGCCGTCGCTCTCGGCGAGGGCCTTCTTGCAGTCGAGGATGCCAGCGCCGGTGCGGTGGCGGAGGTCCTTGATGGCTTGCGCGCTCATGGGTCTCTCCAGGGAGGTGTCGGAAAACAGGTGCACGAGGAGCTTCCGAGGAGCCCACTCGCTGATTGGAACGAAAGAAGGAAGTGCCGGGGGGAGCGGGTGCCCCCCCCTGTGGGACTCAGCTCTCGGCGGGGGCCTCGGGGGCCGCAGCGGGAGCGGCCTCGGCAGCCGGAGCAGCCTCGGCGGGGGCGGCCGCAGCGGCCTCCTCGGCGGGCGCGGTCTGGCGCTTGATGACCTCGACGTTGGACTCCTCGGCGGCGCCGTCGGAGACGTAGGCCTTGGCGGCACCGCGGCCGGTGCTGGCAGCGCGGCCCTCGATGGCGGCGTCGGCGATGGCGGCCGTGAACAGGCGGATCGACTTGATGGCGTCGTCGTTGCCCGGGATCACGTAGGAGATGCCAGAGGGGTCGCAGTTGGTGTCGCAGAGCGCGATCACCGGGATGTTGAGGGTGTTCGCCTCCTTGACCGCGATGTGCTCCTTCTTGGGGTCGATGACGAAGAGCGCGGCGGGCAGGCCCTTGGCCGTCTTGATGCCACCGAGGTTCTTGTCCATCTTGGCGATGTCGCGGGAGAGCTCCAGGGCCTCCTTCTTGGTGAGGACCTCGAAGCGACCTTCGTCGCGAGCCTTCTCGAGCTGCACGAGGCGGTCGATCGACTTCTTGACCGTCTGCCAGTTGGTCATCGTGCCGCCGAGCCAGCGGTTGTTGATGTAGTGCTGCTGGGCGCGGCTCGCCTCCTCGGAGACGATCTCGCGGGCGGCGCGCTTGGTGCCGACGAACAGGATGCTGCCACCGTGGGCGACGGTCTGCTGGGTGAAGCGGACGGCGTCGACGAGACCGCGGGCGGTCTTCTGGAGGTCGATGACGTGGATGCCGTTCTTGGCGCCGTAGATGTACGGCTTCATCTTCGGGTTCCAGCGACGGGTCTGGTGTCCGAAGTGCACGCCGGCCTGAAGCAGATCGCGGAGGGAGATGTTCATGATGTCCTCATCGGTTTGGTTGTTCGACCGCTGGGACGTGCTGCCGACCCCGAAGGGCACCGTGGCTGCGCGACGGGGGGATCCCCCAGACCAGCGTGGTGATGCCGCGCCCTACGACGCGGTCCGCGGCCTTAGCATGGCGGCCACGGTGGTGCACCTGCGGCAACGCAGGAAGGCCCGAGGCCCTCGACTCAGACGCTCGCCTTCGAGCCGGAGTCCTCGTCGGTGACCGGACGAGGGGCTTCACCCGTCTCGGTGTCCTCGACATCCTCGGCGGGACTGGCGTCGACGTCGATGGCGTCGGGGGCGTCGTAGAGCGACGCGTACTCGCTGGGGAGCTCCCCGGCCATGGAGGACAGGTCCATGTCGTCGTCGTCCGCGTCGTCGTCGTCGTCGTCGTCGTCGGAGCTGTCGGCCTCGGGCGGGGCGTAGTCGTAGCCGCCGTCGTCTTCGCCCGGCTCGGGGGGCGCGTAGTCGTAGCCACCGTCATCGGTGGACGGGGCCGCCGCGGCGGAGACCTCCGGGGCCGCCTCGGCCACCGGAGCGGAACCGGCAGGAATGGCGAGCGGAGAATCGTCCTCGGCGGGGGCGTCGCCAGCCACGTCGGGGGGCGTCCAGTCTGCGTCGTAGCAGCACTTCTTGAACTTCTTTCCGGAGCCGCAGGGGCAGGGGTCGTTGCGCCGCACCTGGTAGGCGAAGGCGAACAGACGGGCCTCCTCCCCGGCCGTGGGGGCACGGGGGGCGGGGGCCGGCGCGGGGGTCGGTGCTGCCACGGGAGCGGCCGTGGCGTTCTTCAGGACCTCGGCGGCAGGCTTGAAGTTGCCCGCGACCAGCTTCTTGGCCGTGCGCTTGGCGTTGGTGGCGCTCGCCGCCGACTCCGCGAGCTCCGGCTGTGCATTCATCAGGTGGCTGACGACCTGCTCGTCGCGGTTGGCGGACATCATCAGGTACATCTGCAGCGCCTCGCGCTTGTACTCGAGGAGCGGGTTGCGTTGGCCGTAGCCGCGCAGTCCGACCCCCTGACGCAGGCGATCGAGGGCCAGCAGGTGGTCCTTCCACAGGTTGTCCGTGTACTGGAGCAGCAGCATGCGGGAGAAGGGCTGGAAGGACTCGCCGAGGCGCTCCTTCACGGCGTCGACCGCCTGGCCTGCCTGCTCCATCATCCGCTGGCGCAGCTCCTCGCGGCTGTGGTCGCGGAGAGCCTCGTCGCTCTCCTCGTAGGTGACGCCGAAGACGCGCTCCATGTTGACGCGCATGCCCTCGAGGTTCCAGTGCTCCGGGTGCAGCCCCTCGCCGAGGTAGTCGTCCATGACGTCGCCGACGATGTTGCCGGCGGCCTCCCGGATCATGTCCTCGATGCTCTCGCCCTTCAGCGCGCGGTTGCGGATCTCGTAGACCCCCTTGCGCTGGTAGTTCATGACGTCGTCGTACTCGAGGAGGTTCTTCCGGATGTTGAAGTTGTGGCCCTCGACCTTGCGCTGGGCGTTCTCCACTGACGACGAGATCCACCGGTGCTCGATGGGCTCGTCGTCTTCCAGGCCCATCCGCTCCATCCAGACCGTGATCTTGTCCGAGCCGAAGAGACGCAGCAGGTCGTCTTCGAGGGACAGGTAGAAGCGGGAGCCGCCGGGATCGCCCTGTCGGCCGGATCGGCCACGGAGCTGGTTGTCGACCCGACGAGACTCGTGCCGCTCGGTGCCGATGATGTAGAGGCCGCCGGCCGCGAGCACCTCCTCCTTCTCGGCCGCGCACTGGGGCTCGAAGCGGGCGAGCGCTGCCGCGTAGCCCTCGGGATCCTGCTCGGGATCACACTCGTCCGCCGCCATGATCTCGGGGTTTCCGCCGAGCTTGATGTCGGTACCGCGACCCGCCATGTTGGTGGAGATGGTGATGCCACCGAGCCGGCCGGCCTGGGCCACGATCATGGCCTCGCGGGCGTGGTTCTTGGCGTTGAGGACCTCGTGCTCGATGCCGCGACGCTGCAGGAGCCGGCTGACGATCTCCGAGCGCTCGACCGAGGTGGTGCCGACCAGCACCGGCTGGCCCGTCTTGTTCAGGCGGATGATCTCGTCGACCGCCGCCTGGAACTTCTCCATCTGGGTCTTGTAGATGATGTCGTCGGCGTCGATACGGGCGATGGGCTTGTTGGTGGGGATGACCACCACGTCGAGGTCGTAGATCTCCGCGAACTCCGCCGCTTCGGTGGCCGCCGTCCCGGTCATGCCCGCGAGCTTGTCGTACATCCGGTAGAGGTTCTGGAAGGTGATGGTCGCGTAGGTCTGCGACTCCTGCTGGACGTTCACCTTCTCCTTGGCCTCGACGGCCTGGTGGAGACCGTCGGACCAGCGACGCCCGTGCATGAGGCGACCGGTGAACTCGTCGACGATGACGACCTCGCCGTCGCGCACCACGTAGTCCTTGTCCCGCTTGAACAGGTAGTGGGCCTTCAGGGACTGGTTGACGTGGTGGAGGACCTCCATGTTGTGGGGGTCGTAGAGGTTGTCGATGCCGAGCTTGGCCTCGATGGCGCCAATGCCGTCGTCGGTCAGCGACACACTCTTGCCCTTCTCGTCGACCACGAAGTGGACGTCGTTCTGGAGCATGGGGATGACGGCGTCGATGATGTTGTACAGCTCGACGTCGGCGTTCATCGGTCCGGAGATGATCAGCGGCGTCCGGGCCTCGTCGACCAGTACCGAGTCGACCTCGTCGACGATGGCGAAGTTGTGGCCCCGCTGCTGCACCTGCTCTGCCAGCGAGAACTTCATGTTGTCGCGGAGGTAGTCGAAGCCGAACTCGTTGTTGGTGCCGTAGGTGATGTCGCGGGTGTAGCTGTGGCGCTTCAGCTGGTCGTTGCGCACCCCGGAGAGGATCTTGCCGACCTCCATCCCGAGGAAGTTGTAGAGGGGGGCCATCCAGTCGGCGTCGCGCTCGGCCAGGTAGTCGTTGACCGTGACGACGTGCACGCCCTTGCCGGTCAGGGCGTTCAGGTACACCGGGAGGGTGGCGACGAGGGTCTTCCCCTCCCCCGTGCGCTGCTCGGCGATCTTCCCCTGGTGCAGCACGCTGCCGCCGATGAGCTGGCAGTCGTAGTGACGCATCCCCATCACCCGTCGGCCCGTCTCACGGACCGTGGCGAAGGCTTCGATGTGGAGGTCGTCGAGGGTGGCGCCGTTCTCGAGACGGGTCTTGAACTCGGCGGTCTTGGCCGCCAGCGCCTCGTCGGAGAGCTTCTGGAACTCGGGCTCGAGGTCGTTGATTCGCTGCACGAGGGGCTGGAGCGCCTTGAGCTGGCGCTCGTTGGCGTCGCCGAAGATGCGCTTGGCGAACTTGGTCAGGGCGTCGAACATTCGTTTCCCACGGGTAGACGGGCTGAGCTGTCCCCATAGTCTGTGGGCAGCTCCCGCGCGACGTCGCCCGTCCAAGGGGTCAGGCCCGCCCCGCGCCTTCCTCAGCGCCGCGGCGTGCGGCCGGGACGCTTCGCCCGGCGCAGGTAGTCCATCGGGTCCACGGCCGCGCCATCCAGGTGCACCTCGAAGTGCAGGTGGGGACCCGTGGATCGACCGGTGCTCCCCATGAGCCCGATCTTCTGCCCCTGCTGGACGACGTCCCCCTCGCTCACGAGCAGCCGGGAGTTGTGGGCGTACAGCGTGACGATGCCGAAGCCGTGATCGATCTCGATGTGGCGACCGTAGCCGCCGGACCAGCCTGCCTTGATCACCTGCCCCTGGGCCGCCGCGTAGATGGGGGTGCCCCGCGGTCCTCCCAGGTCGATACCCGAGTGGAAGCGCCAACGCTGGCCGAGGGCCGGATTGCGACGCCACCCGAAGCCGCTGGTGAGCACGGCGTTGGAGGGCCACATCGAGGGCAGCGCCCTCTCCAGGGCCTCCAGCTCCTCCAGCTCGCTCACGAAGCGGCTGAGCCCCGGCTCGCGATCCTCGAAGGTGCTCAGGAACGTGTTGGCCCGCGCCTCGACCCCCGCGGCCCAGGCCACGGCGGGCCTGAGCCCCGTCTGGCCGTCGGCGTGGGTGCCCAGGCTCGGGAGCTCCAGGGCCGCGTTCGCAGCCGCTCCTTCCGGGATCGGACCGGCGTCGCCCCGGGCCTCTCCGAGGGACTCCAGCTGGGCGTCGTAGAGACGGAGCCTCAGCAGCAGTCGGTCGATCTCGGACATGCGGCCATCGATGCGTCGGAGGCGCTCCTGGAGCTCGAGGTGCTCCGCCACCAGCTCGTCGTACGCGAGGGCCCGGGGCCAGGCGATGCCCAGGGCCGTGCCCAGCACGAGGGAGACCAGGAGGAGCACGACCACCGAGATCACCCAGCGGCGCGGGGTGCGAGCGGCCAGGGACAGCTCGTGGGTCTGCTGGGTCGCATCCGGCAGGACCACCACGCTCAGCGGGGACGGCGCCTCCGGAGGCCGGTCCATGCGGGGATCCCGCGCCTTGGGGGGCACGGCACCCATCGGCGCCTCAGCCCACGTCGTCGACGCGCGCGATGACGCAGGTGATGTTGTCGTCACCGCCGCGGTCGCAGGCGAGCTCGATCAGCGCGCGAGCAGCGGCCTGGGGACCGTGCTGCACCATCATCTCCCCCATCTCCTCGCCAGCGACGTGACCGGAGAGGCCGTCGGAGCAGAGGAGGTAGGTGTCGCCGCGGCGCACCGCCCGCACCTGCAGGTCGACCTCGACGTCTTCCTGGTAGCCGAGGGAGCGGGTGATGACGTTGCGCATCCGGTGGGTCTTGGCCTCCTCCTCGGTGATGAGGCCGTGCCGGATCTTCTCGGCGATGAGGGAGTGGTCCTCGGTGACCTGCTCCACCTTGCCGTCACGGAGGAGGTAGACCCGGGAGTCGCCCACGTGGGCGACGTAGGCGTTGGCTCCGTCGATCTGCACGACCACGGCCGTGGTACCCATTCCGTGGTACTCGGGCTGCTCCCTGGCCTTCTCGAAGATGCGGCGGCCGGCGAGGCGGATGGCGTGGGACAGCCGGTGGCGGGTGACCTCCACCGGATCCGTGAGGTCTTCGGTGTCGGCGTCCGAGGAGACGATGCCGTCGACCTCCAGGCTGGTGACGATCTCCTCCACCGTGTTCACCGCGATGGCCGAGGCGTACTCCCCACCCACGTGGCCCCCCATTCCGTCGGCGACGACGAACAGGTTGAGCTCCTCGTTGATCAGGTAGTTGTCCTCGTTGTGACCTCGCTTGAGGCCCACGTCGGTCATGCCACAGGACGTGATGCGCACCGCACTCTCCGGTTGACGAATGGCCCAGACTAGCCGATGGACCGGCTCCGGGCATGTGAACGGACGGTCCAGAGCGGTCTCAGGCCCCTTGCAGCCCCCCATGGTCCGCTTCCGCGAGGGCGACGTAGCCGGCCAGATCGACCTGCTCGGGGCGCATGCCCTGCTCCAGGCCCGCAGCCGCGAGGGAGCGGTCGGCGCGCTCGCGCCCCCAGGACGCCGCGAGGCTGTTGCGGAGCGTCTTCCGTCGGTGGCTGAACGCGGCGCGGACGACCTTGTCGAAGTGGTCGGCGGGACAGGAGCCGGTCGCGGGCGTCTCGTACACGTCGAAGTGGATGACAGCGCTGTCGACCTTCGGAGGCGGGTGGAAGGCCCCCGGAGGGAGCTTGAGGACGAAGCGGGGCCGCGCGCGTGCCTGGGCCTGCACCGACAGGGCGCCGAAGGCCTTGCTTCCGGGCTCGGCCATCAGCCGCTGCACCACCTCGAGCTGGAGCATGACGGTGACGGAGGCGAAGGTCTCGGGGCGCCGCACCAGCTGCATCACCACGGTGGTACCGACGTTGTAGGGGAGGTTGGCGACGACCTTCCAGCCTGTGCCAGGCGTGACGTCGGCCCAGTCCACCTTGGCGGCGTCGCCCTCGATCAGTCGGACCTGGGGAAAGCGCTCGCGGATGTAGGCGGCGAGGTCCCGGTCGAGCTCCACGGCGGTGAGCTCCACGTCGTGGGAGAGGAGCTGCTCGGTGAGGATGCCGAGACCGGGGCCGATCTCCACCACCCGGTCGCCGGCGGACACCCGCGCCCCGCCGACCATACGTCGCACCACCCCCGCGTCGGTGAGGAAGTGCTGTCCGAAGCGGCGGCGGGCGCGCTGCTCCAGCTCGCGGAGGATGGCGCGTGGCTCGTTCGTGGGCTTCATCGGTGG
>Ga0213839_1001090_pt1 | contig 19820 bp, 19 predicted proteins | sample SWPATP21_FD_160075 | JGI IMG/M metagenome (GOLD analysis project Ga0213839, IMG submission 160075) | Coastal seawater microbial communities from Marineland, Florida, United States - SWPA TP2 #1 | ecosystem: Environmental > Aquatic > Marine > Coastal | place: USA: Florida | collected 2016-08-14
TCGACCGAGTTGACAGAAACGCTGCGGTACTTTCTCTTGGCCATGGGGACGACCTCCTACGAGAAGGGTGCTGGCTCATTCCAGCATCACCCCTGAGGCGTCCCCACCTTTCTACAGCTGACTAGGCGCGCTCGCGGGCGCGCAAATCTTGGTTTGTGGCACAGCGGTTGCCTTCTGCCCACGACGTGCAACCTCAATGCTCGAAGTGCGCCAGAAGCCATGCCGAAAACTACGAGACATAAAGCCGGTCGCCGGGGGTACGCCCGCTTCCATTGACGGAGGCGCCGCTGCGGCTGTCGCTGGGTGCGATTGGGGGTCTTGGACGAGTTTTCGCTGCGTGAGCTGGTCTAGGCTAAAGAGCGGGTCGTGCGACCCATGTTCCGCCAGCTCATGACCTGGCTCTTGTGCATCTCAATGATGCCAGGTTGGGTCGAAGCGCTTGAGAACATCGAGCACCTAGTGCACGACGGTCACCTCGCGCACACAGAGGTTCACGACGCACACGACGGCCACGACCACGAAGGCGTCGCCGCACACGAAGCCATCGAGGCCGAGCACGGCTGTACTCCGATGAGCCACTCCTGTGGCTGCCACGTCTCGGTGCCCGTCATCCTCGCGGACGCGGCGACTTTCGACCCCGCGCGCAGACTCGTCGAAGGCACCTGCCTTCCCGAGTTCCTCGCCCGCATGGTCCACCGCGCGAACGCTCCTCCGGTCCGCCCTCCCATCTTCGCCTGAACCGACCCTGAATCCTCGCGGATCGTATGGCGTCGTGCGCCGACGTCCCCGTGAGATCCGGACGGCCGCACGGTCGTTCCATCCCGTCGACAGGCTTCATTCCATGCGTTCCCCGACCCCTTTTGGGTGGGTCGCGTTGGGCGTACTCCTGCTCCAGGCTCCGGCCTGGGCAGAGGCCCCAACGCTCTCTCCCGACGAAGCGGTAGCCCTCGCGCTGTCCGCACACCCCGATATCCAAGCGGCCGATGCCGCCGTCTCCATCGCCCAGGCCGACCGCAGAGCCTCTGCCGTCCTCCTCTCCAACCCGAGCGTCTCTGCCTGGTCGACCCCCGACGCCACCCGCGCCGAGCTGGGCATCAGCCAGCCGCTCTCGCTCACCGGTGAAGGCTGGCACGCCCGTCGAGGTGCACGAGCTTCCCGCGACGCCGCCGGGCTCACGCTCCAGCGACGACGACGCGAGGTCGCTGCCCAGACACGACTCGCCTACATCGACGCCGTCGTCGCAACCGGGATGGTCCAGGTCGCCAGCGAAGGGTCGGACCTCGCGGGGCGCCTGAGCTACGCCTTCCGTCGGAAGCACGAGGAAGGCGAGGCCGCCACGCTTGACCTCCGACTTGCCCGTCTGGCCGAAGTCCAGGCCGCGACTCGGCTCCTCGATGCCCGGCGCACCGAAGCCGAAGCGCTGCGGACTCTGGCGTCCTGGATCGGCTCGCCGGTGGACGCAGAGGCCCTGGATGCCGATCCCACCAACGCCACACCCGCACCCTCGGAATCCGTCGGCGCCCGCTCCGATGTGCAGGCCGCAGAGTCCGCCGTCGCCCGCGCAGAAGCCGACCTCAGACGAGCGCGTGCTGCGAGCCTGCCGCCGGTGTCGCTGGGCGCACGCCTCGCTGTCGAAGACGGCCAGACGTTCATCGGCCCGTCCGTCGCGCTCACCCTGCCTCTGGTCGACCGGAACCAGCGCGACCGGGCCGTCAGCTCCGGACGTCTCGCGGTGACGGAAGGAAACCTCCAACAGGTTCGCGCCCGCGCCCAGACCGAACGGACCACGGCTGACCAACGCGTCTCCGAAGCCGTCGAGACCACCGAGCGGGTCCAGGCGGACATCGAGGAAGCCCGCGCCGCTCTCGCCAGCATCGAAGCAGGCGTGCTCGCCGGTCAGATCGACCTCTCCACGGCCGTGCTCCTTCAGACCCAGGTCCTCGACGGCGAGGCCGCGGTGGTTCGCCTGCGCGGACTGCTCGCGGATGCCCGCATCGACCAGATGCTCGCCAACGATGACGACGCGCTCCTTGGAGGTGCCCCATGACGCTGCTGTGGATCTGGATGCTCGGTTGCTCGCTCCCCACCGGGCCGAGCGCCGAGGTCGGACACGACGACCATGGGGACCACGAAGAGGGTCCACAGGTGGTCGAGCTCACGCCCAAAGCCATCGCTTCGGCCCGTATAGTCGTCTCAGCCGCCGAAGAGAGCACGCTGACCAAGGACATGTCGTTGCCCGCCCGCATCACCCTCGACCCGCGACGAGAGGCCATCGTCAGCGCCTGGATCGCCGGTCAGGTCGACACCATCACAGTGCGGCCCGGTGAGTCGGTGAAGACGGGGCAGCGGCTGGCCCAGGTGCAGTCCCCCGACCTCGGCACGGCGGTCGCTGCGTTTCGGACCGCCCAGGCGCGCGACCAGGCCGCGGATGCCAGGCTCGAACGACTGAAGCGACTCGAAGCCGACGGCGTGTCGTCACGGGCTCAGGTACTCGAAGCAGAAGCCGACCACGCCGAGGCCGAGGGAGCGCTGGAGGCTGCCGAAGAACGCCTCCGCATCCTCGGCATCCCGCTGAAGTTCGGCGACCCCCACAAGGGCGAGCACTTTCCGTCCCGGGTCCCCGTCCGCAGCCCCATCGCAGGAACGGTGCTCACCGCCACGGCTTCTGTCGGTGAGCGGGTCGAGCCTGGGCAAGCCCTGTTCCGCGTGGGCGCCCTCGACGAGGTCTGGCTGCTGCTGGACCTGTACGAGCGCGATCTGGCCGCCGTCTCCAAGGGACAGTCCGTGAAGTTCTCGGTCGAGGCCTGGCCCGGCGAGTCGTTCGAGGGAGAGGTGGCCCAGGTGGGAGACTGGATCGAGCCCGACGCGCGTACCGTCGAGGTGCGCGTGGTGGTCGCGAACCCCGAACACAAGCTCAAGCCGAACATGTTCGCGACCGCCCAGCTCTCCGCGGACACCGAGGTACGCGAGCGCGGCATCGTGCTTCCCGCCGACGCCGTTCAGCAGATCGACGGAGCCGACGTGGTGTTCGTCGAGGGCGAGGCCGGCCACTTCGAGGCGCGGAACGTGGTCGTCGCCGAACGCACGCCGAATCGGGTGCGTCTGGCGTCTGGCTTGGGTGCCGGCGAGCGCGTAGTGACCGAAGGCGCGTTCACCCTGCGAAGCGAGCTCGAGAAGGGTGAGCTGGGAGAAGGCCATGCGCACTGACGACGAAGCCCTGCTCTCCGGCAAGGGTCCTGGACCCCTAGACCGCATGTTGGCGATGGTCCTCCGCAACAAGGCACTGGTCCTCATCGGCGTCGTGCTCTGGGTGGTTCTCGGAACGCGCGCTGCGAAAGAGCTCCCCATCGACGCCGTCCCTGACGTCACCAACGTGCAGGTGCAGATCCTCACCGACTCCCCTGGCTTGTCGCCCCTTGAGGTGGAGCGGTTCGTCACCTGGCCCGTGGAGACCGCCATGTCGGGGCTCCCGGAGACCGAAGAGGTGCGCTCGCTGTCGCGCTTCGGTTTGTCTGTGGTGACGGTCGTGTTCGAGGACGGCACCGACCTGTGGTGGGCACGCCAGCTCGTCTCCGAACGGCTCGGTGATGCACGCGAGAGCATTCCCGCAGGCTTCGGAGAGCCCGAGATGGGCCCGCCGTCCACAGGCCTCGGAGAGATCTTCCAGTTCGAGGTCCGGGTCGAACCCGGCTTCGAGGACACCCACTCGCTCATGGACCTTCGGGACGTGCTGGAGTGGCAGGTCGCACCGCGGCTGCGCTCTGTTCCCGGCGTCGTCGAGATCAACGCCTTCGGCGGCAAACTGCGGACGTACCAGGTCGAGGTGCGCCCGGAGCGCCTGGTGGCCCACGACCTCCTCCTGGCCGACGTCTTCGAGGCGCTGTCCACGAACAACCTCACCGTGGGTGGGGGCTACCTGCAACGGGGCCGCAAGCAGATGCTCGTCCGCGGAACCGCGCTGTTCGAGGACCTCGACGACATCGCGTCGGTGTCGGTCGCCACCACGCCGGAGGGTACGCCAGTCACCATCGGCGCCCTGGGGGATGTGCGCTTCGCTCCTCTCATCCGCCAGGGTGCCGTCACCCGCGACGGACGCGGGGAGGCGGTCATCGGCATCGCGATGATGGGCTACGGCGAGAACGCGCGTGTCGTGGCGGAATCGCTGTCGAAGGCTGTCGAAGAGCTTCAGCCGAGCCTGCCCGATGGCGTGGCCATCGACGTGTTCTACGACCGCACCGAGCTCGTGGACCGGACCATCCATACCGTGCAGACGAACCTGCTCGAAGGCGGTCTGCTCGTAATCGCGGTGCTGTTCCTGCTGTTGGGCAACATCCGTGGCGGCATAGTGGTCGCCATCGCCATTCCGCTGTCGATGCTCTTCGCGTTCATCGGCATGGTCTTCTCGGGCCTCTCGGGCAACCTGATGAGCCTCGGCGCCATCGACTTCGGCATCATCGTCGACGGCTCGGTGGTGATGGTCGAGAACTTCGTGCGCGTCGTCGGCCAGCGAAGACAGCAGGGCAAGGTCGTCGATGACGCGACCATCCTCGGCGCCACGCGAGAGGTCGCCCGCCCCGTGGTGTTTGCGGTGAGCATCATCATCCTCGTGTACCTGCCGTTGCTCGCGCTAACCGGCATCGAGGGCCGGATGTTCGGGCCGATGGCGCTGACCGTCGTGTTCGCGCTCGTCGGGTCGCTCATCGTGGCGATGACGCTGGTTCCCGTGCTGGCCTCGATGTTCCTGAAGAACGCGTCCGAGAAGGACACGTTGGCGATGCGTGCCGCGCACTTCGTCTACGACCCGCTCGTCGGTCGAGCGCTTCGGCACCCGCACCTGATCGGGATGGTCGCGGTGGTGGCGTTCCTTTGCAGCCTGGGGCTGACGCCCTTCCTCGGTGCGGAATTCGTCCCCAAGCTGGACGAGGGCAGCATCGCGCTTCAGATCATCCGTCCTCCCTCGGTTTCGCTGGAGGAATCCCTCGAGCAGGCCACGGCTGTGGAGGCGGCGTTGATGCGCGAGTTCCCGGACGAGGTCCGCACGGTGATCTCGAGAACGGGACGCGCCGAGATCGCAACCGACCCGATGGGCGTGGACTTCTCGGACGTGTACGTGATGCTTCATCCCGAGGCGGAGTGGACGCACGGCAGTCACCAGTCCGAGCTCGTGGCCGCCATGCAGGAGGAGCTCGAGTCCTCCGTGCCCGGCGTGAACTTCGCGTTCTCACAGCCCATCGAGCTGCGCGTGAACGAGCTGATCGAAGGCGTGAGGTCGGATGTGGCGCTGTTCCTCTACGGAGAGGACCTCACCCAGCTGAAGGATGTCGGGGACCGCCTCGTCCGCACGCTGTCCACCATCGAGGGGGCCGAAGACGTGAAGGTGGAGAAGCTCGCTGGGCTCCCCATCCTGGATGTGAAGGTCGACCGCGCGGCCATCGGTCGACTCGGCATCGACGCCCGCGATGTGCTCGACGCGGTCGAAGCCATCGGAGGGCGACCGGCGGGCGAAGCCCTCGTGGGGCAGCGTCGCTTTGCGCTGCAAGTGCGCTTTCCAGACGCCGTACGCGCGAACCCCGAGGAGCTTGAGCGCGTGCTGGTCGGAAGCCAAGGGGGCGCACAGGTGCCGCTCGGGCAGGTCGCCGACTTCACCGTGTCCGAAGGACCACTCCAGATCGGACGCGAGAACGTGCAGCGCCGGCTGACCATCGAGATGAACGTGCGCGGTCGGGACGTGGCCGGATTCGTGGCGGAGGCGCAGGAACGCATCGCCGCCGAAGACCTGGTACCCGCGGGCGTGCTTCCCCAGTGGGGTGGAGCGTTCGAGAATCTCCAGGAGGCGAGCGGACGGCTGGCCATTCTGGTCCCGCTGGTGCTGCTCCTGATCTTCGTGCTGCTCCAGGCGAACTTCCGGTGCACCCGGATCACGCTTCTGGTCTACGCGAACGTGCCGCTGGCCATCACGGGTGGACTCGTCGCTCTGTTCGCCCGGGGGCTGCCGCTGTCGATCTCCGCGGCCGTGGGGTTCATCGCGCTGTTCGGCATCGCGGTGATGAACGGCGTGGTGTTGGTGAGCTGCATCCTGGACCTGCAGGGCGAAGGCCTCGCGCCCGCGACCGCGTCGCTGGAAGGGGCCAAGCGTCGACTTCGACCCGTGCTGATGACGGCGCTGACGGACGCCATCGGCTTCCTGCCCATGGCGATTTCGACCTCAGCCGGCGCCGAGGTTCAGCGTCCTCTGGCCACCGTGGTCATCGGAGGTCTGGTAACGAGCACGCTGCTCACGCTGTTCGTGCTCCCGGCGCTCTACGCGCGCTGGGTTCCGGCAACGAAGGAGGTGGTCGATGCCCAATGATGGACATGCGTTCTGGGAACGCACAGCCGGCCGGTACGACTTGTCGATGGCGCTGCTGGGTGGCCCATTGGGGCCGATGTGTGAGCGGGTGGCCCGTTCCGTGCGAGGTCGCGAGAGGGTGCTCGAGCTCGCCGCCGGTACCGGTCTGGTGACGCGCGCCATCGCGCCGGAGGTCGGGCAGCTCCTCGCCACCGACTACTCCGAGGCCATGGTGGCCAAGCTGCGCGAGCGAGCGGCTGGAGACGGCCTGGAGAACGTGTCGGTGGAGGTGCTCGACGTGTTCGAGCTTGACGACCCGGAGGGCTTCGACGCCATCGTCGCGGCCAACGTGCTTCACCTGCTGCCGGACATCAACGCCGCGCTCGACCGCATTCAGCGGGCGCTGAAGCCGGGCGGACTGCTCGTGGTCCCGACCTACTGCCACGCCCAGAACATGTTCTCGCGCAGCGTGTCGGGGGTGATGGGCCTGGTCGGCTTCCCGGGGCAGCGTCGCTTGACCCTGGACAGTCTCGAGTCCCTGGTGGCGGAGCGGGAATTCCTGATCAAGGAACGAGAGCTTCTCTCCGGACTTCTCCCCATCGGATATGTGGAGGCGACCCGTCTTCTCGACAAATGATGAATTTATCATATGATGTGTTCATCATTCGAGGTGATCGTGTCCATCCCACCAGTCACTCTGGAGCGCGCCGTCGACCTGCTGGCGTGCATGGCGCATCCCGTCCGGCTCGCCGTGCTCGCCCGGCTTCACCGCGACGGTCCGACCCACGTCAGCGTGCTCAAGGAAGAGCTGGGCGTGGAGCAGAGCGCGCTCTCCCATCATCTCCGGCACCTACGCCAGGCACGGCTCGTGGTCGGGGACCGCGACGGGAAGCGTGTGGTGTACCGCCTGCACGACAGCCATGTGGGCTGCATCGTCGAGGACACCCTGCAGCACGCCGCCGAGCTCGGCGAGGAGGGCTGATGGGGCACGGACACGACCATGGCCACAGCCACGGTAGCGCCGGCGGGCGCCTGGGCCTCGCCTTCGCCCTGAACGTGAGCTTCACGGTGATCGAACTCGTGGGCGCCTGGCTCACCAACAGCACCGCCATCGCGGCGGATGCCGTACACGACCTCGGCGACAGCCTGGCGTTGGCGTTCGCATGGGGCATGCAGGGCCTGTCCGGTAGGAAGCCGACCTCATCGTTCAGCTACGGCTTCAAACGGCTCTCCCTCGTCGGCGCCCTGGTGAATGCCATCGTATTGCTGGTCGGCGGTGCCATCGTGCTCACCGAGGCCATCCCGAGACTCTGGAATCCCGGCCAACCCGACGCCCAGGGCATGCTGCTGCTCGCCATCCTCGGCGTGCTGGTCAACGGCGCGGCTGTGTTGCGTGTGCGAGCCGGCTCCTCGCTCAACGAGCAGGTGGTCACCTGGCACCTGTTGGAGGACGTGTTCGGTTGGGTGGCGGTCCTGGTCGTGTCCATCGTGATGCTCTTCGTCGAGGTGCCCGTGCTCGACCCGCTGCTCTCGATCGTGATCACTCTGTGGGTCGGCTGGAACGCGGGGCGGAACCTGAAGCGGACGGTCGCGGTGTTCCTCCAGGCCGTGCCGGACGACATCGAGCTCGATGCGCTCCAGGAAGCGGTCCTGGCCGTGGACGGCGTCGTGGACTTGAAGCACGTGCACGTCTGGTCCCAGGAAGGCGAGCACCACGTGCTCACCGGTCACCTCGTCGTCACCGGTACCACCCTCGCCGAAGCCGCCTCCATTCGCGATGCCGTACGCGCCGTGCTGCTCGAGGCCGGCATCACCCACTCCACCCTCGAGGTCGTCGGCCGCGCGCAGTCCGACGACCCCGCTCTGTCCTGCGCCTGAGGAGGTCTCGTGAAGCTCGACAACGTCCGCCGCAACTACGACCGGCTCGCCCGTCCCTACGACTTCTTCGACCGGTGGGTGGCCGAGCCCCTCGCGGGGATGTCTGCCCTGCGTGAACAGACTGTGGCAACCCTCAAGCTGTCGCCCGGCAATCGGGTGCTCGACATCGGCTGCGGCACGGGACTCAACCTCTCCTGGCTCGTCGACGCCGTGGGCCCCACTGGAGAGGTCGTGGCGCTCGACTACTCCCAGGGCATGCTCGACCGCGCCCAGCGGAAGGTGGAGCGTGCGCAGTGGGAGCAGGTGCGCCTCCTGCGCGGCGATGCCGCCATGCTTGAGGGGGTCGGCTCCGACTTCGACGGCGTCATGAGCACCTGGGCGCTCGGCATCGTCAACGACCTTCCGTCCGCGCTGAGGCGCGCTATAGATGTCCTCAAACCTGGTGGACGGCTGGCCATCCTCGACCTGCATCGCACACGGGCGCGGTCGGGTCTTCGGCGGCATCTTGCGGACCCCGTGCTCCATGTCTTCCTCCGAGCAACCGGGGTGGACTCCGCGGAGGACCTCGACGAGGACAGGCTCTGGGCGCGCTGGCAGGACGGAAGGTCCTTCCTTCATGAAGCGCTCGTGGACGTGCAAGTCGAAGAGAACGTCCGCGGGAGCGGCTTCCTCCTCACAGGTCGCAAGCCGTGAAGGAATCCAGATTCATCGTGCCCAAGATGGATTGCCCGTCCGAGGAGCAGATCATCCGCAGGGCCGTTCAACCGGTCGACGGCGTCAAGGGCTTGCACTTCGACCTCGAGGCGCGCCTGGTGACCGTGCAGCATCGGGGATCAGTGGATGAGGTGTTGGCTCGATTGGAACCGCTGGGATTCGGTGCTCGCCTGGACTCGACGGTCGAGGCCGACGCTGCCCTCCCACAAGAAGACACGGCGGGAGAGCACAGGGTCCTCCGTCAGCTCCTGGCCATCAATGGGATCATGTTCGTCACCGAACTCGGCTTCGGGTTGTGGGCGGAATCGACCGGACTCATTGCTGACTCGATGGACATGCTAGCGGACGCGATGGTCTATGGACTGTCGCTGTACGCGGTGGGCCGGGCGGCGGCCAAGCAGAAGCAGGCAGCCCGCGCCAGCGGGTGGCTGCAAGTGCTGCTCGCTGCCGGCGTGCTCGTCGAAGTCGCCCGTCGATTGGTTGTCGGTGGTGAGCCGATAGAGACCCTAATGATCGGCATTGCGGCAGTGGCCCTGGTCGCCAATCTCGCGTGTGTCGCGCTGCTCGCACGGCACCGCAGAGGTGGAGTGCACCTGCGGGCCAGCTGGATCTTCACTACGAATGACGCACTCGCCAACCTGGGCGTGATCGGTGCAGGACTGCTAGTCATGGCTACCGGCTCGGCGATTCCCGACCTGGTGATCGGTGTCTTCATCGGCATCGTGGTCTTCTCTGGAGGGCTGCGAATCCTCCGCCTCTGACCTGGGCTACGTGGCCGAAGCGCGGAGGCGGGCGGCCACCGGCAACGACCAACGACCCGCGAAGATGTCGGTGCTGCGGGATACCGCGGCACCCCCCAGGCTTCATGGAGTCTGCCATGGCACGCGAGACCTGGTGCACGAGCCCCGGCTCGCCCTCGACCGCTCGCTCCCACCGCGCATCATCGACCCTGATCGATCTGCTGACTCCACTCCGAGATGAGGCCGCGGACATCTACACAATCATCGAAGGCTGCCAGCCTCAAGGACCCCGGGCTCTACCTTCGAGGCGTGCTCGGCTAACCGGCGAACCCCTCCGCACTGCGGCTCGGAGAGCTCGTGGAGACACCGTGCTGGTTCGCGTCGAGGGAGCCGGGTGGATGCGCTGCGGTCCCGACCGCGAGGCGGAGGATGTCGTCGCGGTCGACGAACATGACCGACCTTCGCTGCCAGGCATCCAGGTGCTGCCGTCGCGCTAGCGATGTGTGTCCTATGGGCGGTTCTGTCCTGCCGCATGTCAGCCCATAAACAAGGTGGCCACGACCGTCAGAGCTGGAGGTACCGATAGAACGTCGAGCGCGAGATGTTGAGGGAGGCGCAAATCTGCGTGATCGGCAGCGCCTTGTCCTGGTGCATCTGGGCCACCACCTGAAGTCGTGCGATTTGTTACCCTAAGGAATTATGCGCAGTAATTATGCGCAGTTCCTCCCCTACCGCTCTGAACCGGTAGATTCCTCGAGTGTGGACGTGGGCTGCGCCGAGCGGCGACAGGCCTCGTAGAACATCGTCCTCCACCGCGTGGCCCTCCGCACGGAGCTCTTCCACGACTCGATGGAGCTGCAGCGCATTCCAGGCCACGACGCAGTTGGAGAGCAGGGACAAGGACGACGCCCGAGTGTTGATGGCCCGGATGCTGTGGCCCGTGAAGCGACCATGGCCGCCGAAGAAGAGCTCTCTGGACAGCTTGTGGCGCGACTCCATCAAGTTCAGGGTGTGGCGCACCTCCCTGCGCATCGGCTCATCGTGGAAGAAGCGCAGCAGATAGCTCGTGCGAACCAGGCGACCCAGGGCGACGAACGCCTGGCCGAGCCTCGAGCCGCCCAGACGCCGGATGAGCACAGAGGTGGCGATGTTGCGGTGAAGGAGTGCCCCTGCCACGCGCTGCATTCGGTCCCATTGCTCGGCGATCAGCGCTCTGTCGACGTCGCCCACGAAGAGAGAGGCGATGGGCTCTGGCCCCCTGCCCGAAGCGCCCGGAAGAGCTGGCGGGAAGCGGGGTCTGCGAGCCAAGGGCGAAGCTCGATGCCGAGGAGATGGCATAGGCCGAACAACACCAGCGTGGCTCCGTGGGTGTCCGTGTGGTGGATGCTGGTGCTGATGGGGCAGCCGGGGTCGAGCAAAGCGTCGACCACGTACAGGGCCTCGACCTCGGTGCATGCGAGCACGCGGGTTGCGAAGATCGCTCCTCGGACCTGGTGCCCGTACAGCTTGAGGGAGCGCTGGTGGAAGCCGTGGCGGGGCGGGAAGTGGCCGGAAAGGCGGGACCGACGAGCGACAGGAAAGCGCTGTGCGTCGGACGAGGTCCTCACGTGCTCCCCATGGTCGGGGTCGTAGGTGTACTGGGTGATGGCGTTGACCAGGCACCGGTTGGCTTCCGTCAACGCGCCGATGCTGAGGCAGCTTCGGCTGGCTCGCTCGAGCTCGCGCGCGTCCACACCCTCGAGGCTCTGGGTGAGGGCCCCTACGCCGAGGTTGGTGCCTTCGGCCAGCAGGGCCGCCAGGCGTGCACTGCGAGAGGGGACGGGCAGCATGCTGTCCTCGGGGACCAAGTGCCTGGCGAAGCCGGTGGTGGCATCGAGTTCCAGCAAGAGCTTCTCGATGCGCACTTGTGGAACGTTGGCCCGCAGCGCCTTCCGGAGGGCCTGCACCCTGCGAGACGAGCCCTTCGGCCTGTCCGACCCCACCCTCAGCTTGCCCCCTCGAATGCTGACAACGGGGTTGGTTGCCAGGGACTCGGCGAGGGAGGATGCGTGCTCCGCGATCAGGTCGTCGAGCTCGTCGAGCATCGGCTGCGGCTCCTCCGGGAGCTCGAGGGTGTCGCGAACCTCGGGCCCCACACGGGACCAGGTGTCGTCATCAAACAGGGAGTCGGTTCGGGAGCTGTGCTGGTGAGCACCCGAGAGGTAGACGTCGCCGCGCCGCAGGGCATCGCGAAGCGCAATGGCCAGCCCCGTCTCCCAGACGGCACGCACCACGCGACCCTCCTCATCCACGAGGTGCCGGCGAAAGGCCGGCTGCAAGAATCGGCTCGGAGGGTCGTCCGGGAGCTGCGGACCGCGAGCCATCGCAACGGCCTCCACCAGCTTCTCGCTGCCCTGCTCCGCGCATAGGGGTAGACGGTAGAAGCTTGGAAGGAACCGTCGTAGTCCAGCGTACCTCCTGCGCATCTTGATCACGAAGGCGTCCTTGTCAGGCGCCGCCAGCTTGCGACATGAGGCGACCGCTCGCCGAAGGCGCTCCTCTCCGACCTCTTCGCACAGCTTCTGGCGGGCCGTGTTGGCGTCCTCCTGGGACAAGATCTGGTCCATTGCCGCCGCGAGAAGAGCCGCGCTCTTCTTGGCGTCCTCCATCGCCTTCGCTTCCTCCTTGCGAGCCGCTGCGTGAGCGCGGGAGCAGGCCTGGGACACGAGCGAGTCATACAGCTCGACGAGCTCGTCGAGCAGATTGCGATGTTCGATGGCCACGAAGCAGGCCAGAGCAGCCAGCCGCACAGTTCGGCGATGCCGCCGTAGAGCGGATGCATCTGCCTGTCGAGCGACGCGGGCCAGCCGTAGACGCCAAGCCTCGGGGAGCTGCTGGGCCGACACTGCGGTGCCCACGAGGGGAGAGAGCAGCCCGAACAGCTTCACTCCCTCGAGGAAGGCGCCCATCGGTTTACCAGCTCGAACCTGCTTGAGTCGACCCAGGGCTGACGGCGCCGAGCCGCTCGCGACGAGCAGCTCATCCAGGCGGAGCAGGTCGCTATCGCGGGCGCCAGCAACCGCGGTATCGCACAGCTCGTCCGTCACCCTGCGCACTAGCCCGCCGACCAGCCGGTCGAGGGTCCCCTGCGCGGGACGAACAACCTTCCATTCCCGCAGGACCTCTTCCGCGTAGCCGAGCGCGGCACCGGTGTCGGCAACGGCTTCGAGCTGCTGCCGGAGGGCGTGCTCGAGGCGCTCGCCGACCTCCTCCGTGTAGGGGGCGAAGCCCAAGTGCTCGCGAATCCGCCGACGGAGGCCGTGAAGCGTGGCACGACGCTGTGGCGCCACCGGCAGCAGCTGGGGCGACATCCGGAGCTGCCGGGCGAGGTGGTTGACAACGGCGAGCGGGATCGTAGACCAGTCTCCTGGAAAGGCCCCAGTCGCCCGGAGGACGCACAGGCTTGCCGCCGAAAATAGGCGGTTGTCAGCACCACGTGCGCCGGCAACCACGGCGACATCCTCCCTGGAAAGGGTCCACAGGTCGAGCAGCTCGTCCTGCTCCACCGACCGGAGCGAGACAGTGCTCACCGCGCTGCCCGTTCGACACCGGCCTCCAGCTCTGCCATCGAGGGGCGAAGGTAGACGGCGGTGGTCTCGAGGGACTCATGTCCGAGCAGGCCCGAGAGCTGGACGAGCCCTCCAGGGTTGGCGTCGAGGTAGTTTGCGGCGAAGGTGTGCCGCAGAGTGTGTGGGCCGACGGCGAGCCGGTCGATGTTGGCGACCTTGGCGAGTCGCGCGATGGTGTACTGGATGGTGCGCCGAGCCATGGGTCTGCCTCGGTTGCTGACGAAGACGCGAGTCGAAGACGAATCCGGCGAAGCTTGCTCGAGGTGCCGTGTGATGGCGCGCCGACACCGGGCATTGAGGGGAACCACTCGCTGCCGCAGTCCCTTGCCATGGATCTGGACCTGACCCGCTCGCTCCGACAAGGTGAGGTCGGCCCAGTGCAGGTGATGGACCTCCGCCACACGTAGGCCAGCCTGCAGCATCATGTGCACCAGCGCCAAGTTTCGGGTGGACTGGGCAGAGCGCCCAGCAGCAGTGAGCAGTCGGTGAACCTCGTCATCCCTCAACGACAGCGGGCGCGTTCTCGTGGCTTCTCGGACAGTGTGCACCTCGGCGGCCGGGTTGTTCTTCCGGCGGCCTGCTCGCATCTCGCCACGGTAGAAGGCCCGGAGAGCCTGGAGCCGCCGATTCACAGTGGAAGCCCTTCGCCGCTCGATGTCGAGAAGCCAGTCCCTGTACGCCCGGATGTCCACCTCACCCATGTCGTTCAGCCCTGCGTTCGGGTGCCGCTCATGCTCCCAGACAGCGAACAGCCGGACATCCGACAGGTAGCCGTCGACCGTCGCCGGGCTCTTCTCCCTCGAGCGCAGCTCATCTTCGAACCGAGACAACTCCGCCTCGGAGGCGGCCGACATTATGTGCAATTGACCCCCCGAGATAGCGCTGGCCCAGATTGCGCATAAGCCCTGCGCCGGGGTCAGCATACTGCACACAAGACCCCTTGTGCGCAGTTCCGTCGAGAGGAGGCCCGCCACATCGGGGTCGGCTCTCATCGGCCCGTTCGGCCAGGGCCTCCCTGTCGGCGGCCCCAGGATTGCGCATAAGTCCTTAGGGTAACAAATCGCACGACTTCAGGTGGTGGCCCGGTTGACCCTAGCGGAACGGTGAGCGAGTCCTCAAATTCGGACAACAAAATCATCAGCGAGAAAACCTTCGAGGTGGAACCATGAACCTTCGATATGCACTCATCATCGTGCTCGCCGCCTGTGGTTCTGCAGAGACAGGCGGCAACGAGCGGGACTCCCTGAGCTTTGGTTCCGATCGCCCCACCATCAACGTGGGCAGCGTGACAATTAGCGACGGTGTGACGGAGCACAGCTTCGGGGAAGCCTTTGGGATGTTCGGTCGGGTCGAGGGGCCGGACTGCACCCATGGCTGGGTCCTCGTCCTGAACAATGACTCGGTTCGCGAGTCAATGGGTTTCGATGTCTCCGTGCCGGTCCCTGACGACTTCACCGCAGGGGCGACGGCGCTCTTTCCTGATGAGGAGGCCACGCTGTGGTTCTGGGGCTCGGACTGGAAGAGCGTATACCGAGGGGGCCAGCTGTCTTGGGTGCCAACGGAAGAGGGTGCGGCCATCGAATTCACAGAAGGGCAGCTCTGCAACGACGAGGACTGGGAAAGTCCGGCGCTCTCGTGTGTGTCGACGAGCGTGACCCTGAATGTGGATGTGGGCGAGCTCCCTCTCTCCGCTACCTGCTATGGGGGCGGTGCGAACGGGGTAACCACGGCGACAGACGATGCGATCTGCGTGGCTGACGATCTTGGTGACACCTTCGACTGCGCCTACACCACCTCGCCCTAGACGAGTGTGTGTGGGCTGCCCCCCCTGACAAGCGGCGCCACCCTCCCGAGTGCCGCTTGTCATGATGGAGGCGGTCCAGTCGAGTTGGCGCCCCTTGAAGCGTTGGTAGTGACGTCGTCAACGACGGGGAACGTGGCGCTCCAGGGCCTGTTCTACGAGGTAGCCGACGGTGACACGGTAGCCCTGGCGCTGCAACGCTCCTACGGTGTTCCGGAGCCGATCCCGAACCGACTCGTCGACCCAGAATCCGTCGCGTACCTGGACTCGCTCACGCCCAGAAGGGGCCGGGGGCACCACTCCAGTCTTCAGCCGTTGGGCGCGAGGGAAGGGCTTCCCGTCGTTGTGCGCAGACTCGAGCTCCTCGAGGACCTGGTCGAGCGCATGGGAGACGACCTCTCCCTTCGTCTGTCCCTTCGTCTTGACGGCCTGCAAGAGGAGCGTGCGTGCCTCCTTGTCGTAGTAGACGGGGAGGTTGACGCGACGCTCGTTCGGGACCAGCTGGATTCCGATGCTGGGAGTCGCCGGCGCCGCTGGCTCGCTCTTGGGCGCATGAGCCGCGGTCGGCGCCTTGCTTGGGCGAGCGAGGAGCTGCTCGTCGTCGATCTCGAGGTCCTCATCGAAGTCGAGGTCGAGCCCGACGCCACCCAGACCGGCCTTCCCGCGGCTCACAGGCACACCTCCATGACCACGTCGGCTACGGCAGAGAAGTCCCGAACCACCGGGGACCGGGGCGAGTGGGTGCGCACAGGCTGGTTCTGGGCCTTGGCATTGCGGACTGCCGCGGCCTCCCGAATGGTGATGACCTTCTCGTTCCTTCGGAGAAGATGACGACCGAGGAGGTCGTGGTGCCGGAGAAGCTCGACGAGCTCTCGGGCGAGACGGGTGCGGTCCTTGCGGCAGGGCAGGACGCCCAAGATCTGGAGGTCGGGGTTGTCGCCGCTCTGGACGCGACCAATCATCGACAGGGTGCGAGGCATAGCGCGAACGCTGTCCTTGGTGCCGAGCTCGAGCGGAATCAGGGCGTGGCTGGCGGCGGTGAGGCCAAGGCGCGTGAAGGCGCCGTACTGGGCAGGGCAGTCGACGACGACGAAGTCGTACTCAGCCGATGCCGCCTGCAGGGCGTCGCGGAGAAGCGTCCAGCCGGAGTCGTCGGCGACCAGGTGCTCGACCATCTGCTGGCGCGAGCCGGCGCTCGGGAGCACGTCGAAGCCCCAGGGAGAGGGCGTGACGACGTCGGGGATGGTGGTGTCGTCGTCGGGCGAGAGGGCGAGGAGAAGGGGAGGGACAGCGCCCTTCGCGGCAGCGAGACCGGTGCCGACGGTAGCGTCGGCCGATGTGTCCAGGTCGACCAGCAGTACGCGCTGACCGCGAGAGAGCAGTTCGGCAGCGAGCTGCAGGGAAGTGGTCGTCTTCCCTGCGCCACCCTTGAAGGTAGCAACAGCGATAACATGCATGAGAACTCCGAGGTTGACGGCGCTGTTAAGTTACAGCATCAACATCGGTGGCGCAAGCGTTGTTAACCGCGTAGGTAGACCCGCTGGGCTCATCGGGGCCCAGCGGGTCGAGGCCGGTCAGTGCGTGGGCTGCCGGGGCTTCGCGCCGAAGGTGACGTCCTCTGCGAGGATGTCGATGCCGAAGCGCCGGGTGCCGTTGTCGTCCCACTCGTTGGCGACCAGGTGGGCGGTGACCTCCACGTGCTGGCCCTTCACGAGGTGCTGCGCGCAGACCTCGGCGAGCTTGTTGAAGGTGGTCACCGAGAAGAAGGCCTGGAGGTAGCAACCGTGACGTTTGCCGCCACATAGCCATATGAGACCTACGGCGGTCCTTTTCCAGTCCTCTCTTGAGGCGCTCGCGCGAGCCTGCGCTGAAGCGTCGATCGCGACACACCCAGGAGGTCCGCGACCCGTTGTTGGGTATAGCCCTGCGATAGCAAGGCCCTCGCGGCTTCGAGGTCCAAACGGATTCTCGGTCTTCCCAGCTCCTTCCCCGCCGCTCGAGCCCGCTCCAGTCCCATGAGGGTTCGCGAGCGCCGACGGTCCCGCTCCTGCTGGGCAATCCAAGCCAGGATGGGGCGCAACAGATCTCTGAGAGGCCCCGAGTCCGTGTTGATCCATGGCTCCTGGTGGCTGACGAACGCGCAGCCCGCAGACTCGAGCTCATGGAGAACCAAGAGCGTGGTGAGGACGCCGCCCCGTCCGAGCCGATCCAGTGCCCAGACGGCTGCCACCTCCAAGTCGCCCTGCTTCGCATCGTGGAGCCATCGGCTGTACTGGGGGCGCCCATCGCTCCCTCCGCTTTCCGTGTCGACGTACCACGAGGCCTCCCAATTGCGCTCCGCCGCGAGCAGCGCCATCACTCGGCGCTGGTTCTCGACAGCTTGGTCTGCCGTGCTGACCCGAAGGTAGATCCCGGCCCGCACTCTCCTGGCGCCCATGGCTCTCCTGGCGTCAGAATGGTCTGGACATCTGACGCAGCTGACGGACGGATAGCAGGTCCACTCACGCGCGTCAAAAGGCTAGGACGCCCATATTTTGAGGCAGCCTCATTAACGAACGTTTTTGACGCCAACAGCGGCCGACCCGAGCACGGAGAGACGATGAAGGAAGGAAGCCTCTTGGACGAGGAGGAGGTGCAGTGTCTGCCCGCGCGAACCGCGCGAGGGCGGCTTGGCTATGCCCTTCTCTACGTCTTCGCGCGCGACTACGGCCGGTTCCCTGACGAGGACGACGACCTTGAACTCCTGGTGAGACGCATCGCCGCCCTCCTGGGTGCCACGGGAAGCGAATTCGCTCGCTACGACCTCCAAGGACGAACGGCAGAGCGACACCGAGCCGAAATCCGAGAGCGTCTCGGGCTGCGCGAGTTCTCGCGACCGGAGCGCCATCGATTCCATCTGTGGCTGGTCGCGCAGCTCACGCAAGGGGCCCACGCCGCGGAACTCGCCGAATCGTTGCGGACATACCTCAAGGAGAGCGGCATTGAACCGCCCTCTGCTGCCTACATGGACCGGGTTGTTCGCGGTGCCGTGCACGCCTTCCGCGAGCAGCTGCATCGCCGGGTGTCGGACTCGCTTGGGGCGAAGGGGCGCGCTGCGATCGATGCTCTTGTGGAGACAGACCGAGGAGCGGCTCGCGAGCCATCGGACTTCGCTACGCTCCGCCGCGAACCTGGGGTGGTGGGGGTCCGAAGCATCCTCGCCGAGGTGGAGAAGCTCGTCAGGCTACGTGAGCTCGGTGTTCCCGGCGACCTATTCAGCGGCGCGCCGGCCCATCAGGTTCGCGACCTCAGACAGCGGGCGGCTGTCGCGAAGTCCCGAGAGCTTCAGCGGCTGCCGGCGCCAGCGAGACACGCTCAGGTCGGCGCATACCTCTGGTGTCGCATGCGGGAGGTCACCGATGGCCTGGTCGAGCTGTTCATCCAGGTGATCCATCGCATCAACGCTCGTGCGGAGAGGCGCGTCACCCAGGAGATGGTGGCCGACTTCAAGAAGGTGCGAGGAAAGCACAGCATCCTGTTTCGCGTCGCGGCAGCCGCCATCGACGCTCCAGAAGGAACCGTGAACGATGTCATCTTCCCAGTAGCCAGTAAGGATGTCCTGAATGCCTTGGTGAAGGAGTTCAAGGCAACGGGCAACGCCTACCGTGCGAAGGTACAGCTCCGGATGCGCAGCTCGTACGCTGGGCACTACCGCCGCATCTTGCCCGCGGTGCTCGACGTCTTGGAGTTCCGCTCGAACAACGCGCTCCATCGTCCGGTGCTCGATGCGCTGGACGTCATCAAGAGGCACACGGGGCGCCGCTCGCCGACGTTTGGCACCCACACTGAGGTCCCCCTCGAGTTCGTGCCGGACATGTGGCGTCCACTCGTGCTCGACGACGAGGGGCGCGTCCTGCGGGTCCCCTATGAGCTCTGTGTACTTTCGGCGCTTCGTGAGCGGCTTCGCACCAAGGAGATCTGGGTGGTTGGCGGCGACCGGTTTCGCAACCCAGACGAGGACCTTCCCAGGGACTTCGAAGAGCGGCGCGATGACTACTACGCCGCGATTGACCAGCCACGCAGCGCCCAGGACTTCATCGCCGGCGTTCGCGCTGCCATGGAGCAGGGGCTGTCGCGGCTCGACGGCGACCTCCATGGTCTCGACGACCTGCGCGTGCTGCCAGCTGGCCGATGGAGCCTCTCCCCGCTGAAGCCGAAGGCCGAGCCGCCGAACCTGGCGTCTCTCAAAGCCGAGTTGGGCGCACGGTGGCCCATGGTGAATCTCCTCGATCTGCTGAAGGAGGCTGACCACCTCTCGCATTTCACCGACATCCTGCGCCCAGCAGGGACCCGCATCCAAGAGGACTCACTGCGACGACGACTGCTTCTCGTGGTGTATGGGATGGGCACGAACCTTGGGGTGAAGCGGCTGGCTGCAGGGAATCACGGAGAGACCTACGATGACCTGCTGTATGTGCGGCGCCACTTCCTTGACCGCGACCGCCTGCGAGCCGCCATCGGCCATGTCACCGACCACCTTCTCGCCGCACGCAACCCGGAGATCTGGGGCCAGGCAACGGCGTGCGCGTCGGACTCGAAGAAGTTCGGAGCATGGGACCAGAACCTGATGACCGAGTGGCACCAACGCTACGGTGGCCGCGGCGTGATGATCTACTGGCATGTCGAGCGGAAGGCCTCGTGCATCTACTCCCAGCTCAAACGGTGCTCGTCGTCGGAGGTGGCCTCGATGATCGAGGGTGTTCTGCGCCACT
>Ga0213839_1001091_pt1 | contig 19814 bp, 12 predicted proteins | sample SWPATP21_FD_160075 | JGI IMG/M metagenome (GOLD analysis project Ga0213839, IMG submission 160075) | Coastal seawater microbial communities from Marineland, Florida, United States - SWPA TP2 #1 | ecosystem: Environmental > Aquatic > Marine > Coastal | place: USA: Florida | collected 2016-08-14
CAGCGGGGGCAGGGGGGCAACCCGCGCCTCGGCAAAGGTAAAGGCCGGTCCGGGCGTCACCGCGATCTCGATCACGTCGACCCGTGCGGGGGGGCGCAGGGTGTCGGCCGCCGCGGCCTCCCGCCCGTCGATCCGCACATGCACCTCGGCGCTGAAATATCCCTCTTCGTAAAGCGCGGCGAGCACCCGACGGTAATCCGCCTGCGCCGCCGCAACCAGATCCTGCGGCGTGCCGTCCCCCTCGTCGAGCAGCGACTGGGTCAGCGAGGCATTGCGCACGGTCTCCGCCAGATCCTTGGGCGCGGACACGCGCAGTTCGGCCGCCCCGGCGGGCAGCGCGAGAGCACAGAGAAGGAACGCCAGCCCCGAAAGGGCGCGGCGCGGCAGGGGCGAGCTGCGGGGCATCATGATCTGGTCTTCCGCCGGACGGGTTACTGTGCCCAAGGTAATCGCCCAAGTGGCAAGTTCCAGCGGATTCCGCGGATTGGCGACGCTGCGGCAACAAACTGCTCTGGCAAAACAGTTTTCCTTCTGCATGACAAAGGCGGTCATCTTCCGGAAGGTCAGGAAAACCTGCCTAAAGTGTTTTGAATATGCGGGTTAGTTTCTTATTGTCGACTCGTTCAGCCAAGACGGATAGATTATGAAATTCCTGCTCTCAGCCGCCCTGACCTGCATTCTCGCCGCGCCCCTGGCGGCGCAGACCTTCGACGACAGCAGTTTTTCAAGCTACTCTCCCGACCTGGCCCGCGGCGAACGCCTGTTCGAGGTCGGCGCCTGTGCCTCCTGCCACCTGGAAAAGGGCGCGACGCTCGATCCCGCCGCCCCTGTCCTCGGCGGCGGCATGGAAATCGACAGCCCCACCTTCGGCACCATCCGCGTGCCCAACATCACCGGATCGTCGGCCGGGATCGGAGACTGGAGCCGGGGCGATTTCCTGAACGCGATGCTGCACGGGGTATCCCCGGACGGCGGCCAGTACATGCCGCTGTTCCCTTACGAATTCTACGCGAAGATGAAGCCGGAACATGTCGTGGACCTCTTCGAATACATCAAGCAGTCCGCACCGAAATCCGACCGCGCGTCGGAGGAACACTCAATCCTGCTGACCCGACGCCTGTTCGGCAAGAACCCCTGGCGCTTCTCCTTCGAACCCGCCGCCTATGACGGGCAGGGCGACAACCAGAACGACGCGATCGCCTGGGGCAAGTACCTCACCGAAAGCGTGGCGGCCTGCGGTGCCTGCCACACGCCGCGCAACTCCGCCTTCATCCTGGACGAGAGCCAGACCAATCAGGGCGGCATCAGCCCCCTGGGAGAGGTCGCGGGCGACATCACCAAGGCGGCGATCTCGGGCCTTGGCCCGGACGGGTTCCACGACATTATCGCGCGGGGCGCGGGCCTTGACGGCTCCACCATGGTGCAGGGCACGATGCAGCGCGTCTCCGCCATGCTGGCCGAGGCCGAGGAGCGCGACCGCATCGCCATCTACCAATACCTCGCCGATCTCAAGGATCTGCCCAAGCCGGTGGTCGAAATGACCTGCGACGCGCCGCAATCCCCGGTCAGCGACGCCTCGCCGGAACTGACCTCCGCCGTGGACGATTTCTTCTCCCGCCAGTGCAAGAGCTGCCACGTGCGGGGCGCCTCTGCCGCGTCGAAGGCCGTGCTCGCCTCCGCCGCCCGCGTGGCCTCGGACACCTCGCTGGTGACGCCGGGCGATCCGTCCTCCTCCGGCCTCTACCGCTCGCTCGCCACGATGCCGCCGGGCAACGCCGCCTCCGACGCCGACCGCAAGCTGGTCGAGGACTGGATTTCCGGCCTCGCCGTCGACAAGGAATTCCTGACCGCCGAAAAGAAGGACCCGCCGCGCGACGGCAGCCGGATGCACATGTCCTTCGACGAGGAGAACCGCCTCGTGCAGCAGCACCTCGTGGCGCAGGACGATCAGGACCGCCCCTTCATGCGGTATTTCACCTTCCGCCACCTCCAGAACGGCCAGCTGCCCTGCCAGTCGATGGACGACTTCTTTGAACAGCACATGAACGGCTACCTCGCCGGTCTGAACAAGCTGGTGAACTCCCTCTCCTGGGAGCCGCGGATCACCAAGGTCGAGCCGATCCGGGACGGCATGGGGATCTACGCCATCGACATCCGCGACTACGGCTGGACCCATGGCCAGTGGGAGGCGCTGATCGCCGGTCAGATCCCCGGCCTCGACGAGGCGCTGCCCTATCCCTACGGCCTCGATCCCTTTGGCGCGGAGCGGGACGAGAACCTGACCCAGATCGCCCAGATCACCGGCACCTCCGTCCCGATCATGCGCGGCGACTGGTTCGTCGCCAACGCGGGCGAGCCGTTCTACTACAAGTTCATGCTCAACCTGCCCGACACGGTGCAGGAGTTCGAAACCCATATCCTCCGCGTCGACCGCATTGGCGACATCCAGCGCCGCGACGTGATGCGCGCCGGTTTCCTTGAGGGCGGATCGGGCGTCAGCCAGAACAACCGCCTGATCGAACGGCTGGTCCAGCCGACCGGCGGTTATTACTGGGTCTCCTACGATTTCGACCGCGCCGTGGCCGCCGAAAAGCGGCTCAAGCAGCGCCCGCTCGGCCCGCGCGAAGCCTTCCCGCCGCACCAGGAGGTGTTCGACGGCGACGGCGGCGAGATGATCTTTACCCTGCCGAACGGGCTTCAGGGCTATTACCTGACCGACGGTCCGGGCCATTTCATCCCCGACGGCCCCACCTCCGTCGTGTTCTTCAAGGGCGAAAGCCCGGTGTCCGGCGCGACGATCTCCAACGGGTCGGCCTGCATGACCTGCCATCTCAACGGCCCGATCGAGGGCTACGACCAGATCCGGGCGGCGGTGGAAAGCCAGGGCATCGACCGCGTGACGCTGGATGCGGTGCGCGCGATCTATGCCGACGACGACACCCTGCGCGCCGCCTACGCCGAGGATACCAACCGCTATCTCGACGCGCTCAGCAAGGCGGGCGGCGATTACAACATTCCCGAAGGCCCCGGCCGCTACCACCATGAGCCGGTCACCAACACCATCGCCAAGTATTTCGACGAGCTGGACAAGGAGCTTCTGGCCGCCGAGTTTGGCCTGACCTTCGAAGAGCTCAAGGAGCGGGCCAAGACGCTGCCCTTCTCCGCCGCCAAGGACCGCCTGCACGCCTGGTTCGCCGACCTGGAAACCCGTGGCCTGGTCGAACGCTACGAGGTCGAGGAAAGCTATCAGATCGTGTCCGCCGCGCTCTACCTGACCACGCCGCGCCCGCTGCATGGCCATGCGGTGCCGCAGACGGCCAGCTATCAGCCGACCCATGTCGCCGCGACGGCCCCGGTCACCACCCATGTGCCGGTCCCCGAACCGGCACCTCGCGCCCATGAGGCCCCGCGCACCGTCGCCGCCGCTCCGGGCGCCGCCGCCCCGCAGCGCCACGGCCTGACCGTCCGGGTCGAGAACCCGCATCTCAAGGTCTGCGAAGGCGCGCGCTTCACGGTTCAGACCGACCGCGCCTGTCTGCTCGACGTGATCTATCCCGACACCCGCGCCGGCACGTTCTTCCGCCTGTCGGAGGCCGCCATCGGCAACCCGATCCTGCAACCGGGCGAGGTGCGCCAGATCCCGCAGCCGGGCCGCGAACTGCAATCGCACACCCCGTCCTCGGGCGTGGACATCGCGATCAACTGCTATCCCGGCATGTCGGATTACAGCCAGCTTGGCACCGACCTCCTCAAGACGCTGGAGCAGTACCAGTCCACCCAGGGCCGGACCAAGAACTTCTCCGAAGTGGTCTCCACCGTGACGGAGCAGACCTTCCAGCAGCAGCAGAACCCGACGCAATCCGTGATCGACCCGCAGGCCCCGATCACCGCCACCGTGCGCTTCTCCATCACCGAGGACCGCTCGCGCCTGGATGCCAACGGCCAGTGCAAGTGAGGACACGATGACACGCCGCCTGATCCCCGCCCTTCTGACCGCTGCCTTCGCCTTTGCGGGGCCGGCCAAGGCGCAGGAGGTTCTGTTCAAGAACTTCTCCGAGGTGCAGGTCACGGGCGCGGTCACGGCGGCGGCGAGCGTCAATTCCCACGCGCTCATCATCTTCAACTCCGACTACCAGCACCCCGGCATCAGCGATCTGCCGGTGACGGCCAATGACGCCCAGGCGGTCCGTCGGCTGTTCGAAGGCATGGGCTATCCGCCCGAGAACATCCTGATGGTCGACAACGCGCCCAAGCCCGAGATGAAGCGCGCGATCTTCGATTTCACCGCGCGGCTGACCGACGAAAGCTCTGTCGTGGTCTATTATTCCGGCCACGGCATCAGCTTTCAGGGGGACAGCCGCAACTACATCGTGCCCGTCGACCTCGATCCCGAGGTTCAGGGCGGGGCGCGGTCGCTGCGCGAACGGATCTTCAAGGACCGCGCGGTCAACTTCAACGACGACGTGCTGGGCACGATCAAGCTGGCCGGTCCCAAGGGGGTCGTGGTGTTCTACGACGCCTGCCGCAATTCGCCCATTGCCGGCGATGACGCGACCAAGGCCGTCGGCAGCGAGGCGAGCTTCGTGCCCGCCAAGATCCAGGGCACGGCGATGTTCTATTCGGCGCGCGCGGGCCAGACCTCTCTCGCTTCGCTCGACAGCGAGGCGGATGCCAACCTCTCCGTCTACACCCGCGTGCTGGTGTCCAAGCTGGCGACCAACCCGACCATGCGCCTCAGCGATCTGCACGCGGTGGTGCAGTCCGATGTCTCGCGCCTGGCCCGCGAAAAGGCCGGTGGCCACCGTCAGCATCCGGTGTTCGAGGATGAGCTCGACTATTCCCGCTCCGACCACAACGAATTCTGTCTCGCCACCGTCACCGTCAACGGCGTCGCGCGCTGTACCGGCCGGGATGAAATCCTGACCCCCGGCGGCGGCAAGATCGAACCCGTCGCGGCCGGCGATAGCGGCACCACCACCACGCCCGGCACGCCCGGCGTAACCTCGGGCGGCAAGGCGGACACCGAACGGCTTTACTGGGAAAGCGTGAAGGACAGCGAGGACCCCCGCGAAGTCCAGAGCTATCTCGACCTTTACCCCCAGGGCTTTTTCGCCCCGATCGCGCGTCTGCGCGTCGACAAGCTGCGCGCCGCGATGCAGGTCGAGGAGGACCGCAAGGCCGAGGATGAGGCGCTTGTCGCGGCGGAGGCGGCCTTCTGGAATTCCGTCCGGGACATGGACGACCCGGAGATGATCCGCCTCTATATCGAACAATATCCCGAGGGCAAATTCCGCCCCCTGGCCGAGGCGCGGATCGCCCAGATCCAGAACGCGGCGGTGGATGCCAAACAGGCGCAGGCCGCGCGGATGTACGAACAGGCCCAGGCCAGCGATACGCAGCAGGCCTATCAGGGGTACCTCAATCTCTTTCCCGGCGGCGAACATGCCAGCGCGGTGCGCAGCCACCTCAGCCGGATGCAGTCGCTTTACCAGCCAAGCTGGTGCCGCGGCGGCGCGGCGCTCAATCCCGCCGAGGGCACGATCTGCGACAATTATGAACTCGGCCGCCTCGATCAACAGATCAACGAAGCCTTCCTGACCGCCCGTGCCCAGAACCGGACGAGCAATTCCGAACAGGCCCGCTGGCGGACCGGGGTCCGCGATGCCTGCGGGATCAACCCGGTGTGCATCGCCCAGGTGTCGGAGGCCCGCGTCGCGCAGCTGCAATCAGCCGCCTACCAGCCGTCGGGCGGCACGTTGCAGAGCCGCTATCCCGCCTGTCCCGCGCCCACGGGCGGCTGGCAGGTGCAGGGCGTCTCCACCGGCGACTGGCTCAACATCCGCTCCGCCGGAAGCTCCTCCGGCAAGGCGATCGGCGCGCTGGCCTTCAACGATACCGGCGTGACGGTGCAGGGCTGCCAGTCCAACGGCTGGTGCCGCGTGTCCTACGGCTGCGCCTCGGGCTGGGCCTTCGGCAAATACCTCGGCCAGGGCAACAGCCCGCGCAACGCGGCCCATACGGGGATCTACCACGTGGTGGATCACCCGCGCGATCAACTGCTCAACGTCCGCTCCGGTCCGGGCACCGAATTCCCGATTGTCGGCGAACTTTCCCCCGATGCCACGAATATCCAGGTTGGTGATTGTCAGCGCGTGAAAGGCTGGAAGCTGCGCTGGTGCACGGTACGGCATTCCTCCGGCGCAATTGGCTGGGCCTATGGCCAGTACCTTGCCAACCAATGGGGCCAGAAGCCAAGCTGAAGGCCAGGCTGCCCCGCGAAGAAAGATGATGATGACACTCCTCCGCCCCCTGATCGCCCTGCTGATGCTTGCCCTTGCCACCCCGGCTCTGGCGCAGGCCGTGCTCTTCAAGAACTTTTCCGAAGTGCAGGTCACCGGCCCGATCTCCCGCGAACTCTCGGGCGACAACCACGCGCTGATCATCTACAACGCGGAATACGAACATCCCGGCATCAGCGATCTGCCGGTGACCGAAAACGATGCCAAGGCGATCCAGAAGCTGTTCGAGGGGATGGGTTACCCGCCCGAGAACATCAAGGTCATCGCCAACGGCGACAAGGACACGCTGGAAGAGCAGGTGCTGTTCTTCGCCTCGACCCTGACGCGCGACAGTTCGGTCGTGGTCTACTACTCCGGCCACGGCATCAGCTTTGACGACGACCCGTCCAATTATGTCGTGCCCGTCGACATGAACCCCGAGGTCTCCGCCCCGAATGCCGCCGCCAAGGAGCTTCTGTTCAAGCGGCGGTCGGTGAATTTCAACAAGGACGTGCTGGGCATCATCAAGAGCGCCGGGCCCAAGGGCGTGGTCGTCTTCTACGACGCCTGCCGCAATTCGCCGGTGACCTCTGCCGACGGGACGAAATCCGTCGGCCGGTCCGACAGTTTCGTGCCCGCCAAGATCGAGGGCACGGCGATGTTCTATTCGGCCTCCTCCGGGCAGACCTCTCTCGCCTCGCTCGGGCCGCAGGACGATGTGCACCTCTCGCTCTATACCCGCGTCCTGGTCAGCCAGCTCTCCGCCAACCCGTCCATCCGCCTCTCCGACCTGCATTCGCAGGTGCAGGGGGAGGTCACCACCATGGCCCGGACCCGCGCGGGCGGGCACAGCCAGAAGCCGGTCTACGAGGACAAGCTCGACTACTCCAATTCCGAGAACAAGGAATTCTGTCTCGCCTCCGTCATGGTGAATGGCACGCCGCGCTGCACCGGCCGCGAGGGGCTGAGGGGCAGCGGCGGCACGGGCGCAGCGGTTGCGGAGAGTTTTTGCGAAAACGCCCCGATCCTCGCCTCCCTTTCCTCGGTCACCGACCTTGGCCAGCTCCGCCGGGAGCGTGACACCTACTTTGCCTGCCCCGCCGTCCGCGCCATGATCGACAGCCGGATCGCCAGCGTGAACTGGGAAAGCACGACCGACACGAACAGCTGCGACGCCTACCGCAGCTATCTGCGCAACTTCCCCAATTCCGCCCATTCCGGCACCGCCCGCGCCCGCGAGGCCGAGGCCTGCAAGGTGCTGTCCCCGGCGGAACTGGCCCATCACATCGGCATCTGCGAAAGCGTCTACCGCAACCTCAGCTTCGGCAACACGAACATCCCCGCAGGCGACCTCTCCGCCGCGACGGAAAGCTGTGCCGCCGCCTCCAACGCCCGGCCGACGGATTACGAGCTGGGGTTCAAGCGCGCCGAACTGCTGCTCGCCACCGGGCAGCAGGCGGACTGGCAGCAGGCGGTCGAACTGCTCTCCAACGCGGCGATCTCCGACTATCCCAAGGCCGCGATCCGGCTTGGCGATTATTATTCCAGCGACAACGCCGGTTTCCTGACCCGCGACCTGAACCAGGCGCTGACCTGGTACGAACGCGCGACCAAGATGCAGCGGATCTCGGCGCCCGACATGGTCGCCTCCCTCTACCGCATCGCCGCGCTCTATGACGAACTGGGGTCCTCGCATCTGGCGATCGACGCCTATCGCCGCATCGTCCAGATCGACCGCTCCCCGCGCGGTCTTCTGGATCACGTGCGCAAGATCCCCGAAGGCCAGACGGGCCGCGTGCAGCCCGACGACATCTATGACCTCGTCTTCAACAAGTGGAACGAGGGCGAGGTGGCCTACCTGATCGGCGAGGCATGGGAACAGGGCGTGCATGGCGGCGCCAATCCCAAGAAGGCGCAGCAATGGTATGAACGCGCGCAGAAGCTCAACTACGGCCCGGCGGATGCAAAGCTTGCCCAGGTGTCGGCGGGGGGCGGCGACGACATCTACGAGACCCTGTTGTCCTGCATCGACGAGGCCGAGCGCCAGCTGCGCCTGCAGAGCCGCAAGAACGAAACGGTCATCTGCCTTCAGGCCTATCTCTCCCGCGCCCCGATGAACGCCCCGCACCGCGCCGAGGTCGAGGAATACCTGGCCGACCTGATTGGCACCGGCGGCGGCACCCCCGTTCCGGCGGCCCATCCCGCCGCCCGTTACAACGGCAGCTATTCCGGCTGGCGCGGCTATACCGACGGCGGGCGGCGCTCGCCCTCCAAGGAATGTCTGGGGCGGTACAGCTTCACCGCGGAAATCAACGACGGCACGATCAAGTTCTGGTCCGATGGCCGGACCTTCACCGGCAGCGTGGATCCCTCCGGTTTTGTGCGGATCGACCGGTCGGGCCTCAGCCCGCAGTCCCGGACGCCCTTCACCATCGAGGGTCCGCTCACCGAGGCCCGGATGTATTCCGGCTATTGCGGCAACGGGTATTTCCGGCTCCAGTTGTGATCACCGGGCCGGAACGAGCAGAAGGGACCACAGGATGATCTCCAAGACCCGCACAGCCCTCGCGGCGCTGATGCTGAGCGCCGTGGCGCTTCCCCTGGCTGCGCAGGACTCGCCCAGCCTGTTTCAGAAGAAACCCCGCACCGCGCCCCCCGAGGCCGGGTCGGGCGCGGCGAGCCTTTTCCCGCAGGCCGATCTGGAGGCCGCGGCGGGCATTTCCGTGGGCATCGAGGCCCCGGCGCCCGCCCCGACCGACACCGCGCCCGCCTCCGCGGCGCAGGAGCGGGACACGGACCTGACCGCAGGCCAGACAGGGACAGCACCGACCTCGGAGCAGGCAGAGGCGGGCGCCGATCCTGCCGCCACTGCCGAAAGTCGCGCCGCCGCGCAGGCCCTGTCGGACCCGGCGTCCCCCGTCCCGGATGCCACGGCAGAGCCGCAACCGGTCGTCACCACCTCACCCACTGCGACGGCCGAGGACGACGCAGGCACCCCGGACGTGGACGTGGCAGAAGACGACGCGGAGGACCTTCGCACGGCCGCCGCCGCGACGGCGCTGGTCCGCCCGCGCCTTCGCCCCGAGGGGCTGACCCTGCCGGCGGAAGAGGTGGCGCTGATCTGTTCCGATCCCGCCGCCATCCGCGACCGCGACGTGGCGCGCAACATGGGCGCCTTCGAGGTCGACCCGAACCTCTGCATCTCTGAAGAGCGGTTTGCCGAACATGGCCGCCGCTGGCACATGGTCATCATTTCCAACACCAAGGCCCGGCGCGGCCCGACCTGGGCGATCCTGCACGACAACGAGGACAGCGCCTTCGACGCCGCGCTCTATGCCGTGTCGCGCTATGGCGGCAAGATGGTGGCGCTGGAAACCGGCGAGAACCGCAGCTTCAACGGCCAGGACCCGAACCGCAACTTTGGCGCGGCGGCGGGCATCACCGCGCCCTGCCGCAACATGGCATCGCGCCCCGCCCCCGCCTTCACCGAGGCGATCAATCGCCATTTCAACCGCCGCTATCCGGTGCTGACCATGCACAGCAACGACAACGGCTATGCCGGCAACGGCGGCGCCGGGCATATCTCTGCCGCGCGCTCCTCTGCCACGATGAAGGGGATGATGTCCGCCAATCCGCGCGGCAGCCTGTCGGACGAGGACAACGCCGTGCTGACCGCCGGCACCGTGCCCTTCGAGCAGAACGCCAAGGCGCGGAAACTGGCGCAATACCTGGACGGGCAGGGGATCAACATGATCTACGAACACGTCCGGACCAACACGAACGATTGTTCGTTTTCCTTCCACGTGAAGCTCAACAACCTCGGCGATTACTACAATATCGAGGTGGAGCATGGCCGGGTCGAGGACCAGAAGCAGATCCTCGACGCGCTGATGGCCTATCTCTCGATCAAGCCCCGCCGGTAAGGGTCCGCCCTGCGGGCGGAGGCCTCCGGCGGGAGTATTTCCGGAAAGATGAAGGGGCGGTGCGTCAGAATTCGAAATATTCGAAACGCAGCTTTCGGCCGAACTGCGCCTTGAGCATGTCGCGCAGCACCGGCGGCCCGCAGAAGAGCACCGCCTTGAGGTCGCCATCCGGCGACAGCCCCGGCCAGCGGCCCTTTTCCTCGGACGCGTGGAGAACGAAGTTGAATTTCTCCACCCGGTCGGCGGCGGCCTGGAATTCCTCTAGCGCGACGGCCTCCTCGGGTTTGCGCACGAGATAGACCATGTCCACCTCCGCCCGCAGGTCGTCCGGCAGGGTGCGGACGAAGGAGAGGAAGGGCGTGATGCCGATCCCGGCGGCGACCCAGACCTGCTTGCCCTCCGCCTCAGGGTAGCGGAAATCGCCGTAGGGCCCCTCGACGATGAGCGTGTCGCCCTCTTTCAGCTCTTCATGCAGGCGTTTGGTGAAATCGCCCAGCCCCTTGATGTTGAACTGCACCACGCCGTCGCGGTCCTCGCCGCCGGAAATGGTGAAGGGATGGGCCTCTCTCAGCCCCGGTTTCCGGGCATGGATGAAGGCGAACTGCCCGGCCCGGTGACGGATGCCGCGTTTGCTGGGATGCGCCCGGATGCCGGTGACGCCGCCGGCCCGCGTGACGGTTTCCACGACATAGGTCTGTCTCCGCATCATCCGCATCACCCAGCCCAGCAGATAGAGCAGGAACATCGCCGCGCCGGTCACGCCGATGATCTCGGCCATGTCCTGATAGACGGCGGGCATCTTGCGGTTCTGCATCAGGTGGAAGAACGCCAGCCACCAGGCGACGAGCAGAAAGTAATGCGACCACTTCCACCACTGGTAGGGCAGGCGCCTGCCGCGGAAGGTCTTGCGCCGGGCCCAGGACAGAAGGCCGAGAACCATCAGCACATAGAACGCGATCTCCCCGCTCTGGATCGCCGCCTTGCAGAGATCGTCGCAGGCCGCCAGGAACTGCGGAAAGGAAGGCGGTCTGAGCCAGTGAACCAGCGCCGCGGCGAGCGCGAGATAGCCGAATTGCCGGTGGTGCAGGAACATCTTGTCCATGCCGCCGAAGAGCCGTTCCACCGGCTTCAGCCGCGCCCCGAGCAGCAGGTTGAGCGACATCGAGGAAAACGTCAGCATCCCGGCATAGATCGCCGCCACCGTGGCGAGGTCCTCTCGCGGGTTGGACACCAGCAGGATGGCAAACACCACCACCATCAGCCCGGCCTGCGGCAGCCAGCGCAGCACTGTTCCCATCTGTCTCTCCTGTCACCTGGCCGGGATCGCGGTCGCCCCGGTTCCGATCCGAAGGTTATGCGGCGCGTGACGCCAAGGCAATCTTTCCGGGCCCGGTCAGAGCGCCGCCCAGACCTCTGTGATGTCCGCGCCGGAGTACCGCAGCGGCGTGGAGCCGATCAGCTGCCACGCCCGGCGTTCCGCGCCGCAGAGCAGGGCGACCGCCGTCTCCGTGTCGCAGACCGCCCCGCCGTAAAGCCGGTTGGCCAAATTGATCACCCCGCTCCGCGACATGGCCAGCGTGCCCGAGCCGACCGCATCCTTGACCAGCAGCACACGGATGCCGCGCGCGATGGCGTCGCGCAGGGTGGCGGCGACACAGGCCTCGGTCCAGACGCCGCAGATCACCAGCCAGTCGGGCGCGCCGATGAGGGCGGGAAACTCCGGCTCCGAAAAACAGCTCAGGTCGTTCTTCCAGAGGACGGGTTCGCCCTCCAGCGGCGCGACCTCGGGGCACAGCGCCGTGGCGGGGTCGTCGGCCTGGGAAAACGCCGCGGCCCCGTCCGCATCCAGCGGTTCGAACGGGCGGGGCGGGACGCGGGTGAAATCGCGCCGGAACCCGACATGGACCACCCGCACCCCGGCCCCCCGCGCCGCCGCCAGCAGCGCCGCCGCATTAGTCAGCACCCGGTCGTATCCCTCGACGAGATAGCGGGCGTCGGTCCTGTGTTCCTCCTGCAGGTCGATCGGCAGGAGCACCACGCGGCCTGGCGGCAATGTCAGCGGGGCGTGCATCTGGCGTGGCCCTGCACCTTGGCCCTTCACGGCGGCCCGGCGCGATCTTCGGCCATCGGGGGCCGCATCCGGTCGCGCCGATTCACGTCATCCGAATTGTCGGGGTCGAAAACGACGATGCGCATCGCCGGCTCCTCATGTCACAGGCTACGCCGCCAACCTAGCGTACCGGGCGTGGTGGCGAGAGGCCCGCAGCGTCGGATCGCGGTCCCGCAGCGACCCGATGCCCGCATGATTGGCCAAGGCGCATTCGGAACAATTCGGGGCGAGTGTCGTCGCGCGGGCCGGGATTTGCCCCAATCGCGCCCCCTTTCACACCGATGAAAGGGGACCGCAGACGCCAGGGCCGACGGCACGATCGGCCACAACCCGAGAGGCAAGAGATGCAAGGACTGGATCAGCTGACCGCGATGATCGCGGATGAAATCGCCGCCGCACCGCAAACGGTCCGCGCTGACCTGGCGCTTCAGGTCGCGTCGAGCATGGTGGAGCTTTGCGCCTATGAACTGGCCCGCGCGGGTCCGGCCGAAACCTCGACACGGCTGTTCCTCCTCGCCAACGAAATAGAGCGCCTGCGCCGCGCCGCGGAAGGCCCTGACGGGCAGGAAGGCATGACCGCCCCCTTCATCCCGCGTGCCACCGCCACCCCGGCCTACGTCTGAGCCTGGCCGCACCCGAGACCACTCAGGCGCGGCGTGTCCTGAGGGGACGCAAGCGAGGCCCGGATCTGGCGCCCCGGCGATTCCCCGCAATTTTACAAATCCGTCACATCTGGTGAATTCGCAGGCGATAGCGCCGACAACATGCCTATAATGCGGGCAAAGCCCCGCTTTTCGCGTGTTTTTCGCCCAATAATTAGTCAGACACATCTTTCCGCGAACGGAAAGCCCCTAAAAAATTCCGTCAGGTCAGCAAAGCGGATTTCGTGTGGCCAGCCCTTAACGGGGCACGAAGGGAGCGCGCGACGGACCACCATTCGCCAGTCCGGTATCCGCCACGCGCAAGCAACATTGCTGTCGCTGACAGGCATGTAGGAGGGGAGGAGGCATAATGCAATCCGGCCCGATGCTTGCGGCGACTGACACCAAAGGGGACTAAGTCATGTCGCAATTTCTGAAAACCATGCTCGGCGCGGCCGCCGGTTCGCTGATCGTCAGCACCGCCGCCATCGCCGCGGACGACACCATCAAGGTCGGCGTCCTTCACTCGCTCTCCGGGACGATGGCGATCTCGGAAACCACGCTCAAGGACACCGTTCTGATGCTCATCGAAGAGCAGAACAAGAAGGGTGGCGTCATGGGCAAGCAGCTTGAGGCCGTGGTCGTCGACCCCGCCTCCGACTGGCCGCTCTTCGCCGAAAAGGCGCGCGAGCTGCTGACCGTGTCCGAGGTTGACGTGATCTTCGGCTGCTGGACCTCCGTGTCCCGCAAATCCGTGCTGCCCGTGATCGAGGAACTCAACGGCCTGCTCTTCTACCCCGTCCAGTACGAGGGTGAGGAAAGCTCCAAGAACGTCTTCTACACCGGCGCCGCGCCGAACCAGCAGGCGATCCCGGCCACCGATTACTACCTCGAAGAACTGGGCGTCGAGAAATTCGCCCTGCTCGGCACCGACTACGTCTATCCGCGCACGACCAACAACATCCTGGAATCCTACCTGAAATCCAAGGGCATCGCGGCCGAGGACATCTTCGTCAACTACACCCCCTTCGGTCACTCCGACTGGTCCAAGATTGTCTCCGACGTCGTGGCCCTGGGCGCCGACGGCAAGAAGGTCGGCGTGATCTCCACCATCAACGGTGACGCCAACATCGGCTTCTACAAGGAACTGGCCGCGCAGGGCATCTCCGCCGAGGACATCCCCGTCGTCGCCTTCTCTGTGGGTGAGGAAGAGCTTTCGGGCCTCGACACGTCCAACCTCGTCGGCCACCTCGCCGCCTGGAACTACTTCCAGTCCGCCGAATCCGAGGCCAACGACGCATTCATCACCGCTTGGAAAGCCTTTGCAGGCGAAGAGCGCGTGACCAACGACCCGATGGAAGCCACCTACATCGGCTTCAACATGTGGGTGAACGCGGTCGAGCAGGCCGGTACCACCGATGTCGACCCGGTGCGCGAAGCCATGTGGGGACAGGAATTCCCGAACCTGACCGGCGGCACCGCCGTGATGGGCACCAACCACCACCTGTCCAAGCCGGTGCTGATCGGTGAAATCCTCGACGACGGTCAGTTCGACATCATCTCCGCGACCGATCCGGTTCCGGGCGATGCGTGGACCGACTTCCTGCCGGAATCCGCCGTGCTCACCTCCGACTGGAAAGAGCTGGAATGCGGTATGTACAACACCGACACCAAGACCTGCGTGCAGATCGAATCCAACTACTGATCTGACGGCGGGGGCCGGGTTCCGGTCCCCGACTTTTCCCGCGCGGGGTCCTTGCGGCCCCGACACCACCCGCGCGGGGCCCTCGCGGCCCCGCCGATCCAGCCAATCAAGACCGGTCTGCCCCCCATGATCTTTCGCCTTTTCGCGGCCCTGGCGCTCCTTGTTGCGATGGCCAGCCCCGGTGTCGCCCAGGATGCCGATGCGCCGATCCAGCAACTGCTGCAAGAGCATAGCGAGATCATCCAGCAATCCTCGCGCCGCACCATCCAGCCCGCCATCGACGCGATCCGCGACAGCGGCCTGCCCCAGGCCCCGCTCGTTCTCGAAAAATGGGCCGACCGCGACATGTGGATGGACGAGGCCACCGGGCTCTTCGTCTACGCCGAAAAGGCCGGGAGCAAGATGCTCCGCATCTTCGACTTCGCAACCGGCACCGAAATCGCGGAGGTTCCGGACGACACCTACGAGCAGCTCAAGCCCAACTCCGGCATCCGCGCCCTGATCGGCTCTGCCCTGGTCAAGTTCCAGCTTTCCGACCCGGATCCGAAGAACCGTCTGGCCGCCCTGACCGCACTGGCGCGCAACGGCAACGAAAGCCACCTGCCGGTGCTGCGCGACAGTATCGCCGACGAACCCGATGCCGCCATCAAGGCCCGCAAGGAACGGATCGAACGCCTTCTGACGATTTCCTACGGCGCGTCGGCGGAGGAACGGATCGAGGCCATCTCCGCCTTCGAGGGCGACCTCGGCGTCGATGCCCGCGCCGCCCTCAACCCGCTGGTCGCCACCACCCGCCGCGCCGCCACCGCGCTGCCCGACGACATGAACGTGGCCCGCCAGTTGCGCGTGGGCCGCGACATCGATCCCGTGGAGGCCTACGCCCTGCTGGTCCACAGCAACCTCGCCCCGGCCCGGCTGACCAACGACGCTCAGCGCCAGGTGCTCCAGGCCAATATCGAAGGCGACAGCGTCGGCGGCGTCCCCGTAGCCAGCCTCTCCGATCCCGCCGCCCGCGACCGCGCCTTTGCCGCCCTCGTCGCCGCCGGCAAGGCCGAACCCGCCGCCACCCAGGCCCAGGTGGATGAGGCCGTCGCAGCCCATGTCTTCTTCGACACCTATTCCGAACGCGATCCCGCGGTCACCGCTGCCGCCGAAGAGGCGCTCAAGGCGATCGAGCTTCAGGTCGGGCTGAACCAGTTCCTCGACCTCTCCCTCGATGCGCTCTCCCTCGCCTCGATCTACTTCCTCGCCGCCATCGGCCTCGCCATCACCTTCGGCGTGATGGGGGTCATCAACATGGCGCATGGCGAGTTCATCATGATGGGCGCCTATACCGGCTATGTCATCCAGCAGGTGATCCCGAACTACACACTCTCCATCATCGTCGCGATCCCGGTGGCCTTTGCCGTCACCTTTGCAGCAGGCGTGGCGATGGAGCGGCTGGTCATCCGGTGGCTCTATTCGCGCCCGCTGGAAACCCTGCTGGCCACCTTCGGCATCTCCATCGCGCTCCAGCAGATCGCCAAGAACGTCTTCGGCACCCAAGCCCGCCCGCTGACCTCTCCCGGCTGGCTGGACGGGGCCTGGATCATGAACGACGTGGTCTCGATCTCCTACATCCGAATCGCCATCTTCGTCCTGGCGCTGATCTTCCTCGCCTTCTTCCTCTTCCTGATGAAGAAGACCCGCCTCGGGCTTGAGACCCGCGCCGTGACCCAGAACCCCAGGATGGCCGCCTCCATGGGGATCAACCCCGACCGGGTGAACATGCTCACCTTCGGCCTCGGCTCCGGCATCGCGGGCATCGCGGGCGTCGCCATCGGGCTCTACGCCAAGGTGACCTCCGAACTGGGGTCCGACTACATCGTGCAAAGCTTCATGACCGTTGTGGTCGGCGGTGTCGGCAACATCTGGGGCACGCTTCTGGGCGCGACCATGATCGGCTTCCTCCAGAAGGGGATCGAATGGTTCAACCCGTCCAACACGCTGGCGGCGCAGACCTACATGATCGTCTTCATCATCATCTTCATCCAGTTCCGCCCCCGCGGCATCATCGCCCTCCGGGGCCGTGCAGCCGGAGATTGACGCCATGATCCTCACCCCGCCGCCCGCCAATACCAACGTCGCGCCGCGCCTTCGGCGAGAGTATTTGGGGAAAGATGAAGCAGGATCCTCCCCGGCTTCTTCTGGGCAGAAACACTTCGGGGGAGGCGCCGCACGCGCCGGGGGCAGCGCCCCCTCCGACCTCAGCCAGAGGAGCCGTCAGCCGTGAGACGCCCCTTCATCCTGCGCAACCCCTCCATCCTGATCTTCCTGGCGCTTCTGGCGGCCTTCACCCTCGCCGTGACCCTCATGTCCGAAGCCTTCGGCACCGCCATGATCTCCACCTCCTTCGTGAAGACGCTCGGCAAGACGCTCTGCCTCTGCCTTGTCGCCCTGGCCATGGATCTGGTCTGGGGCTATTGCGGCATCCTCAGCCTCGGCCATTTCGCCTTCTTCGGCCTCGGCGGCTACATGATCGGCATGTGGCTGATGTATGCCCGGACCGAGATCATCGTGGCCGAAAGCATGGCCAATGCGGCCATCCCGCCCACGGATCAGGAGGTCGTCAACGCCATCGGCACCCAGATCTTCGGCGTCGTCGGGTCGTCGGAATTCCCGCCGATCTGGTACTTTGCCTCCTCTCTGCCCGCCCAGCTTCTGCTGGTCGTGCTGATCCCCGGCCTGCTGGCGCTGGTCTTCGGATGGCTCGCCTTCCGCTCGCGCGTGACCGGCGTCTACCTGTCAATCCTGACCCAGGCGATGACACTGGCGCTCTCGCTCTACCTGTTCCAGAACGAAAGCGGGCTGCGGGGCAACAACGGCCTGTCGGGGCTTCAGAACCTGCCGGGCGTCACCGCCAGCCAGGCGGTCGTGTCGGTCTGGTTCCTCTGGGCCTCGGCGCTGGCGCTCGGGCTGGGCTACGTGATCTCGGCCTGGGTCGTCTCGGGCAAGTTCGGCTCGGTCATCCGCGGGATTCGGGACGATGAGGCGCGGGTGCGTTTCCTGGGCTATTCGGTCGAGGGCTACAAGCTCTTCATCTTCACCTTCACCGCCATCATCGCCGCCGTGGCCGGGGCGCTCTATTACCCGCAGGCGGGCATCATCAACCCCGGAGAGGTCGCGCCGATCGCGTCGATCTACCTCGCCGTCTGGGTCGCCATCGGGGGCCGGGGGCGGCTCTACGGGGCGGTCATCGGGGCGGCGCTCGTCTCCCTCGTCTCGACCTGGTTCACCGGCGGGCAGGTGCCCTCCATCCCGCTCGGCTTCTACACGATCGACTGGGTGGACTGGTGGCTCGTCCTGCTCGGCTTCAGCTTCGTGCTGGTCACGCTCTTTGCGCCCAAGGGGATCGGCGGTCTGTTTGACCTGATCTCGGGCCGCATCGCCCCGAACCGCCACGGCGCGGATTACGGCCCCGACAAGGGCAGCCTGCAGGAAGAGGAGGGCCGGGGATGAGCACGCTTCTCGAAGTGTCCGGCGTGTCCGTCACCTTTGACGGCTACCGGGCGATCCGCAACCTCTCCTTCCAGATCGGCGATGCGGAGCTGCGCGCCATCATCGGACCGAACGGCGCGGGCAAGACCACCTTCATGGACATCGTCACCGGCAAGACACGGCCCGACGAGGGGCGGGTGATCTGGGGCGAACGCTCCGAGAACCTCCTCAAGATGACCGAGGCGAAGATCGCCCAGGCCGGGATCGGACGGAAATTCCAGCGGCCCACGGTGTTCGAGGACCAGACCGTCCATGCCAACCTGCTGATGGCGGTGCGCAATCCGCGCGGTGCCTTTCCCTGCCTGTTCTACCGCCCCTCGCGCCCCGACCAGATGCGGGTCGAGGAACTGGCGGAAGAGGTCGGCCTGTCCGATCAGCTCAACCGGAAATCCGGAGAGCTGTCGCACGGGCAGAAGCAATGGCTTGAGATCGGCATGTTGCTGGCACAGGAACCGCGGCTCCTGCTGGTCGACGAACCTGCGGCGGGCATGACGCTCGCTGAACGCGAACACACAACAGACCTGCTGAAAGAGGCCGCCCGGACGCGCGCCGTCGTCGTGGTGGAACACGATATGGAATTTGTCCGCCGCCTCGACTGCAAGGTCACGGTCCTGCACGAGGGCTCGGTCCTGGCCGAAGGCTCGCTGGATCACGTGACCAAGAACCCGCAGGTCATCGAAGTTTATCTGGGGCGCTAGATCATGCTGGATATCAAGGGGTTGACCCTCCATTACGGCCAAAGCCAGATCCTCCACGACATCGACCTGACCGCCGCTCAGGGCAAGGTCACCTGCATCATGGGCACCAACGGGGTGGGCAAGACCTCCCTGCTCAAGGCGATCTCGGGCACACATCCGCGCTCTGGCGGGGCGATGGCGCTGGACGGCGAGGACCTGGGCCGGATGCCCGCGCACAATCTTGCGCACAAGGGGATCGGATATGTGCCGCAGGGTCGGATGATCTTTCCGCTGCTGACGGTGGAGGAGAACATGCAGACGGCCTATGCCTGCCTGCCACGCTCCGAACATTACATCCCCGACGAGATTTTCGAGCTCTTCCCGATCCTCAAGGACTTCCTGCACCGCCGGGGCGGCGACCTCTCAGGCGGGCAGCAGCAGCAGCTTGCCATCGCGCGGGCGATGATCACCAAGCCGAAACTCCTGCTGCTGGACGAACCGACGGAGGGCATTCAGCCCAACATAATCCAGCAGATCGGCCGGGTGATCGAATACCTGCGCGACCGGGGCGACATGGCGATCATCCTGGTGGAGCAGTATTTCGAGTTCGCCTATGCGCTGGCGGACACATTCTACGTGATGCGGCGCGGGGCGGTCACGACCTCCGGCACCAAGGCAGAGCTGACGAAGGATCAGTTGATGGCCGAAGTGTCGGTTTGACGGGCGCTCTGGCGGCCCCTATGGCGCCCCGTCATCCCCGGACTTGATCTGGGGATCTCCGCCGCGGCGCACCGGCGCCACCAGACGCGCAGGCCACGGGCGCTTCAGACCTCCATCCAGATCGTCACCGGCCCGTCATTGACCAGAGACACCTTCATGTCGGCCCCGAACTCCCCGGTTTCCACCGGCACGCCCAGGTCGCGCAGCGCCGCCGCGAAATGCT
>Ga0213839_1001093_pt1 | contig 19807 bp, 20 predicted proteins | sample SWPATP21_FD_160075 | JGI IMG/M metagenome (GOLD analysis project Ga0213839, IMG submission 160075) | Coastal seawater microbial communities from Marineland, Florida, United States - SWPA TP2 #1 | ecosystem: Environmental > Aquatic > Marine > Coastal | place: USA: Florida | collected 2016-08-14
GAGCTTGCGCTGGGCTGCGTCGAAGGCCTCGGCCGCCCGTGCCTCCTGCGCAGCCAGGGCCTCGGCCTCGAGGCGGGCGCTGCGGTCGGTCCACCACCACAGGCCGATGCCGCCGACCGCCGCGGCGAGCACGGTGCTGCCCAGGCAGCCCATCGCCATCTTCCGCGGCCAGCTACGCCTCGGTCGGTTGTCGTCGTCGGTGTCCAGACCGCCTCCTGCACCCCTGTACGCCCCGGTCCATCAGGCACACGTTGCGGAGCGGTTGCACCCGCATCCTCAGCCCCGGCGCGACAAGCTCTTCAGGCCATCGAGGTGGCGGGAGAGCAGTGACACGGGAATGCCGAGCACCTCGGCGGCCTCGCGCAGCACCAGCAGCTCGGCCTGAATCAGCTCGCCGTCGGCCATGCAGGTGCGGTGGAAGACGGTGATGAGCTCGAGCTTCTGCTCCATCTCCAGCCGCGCCGGGAGCACCCGGATCGCCTGGGTGTAGGCGTTGCGATAGCGCTCGGTGAAGCCGCCGTTCTCGTCGAGGAAGCCCATCTTCTGCAGCAGCGCATCGGGAAAGACCTGCGCCATGAGCTTCAGCTCACCGAAGTCGACGATGCCGTCGGCGTCGACGATGAGCTTGGCCACGAAGGCAGTGAACGCCACGCGGAGCTGATCGAGCTCGTCGTTCGGGTCGACGCCGTCGGGAAAGTCGGGGCTCATGGGTCCTCCAATGCTCCGCACCCTATCACCGGTTCCCGTCCGCGGGCCCCGGCGTATCGGTCGTGCGACCCACCCCCGACCCGCGGCGTGTTAGCCTTTCAGCCTCTCCACGGGTGACGTCCGTCGCCCTCCCTCCCCCAGTCCCCCATGCCCCTCCCCGGAGTCCCACATGACCCCCGTCGTCGTCTCGTGGCTCGCGCTCGTCGCGGCCGCGCAAGCCCAGGAGTCCGTGCCGCAGATGAACGCCCAGGTGTTCCGGCCCGCGCTCTCCAGCACCGACACCCTGTGGACCGAAGGCACCGCCACCGCCCCCGACGGCTACGCCTCGGGACGCGCGTTCCTGCACTACGCCAACCGCCCCTTCCGGCTGCGCACCGGTGACGAGACCGAGGTGGTGGTGCAAGACGTCGCCGAGCTCGACCTGGCCGGGAGCTACACCTTCCGCGGGCTGCGCCTGGGCGCCCACGTGCCGATCTACGCGTGGACCTCGAGCCCGCTCACCGACGACCAGGCCGGCCTCGGCGACGTGATGCTCGACCTGCAGGGCCGCATCGTCGACGGGGCCAACGCCCCGGTCGGCGTGGCGCTCGCCGGTCGCCTCATCCTCCCCACCGCGAGCGTGCAGGCTCCCCTCGGGGCCCGCTCCACCGGGTGGGAGCTCGCGGCCATCGTCGATCGTCAGCTCGGCGACGTGCACCTCGCCACCAACCTCGGCACCCGTGGTGTCCCGCGTGCGACCTACGAGCACATCACCTGGGACGACCAGCTCTTCCTCCGCGCAGGCGCTGGCTGGGCCTTCGTCGAGCATGCCGGCCTCAGCGGCGAGCTCGGGGCCCAGACCAACTGGTCGAGCGGCGACAACCCTGCAGGAACGGCCGCCGAGCTTCTCGGCGGAGGGTGGATCGACGTGTCGAGCAGCGTGGTGCTGCGCGGGGGCGTCTCCGCCGGCCTGGGGCGGGCACCGGGGACCCCCACCGCCCGGGTCCTCGCCGGCCTGTCCTGGGAGCCCGACATGTACCCGGACCGCGACCTCGACGGCGTGGTGGACCGCGATGACTGGTGCCCCCTGGAGACCGAGGACGAGGACGGCTTCGACGACTTCGACGGCTGCCCCGACCCGCTCACGACGATGGTGCTGTCGCTGACGGCCCCCGACGGCACGCCCGTGCCCGACGTGACGGTGGTCCTCGACGGGCCCGAGACCCACGAGCTCGACCGGGCCGACGCCGCGGTGGTCTCGCTGCACCCGGGCACCTACACCGCGACGGCCTCCGCCCCTGGCTTCGAGCCCTGGCGGGAGGAGCTGGTGATCGGCAATCAGTCCGGCCAGGTGGTGGAGCGCCCGATGATCGCGCGCATGGGCACGCTGCGGGTGTGGGCCGTCGACACCGAAGGCAGCGCCGTCGACGCCACGTTCACCGTGTCGGGCTCCGACCCCTGGCCCGCCGACGGCAGCACGATCGAGGTGCCCGCTGGCGAGCACGCCTTGGTGATCGGCGGCCCTGGCTACACCGCCCAAGCCGTGAGCCTCCACGTCGACCACGGACAAGGCCGCGAGTACAGCGCCGTGCTGTCGGGCGACCGGGTCGCCTCCGACGTGCGCATGACCTCGGATCGGATCGAGATCGACGAGCAGGTGTTCTTCGACCTCAACCGCGCGACCATCAAGCGCAGCAGCCACGGACTGCTCGACCAGGTCGCCGCGTCCATCCTGGCGCACCCGGAGGTGAGCCGGGTCCGCATCGAGGGGCACACCGACGATCGAGGCCCGGCGCGGTTCAACGACGAGCTGTCGCAGAAGCGGGCCGACGCCGTGCGTCGCTACCTCGAGAGCAAGGGCGTCGACCCCAGTCGGCTCCGCTCGGTGGGCTACGGCTCGAGCCGTCCGATCGAGTCCGGCGACAGCGACGCCGCCCACGAAGCGAACCGTCGGGTGGAGTTCCACCTGGAGAGCTGACGAGCCCGGCTACAGCATCCACCACAGGGCCACCACCACCACGGCCACCGCCAGCCCGCCGAGCGCCACCCCCAGCGGCGTGATGGCGACCGGCGGTTCTTCCTCGCGTGTGCGGCCCTCCGGCGCGGGCACGTCGGGCTGGATCGTGACCCAGGCACCCTCGCCCTCGGCAGGAAGCGCCGAGAGCGCGCCGAGCAGCGTGTCGGCATCGGGCCGAGCATCGGGCGCCTTCTGCAGACACCGGGTGACCAGCTCGGGGAGGTCCCTCGGCACCGTGAGCGGCGCATCGATGCGCTCGCGGAGCTCGGGCACCTTGGCGTGCGCGTGCATGGCGAGCACCTGCACCGAGCTCGACGCATGGAAGGGGTAGTGACCGCTCAGCATGCGGAACAGCAACGATGCCAGGCTGTAGACGTCGGCGCGTCCGTCGGAGGTCTCGCCGGCGAGCTGCTCGGGGGGCATCGTGTGCACGGATCCGAGGACCACGTCGGACGACGACACGCGCTGCCCGCCCTCCACCAGGCCCAGCCCGAAGTCGATGAGGACGAGCCGGTCGCCGCTCAGTCCGCGGGACAGGAGGAGGTTCGACGCCTTCACGTCGCGATGCACCACGCCGCGGCCGTGGGCGTGCACCAGGGCCTCGCACACCTGGCGGGCGTAGTCGATGGCCTGGGCGGGGGTGGGAGGATTCGACTTGAGGGACCGGGACAGCGGCACGCCGTCGACCAGCTCCATCACGAGCACGGCGTGGTCTTGCTCCTCCCCGGCCGTCACGAAGCCCACGATGCCCGGGTGGTCGAGCAGCGACAGAGCCTCGGCCTCACGACCCGCCCGGTCGCGCTCGGTGCCGCGGGCCAGCTTGATGGCCACCTTGTCGCGCTCCCCGCGGACCCGGCCGACCCACACCTCCCCCATGGCGCCACTGGCCAGCGGCCGCTCCAGCACGAAGCGTTCGAGCACGTGAGCACCGGGTTCGGGGAAGGCCACGTGGGCGATTAACGCCACCACGTGCCGGGGGTCAGGCGAAATCCAGAGGGGGAGTCGCATGCGGGGCGTCGACGGTCAGGGTAGCTGCCCACATGTCCCTCGAAGACCTGCTCGAGAACCGCTTCGGCTTCCCAGCGTTCCGTCCTGGGCAGCGCGAGATCGTCGACCACGTGGCCCGGGGTCACGACGCCCTGGTGGTGATGCCCACCGGTGCCGGAAAGTCCTTGTGCTACCAGCTTCCGGCCCTCGCGAGGGGCGGGCTCACACTGGTCGTCTCGCCGCTCATCGCGCTGATGAAAGACCAGGTCGACTCGCTCGTCGACAAGGGCATCCGAGCCACCTTCCTCAACTCGAGCATCGACCGCACCACCTACGAGGCCCGCCGCGAGGCGGTCCAGAACGGCGAGGTCGAGCTGCTCTACGTCGCGCCCGAGCGCTTCACGCCATCGTTCGTGCGCTGGGTGGGGGGGCTCGACGTGCGCCTGTTCGCCGTCGACGAGGCGCACTGCTTGTCGCAGTGGGGGCACGACTTCCGCCCCGACTACCTTCGCCTCGGGCGCGTGCGCGCGAAGCTGGGTCGGCCGCCGGCGGTCGCGCTCACCGCCACGGCCACCCCCGAGGTGCAAGAAGACATCGTACAGACCCTCGACCTCGGCAGCGGGCGCACGTTCATCCGTGGGTTCGACCGAGAGAACCTCGTGCTGGAGGTGGTCGAGTGCTCGGGCAAGCGCGAGAAAGACACCATGCTGCGCGATCTGGTCGGGCAGGGGCCGTCGCTGGTCTACTGCGCCACCCGGAAGAACGTCGAGCGGGCCACCGCAGCGCTCCGTGAAGACGGCGTCCGTGCGGGCTTCTACCACGCAGGTCTCGACCCGGCGCAGCGCTCGCGCATCCAGGAAGACTTCATGAACGACCGGGTGCCGGTCGTCGTGGCCACCAACGCCTTCGGCATGGGCATCGACAAGCGAGACATCCGCGCCATCGTCCACTACGACATGCCAGGCACGGTCGAGGCCTACTACCAGGAGATCGGGCGAGCGGGCCGCGACGGGCGCATGAGCAGGGCAACCCTGCTCTATCACCCGATCGATCGGCGGATCCACGAGTTCTTCATCGACAACGCCCACCCCCCGGCCGACTGGGTGCACCGCCTCTACGACTGGCTCACCGACCAGCGAGCCAACCCCGTCTTCGCCACCCTCGAGACCCTCGCCGACGCGCTGCCTCCCGAGGCCGGCGACCGTGCGGCTGCCTCCTGTCTGTACATCCTGGTGCGCGAGGGCATGGTGCGCCGCATCGCACCGTCCGATCGGTCCGCGTGGCTGCAGGTGGTGGGGCAGCCCACAGGCGCCATCGCTGGCCACCGCAAGGCCGTGTTCGAGCTGGCATGGGAGCGTGCCTGCGACCGAGCGCCCGAGGGCGTCGACGGCACCGGCCAGGCGCTGCAGTTCCACCCCGACAGCTGGGCCCGCTCCCTCGGGCTCGAGCGCGACCAGCTCACGGCCGCGCTGCGCGGGCTCGAAGAACGGGGCCTGCTCCGCTACCGAGCAGCCGACCGCACCGGCGGCGTCGAGCTGCTGCAGCCAGGCGCCACCCTCACCCTCGACGAGCCGCGCATGAAGCAGCGGCGCGGGCGGGAATACGCCAAGCTCGACAAGATGGAGCGCTACGCCTACGCCCCGTGCCGGCGACGCTACGTCGTGGAGTACTTCGGCGAGCAAGCGCCGTTCGAGCGCTGCGGCACCTGCGACAGCTGCCGCAGTGGCACCACCGACGACGGCCCCCGCGCGCCAACGCCCGACGAGGAGAAGGTGCTGCTCAAGGTGCTGTCGACGGTCGCCCGGATGGACCTCCACGCCGGCAAGAAGGGGTGGGGCCGCGATCTGGTGGCCAAGACCGTCACCGGAAGCCGCGAGCAGAAGGTGCGCCGGTGGGGCTTCGAGGAAGTGTCCACCTACGGCATGCTGGGTCGGGAGGGATGGAACAGCGGCGAGGTCAACGACGTGATCGCCGCGCTCGTCGATGCCGGCGGCCTGGAGGAAACCTACGTCACCCGCACCATCGGTGGCCACGAGCGAACCTACCGGGAGGTGCGCCTCAACGACCTGTCGTGGAAGCTGATGCGGCGGCAGGCCGATGGCTTCACGCTGCGCTTCCCCCACGCGCGCAAGCTGGTGCGAGGTCGCCCCGATGCATCCGCGAGCCTGGCCGCCCAGGGCGTGCCCGGCGACCTGTTCGCGCTGCTGCGCGACGTACGCCGACAGCTCGCCGATCAGCGCAACCTGCCCGCCTACGTCGTGGCCCCCGACAAGACCCTCAAAGACATGGCCCGCATCCGGCCACTCACCAAGGGGGCCATGATGCAGGTGCACGGTATGGGGCCGACGAGGTGGAAGATGTACGGGGAACCATTCCTCGACGCCATCCGGCAGTACGCACAGTAACGCCATGTTTCAGAACCCCGACGATCCCGGCAGAGAGGTTAGACAGCGCCCGTGAGTGCCGTTCTCCCCCAGCACCGACGCCCCGTCGCCGCCTGCCGCATCCGCCGGGCGATGTACGCGCCGTCCCCCACCACCACCTGCGACGACGTGCTGTTCGACCTACCCACGGCCCCGCGCTCCCGAACCTGGGTCGCCGGCGGAGTGATCGCCAGCCTCGCTGCCGCCCTGTTGGGCGCGCTGCTCGTCGGGGCCGTCGGTGGAGGCCTCACGGCGTGGGCCGTGAGCTCCGGCACCCAAGGGGATGCCTCGTTCGGGGTCGCGGCCACCGCTCGGTGAACGCTACGCTGTGGTCGTGAGCCCGCTCCTCACCATCCCGCTGGCCTTGGCCACGTCCACGAAGACCCCCTGGAACGACGACGTGTCGGTGGAGATCCCGCCGGCATCGGCCGCAGCGGCTCCGGCTGATCCGTCGGTGGCGATCGTGGGGGGAACGCCCACCACCTCCAGCACGTGGCCTGGCGTGGTCGCCCTGTTCGATCTCAACGACGAGTTCGCGTGCACGGGCACCTTGGTGGCCCCCGACCTGGTGCTCTCTGCCGGTCACTGCGGCCAGGGCATCGACTCGGTACACCTGGGCTCCTCCAACCTGGTGAACGACCCTGGCGAGGTGTTCGCCGTGGTCGAGAGCTGGGTGCACCCCGACTTCTACGCCACCCTCGACGTGGCGCTCTACCGACTCGAGGCCGAAGCCTCGACCGAGCCCGTGCCGCTGCTCCGCGACTGCCTCGTCGACCACCTCGTCGATGACGCGGAGGCATGGATCGTCGGCTACGGCGCCACCGACACCTACGCCTCCGAACGTCCGCTCGCCCTGCACGAGGCCCAGGTGCCGATCGTCGACGCCGACTGCGACAACCTCGGCCGTGGCTGCAACAGCGAGGTGTCGCCGGGAGGCGAGCTCATCGCAGGGGGCGAAGGCGTCGACAGCTGCTCGGGCGACTCGGGGGGCCCCCTGTTCCTCGACACCCCTGACGGCGTGCTGCTCACCGGCATCACCAGCCGCGCGGCGGTTCCGGTGCGGGTCCCCTGTGGCGACGGGGGCATCTACGCCCGAGCCGACGCGGTGGCCGACTGGATCGAGACCACTGGGCAGGTCGACCTGCCGACGCCCGACTGCGACGGGGTGAACCGCAGCCCCACGGTCGCGCCGGCCACCCTGGTGACCAGCGAGCTACGGGTCGGATTCGTCGACATCGTCGTCGACGATCCCGACGGAGACCAGTCCCACACCCTCTCCGTCAGCGAGGGCCCAGATGTGGGGCGCACGTGGGTCAGCGGCCAGCGGCTCTACTACCAGCCCGCCGCCGGGTGGACGGGGGAGACCGCCGTGGTGGTCACCGCGCGCGACAGCGGCAGCCCTCCACGAGAGGCGACCGGCGTGGTCGACATCCGGGTGCTGGCCGTGGAGCGAGTGGAGCAACCCAACGGCGGCAGCGGCAGCGGGGGCTGCCGCCACGCACCGGGCCCCTGGGGCTGGTGGTGGATGGCGCTCCTGCTCCACCCCGCGAGGCGTCGCCACGTCGTCCGCGCTGGCCCGTAGGGCCCGCCGAGCTCGAGGCCTTCCCTGCGGACCGACCTGCGAGCCACGTCAGTCTGGCGCGGGCATGGTCGACTGCACCCTGATGGGCTCGGCGCTCCACGGCACCATCACCGTTCGTCGCTCCGAGCGGCAGTTCCTCGGGCAGTCGCCCGGGTGGCACCCCACGGCCTCCGCGGGACAGGTGCCGGCGACGAGGACCAGATCGTGCTTGCCTGGCGCGACCTCGCTGGCGCGCACCTGCCATCCGGACAGCGCGGCCATCGACTGGCCGTCGAGCCGCCCCGAGAGCTCCGGCCGCTTTCGGAAGAGCCTGCCGCCCGCCTCGGTGAGGCTCCGGACCTCCACGGTGACCGACGCGTGGGGCACCACGACCGCCGACCGCACCGGCAGTGGACCGCCGCCAGCGCCGGCCACGACCGACAGCACGCCCTGGCCACAAGCGGGATCGCAGGAGGCGCCCGGGCACTCGGTGCACGGCCCGACGAACCAGGCGAGCTCGTGGTGACCGAGCGGGAGCAACCCCGTGGCCCCCTCCTCCCCCACCTCGACGCGCTCGTCGCCGACCTGCACCCAGGCGGGAAGCTCACCAAGGCCGTCGAGCCGCACCTCGACCGCCCGCGGCGGTGGCGGCGACGGAGCCGGCGAGGGCGAAGGCTCTGGTTCGCCCCGGGTGAGCCAAGCAGTGGCGAACACGACGCCGACGGTCGCCACCGCCACGCCGGCGATGGCGATGGTGCGCAAGAGGGAGCCGCCCACCACGGGCGCGGGTGCTACCCGCCGATGCCGCGTCTCGGCCACCGTGCTCCCCCGCGGGGCATCCGGACGCTCGATCACCTCGAGCACCTCCGCCGCGCTCTGCGGCCGACGATCGGGCTCACGGTCGGTCAGCCGACGGATGAGGTCGCGGATGGCAGCCGGCGCGCGCTCGCCCACGTCGAGAGGCGGGGCGCTCTGCTTCGACAGGGCCACCTGCAGTAGCTGCTTGCGCAGAGGCCCCTCGCCGGACAGCGGAAACGCGTAGGTGCCCGTGAGGAGTTCGTAGTACACCACGCCGAGGGCGTAGAGGTCCCACTGGACGGGGTCGAGCGAGGCGGGGTCCATCCACTCTGGCGGGGCGTAGCCGACCGTGCCGAAGCTCATGCCCTCACGGGTGAGCCGGGACGCGTCGGTCTCCAGGGCGAGCCCGAAGTCGACCAGCTTGAGGTGCCCCTCCGAGGTGATCAGCAGGTTGCCCGGCTTCACGTCGCGATGCCGAACGCCCTGCTCGTGCATGTGGTGAAGCGCCGAGGCGAGCTGCCGCATCCACTCGCCGACCTCCTCGAAGGGGCGGGCGCCCTCGTGGATGAGCTCGTGCACCGAGCGCCCCTCGACGAACTCCATCTCGATGAACGGGGGAGATGCGTCCATCCGGATGTTGCGCACGGACACGATGTTGGGGTGCTTCAGCCGGTAGAGGATCTCGGCTTCGCGGATGAAGCGACGTCGTGTCTCGTCGTGCTCGGAGGAGTGCACCTCGAGCACCTTGATCGCCGCCTCGATGCGCTCGGCGTCGGCGTTGTGGCACCGATACACCGACCCCATCCCGCCCTTGCCGAGGCGCTCGGCCACGACCCAGACATCGATGCGATCCCCTGCTTCGAGCACCTTGCCCCCGCCTCGGCGCTTACCCTACCGGGGAAGGCGCGACGAGCGCCGGAAACCTGCCCGCGACGGGAACCGGCCGATCAGACCGAGCACTCCAGGCCCGCGTCGTCGTCGATCTCCTCCTGCTCGTCGAGCGCGATCGCGCACTCGTCTTGCGTGGACGGATCGGCGTTCTCGTAGGTCGTGCGCAGCTCGTCGCAGTCGAAGTCGGGGTCTTCTTCGTGGCACGAGCAGATGTAGTCGACGTAGTCGCCGCAAGGGTCTTCCTGGGAGCACCCCGCCACGAGCGCCACTGCTACCGCCACCACCGCGAACGTTCCTCGCATCGCATCCTCCAGTCCCCCTACTCTACCCCCAGCCAGCTGCGCGTGTTCCCCTCGACGACGTTAGCTGTCCGAGATGAGCGATGTCGTCGCCATGGAGGTTCGGGGACTGACACGACGCTTCGGGGCGCGTGTCGCGGTGCAGTCCCTCGATCTCACCGTGCGAACCGGTGATGTCTACGGCTTCCTCGGGCCGAACGGCGCCGGCAAGACCACCGCCATGCGGTGCATCGTGGGGCTCCTGCGCGCGCAGGAAGGCACGGTGAAGATCTTCGGTGAGTCCCACCTCACCCGCGCGCGCCGACACCTCGGCGCCATGATCGAGACCCCTGCGTTCCACGAGTGGATGACCGGCCGCGACAACCTCTGGCTGTCGGCCTGCTACCTCGGGCTGTCGTCCCCCTCGGCCGAGATCGACCGGGTGCTCGAGAGGGTGGGCCTCACCGAGCGGGCGCGCGACCGCGCGGGCACCTACTCGCTGGGCATGCGGCAGCGCCTCGCCATCGCACGTGCGCTGCTGGGGCAGCCCAAGCTGCTCCTCCTCGACGAGCCCACCAACGGCCTCGATCCACGGGGCATGCGCGAGATGCGCGAGCTCATCCGGTCGCTGGCGCTGCACGACCAGATCACGGTGTTCGTCTCCACCCACCTGCTGCCCGAGGTGCAGGCCATCTGCAACCGGGTGGGCATCCTGCAGAACGGTCGTCTACAGGCCGAGGGAGCCGTCGATCAGCTGCTCTCCGACAACGCGGCGGTCGAGACGGTGGTCGAGGTGGGGAGCACCGCCCCCGACGCCGTGAAGGCCGTCGTCGCCGAGCTCGACCCCGCCACCTTGCTCGGCGCCGGCGCCCACGGACGCCTGCGGGTGCGCCTCGACGAGCCGTTCACCGTGCCCGACCTGGTGAAGGCACTGGTGGCCCACGACGTGCCGCTGGAGGCCATCGTTCCCGACAAGCGCGACCTGGAAGACGTGTTCCTGGAGCTGACCAAGTGACCTTCGCCCTGCTGCTCCGCGCCGAGTCGGTGAAGCTGCTGTCGCGCCTGTCGGCGCGGCTGGGCCTGGTGCTGGCGGGTGGGATCGGGCTCGGCGCCACCCTCGGCCTGTTCGGCCTGGCGAGCTCCGGCATCGTGGTCAACGGCGCCGAGCTGTCGCAGAGCCTCGACACCTCTGCCCCGCTGGCGGCTCGGTGGGCGCTGTCGCTGCGCAACCTGTGGCTGATGCAGGCGTTGGTGCTCCTCCTCGCCACGCAGAGCTTCGCCGGTGAGCTCAACGCGCGCACCCTGCGCGAGGAGCTCGTGCGCCCCGTGCCCCGGAGTGCGGTGCTGCTGGCCAAAGTCGGCGCGGTGGCCTTGTGGATCGCGCTGTCCTTGCTCCTGCAATACCTGGTGGCCTGCGGCACGGGGCTCGTGCTCTTCGGGGCCGATGGTCCCTGGCGCGACGTCACCCTGGGCTACCTCGGCACCTTCCTGGGCGACCTCTCCTTCGCAGCGGTCGCCTTCGCCGCCGCCACCTTGGTGCGGAGCGTCCCCGGCACCCTGGTGGGGGTGCTGCTCTTCATCGTCTTCGAGAAGCTGCTGGCGTGGTTCCTCTACGTCGCCGAGGGGGCGCGCGGCATGCTGCCCCCCGACATGAACCAGGTGCCGGCCTTCGTCGACTGGGTGTTCGCCGCGCAGCCGATGCTCCCGAGCGCGGCCTGGGGCATCGGCGGTGAGCTGTCGGTCGGCACCGACACGCTGCTCATCAGCTGGGCGGCCCTGGCCATCTACTTCGTGGTCGGGCTCGCCGTGGCCGACCGGCGCTTCGCGTGGAGCGACATCCCGTGAGCACGGCCGCGGCGCTCGGTGCATGGCTCCTGCTGCACGGGGCCGGCATCGCCGTCGCCGCGACCGAAGAGGACGACGAGCCCGACGAGGTGATCATCGTCTACGGCGAGCAGCGGGTAGAGGAGGCGCGCGACCAGGTGATCGCCGACCTCACCGGGCTCGGCTACCGGAAGCTGGTCGACAAGGGCGACCGGCTGGTGCTCAAGCACGAGACCTCGTGGAAGGGGAAGGTGGTGCTCCACGACGACGGCTTCCTGGAGTTCCGACGGCAGGGGCCGAAGGGCACGATGCCCGACACCTTCTTCCGCCGCGCCAGCCCGGCTGTGGGCTGGGTGCCGTGCCTGGTGGTGCCCACGGCCTGCGTGAAGGTGGGCGGCGTCGTGGTGAGCAAGCGGAAGCTGCGGCACATCGAGGTTCGTACCACCCAGTACGTCGCCCACGACCTGTCGGAGCTCAACGCACGAATGGCCGACCTGGCCGTCGACGAGCTGCTCGACGAGCTCCCCGACCGCCTCGAGGCCTGCTGGGCCCAGGGGGTGCCCCTCGACGGAGACGCGCCCCTGGTGTCCATGGAGCAGCGCAGGGCCCACCTCCTCGCCTACTGGGCCTCGCGCACCGACACGGTGTGGGGGGACCGGGTTCGCGAGGTGGTGGGCAGCTTCTTGCGCGGCCAGGTGCAGAGCAGCGACCACCCCATCACCCTGGCAGAGCGAGAAGCGATGGCCGAGGCCTACCCCGACGCACCGCCCCTGCGGCTGGAGTAGCTCAGCGCGGGCGCAGCTCGAGCTCGCTGGGCTCGGCCGTGGCCCGGGCCACCACGCGGAGCGCCTTGATGATGAACTCTGCCGTGACGCCCTTCTTCAGCCAGCGAGTGGCGAAGCGGAGCGACGCGTCGTCGCCACGGAACTGGCCGGGAAGGATGCCGTCGATCTCGCAGCGACCGTCGTCGACCTCCTCTCCGCTGCGCTTGAGCATCCGCAGCTTCACCTCGAGGCGTGCCACGGGCTGCGTGCCCGTGTTGTGGACGCAGATCTGCAGGTTGCTCCACACCTCGTCGTCATCGTCGGGCTTGGGGTCGGTGACCAGGCCCCACCCGAGGAGCTTCAGGCCATCGCCGAGGTCGACGACGCTGCCGTCACCGACGCGCTCGCCGAGGCCCGGCATCTCGATGTTGGCCACGCGGTGGTAGGTGGCGGCCCGCAGCTCCACCGAGAGCTGCCCGGTGCCCCCTTCGAGATCCCCCTTGGCCCAGCGCCGGGTGGTGAACTGAGCCGTCTCCCCGCCGTCGAGCTCCTGATCTTCCTCATCGGTGTCGACCAGAACCGGGCGCCCGCTGCCATCGCGCACCACGTGGGTGATGACCACCTGATCGCAGCTGCCGTCCCCCTTGACCTCGATCGTGACCTGGCCACGCAGCCGCTGATCTCCGTCTTCGTCGGGCGGGGTGATGTGAGACTCCCACCCGAGGAACTCCACGTCCATGCGACCTCCATTGTCTGGTGATGCGGAGGCTACCGCGTGCCAGGGTCGGTTTCCACACCGCGAGGGCCGCCGACGTTATCGTGGGGACATGTTCGTCACGCGCATCGAGGCCGACGGCCTTCGGCATGCCCCGCGCCTGTCGGGGCTCGACCGCACTCCGTCGCTGCCCGCCCCTCCCGCCGCCGTGGCCGTGGCCGACGCCCTGCGTCTGTTCACGGTCGCCGTCGACCCCTCCCGCGCCACCTCCCTCCGCCCCCTGGGCTGGGTCGGCGCAAGCACCGAGCCTCTGCACGACGACGACACGCAGCGGGTCGACATGCTCCTCGGGCTGCTGCCGGGGGCCGTGCGCCGCTCGCTCGAGCCCGATGTCCGCTCGGTGGCGGTCGACGTGTCGATGGCGCCCGATCCGCCGCTGTACGGCAGGCTCCGCGAGCACGCGGTGAGGGATCCGCGGCTGGTCACCGCCCTCGGCCAGGAGGCCGAGCTGCACGTGAAGGCGGGATGGCTGCTCACCTCCGATCGCGCCAGCGCGAGCCCCGATCTGCTCGGTGCGCGCATGGGGGACGTGAGCTTCCCGCTGGCAGGCAAGGAGCGCCCCGCCTGGCTGCTCCCGCTGCTCGTCGATCTGGTGGCGCGGATCGCCGTCGTCGACCCCGACGAGCCGCTGGGCGCCGTCACCGACCGCCTCTTCGCCGCCGCCACCTCCCATCGCTCCGAGCCACGTCGCGCCTGGGCTCGCGCCGCTGCGGCCCTGTCCGCCCCACCCTTCGACCTGCCCACCCCGGAGTGGGTCACCGTCGACGACGGGCTGACCCTCGCCTTCGGAGAGCACCTTCTGGCCCCCCGCCAGCTGGGCCGCCGCGCTGCCGAGGCGGTGCGCCTGGTCGAGGCCACCATCGTACGCGCACCGGACGTGCTGGTGGTTCCCATGGAGCTCCCCGACGACGTGGTGGCGTGGCTGCACGCGCACACCGACGGCGACGAGGCGACCCTCGAGCAGGTCTTCGCATGAGCCGCGCGATCTGTGTGAAGTGTGGCGGGGAGCGCACCCGCTACGACCAGATCTGTCCGAGCTGCGGTCACCGCCCCGAGGGGGAGGGGTTGCTGGTCGCCTGGCTCATCTCCGATCAGCATCTCTCCGACGAGGCGCTGTCCCGCACCCAGGCACGCATTCGCGCCGGCGAGTCGATCCAGCCCACGGCGAAGGCGCAGCAGATCGCCCGGCGGGCGCTGGGTCGCCACTTCAGCACCGACGAGGGGCTCACCACCCGTGAGCGCCTGGCGCTGCTGGCCACGAGCATCCTCGCCACCCCGCTGGTCGGATGGGTGGTGTTCGTGTGGTGGTGGAACGACAAGCCCCGAGCGGCCATGCAGGCGCTGGCCTTGTCGCTACCGGCCACGGTGATCTTCACGGGGGTGGTGCTGTGGTCGCTGTGATGCTGTGGCTCGCCGCCATGGTCGCCGTCGCCGGCCCCACCCGGCTGCCGGTCGCCACCCGAACCCTCGAGCCCGGCGCCATCATCACGGCCACCGACCTCCGATGGATCGAGGTCGACCACCACGACACCATCGCCGACACATGGCCCGACCCCGTGGGATGGCTCGTGGTCGACCGCATCCTGGGCGGCGAGGCCGTCCGCGCCGAGCGCCTGCTCGACCCCGACAAGCCCGAGCGCTTCGCGCCCCCGGGGATGCGCGTGCTCCGCATTCCGGTGGCGCCCGACCGCGACCGGAAGGGCGAGCGGGTCGACGTTCGTGTCGCCGGCGACCCACCGTGTGCGCTGCTCACCGACCGGTTCGTCCTCGGCCACGGCACGGGCCCCGACGGACGCCCCGACAGCTCCTGGCTGCTCCTCGAGCTCGAGGAAGCCTTCGCGGTGCTCGCCGAGGCCCGGGCCATGACCCTGGCCGACGCTACCCGTGGAGGTGCGCCCTGCTCCCGCTGATCGCCTCCATCGCCCTGGCCGCCGAGGTGGTGGCGCCGATGACCGACATCGATGCCTACCAGCGACTCGACGAGGGCGACCTCACCCTGGTCGAGATCCCCGACGAGCTCGCTCACCCGCACCAACTCACCCGCATCGCCGACGCCCTCGGCGCCATCGCCACCGAGCCCCTGCTGATGGGCGAGCCCCTCCGCGAGGAGCGCCTGGGGCGGGAGGCCCGGCAGGTGCTCCTCGGCGACGACGACGACCTGGTGCTCCTCGCGCTCCCCCGCCCCGAGCAGTGGGCACCGGGGCGGGTCGACCTCGTCGCCCTGTCCCCCGAGGGGCCCTGCCTGCTCGCCCAAGACGTGCGGAGCCACGGCACGGCCGAGCCCGGCATCCTCACCCTGGCGGCCCCCGCCGCGATGGCGCTGGCGCTCCGCTGGCGCCTCGAGCAGCAGCCGGTGGTGCCTCTCGCCCGCAACCCCGTCGATCGCAGCCGCGCCGACCAGCTCGGGTGCGCCCAGAGGCTTCCGATCTCGCGCGTCGACGTTCCCCGGGGGCTGGGCGTGATCGTCGGCCTCCCAGGGCCCGCCGAGGCGGTACACACCACCCACGCCCACCGGGCACGGCCCGAGCTGCTGCAGGGAGCCGACGCCCTGTGGGTCCATGGCGGCGACGAAGGCAGGGCCGGGGTCCAGGTGGAGCTCACCGGAGGCCGACCTCCGCTCGTGCTCGACGTGGCCGTCACCGACGGGTCCGCGCAGGGCCGCCCTCTCCCGCCGGGGGGCTATGCCGAGCTTCGTGGGGAGGGTGCCGTGCGGTCGGCTGCGGCCTGGCCGCCCGACGCGGTACAGCTCGAGGTGCTCGACGATCGCGTCCTCGCCTACGGGCGCACCCCGGGCATCGCCGAGGTGGCCACGGTGCACGATGCCGGCGTCGCGCTGCACACCCTCGAGGTGCTGCCCGGCTGGCCTGCGCTGGGGCGCGGCGAGCCGGTGGTGCCGCTGCGCCCCGGAAAGCGACGCAAGGTGAAGCTGGCCGACGGCATCGTCCGGGCCCTCAGCGCCGATCGCTCGGTGGCCACGGTGGAAGCGGCGGGGACGAAGGCACGCATCACCGGGGTCGCGACCGGCACCACCGAGGTGATCTTCCAGGCACCCGACGGACGCCTCACCCACGTGCGGGTGGTGGTCGTAGAGCGTTAGCCCCCCGCATCCCCGGGAGACGGATGCTCTGGTCGCTCACCACCCTGGCACTCGCCGCCGAGCCCTACATGGCCTTCGAGTGGCGTCCCCTCGGTCGCGCCGACCTCACCTGGGTGCTCGAAGACCGCACCACGGGCCTGGCGGTCGGCGGGCTCGACGGCTTCGCCCGTCCCCAGGGCCAGCTGTCTGCAGGGGCCTGGGTGCACGAGATCATCGCCCTGCAGGGGTCGCTGGGCGTCGCACGCCTCCAGCGCACGAGCTGGGTGGGCGACGTCTACACCCAGCAACACTGGGGCGTGATTCGACCGGGCATCGACGCGCGGCTGCGGCTGTTCCGCCCCCCTGACGGCCTCCCCCGCGCCTGGGCCATCGGGGGCGTGAGCCTCGACATCCCCAGCGCCCGCGACGTTTCGAACGGCTACACCGCCGAGGAGCAGGTCACCGCCGACGAGGTGGCGACCGCCGACCGTGCCCGCCTCGGCGCCTTCGGGGCCCGCTACGGCTTCGGCGTCGACCAGACCCTGGTGGGCGGCCTGTCCATCGGCGCCATGTACACGGTGCAGTGGCAGCGCTCCCTGTTCGTCAGCGACGATCCGGTCACCATCAGCAGCCTGCTCACGGGCGAAGCTGCGCTGCTGCTCCAGTTCGCCTGGCCCGCCCGCGACGCCGACACCGCGGGAGACGAGGTCGAAGAAGACGAGGTCGAAGAAGGCGACGTCGAAGAAGAAGACGACGACGACGAGGTGACGTCGAACGGATGAGGCGGCCTGGTGTCACACCCTGTGACTTGGCACCACGGTCCCGACGGACCACACGGTGGAGGGGGCCGCGAGATGGACGTGACACGCTGGGCCGCGGCGATCGGACTGGTCGGATGCACCGCCGGATGCACCATGAGGAGCTCCGACGAGCCCGTGTGGTGGCGCGGGCCGCCGATCGTCACCGAGGTCGCCGGCCAGGTGGTGGCCGTACGCCTCGACGGCTCCGACCCCGAGGTGCTCGGACCCGCCGGCGTCACGGCTCGGCGGGCCCCTGCCGACGGCATGCTGATCGCCAGCGACCAGGGTCTCGTGCTCCACTCCGCCGATGGGAGAACCCAGACGCTCCTCCGCCTCGAGGATCTGCCCGACGACGTGACCGTCACCTGGGACTGGCGCTGGTCGGCCGACGGCCGGTCCCTCTGTGTCACCCACCGCCTGGGCAACCATCCCGCCTTCGACAAGCTGCGGCTGTCCGACCCCGAGGCCCTGGCGAAGCTCCAGCAGCTACAACACACCCTGTACTGGGCCGGGGTGGTCGACCTCGACCCCTCGCCGCGGGTGACCCCCCTGGAACGGCCGCGCGACATCCCCTTCGACCCCACTCGGATCGCCGTGCTCGCCGCGACCGACGAAGGGTGCACGGTGCTCACCGGCGACACCGTGTGGCTGGGCCAGCGGGGACGCCCCGCGAGCCAGGTGCAGACCGAGGGTGGCCAGGTGCAGTCGTGGTCCGACGACGGTCGGTGGCTCGTCCGCTACGACGGACGTGAGGGTCACGTCCACACCACCCTGGTCGACCGCCGATCCCCGCGACGCCGCGCCCTGGTCGACAACCCGCGCACGGGAACCCAGACCTACGCCACCACGGCGCTGTCCTCCGACGGACAGCACATCGGCGTCGCGCGCCGGGTCGGCTCGGTGGACGAGCCCTACTGGGTGACCCTGGAGGCCGCCGACGGGCAGGAGATCGCGAGCATCGAGGGTGTCAGCGCGCGCTATCCCCCCTCCCTGGTGTGGAGCCCCGACGCCACCATGCTCGCCGTGTCCAACCAAGAGGCGCTGTGGCTGCTGCACACCGATGGCCGAGTCGAGCAGCACGCCGAGCCGGTCCGCTGGGCCCAGTGGAGCCCCGACGGCCGCGCCCTGCTGTGGCGCGACGACAACCTCCTCCGGGCGCTGGTCCCCGAGCTCGGGCGCATCGAGACACTCCCCACCTCGGCGCGCCTGTGGGGCCCGCCGTGGACGTGGTCCGACCACCCCTGACGCCGATCCCCCCCGACCCCCGGCGCCGGGATCGCGTCGACGGCCGACACCTAGTGTTGCAGGCAGCTTGACCTCGGGTGTCGGGGTGGGATACCCGGCGCGCCCTCCCCGAACACCCAGCCCGTCAGCACGTCTCGGCGATTGACAGGCAAGGCTCGGCTCGACATTCCGGCCATCGCAGCATCGAGGACCCCATGCTCGAGATCATCCCCGACCCCATCCACGTAGGCCTGCTCACGCTGCCCTTCCTCGTGGCCGTCTTCGGCTCGTGGATGATCCTGTGGAGCCCCCTGTCGGCCTACCTCGAGGAGCGGCGGGTCACCGTCGAGACCGCCAACAAGGAAGCCGAGGAGCTCGGGCAGTCCGCCGAGGAGCAGCTCGCGCAGCTGGAAGAGAAGCTCGCCGGCGCGCGGGAGAAGGTGCTCGGCATCCACCAGGCGGCCCGCGAGCGCGCCCAGGGCAAGGAAGCGGCGATCCTGCAGACCGCCCGCGAAGACGCCGAGGAGGTCATCGCCGACGCGCTGACCACCATCAGCGCCGAGAAGGAAGCCGCCGCCAAGGCACTGAAGAGCGCAGCGGAAGAGCTGTCCACCGACATCGCCGGCCAGGTCCTCGGCCGGTCCGTGGCCTGAGGAGCGACCCGATGACGAAGCTGACCACGCTCCCCCGTCACCTGGCCCTCGCGGCGGCCCTCGCCTTCGCGGCGCCGGCTCTCGCGGCGGCCCCCCACGGCAACGACGCCCACGGCAGCGAAGCCCACGGCGACGCCCACGGCAAGGGCGGCCACGACGATGGCCACGCCGCCGAAGGCGACCATGGTGGAGGCCACGGCGGCCACCACTACTACACGGCCGACGACGACCACGACGGCACGGCCAACTGGCTCGACTCCGACTCCGACATGTACGCGGTGTCGGATCTGGCCTTCCACGCCATCCACCTGCTGATCTTCCTCGGGCTGGCGGTGTGGCTGGTGCGCAAGCCGATGAGCGACGCCCTCGCCAACCGCGCCGCGAACATCAAGAAGGAGCTCACCGACTCCGCTCGTGCTCGCGACGAGGCCTACCAGCGCCACCAGGAGCTGGTGGCCCGCCTCGACAAGGTGGCCAGCGAGATCGAGGCCATGGAGGCCGACGCGGTCACCGACGCGGCCAACGAGGAGCAGAAGCTCGTCGAGCGAGCCCAGCGCGAGGCCGAGCGCATCGCCGAGATGGCCCAGCGGAACATCCGCGACGAGTCCACCCGCGCCCGCAACGCGCTGCGCAAGGAGGCGGTCGAGCTCGCCGTGGAGCTGGCCGAGGGCATCCTGTCGAAGTCGGTGAACGCGGCCGACCAGCAGGCCCTGGCCCGCGACTTCCTCACCTCCCTCGCGTCGAACTCGACCGACCAGCCCAGCGCCTGAGGAGCCGACCCATGCCCGTGTCCCCCGTCGCCCGTCGCTACGCCCAGGCACTCATCGAAGTGGCCGACGAGGCCGGCGCGATCGACCAGGTCGGCACCGACCTCCAGTCCTTCGCCCAGGTCCTCGACGCCCACGAAGGCATGCTGGGCGACGCGCTGTCGTCGCCGGTGTTCACCACCGAGGAGCGTGGTGCGGTCCTCGATGGCGTGCTCCCCAAGCTGTCGCTGCACCCGCTGGCCGCCAACCTGCTGCGCCTGGTCAACGACAAGCGCCGGTTCA
>Ga0213839_1001098_pt1 | contig 19730 bp, 23 predicted proteins | sample SWPATP21_FD_160075 | JGI IMG/M metagenome (GOLD analysis project Ga0213839, IMG submission 160075) | Coastal seawater microbial communities from Marineland, Florida, United States - SWPA TP2 #1 | ecosystem: Environmental > Aquatic > Marine > Coastal | place: USA: Florida | collected 2016-08-14
TTCCTGTTGTAAGTTCATCCAGAATTTTAAGTTTAAAAGATTCTGAATACCGTCTGATCACTTTGTCATTTTTGTACATAATGTTTAAAATTATGTAGCCTTTATTCAGGACGGGTCATAATGTGCTACAACGTTCTCGTATAAGATTAGTTGCGTGGTTTAAGTTACTAATTTAGCAAATAAAAACCGAATAGAAAATCCGCTAGGATTTTCGTAAGTAGGCTAGAACCAAGCAATTAATTTTATACATTGTTGGCAACTGGCTTTTTATATTATAATATCATTTTTCAACACTTTATACAAACCTTGAAATACGTATTCTAACAAAGGATTTTCTGATGTTTCTTCTAAAAGATATTTTTTAATTGTTGTCTGGAAATCTTTTGAATGATAATCGTCTTGAAATTCAGTTAATAGAATGTTGTCGAATTTCCTCAGAACTTTTGTTTCTATAAGCTTAACCTTTATAACTTTTGATTGGTTAGTCGCATAGAATGAACTATTAAATGTTTTGTCTAAGTTTATTAGATATCTTTCACAATCTGCAATTGATTCAAAAAAATAACTTGATTCAAACCTATTCGGAATTTTTTCATCAGAATTTTTAATTAACTCAAGCCGAACATTTTCTAAAATAAAATAAGTGAAATACTTAAATTCACCATTGAGATTGAAATCAGTTTTTTTAATTTCTTTTTTAATAGCTTTTATGGATTTCTGAAAACTATTTTTTCTAAAAATTATCTTTCTTGATTTTGACTCAATTAATACTTCTCTAATAGATTTTTGATACTTTTCCGAACATTCGTAGATTAATTTCAAGAGATTATTTAATTCGGTAAATCTCTTTACCATTGAATGATTTGTTTTCTCATTTGTATCGATTATAATTCCATTTTCAGGATATTCAGATACAATTTTATAGTAATATTTGTTTTCAATATTCAAATATGCAAGAGTGATTTTTTAGCTTGTTGCCAACGGTTTCGTATAACCGTCAGTTACGGGTTAAATTAGTAATTATTTTCTTTTGTTCACTAGAGTTAGCAATTCCGAGTGGATTCGGACGTAGTCGAATCCGCCGTAATTGCTGTTATACATTGTTGTACACTGGCTTTTTTTGTTTTCAAATCCTTTTATATTTAGCACTTATTCTTAATTTCTTATTTTTATTCGGATAATAAAAATTCAGACGTCTGTCATTAAATTTTACTGTCCAATTAAAATCCGTTTTATTTCCATTTCGATATTCAGTCAGGATATAATATTCTCCACTCTGGGTAATTTTTCCTTTGCTGATTTCAGGTTCGTACTCCTTGTAAGTTTTCCATTCCTTTTTATTATTAACGTCCCAACTTTTCCAAGTGAAAGTAGAGTCTGAGTGAATTGTTATTTCCGTTATTCCGTATGAGTAAGTTGTACTATAATTATGGTCGTGTCTTAAATAAGTTCGGTCAGAATTTTGTCCGAAAGTATTCATCGAAGTAAAAGTTAATATTAAAATCAGTAATGTGTATTTCAATTCGGTTCTTTTTTTTAGCTTGTGTACAACGGTTTTGGCTATGATACGTTGCGGGAAAATCCGCAGGATTCTTTCCACCATAGCCGAAAGATAGTGAATTTCAGCCGCAATGGATTATAGCCGTTGTTACCTACAGTTTTTTATTCTTTTTAAAATCAGTTGTTATTCCGTTCAATATTTTAGGATTAGCTCTTAATAATTCAGCGCATTCAGATATATAAATTTCAACAAAGTCGCGTCCATTCTCCGTCATCATTTTCAATCCGCCAGTTTCGTCGAGATTGTGAATCCAATAAAAATTCGTTGGATATATTTCGTGATTAAATTCAATAGGTTCCGAATGATTAGTAATTCCGATTATTGGTGCGTTTGAGTCAAATTTGAAAATCGTTGTTGAGAATTCAATATCAGCTTTTTTTGTCGAAATTGAATATTCATCTTTAATCCACTTTTTCTTAAATTTCGGAAATCCAAATTCAGATTGCAGGAAAGAGAAATTAACCAAAATCTCTTTTTCAGATACTTTCCAAGTCGGTTTAAGAATGTCCATTTTTCAAATTGTAGGTAACGTGTTTGTGTATGATGTCGTTGCGTAAATTAATAAATTATGAGAAATAAAAGAAAGAAAATGAACGGATGCGAGGATATTCCGAATAGGAATGTCCGAAGCAATGCATTATACACGTTGTTGTACCGCGTTTTTTATTCCGTTATTGGTTGGATAAAGAATCATTTGTTTTATGATTTAGATGAATTTCTATTTTATCTTCCAACGATTTTATACGGTTTTTTTGGTCTGATATTATGGTGTTTATTTTTTGTATTTCTTTATCAGACTGTATTTTAAAATTTCTCAATTTTAATGTTAGAGATAAAACCGCAACAACTAAAGCTAAAACAGGAATGACTATTTGAACAAAGTTTTTTAACCAAGTTATTATGATTTTATTATTCTCTTTTAAATACTTTTTTTCTGAATATGAAGTGAGTCCTTTTTGTGTTAAAAACAAACCTTTAACACCTATATCAGTATACTCTACCTCGTTATTGTTATATAGAGGTGCGAAAATTATTTCACAAGTATCTCTGTCGGTATTTAATAAAGATTTTATATCTTCAAAATCAACACCGAGAATAAAGTTTGGTCCTATTTGTCCGCTATCAAACTGTATTCTTTTAGATGATAAAATCTCTAAAGTTTTATGTCTTTTTCTATTATAGTTCATTTTTCAAATGCGGTACAACGGTTGGGCTATGATTTCGTTGTGGAATTTCACGCAGTGAACATTCCGCCCGAAATCTAACCTTAACTTAAAAGTAAGGATTTCCGTTTAGGAAATCCGCCACAATGAATTATAGCCGTTGTTGTAAGCAGTTTTTTTATTCATTTTCAGTTAACCATTCAAAACTTTGGTCAAAATATTTTTTCATTGATTTATTCATATATTGATTGTAATCAGTTTTTTCATTCCGTTCTTTCGATAACCAAGCCATAGCATATGCAATTATCTGTTCTGGTAAATAGCCTTGACTACTCGATTGCCAACCAAATCCTTGAGAGCTGAATTGAAATCGAGAATTACCAATAAAAATTCCAAATCCATAAGTAATGGCTGTAAAGTCAGTTAAGAATTCGTCATTTTCTTCAATTCGGTTTTCGCCAAGTAAAATATGATGGGATAATTCGTGAGAAATTGTCGCAATCAGTGAAATAGGATTTTTTAATTGTCCTGTTTCAATTGAAATTATTGTTCCATTTTCCGTTTGTTCGAAAGTTCCGCTTGCACTTTTCCAACTTCCATTTAAGTCGGCTGGTGTAGTCAAAATAGTCCCGTCAGCCATTTCGATAGGTGAGTCAGAGAAAAAGTCCAATTTTATATCCTCATTTTGGATATTCATCAATTCCATTGTCCGCTCAAGAATGAATTTAGCATCTTTTTCTGTTCCGTCAAAAGTCCGTTCGTAAAAATCCTTAGTTGGTGTTACTGTCCGAATTTCCATAAAATGCTCCTTTCCAAATTCCTTTTTTAACCAATTCAGGTCTTCGTCAACCCAAATTTTGTCTTCTTCGGTAATTGGTAGTTTTTTCTTTTTATTCCAGAACATTAATGGTTGGTTTAAATTGCTTACAACGGTCTCGTATAACCGTCAGTTACGGGTTAAAGTACGCAAATTTTTCGGTTTAGCACTGACGTTAGCAATTCCGAGTGGATTCGGACGTAGTCGAATCCGCCGTAATTGCGGTTATACATTGTTAGCTACCGTTTTTTTGTTTCCACCATTCCAGTATTTCATACACTTTTTCTTTATCATAAATCTCACAAATATAAAGTCCATTTGGATATGGTTCTTTTTTTCGATAAGCTTCAATTATTGAAATCACTTGATTTCCAATCGTCATATTTTTTGAGTCAGGAATAAATGATGATATCATTCGATTAATACATTTCGCTTTTTCTTTTGATTCAATTTGCGAAATCAGATATTCAAGGTCTTTGTCAGTCAACCAATCCGCTTTGGTCTGTCCAATAGTAGTTATTACATTCAATTCATTTTTTTGTTCATTTTTAACTTTCAATTCGGACAATAATTCTGACGCATTTAGTTCAGATATTTTAATAAAGCCATTTTTATCAGTGTGTTTTTGGTATTCCTTTTCTTTTAATTCCAAATTATCGATTATCACATTATGCTTATTCTTTTTTGATTCATCTTGGCAAGATTGAATTAGGATTACTAAAATTATAATGCAATAAATATTTTTCATTGATGTTCGTTCAAATGGTAGCTAACGGTCTCGTATAACCGCAGTTATGGAGTTAAAGTTACTTAATTTTTGGGTTTAGCACAGACGTTAGCAATTCCGAGTGGATTCGGACGTAGTCGAATCCGCCGTAATTGCGGTTATACATTGTTGGCAACAGTATTTTTTATATTAAACATTGTTTGGTAATAAACACCAAGAACGATAGTTAACCTATTTTCAAATTTTTTCAGGTCATATTCGCTTGTCTTAAAAAGTTGTTTTTTAGCAAGCCTAGGACTTAATCGATATTTTGAGTTCATTCGTAAAAAACTGCTCGTTCCAATTCTCCAGTCGATTTTATTTGCAAGACAAGTTGAAAAATCAGAATTTAATTTTACTCGTATTGGATTTATTGAATAAACATTGAATATTTTTTTTTCTAAGTCTGTTTCTTCTTCTGTGCGCTTTGATTCAGTCCATAAATTTAAATTCCTAATTTTTAATTCCAACGAATCTTGAAAAAAGTCAATAGTTAATTCTTTATTTGCTAAATCAGATATAAATTCAAAATATGCTGCTTCAATAGAAATATCTGAATATTGCTTTTGTAGTTTATATTCAAACAATTTTACCGCTTTTTCTAATATTTCTTTTTGTTCTTTGACAACACAATCTTTCGAAGATAAGACAGTCGAAGATGTGTCAAATCCCGATTTACAGGAAAAAATTCCAAGAAATAATATGAATGCTAGTTTTTTCATATTGTTGCCAACGGACTTGTGTATAGAACGTAGCGTGCAAAAAGACACTAACTTTTCGGATTAACACAGAGCCGAATTTTTATATTTTGTTTTAATTTTCTCTTTTTAAAAGCCAAATTAAAAATTTGGCGGACTTTATAAATATACAGAAACCTTTCGGTTAAGTACTTATCAGCTATGTTTTATACACCGTGTTGTGCGCTGGCTTTTTTTACCAATCAAGTTGTAAAGCTTCCTTAGAACCTGGTTCTACTTTCAATTCCTCTTTACAATACTGGATAGTTTTAGTTATTATTTTCTTTATTTCTTCAAAATCATCAATTTTTTTTTCCTCAAAATTTGGCGTTACATCAAGGTTTGAGTTTATCGTATCAAATACTTTTTCAAACAGTTCAGCCGTTTTTATGTCGTTATGTAAAACGCCATAAGTTATTCGAATAGCATCGAAGGGTCCTTGATTATGATAAACTTCTTCACCATTTATTATTGGAAATAACCAAATTTTGACATCATCTCCAATTTGTGTTTTATTCCTGATTCCAAAATAGTCATCAACTTGTTCAAATTCCAATTCAGCAAGTTTCTCAAATTCTTTACTATTATAAGGTAGGTTGGGATTCTCAAATCCAACAATTAAAAATAAATCTCCAAAGGTGGGTTTATCAGAATTAAATTCAAAGTCGATTCTAATTCCTTCGTGTGCTAGAACTTCGAAGTCCAAGTTTTGTTTTTCCATTTCCTGTTTTTTCTTTACGCCGATACAGTTTACAAGTCCAAAAATCAATATTAAAATTATTAATCTGTTCATTTTTTACAGCTTGCGCACAACGGTCTCGGCTGTGATTTCGTTGCGGAAAAATCCGAAGGATTCTTTCCGCCGTAGCCGAAAGATAGCAAAATTGTGGTGAATTCCGATAAGGAATTCAGCCGCAATGAATTATAGCCATTGTTAGCTGTAGTTTTTATTTTTTCCGAATATCAGTAGTATGTCAGCTATTGGATAAGCCAATGCGACTACTATTCCAAATATTCCGTGTAATGTTTTTCCTTCTGGTAAAAATCCAGTAATCGAAAACCATAAAATCAGTAAGCAAAAAGGGTAGAGAAGAAGTCTTGTCAAAACTTTCGTAAAAGTCCATTCACTAACCTTTTCTGTTTTTGATTCCGATTTTGGTTTGTTAATTTGTACGGGATTATTTGCCTGTTCTATATTTTCAATTGCTTCTTTCAGTTCATCTGTCAGAAGTTTGGTTTCGTATTTCTTGGCTTTTCCTAAAACTAAACGCAATAAAAGTCCAATAACTGAAATTCCGATTGTTCCAATTACTGCCATTTTTAAGTCAGTTGAGAGGAACAAACCTGAAATCAACACAATTAAAAATCCAATAGTTATTTTATTCAGCAGTTTATGGTAAGGATTTTTCTCCTTTTTTATTCCATTCAGTTTATTGTTTTGGTCAAAAGTCAGATGGAAAATAGGATATGCACCACGTAAAAAATGAGAGGAACGCCAAATCAAAAGTTCATTCGGTTTAATTTCTCCGCTGTACTTTGTCGTGTTGTAGAAAAACGCATCATTCCAATGGTTTTTCAGATTGCTTTTTTTATTCTGAACTATTAGTTTTTCGATGTCTTTCTTTTCTGCCACAAAGGTTGGTTTAAATTACAGCTAACGGTCTCGGCTATGAGTAGTTGCGTGGGTTAGCGATTAACTTTGCAAGTACGCACCAAACTGAAAATACGCTAGGATTTTCAGAAGTAGGCGAGAACAAGCAATTACTTATAGCCATTGTTGTGCGTTCGTTTTTTTATTTAATTATTAATTTTACTCTTACTTGTCCTTCGTCTAAAAAGTCACGATTGAAAACCCTCTTTCCAATTATTTCTTTAGACTTTTTTATATCATCTAAATCTCCGCCTAATTCAAGTTTGTATTTATTTGATTCACTATTATTTTCCGATTCCAAAAAGTCGGAAACGTGTAGATAGTATTTGTCCAAAACATCCTCTAAAGGATATTGATTATTGCTGTCATCAGATTCCAATTCGTAAGCGATAGTCATTCTGTATTTTGCGTCATCTTCGTCAGTCAAATCTTTATAAATTCCGCTTTCAACTAATTCATATAGGTCAGCATTTTCGTATTTCTGACATGTTTCCAATGAGATATTTTTCATAATATTATATTCCATTCGAAGTTCTTGATTAGAAGAAGAATCAGATGCTTTTTCATTTTTACTTCCAAATAATTTATCAAATATTCCCATTCAGCTTGATTTTAGTTCGGTTTTTTCTTAAATGACGCACAACGGTCTCGTATAACCGTCAGTTACGGATAAATATACGAAGTTTTTCGGTTTAGAACTGGCGTTAGCAATTCCGAGTGGATTCGGACGTAGTCGAATCCGCCGTAATTGCGGTTATACATTGTTGTGCGTTCGTACTTATTTTCTAGTATAATTTTCATCAAATTTTTTCCAAATATTCGAATTGTAAAATGTTTTAGTCTGTGATTTAGGATTCTTTGGGTCTAACTTTCTATTATGAGCTAATTTTTTGTCTCCTTTAATTTCTCTCATAACAGAATGAAACTTTTGATTTACTTTGAAATCTTGATATTTTCTACTCGCAGAAGTAGTGACATCAGAGTAAGATAGAGGATATTTTAATGTAATGTCTTCTTCTGTCAATTTTACGGGAACACCATTTTCATCATATCTCATTCCAATTCCGTCTATGTTTTTTGATTTTTTAAAGCTTATATCAATTCCTATTGCTACACTAAATTTATCATCTAATATGTCTGTCTCAGAAACTTTCTTTTTTACAAAATTTAAATAGTTTTTAACTTCTTCAGTTAGAACAGAAGTAGAGTCTATTTTAGAATCAACATAAGCCAGTGGCATTAAATAAAAATTATATTTTGACAGGTCAACTCTTGATTCCCAATTTTGAATTAATTCCATATAGTTTTTAATACAAGCAAAACCTAATTCTTGAATCTCTTTTGATATGTCTGAAGCATTGTGAAAATGTATTGAATTGTCTCTAAGTTCAATTAACGAGAAAAGGCTTTTGACTAAATTTAGACTAATTCTTTCGTCAAGTTTTCTTAATCTATGCATTGATTCAGCCAAACTAATTGTCATTGGATTTTTTGCTCGATTTAGTTTAGCTGTGAGCAATTTAGATTTTTCTCCATTTTTCTTTTTTTTGTTTTCCATTACGTAAATGGAATTCATATTATATTTTGAAAGTTTTAAAATTCTAGCTTTAAATAATAACTCCCAAGCGTTAATAGAAAGTATGGAAAAAGTTTCCTCACGATATTTAAAATCAGGTTTATTATAAATCTCAATTGCAGATAGCATTGAATTGATTGATTTGTCTAATAAACTTTGATAGGTTTTGTTAATCTTCATTTATTTCTACGTGAGTTTGGGTATGACGCACAACGGTCTCGTATAACCGTCAGTTACGGGTTTATATGCGTTAATTTTCGGTTAATCACTGACTTTAGCAATTCCGAGTGGATTCGGACGTAGTCGAATCCGCCGTAATTGCGGTTATACATTGTTGTGCGCTGGCTTTTCATTTTTTATTTGTTATTCAAGTTAGATAAGAGTAGGCAATACACAGCAAAATTATCAGTCCAATTATAATTCTAAAATATTTCTGTTGTCTTGCCTTTCGGTCAAATCCATCCTTTTTTAATTCCCACGAAAAAATAATCTCAAATAGTGTCGGAAATGGACTTAAAATAAAATCACAGATATGATAACTTTCATTTGCCATTTTTTTCTTTTCAATTCGGTCTCTCTTTTTTGAGAGATATTTTGCTGTTTCGATTTTTTTCGACTCAACATTCCGACTAATCAACTCATTATTTGCAAGGTGAACAGCTTTCGGATTCCACTTATCGGGAGCTCCAACAATTTGTAACAACTCATCCGTTGCTCTTGATTTAATTGGTGGTGTAAAATCGTCTGTCATTTTTAAAATTCCGAATTGTTTTGTCGGCTTGCGCACAACGCTGCGCTATGCGTAGTGTGGTTTTGGATTTTAAAAATAGTGAATTTATTCACAAATTATTATAAATACAGGTTAAACCACATCAAATTGCGTATAGCTATTGTTCTTGCACGTTTTCACTCGATGTGCGGTTAAAGCCGTTGTTAGTTGATATACCTAGGAGCAATTTGGCATAGCGCAGCGTTCAAGCACATTTCCAATGGGACGAGAATTGCGAAGCAATGTAGCAACATTGGTCGGCTTTAGCCGAATGTGCTTGAACGTTCTGTGTAAAATGCGTTTTAATGCATTTTTACACCTTGTTGTGCTTAGTATTTATTTTAAATCTCTTTTCTTTTATCAGTTGGATTAGATTTCCTTTCCATCCAAAATCGTCATTTTGATTTTCAAGCAGGGAATTAATGGAGCTGATTACTTTTTCTGATGCACCTTTTGAACCTTCTGGCCCTCTCGCGCTGTGATGTTTCGCCATTTCCATTAGTGAATAATTGACTTGAAATCCATTATCTAAAATCTCTTTTCCTTTTAGTTCAAATTTTTCGTCAATAATTGACAGTACAGATAGTATTTGAGGGCTAATCCAAGAACCTTTTTCTAATCGCGTCCAAAAGTTTGGAATCAACTTCTTTTGCTGGTCGGGTGATATTTTGAATGAAGCTAAAATTCCTACTAAATGAGGTCTCCAGTCTTCACTATTTAAGAGCTTGTAAATTCCTTCAATTATACTTTCTTCGTTATTACCATCACAAATTAAATCCAGTCTTTCCAAGCTCTTATTGAGATTCCATTCTTTGGGTTCGTCATTATCATTATGAAGTCCCATTAGTGGCAAGTGGTTTGGATGTCCATTCCAAAACTCTTTAAATATTCCAAAATCTAATTCACTCATTCTATTCTATTAAGCACAACGGTCTCGTATAACCGTCAGTTACGGGTTAAATTAGCGATTATTTTCGGTTTAGCACTGACGTTAGCAATTCCGAGTGGATTCGGACGTAGTCGAATCCGCCGTAATTGCGGTTATACATTGTTGCCAGTAGTATTTTATTCACATACATTTTTTCTTCCAACCTTTACAATTTCCTCAATTCCAAAATTGTCAAAACGTTCAAGCAAAGCACTCGCTCCGTTCTTAATCTTAAATTCCAGTTCTTCTTTGTAAAGTGGAATTAGAGTATAGATGTCTACAGTTTTTTCATTTTCTAATTCTATTTGAGTAAAATCGTCAGAGAGTTCCATTGAATAAGCCAACATCATGGAATTAAACCCAATTCCTTCAGCAAATTCCTCGCCTTCCTCGTGTCCATAGGTATGTCCATATCCAAACCAAGTTTCATTTTTGTGAGGCGACATCATTATCTCTTTCATAATTCTGATTGGCCAATAATTCTTTTCATCACTGAAAGATTCATATTCCAAATTCCATTCTTTTGGAAGTAAAATCATGATTTCAACAAACTCTGAAGAGTCAATATTTTCAGGGACTTTCATTGGTAAAGCACTCATTCCACAACTTAACAGAACATTGTAAGGTAAGTCGTCTGATGCTTTAATGAAATAAACATCTCTATGAATTGTTTCTGATTCTTTCTCATGAAAGACAACAATATCTTCATCTTTATCAAAAAATTGGTCTAAATGGTTATCAATGATTTCAACACTATTTGGAATATTTTCGTGCATTTTTTTCTCGGAATTTTGGGAATAGGTCAAAGATGAAATTAAAATCAGTAATATAGTTTGACACTTGATTATTTTCATTCGATTTCGGTTCTTCAATATTACTGGCAACGTGTTTGTGTATGATTAGTTGCGGGAAAGGACGCGAGTCTTTTTCCGCCGTAACCGAAAGATAATTAATAAGTTTGAATTTCCGATTAGGAAATTCAGCCGCAATTAATTATACACGTTGTTGGCAATAGTTTTTATTTCTTTTCCTTTTATTTTCCATAGATTAATTTCTTCTTTACTATCAAATATTCTAAAAATTCTAATAGGTAAAGTATCTCGTTTTTCTCCTCTAAATCTTTCAGGTAAGTGTTTGTCAGCTTCTGAATTTTTTAGATAAATTGTTGTTTTTAGAGATTTTGTAATAGTTGAATCAGAAATACTTTTATCAGCAAAAACTCTTATGTGAAATCTACGGTCTAAAAACATTTCGTGCGTTTCTATTTGATTTTGTTCATAAGGTCTTATACTATCTTTAAATATCTTAATATCAGATTCCAAATTTTTAAGGTCATTAGATAATTCAGTTTTTCCGATAATTGAATTGTTAGACTTTCCTATAAAAACTTTCAGTCCATAAATATTATCAAGTTCAATAAATTCAACCGAATCATTTTTAGGTAGTTGAAATTCAACTTCGTGCTTTTTATTTAGATATTCGATATAGTTTTCCGCTTTTAGGAAATTCAATTCATTTTCTCCGTAATCATTTTTTATTGTACAAAATAAAGTGTCTTGGTTTTTCGAAAATTTGTAATAGGCAGTAAAGTTTTTAGATGAATCCAAATAAAAATAATTGTTCGGAAGGCTAAAGTCAATTTGAGATTCAGTTGCATTCCATTCAACACTTTCAGTAAATTCTTCGGTAAAAACTAAACTATCTGGATAAAAATGCATTCTTGTAAATCCATTGTTTTCAATTCCGTACCATTTTCCATTTAGTTTTTTTTCAGACGAATTTTGTCCACAAGAAAAAATTAAAATAAGAATTAAAAAATTCGATATGTAATGTGATTTTTTCAAATTATTGCCAACGTTTAGTATAAGAGCAGTAGCGGATTTAAAACACTTACTTTTCAGATAGAAATATACTTAATTAAATACAAAAACGGTTCAAGTTTGCACCCGAACCGCTATTGCTTTTATACATTGTTAGCTGCTGCTGTTTTTATTCAAAGTTATTTCCAAAAATCTCTCGCTGCATCTGAATATCCAACTTTTCATAAAGTTCTTTGGGATTAAACCCGATTTTTTGATAGTGTTCTTGTACCTTAAACTTTGCATTGTCCAATGCTTTCTGATTATCCCAAATAGCAACGGTAATCACGGCAATATTTCCATTTTGTTCATCCTTTATCATTTTTTCATCACTTATAAATCCCTCGAGATTTCTAATGAAACTCCGATTCATTTCCATCCTTTCAAAAAATTCGGGAAAAGATGCCTTGGGCATTGTAAATCGGTCTACAAAATATATGGCATTTGATTTAGTTTCGGATATAGTTTTGGGAATTACTCCTAATTGTTGCAGAAAGCCCAATTGATTTGTCAGTATTTGGTGGGATATAATTTTACCGTCTTTTAGCTCATAAATCCCCATTCCTTCATTTGAAATGAACTGGCCAGTTGGTGGAATATTCTGAAAAATGCCTTTATGCGTTCCTTCCACTTTTTGTTTTACAAAAACTTTATCTCCTTCTGCTATTATCTCTGTTAATGTCCATTTTGCATCGGGAAAAGCTTGAATAAAATCCATTATATTTTTTTTAATTCCGTCAACTCCTTTATCTCCTTTTGGGTTTGTATAATTTTTGGAAATTAACACATCAAATTTTCCAAAATCTCTTTTGTTCAGGGCATTTTCGTATAAGTTCTGAATTATTCTTTTGTTTGATTCTGTTTGCATACTTTTTGTTTCCAATGATTGATTGTTTTGAGAAATAGCGTTATTGCACAATAGCAATAGACCTAAAATGCTGATTTGTATTATTTTCTTCATCTTTTTTATGCAAAAATGAAGAAAATAAAAATCAGCACATTGTAAAAAATCATTGATTACCAAATATTCTTGGCAGCATAGAATTCTGTCGGTGTAAGTCCCGTGAATATTTTAAATTCTTTATTAAAATGGGCTTGGTCATAAAAACCGTTTTCCAATGCCAAATCAATTATTGATTCCGGTTTTTCGGTTTGGGTTATAGATTTTAGTCGAACCAATGAAGAGAATTGTTTAGGTGTGGCGCCAATGGTTTTTCGAAAGCGTTTTTCAAAGGCATCAATGCTTATAAAAAGCGATTGTGATAGTTTCTTGATTTTGATGTCTCCTTTAGCAGTATATATTTCTGAAACAGCTTTTTGGATTAGTAAATCTGTCTGTTTTTGGTTAAGCAAGGAAAGTAAAAATAGCTCAATTATTTTTATTCTGTCAAAATCTGACTTTGCGGAATTAAGATTTTCTTCAACGCTATGAATTTTGTTTTTGTCTATCAGATAGTCAAGCGAAATACTTTGCTCAAAAAGTTCGAATAGTGGTGTCTTGAAGAAATGCGTAATTCCCATTTCTGTAAACAAGACGATTATAGATTTACTGTTTTTTTGATAATTGATATTTCTGACCGACTTTCTTAAACCTGAAATGACCGCAAAAGGTAATTGTACATTTCCATTATTTTCAAGATAGTTGATTCGTCCATTTAGTGTAAATACAATCGCAAAGTTTGAATTCGGTAGCACACGGTTTACCAAATCTTCATTTGCCTCGATTATTCTATAAGAATGAACAAATGGACTTAATTCTTTGCTCGGTGTGTAAATTTTTGAGTTCAATCTATATCGTTGATGTTTTTCTCAGTTGCAGCTAACGGCTTAGTGTATGATTTCGTTGCGTGTTTAAGCACTAAAGTTAGCAAATAATCACGGATAGAAAATTCCAGCGGAATTTTCGTAAGTAAGCGATTACTAGCAATGAATTATACACATTGTTACCTGCTGGCTTTATCTTTTAGTTTTTCCTCTATTTTTGATATTAATTTTTCTCCTTTCAAATCTCGTTCGATAATGATACCGTTTTCATCAATTAAAAAGTTCGCAGGTATTCCGTTAATTCCGTAAATTAAATATGGGTCAGCATTGTTTCCACCTTTTTGCCAAAGATTAATCCAACTTAATTTATTTTCATCTATTGCTTTCAGCCATTGCTTTTTGGTTTGGTCTTCTGAAATACTTACAATTTCAAAACCGTCATTATGAAATTTTGAATATGCCTTTCTTAATGCAGGATATTCTTTTTTACAAGGTCCACACCAAGAAGCCCAAAATTCTAACAATATTAATTTACCCTCGAAATCTGATAATTTCACTAATTTATTATTTGCGTTTGGCATTGAAAAATCCACATATTTATCTCCAATTTGTGGGTTTTGGTTTAATTCTAAAAATCGGCTTATAGATTTTCCATAAGAAGATTTTTTTAAATCATCACTAAAGGCATTATATAATTCGTAAACCGTTTTCTGAGGTAAGGATGTAGCATAAAAGTCAAGAGTTTTTGCACTCACATATGATTTAGGATTGTTTTTAATAAAATCACTCTCAATTTTTAGCCTATTCTGTTGAACTTTTTTTAGTTCTAACTTTGCATTTAGCTTTAAACTATCATTCAGGTCATTATTGTAAACTATTTTTGAGAGACTGTCTCTTCGTTTTCTATACTCCCAAATTGGTTTCCAAAGTTTTTCACTTTCTTCTTGTGAATTAGAGCCTATTATTATTGCATCTTTAAATTCGCCACTTTTTGCTTTAAATTTTATTACTCCAGATTCTAGCCAAATACGAGAGTAATTTTTTGAATTTTTGACCAATAAGGTATATTGTTTTGGATGCTCTATTATTCTAGTTATTGAAAATTTGTTTTCTTCTATTTTTGTTGAATCGATAATTTCGTTATCCAACATTAAATAAATCGAACTATGGTTTTCAATTCCCTCTAATTCTCCTTTAAGGATAAGTTCATTTTCTCCAAGTTTATTTTTATTTTCATTACATCCTAGATTTATCGCGAAGAACATAATTCCGATTAATATTGTTGTTTTTTTCATCGATTTGTTTTTCAGCTTGCAGGTAACGTGTTTGTGTATGATTTCGTTACGGGAAAATCCAGCGGATTTTTCCGATTAAGAACGAAAGATAGTAAAAATGCTTGGAATTTCCGCGAGGAAATTCCGCCGTAATGAATTATACACGTTGTTGTAAATTGTAGTTTTTCAGATTTTTACTGCGTTTAATTGAATTTCAGATTTTGATTAAATATCAATTCAAGATTTTTCTACAACAATTTTCAATCCGCAAGAGTGATAATCTGCGCAATTTTTTTTTCAGTCAGCGTTTTATAAATTCCGCAAACTGGCTCAATTCCGCAAGAGTAAAAGTCAGCGTAATAATTGTCAAATTCAGAGTTTGAGTAGTTTTTTCCGCGAAGTAATTCAGAGTTTTAATTTTTCATAAATCAGAAGTATTTAAAATTCGGAATTTTCCGCCGTTTGAGTGAGCGCTATGATTTACAACGGTTTTGTATATGAAAAGTAGCGGATTTTAAACACTGATTTTTCGGTTTTACAAAGACCTTTTTTATATTTACTTAATTTCGTTTTAGCGATTAAACCGCTATTTTTTATATACGTTGTTGTGTTTTCGTACTTTTTTCCGTTCTGTTTGTAGCGTTGGCAAAGACATACTCTTTTGCAATTTTTGGCTTGTGTGTCGGCTTTAGCGAATTGCAAATGTGTATGGCTTTTAGCGTTGACATTATTCAGTTAGATTTATTATTTCATTCTTTTTGTACAAGTTTGGTAGAAACCTTGATTTAATTCTAAACTGACTCCTTTTCTTAATTTTAGGTTTCGTTGACATATTCTCCAATTTAATTCCTGGGTCATAATAAATGTTTCCGTTTGCCATTTGTCCAAGAAAAAGTTGAAAATCCGTTCCTGTTCCCAAAATTACGTTGTTTCCATATTTGTATTTTCTATCTCCTTTTGTGTCTGAAAGTGATGGAACATAACAAGCTTTATCGTGTTTTCTGTTCCAGTGTAAGAGCATTGATGAAAAACTCCAAGAAGCTGCTTCATTTCCTTTTTGGTCAATTAATGAAATACTACCATTTGAATTTCTGATTTTTCCACTTTCTTGGTCGAAACCGATTAGTTTCATTTCCAGTTTGGTTGTTGGATGTAATTCTCCTGCTTTATGTACTCCACCAAAATTCATTCGATCTGGACGTCCTAATTTGTCTAGATAACCATAAGTTTTTATAAAGTACTCTGTTCCTTCAGATTTATAAAGTCCATTTGTGGGCTCTGGTGTCATTAATGTTATTACAGAAGAGTTTATGTTCTCAAATTTTTTAACGCCAAATTGTTTGATTTCCCAACCCATAAAATCAGGTTCAGAATATCCATTTGGTGTAACACCTAGTTCAGCTTCAAGAGTATAACCTCCACAATTTGATGCTCGACAAGGCAAAATATTACCATCAGAATCTAAACGTTTTGAATCTATCCAACCTTGATTATGAATTCGTGCAAGTTCTTGTAATAAGATAGAGCGATTATTTGCTGTTCGTGGTAATTCTATTATTGAGAATACACCGTGTTCTCCCAAATTTTTTTCTAAAGCAAACTCCTTTGCAATTTCAGATTCTGGATGAGCAACGTAGCCTAAAACAATTCCACTTTTACTAACTCCAATAAACAATAATCTGTCAGCGAGTCTTTGAGTCATTAATTCTGAAGGTGCATTTTTTGACCCTAAAAGAAACCCTGAAAATCTAACTTCTGGATATTTAGGGTAAAGAATTAATTGAGAATGCTTTGCAGGTGATAAGTTGCCTTCATCTGTTATCCAAGAAAAATTCAATGAAGCTTTAAAACGTTCTCTTCTCCAATCTCCAGCTTCAACTGTTTCTATACTTGAAATGGGAAGAACATTAAGTATTTCAAAGTTACCTCCGAAATAAACTTGGTTTTTTGAATTGTCGTTTGGTGCAAGTTTTTTTACATAGATTTCATCACAACCATTATTGATGAACAGCGACTTTAGATTTTTTAGGTTCATTGATTTTCAAAAGTTCTTTTACAATGTTCTTTCCAACCGCTTGTATTAATGGCATAGCTACAGAATTACCAAATTGTTTGTATGCTTGATTGTTAGAAACAGGAATAATAAATTTATCTGGGAAACCCTGAATTCTAGCACATTCTCTTGGCGTTAGTCTTCTTGGATTTTTTCCTCTTTGCGGTATTAGTATTTCAGCACCATCTTTATAATATCTTGCACTTAAAGTACGAGAAACTCCATTTAAATCCGTCAGTCCAAAACCAAAGCCGTTTCCTTTAGCTTGATGCTTTTTCTTATATGCTTGAAGATAACTCCAAAGTTTATCAGACAAAGTATATTTTGGGTCAACTCGTTTTTGTAAAATTTCTCTAATTGCTAATTCAGTATTTGGTGGTTCAGGAAATTCAAAAGTTTCTTTTTCTTTAAAAACGGATTTTTTAAACCCAACAATTATGATTCTTTCTCTGTGTTGAGGAACATAATATTTTGCATCTAAAACTTTGTAATGAATTGAATAGCCTAATTCAGTTAATGTTTCAGTAATTACTTTAAAAGTTTTCTTTTTGTCGTGAGAAACAAGGTTTTTTACATTTTCCAACATAAAAACCTTTGGTTTTTTATGCTCAATTATTCTCGCAATATCAAAAAATAATGTTCCTTGGGTTTTGTCTAAAAATCCGTGTTGTCTACCTAAAGAATTTTTCTTTGAAACACCTGCAATTGAAAAAGGTTGGCAAGGAAAACCGCCTAATAAAATATCGTGGTCTGGAATTTCTTTTTCTGAAACTTGGGTTATGTCTCCAAAAGGAACTTCTCCAAAATTAGCTTCGTATGTTTTTTTTGCAAAAGAATCCCATTCACTTGTAAAAACGCATTTTCCACCATTATTTTGAAACGCAAGTCGAATTCCTCCAATTCCTGCAAAAAGGTCAATGAATTTGAAGGTTGGGTTTTCTGGTGGTGGAAATGGAACATCCCATTTTATTGGTAAATAATATTGAAAATCTGGTTCTTGAGCTATCTCTAAATTTTCGTGTAATTCCGCTAAATATTCTTTTGCTGTTGGTCTGTAATATTGAGAAACTCCGTTTTTGTGATTTTGAAAATAATGAGTTAAATGAGCCATTTCGTTAGTAGTTTTCTTGTCTACAACGATTTTTAATTTTTCTCTAATGTCCGAATATTTTTTGCTCATTTTCATTTTCCAAATATGCGAAGAATATAACTTTTTTTAGGCAATTATTTGCTTGTTTTCTTAACAATTTTTTCAACGATTATTAATTTCAGCGTTGGCTAAAAACAGCTCTTTTGGTTTTTTTAGCGTGGGATTTTTGGTGTTGGGAAAAACTAAATGTGCTGTTTGTGCGGCTGGCTTTCAGTATGAAACACAACGGTCTCGTATAACCGTCAGTTACGGGTTAAAGTACGCAAATTTTTCGGTTAAGAACTGGCGATAGCAATTCCGAGTGGATTCGGACGTAGTCGAATCCGCCGTAATTGCGGTTATACATTGTTAGCAGCTGGTATTTTTTCAATTCCGTTTTTAATTAGCTTGTTTATTTTCGGTTGGATAAACCAAATTCCAATTGGTAAAAACACGAAAAGGAAGAAATATCCAATACTCTCTCGCTTTTTAGATTTCCTATTTAATTCCAATGATTTTATAATTCTTCCTGCAAATCCAAATGACTGTAAGAAAGCATAAAAAATGTAAAATCCGATTAATGCATAAATTCCGCTAAAACTTGTTTCCTTTCCATCGTTCCAATATGTTACTCCAACATAGACTACGAAAAATAAAATAGCATTCACATAGTATAGATTGGTTTTAAGTCCGTACTCTTTTGGTGTTATTTTAATCAGTTCGTCAGTCAGAATAAAAAGCCAAATTAGAATAATACTAAATCCAATAAGATTAATCCAATATAGATTTCCTAAGTCGCCTTGAAAATCAATAGAACCCATTATCATAAAAGGGAAAAGTATTATGAAAATCTGCCAATGTTTTGCTTTTAAAATCCAATTCATTTTTCTGCGTGGTTGTTTTTACTTGCTGCTAACGGTCTCGTATAACCGTCAGTTACGGGTTAAATTAGCGATTATTTTCGGATTAAGCACTGACGTTAGCAATTCCGAGTGGATTCGGACGTAGTCGAATCCGCCGTAATTGCGGTTATACAATGTTGTAGCACGTTATTTATATTCATATTTATTCCGCCAAATTTCTTCTCCTTTCAAAAAGTCAAGAAGAATTTCAGTCATTTGTTCAACCGTTTCTAATGGTTTTACCAATAAAATATGGTCATCGTCTGTCACAAATCCGGAAGCTAATCCGTCATCGCCTAAACTTCCGCTTACGTGTAAAGCCTTGTATCCGTTTCCATTTTCATTTTCCAGTTGCACAATGTGAAATTCATTCCAATTTGTTGATTTCATTGTGCTTTTTACTATTTCCGCTGTTGCTTTTTCAGATATTGTTTTTGTTGTCTCTCCGTAATTATAAGAAACCGTAAGTTTTAAATCTCGCTTTTCTTGTCGGTTTTCAACATTCCGTAATTCAGTCTTATTTTCAGCGATTTTGAGTGTATTAGAATTCCGTTTTGAATTCCAACTAATCAAAGCGAATATTCCGATTAATGCTAAAATTCCGAAAATTATGTAGGTATTCATTCTTTTCACGCGATTTTGGTTTAATGTGCTACAACGGTCTCGTATAACCGTCAGTTACGGGTAAATATACGAAGTTTTTCGGTTTAGAACTGGCGATAGCAATTCCGAGTGGATTCGGACGTAGTCGAATCCGCCGTAATTGCGGTTATACATTGTT
>Ga0213839_1001100_pt1 | contig 19667 bp, 16 predicted proteins | sample SWPATP21_FD_160075 | JGI IMG/M metagenome (GOLD analysis project Ga0213839, IMG submission 160075) | Coastal seawater microbial communities from Marineland, Florida, United States - SWPA TP2 #1 | ecosystem: Environmental > Aquatic > Marine > Coastal | place: USA: Florida | collected 2016-08-14
TCGCGAACCGGATGAGCCTCGTCTTCGAGGTCACGATGGGAGATCTCCGCTTGGTTCTGGGCGGCGACATGCCCTCCGAGCATGGGGGCAGCGTCGTCCCGGAGGGGTGGGGCAACATACTGGGTCGTCACCCGGACCTCGCTCGCGCAGTGGCCCTCAAGGTGCCTCACCATGGGTCTCGCGAAGCGCTGCATGATGGCCTACTCGCTGGCGAACCCGCAGACCGCTGCTGGTGGGTGACGCCCTTCGCGCGCAGCGCGCTTCCGCGGGGCCAGCGCTCGGAGGCCCGTGGAGTCGTGGAGGGCATGACGCGGCTGTTGGGCCACCAAGAGCGTGTGCAAGTCACGGCGCTGCCCACGAGAAGGGCTCGGCAGCGGCACGTGCCACCACCTGGCTACGTCACACAATCGGAGTGGAACGAGGCGTTTCAGGCCAAGGACCTCGCCGGGCCGTTTGCGAAGCGGGCGCTGGAGGTAGGACCCGCGCCGGGCGCACTGCCGGGGCAGCCTCTGTGGGGGGCGGCGTTCGATGCCGGCGGTCGGTGGGCGGCCCGCTGGCGCGGAGAAGTCGCCATGGACGTGGTGCGCGATGCAGTGGTCTAGAATGCGTCGCTCCACTGCCGAGAGTGCTGCTCGGTCGCCGACTTCTGGGTGCCCTGCGCAGGATGTGAGCGCGGCGCGGGCCGTACCGTCGAGTTGGGTCTCTTGCCTGTAGAGCCCGGCGATCTCCTGCGACTGTCGGCTGCGGACTTCCAACGAATCGCGTTGGACCTGCTTCGCGCTCAAGCCGCGGAACACCATGCGTCAGTGCGAGCCCTCGACCTGGGAGAAGGGGCTACCGACGGCGGCTATGATGGCGTGTGGGAACGACTGGCCGACGAGGTCTCCTGGCGGGTGGAGGTCAAGTCCAACAGGGCCTGGAGCAACCTTCGCCGCGACATCAAGGCTCACCTCGAGAAGTACGAGGACCGGCCGACCCTGGTGGTCTGCCGCCTCCCCCTCACCGAGGACCAGCGAACCAACCTGCTCGCCTTGCGTGAGTCGCCCCAGGTCGAACTCCACGACGGGTCCGCCGTGGCCGGGTGGCTCCGTGACTACCCAGCCGTAGCGGACGCGTGGGGCTTCGGCTTGCCCGTGGGCGTGCTCCCCCCAAGCAGGTACCTGTCGCGCGTTCGGAGCAGGAGTCGTCTCCTGTCTGAGGAGCGCGCTGCGGAAGCGGCATTCGAGTTGCTGGCCGAGACCGGGCTTCTGGTGCTCCGTAGCCAGCGCTTCGGGCGGAGTGAGGTCGCATTGCGCGCGCTCATCGAGATGGCGGCGCTGAAGGGCGATCCTGCACATCGGATGCCGTTCATTGTCGAGGCGGCCGACGCGGAAGCCCTCACACCCGCCCAGCTCGAGCGCCTCCTCCAGCGCCCCGGTCCCGATAGGACAAGGGTGTTCTTGCCGGACGCCAGGCCTGAGCTCGTCGACCGCTTCTCGGCGCTCCCGGGCCTTGCTGTCGTCACCTGTTCTCGCTCACAGGGGAGCTCCCTCCGCCGAGTCGCAACGCTTCACCAACATCGATACCGCGAGGTCGCGGTGGCTGCTCCTACGGCGGCCGAGCGTCGCCTGCTCGCGCAGGAGGTGGCTGGTCGCGAGGGCCTCGAGGTCGACTCTGCCGCGGTGTGGTGGAAGGATCCCAGCTTGGTCGAGGCGTGGCTCAAGGATCCAGTGGCGCTCGAGGCAGAGATCGCTTCGCGCCTGGGAACCGCCGCGAACATCGCAGTCGCTGGGTGGCTCGCCGTGCGCGGTGTCTTGTCGGAGGTCGGCGAGACCCACCCGCGCTTCCTACCACCGACTCTCGGACCAGCCCTACGGCACCTAGAGGGAGTGGGGCTCATCGAAGCTGGCAGTGAGGGGTGGCAGCCAGTCTCCGACCCGATGCGCTCCGCCCTCGTGCGTGTCTGGATCGGCGACGATGGGTTCAGTCCCGGAAGCCTTCGCCTCGCGCTCATGGAGCTGGGGGACGATGAGCTGTCGACCTGTCTGGCAGGGCTCTGGACGGGGGCGGTGCCAGGTGAGGAGGGGGGGCCGCGGGCCTGTGTGGCCGAGCTTCTGGGTGACCTGCCCGTCGGGCGGCGCAGAGACCTCCTGCGGCGCGTGCCGGACGTCTTCGCCGCGTCGGCGGACCGGCTACTCGAAGCCATCGAGTGGGCGCTCGACGAACCAAGCTACCCGGCAAGGGTGCTTCTCTCCTTGCTCCATGGGGTCCAGTGCCAGAGCACCGTTGCGCCAGTCGCCATGGGCATCCTGCTGGACTCCAGGCTGGCAGAGCGCAAGGCCGAAGATCTACGACGGCTATCCGGTCGACTTGTGCATCCGCGCCACGGGATCGGCGCCGAGACGGCCGTCCGGGTGATCGAGAGCGTTGGGCTGGTACTCGCGGTCGAGCCAACCCCCGGGGTGGTAGCCCACATCCTCGTGGGCATCCTTGAGGTCTGGCTGGCCGCAGACGTGGAATACAGAAGGAGCTGGGCGACCGGGTGGGCGTTCGGCGCCACCCAATGGCGCACCGGCCTCGACTCGGTGCGAGATGGCTTCCGAGCCGCTCGTGGGCTGCTCGTAGCTGGCCTGAGGCATCGCGATGAGCACATTCGCGACGCCGCTTGGACAGCGCTGGGTCAGGCGGGTCGCGGCCGTCGGGTGGAGTCAGCGCCGGAGGAGCTGGCAGTGGAGATCAGGGCTGCGTTGCGCGAGGCTGCGGCTGCGCTTCCGACCCTCGACTCACCGCTCGAGCGGCTCACGAGACAGGAGCAACTCTTCTTCGCTGCGCGATCGGGTTGGGCCAAGGAGGACGACGAGACCCTTGAAGCGGTGGCTGGGGCGATGGCCAGGGACGTTCGAGGCCGGCTGGCTCAGTGCATTGTCAGTCCGTTGATCGTTCCTCCCGACCCCACGACCTTGCGCGCCGCGGTGCACGACCTTCCCAGGCAGCGGCAGTGGAGGGCAGCGACCGACGAGGACGACGCTGCCCTCGCAGCATTTTTGGACACGAATCCCGGTCCCGCCGATGTGGTCGAGATCCTTGGTCTGGCAGGGCAGCTTGCATCGAGCCCCCAGGTCACCCTCACCCGAGGGCTGGTGGTGTCGAGGCTGGCGGAGAGGAGGCCGGAGCTCGTCGAGGCGGTCCTGTTCGAACACCGGTACTTCTGCCTGGAGCCGAGTGCACAGAGACTGCTGCTCGACGCGGCAGCCTGTGTGTTTTCGGAGCGCGTGCGTGGCTGGTTGGTGTCGCGAGAGGCTACCGAAGGCGTCCTCCGGCAACTGGCACGCTTCTTGGCGGCGCCCTGCGAGATGGATGGGGAGACGGCGGGGGCGATGACGTGGCTGCTCCGGCGCGTTGTGCCCGATCAGCTCGCGCTCACCTACCTGGCCAGTCTAGCTCGGGGGCACCAGCCCCCCATGCGACAGATCGTGGAGTGGTGGCTGTTGGACTGGCTCGAGCGCAACGGGACCGACGCGCCGGAGGTCCACATCGTGGTGGGCGCCCTCGTCGCGCCTCCGCATGGTTTTGCTCAGCTCGTTGAGATGGGCGTCACGGTGAAGCATCGGGAGCAGATCGAGGTGCCTCCGAGATCCGCACTGGAGAGCGTGCTGCTGGATGCCCTCGAGGCCCACGTCGCAGGGATCGACGCCAGCGAGAAGCCACTCCGCTGGGGCGACTACGCTGCACACGGCATCCGACCGCTCATGGGGCGTCTGCTCCATCGCAGGCCTGCGCAGTGGTGGCGGGTCGCTCCCGTCATCTGGGGTCTACGGTGGAAGGATACCGAGCTGGTACTTGGGAACGCCGATGATGACGCCATCGTCGCAGCCCTGCTCCTGGGACCTGCGGTGCCGGCGTCCCTGAGTGCGGAGGCTTCTCTCACGGAGGCGGCCGTCCGCAAGCTCGATTCGGCGCGGTTCGGAGAGGCTCTGCAGTGCCTCCTCGCAGCGGGTGATGACTTGCGAGCCCGGAGCTGGATGATCGCTCGGGGGATAGAGGCGGACACTCTCGAGCTGTTCCTGGCGGTGGCTGACCGGGTGCCTGACGAGGACCGCGCGCGCTTCGGCGAGCGTGTGGCGAGCGCCACGGGGTTGGCCGGATTCGGCGCACCGATGGCCTTCGCGGTCCGGCCGTTCGAGGAGCCTGAGCAGATCACGCCGCCCGCGATCGTTGCGATCCTGCAGGAGGCGGTCCAGAACGGCACCGACGCCCAGAAGACTGTCCTGCGTGCGGCCATCGATGGGATTCTGGAGGACGTGCAAGTGCAGAACCGCATCATCAGGCGGCCATGGCCGGATTGACGGCGCGCTGCCCTTGTGGGCTTGGCTGCTCCATGCGCCGTTCATCAGCGCCGTTTGGCTGGGCTGGGCGCTGCGGAGATGGCGAAGCAGCGAGGCCGCGCGCAGCGAGGTGGTGCCCGGGGTGTGGCTCGGGCGACGCCCGACGCGCGCTGAGGTGCGAGCCTGGAGGCTGCGGGCGACCGTCGACCTGACCGCAGAGCTCCCTGGGGTGCCCGCCGCCGATTACGTGTGCCTGCCGACGGTGGATGGGACCGCGCCCACGTTGGCCCGCATCTCCGAAGGGGTTCATCGGCTTCATCACATGGAGAGGCCCGTGTTGGTCCATTGCCTGGCGGGTCACAGCCGGAGCGCGACGGTGGTGGCGGCCTGGCTGATCGATGCCGGCCACGCCTCCTCGGTGGAAGAGGCGCTCGCGAGCATCCGATGCGCCCGACCGGCGGCTCGGTTGACCGATGGCCAGATGGAGCGGCTGCGGCGTTGGGTCGCGGCGAGGGTCTGAGCTCGGTCACCCCCGGCATGAACCCCGACCTCCCGCCCGTGCGGTAGCCTCGGTCCATGTGGTTCCTGCTGCCCAGCGCCCTCGCGGCGCCCCCTCCGCCGCATCCTCCCGAGACTCGCCTCGTGGCCGACACCGTGACCGTGGAGGGCCGCACGGCCGAGCTCGTGGTCGGCCCCTGCGCCGGGACCTGCTCGGTGGCGTTCGCTGCCGGCGGCGAGGTCGCTGTCGCGCGCTTCGGACCGGGGCCGTTCGAGGTCACCGACGTCGACCACGGCTGGATCGTGGACGGCGCGGGCCCCCATGACACCTTCACCTTCACCTGGGAGCCGTTGTCGGGCGTGGCCCCCGTCCCCACGGTGCTGTTCCACGTCGAGCAGGGCCACGAGCACGTGGTCGACCGGTGGAAGGTGGTGGCGCTCGACACGCCGCCGCGGGTGCTGTGGGAGGGAGGCTCCATGCCCCGGGACGCAGGCACCACCGAGGTGCGCGCCCTGACCGCCGGCGCCACGCGGCAGGTGGTGCTGTCGGAGTGGGTCCGGCGCGACACCCTGGGCGCCCCGCACGACGAGGCACGCATCCGCGTCTTCCGCCACGTGGCAGGCCACGCCGAGCTGCAGCCGGTCCCTGACGGCGAGGTGCCCCTGTACGCCACGGTCTTCGCGTCGTTCCGCACCCCGGCGGAGGCGGACGCGGCGGTGGCCGCCGAGCCCTGCCTGGGGCATGCCTGGCGGCTCGACAGCACCGGGTACCCCGCGCTCACGCCGGGCCTGACCGTGCTGGCCAAGCTCACGCCGGACCGCGACCTGGCGAACCGGTGGCTGCAGGCCGCCACCGCCTGCCGCCCTGACGCCTACGTCAAGCGAGCCCGCTGACGACCTCGTCGGCGTGAGGTCTCAGGCCACCGCCACCGCGATGGCGGCCGCGTGGGAGGCGGCGCCGCCGAGCACGAACCCGTGCCAGATGGTGTGGTCCCACGCGCGGTCGCGCACGTAGAACGGCACCCCGCCGCTGTACAGCACGCCGCCCAGCGCCAGCAGCCCGAGGGCCACGCCCGGCAGCTGCGCCACCAGGGGCCCGATGGCGAGCAGCACCATCCAGCCCATCACCAGGTAGAGACCTAGCGACAGGCGCTCCCGGCGCGGGTGGAACCACAGCTCCTGCGCCAGGCCGACCACGGCCAGCCCCCACACGGTGGCGAACATGCCCCAGCCCAGCCCGCCGCCGAGCACCAGCAGGGTGAACGGCGTGTAGGTGCCGGCGATGAGCAGGTAGATGGCGCAGTGATCGAGCTTCTGCAGCGGCGCCTCCAGGCGAGGCGAGCGGGTGCCGTGGTAGGCGGTCGACGCGAGGAACAGGCCAGTGAGCGACAGGCCGTAGGTGGCCAGGGCGACGGTGGCCAAGCCGCCGCGGTCGGCACCCAGGACGAGCAACCCGACCAGCGTGAACAGCCCGAGCACCACCCCGGCCGCGTGGCTCACGGTGTGGGCGAGTCGTTCGTGTCGGGACGGCACGCGGGGCATGGGGGAGGGGTATTCGCCTCGTCCGGCCGACGTGTCACGGCGACGTCACGGACCCAGGTGACCTAGAACGCGGCGATCAGGACCCGAACCGCCATGGCGACGGTCAGCACCCAGCCGCCCGCGAACGACAGCGTCCGGAACGGCTGCTTGGCGTTCACGTAGGCCACCCAGTGGGTGAACCGGAAGAACGTGAACCCGATGATGGCGCCCGACCAGACAGCGGACTCCGGCACCTTCATGGCCAAGAGCAGGCCGATGGCCAGGAACGGCAGGAAGTTCTCCATGGCGTTCCGGTGGGCAGCGATCCACCGGAGCGTGCGGGGCCCGTCGGAGGCTTCCTCCTTGCCCGAGCCCATGATCACGTCTTCGGGGTTGTGGTACCGCTTCTCGATGAACCCACGAATGGTGCCGGTGTGAAAGGCCATCGCGAGGACCATCAAGGCGTTGAGTGTGGCGCAGATGGTGAAGACCTGCATGACGTCCGTGGGCAAGGGTGCCTCCCTGGTTGTGCAGGACCTTACACCACATCTGGCGGATGAAGGGTGCGCTTTCCCTCGTGCCTAGAGCGGACGGTCGCCGTCGGACGGCCTCTCGTCGGTGCCCTCGGTTGCGGCCTGCGCCCGCGCCCACGCTGCGTTCACCCGCAGGATCATCGCGTCCAGGTCGGTGCCCCGATATCCGAGCTCGGCGGCCTGCTTGAGGCACCGGTCTGCCTCGGGACGGTCTCCCTCGAGCAGCGCGGCCCCCGCCAGGCTCGTCCCACGGGAGTGCGTAGGCCGGGTCGATGGCCAGTGCAGCCTCCGCCGCCTCCCGTGCGTCGTGCGGGCGACCGCGGTCGATGGCCAGCGCGGCCAGGTTGTTCCACACCATGGCGTCGGCCCGGGTGGTCCACACCATCCACCCGAGCCACACGGCGTGGTTTCGCGCGGGGTGTGCCTTCAGCTCCGCCAGCTGGCGCCGGTAGCAGGCCTCCGCCTCGGCGAAGCGACGGTCTTGGTGCGCGCGCCGGCCGGCGAAGTGTGCGCGCAGGAGCCGGGCCTGGACACGACTGGGGAGGAGCAGCAGGACGCCGAGCGCCAGCAGCACCGAGATGCGCGCCGGTCCGGGCGGTGCCGCGAGGGCTGCGCCGCCGCAGGCCAACGCCGTCCCAACGAGCGCGACGACGTACCCGAGCTTGGCCTTGTCCGGCCGCGTCCACCGCACCTGCGCCTCCGCCCCGACGATAACCACCGCGCGTCCGTAGCCGCCGCGCGCAGAGGCGGTCTGTGTCAGGACTGAGCGAGGAACAGGCCCAGCAGCCCTACGCCCATGACCATGGCGATGGCGAACAACACGATGTGGGAGCCGGCGGCCGTCAACCCGCCCACGATGGCCGGCATGTTGCGGGGTTGCTCTGCGGACCCCGTGATCGCGGCGGCGATGCCCAGCACGATGGCGAGGAACGCCGTCACGTAGCCCATGCCCATGCACGCTGCGGGGCACGTGAGCAGGGTGAGGACCCATGCGGCGATGGCGAGGAGGGTCGAGATGGGCATGGGGCTCCTTCGGTGACGTGCAACGATGCGGGCCACGTGCCGTGGCAGGGGACCCGCCGGATCTGTCGTCTACCCTACGCCTTCCGAGCGTCCGTCTTTCACCGCGCCGGACAACGCGCGAAGAAGTCGGCCATCACCTCGGTCGCCGCCGCGGGCCACGCGTGGGTGCCCGCCGGGTCGATCACCCGCACCACCTCGTGGCCGCCGCCGGCCCACCGTCGAACCTGCAGCGGCGCCGGAAGCGACGGCGTCAGCGGTGCCTCGGCACCCTGGAACTCGGCCACCCACGGTGCGAGCGCCTTGTCCACTGCGGCCACCTGGCGGGTCTTCCCGTCGCCGCTCACCACCTCGCCGCCCTGGGCCGGCACCACCGCGTCGGTCGCGCCGTGCCAGTGCAGCACCGACAGCGCGGGGCCGTCCGGGTCTTGGTGGCCCAGGTCGTTCGTGGCGAACCGCACCACGCCGCCCACCGCGGCCAGGCCCGCGAGCAGGCCGGAGTGGGTGGAGCCCAGGGCATACGCCCGTCGTCCCCCGGCGCCGTGGCCCACCACGTACACCCGGCGCCGGTCGCCGCCGCCCACCGCGAGCGCGCGGGCCAGCACGGTGGCCAGGTAGACGTTGTCGTCCTGGGGACCCGGCTTCTCGAACCGTGGGAAGAGGCCCAGCCACCCGCGCTTCGCGCACATCGCGGCCCAGCCGGCCTCCTGCTGCATCGCCTGGGGGGACTGCCCGCTGTCGTGCAGGGCGATCAGCAGCGGTGCGGCTACGGTCAGTCCCTCGGGGATCACCAGGATGCTCGTGCGCTTCTTGCCGTGGACGCGGTCGTCGAGGGGGTGGTTGCCGGGAGGCTGCCGCGGGGGGTGGGACGGGCCGCAGGCCAGCGGCCAGCTCGCGAGCCCGAGCAGCAGCGCGCGACGGCTGGGCATCGAGGGCGTGGGCGGGCTCATGGCGCGGCCGGTAGTGCGACGATGGACTTGGTGACCCGCGCGCTGGCCACCAGCTTGCCGTCCACCGACGCCTCGCTGTCGATGAACATGAGCGTGCGCCCCCGCTTGCGGACCGTGGCGTGCAGGTCGACCACGTCGCCGCCGCGGGTGGGTCGGAGCATGGACACGTGCAGGTCGTGGGTGGTGGCGTTGGTTCCTTCGGGCATCACCGTGACCGCCGCGGAGTAGGCGGCCACGTCGAGGAGCAGGTACATCACGCCGCCGTGCACCACCCCGCCGAGGTTCAGGTGGGCATCGCCGACGTGCACGCGAGCGTGGCACCGGCCGGGCGTGCTCTCCACGATGCGGAAGCCGAACTGGTCGTGGAGCGGAAACGACTGCATGGCCTCGAGCAGGGCCTGGCGCGACATGGACAAGGGTGCCTCCCGGGCCGGCCTATGGTCCCCGATCCGCGAAAGCGAGCGGGATCTCCGGACGTTCGCTTCGCCGATGGCCAGCGGCGGTGTCGCCATGGGGCTCTATCCAGATTGTTTGCCGATATGGCTTGACGCATAACGATGAAAACAATTAGGCGAGTCAGCATGGTCCCGCTGCTCGCCATCGCTACGCCCGTCGCCCTGGCCGGAGGCCCCTACGAACACGTAGAAGAGGCCATCCTGTCCGCGCGCCCGACGGTCGCGGTCCTCCGTCCGTCGGCGCCGCCACCGCCGGTGCGGTCCCTCACCCGTGCTCCCGTAAAGGTGGAGGCACCGATGCAGGTGACTGTGGTGGGTGCTGGCCAGAGCCTGTGGGCGGTCGGCTCCGCGCCCATCGGCTGTCGGCAGGCGCTGCAGGTGGTGGCCGAGGCCGACGTGGCGGTGAGTGAGGGCACGGTGGGCGTGGTGTCGGCGGCGCTGTCGGTGGGCTGGCGCCTGGCCTGGGGACGTGCTCGATAGGGCGGCCGGCGTCCGTGACCGGGGGGCCTCGGGCTCACTCCAGTCAGCTGAGGCCTACGTCAGCGGCGATGGTGGGGCCGTTCGCGGAGGCTGGCGTCGCCGGAGGCCGCGGCGTCGGAGGCGCCGGTCGTTGCCACGGCTTCGTGTTGGTGTTGGTGTTGGTGTTGGTGTTGGTGTGCAAGTCCGGCGCTTCGCTTTGGAGTTTCCGGGCCGAAATTCGTCGTGAAAGGGGCAGAAGGATGCTGGGCAGCGGCTCGCGGTCGAGGGCTGTCGGTGGCTCGGCGCTGCGAGCGGCTGTGGCCGTCCGGCGCGTGCGTAGGTGCCGTGCGCAGCTGCTCGTCGACGACCACGGGCGGCCGGGCTGCCGGCGCTAAGGGCTCGCATGCCCCGCAGGGCCTCGAGGCAAGCGGCCTGGTGGCGACACCCGAGCGCCCGACGCCCTCGCTCGGCGGCACCCCTAGACCCAGCGGAGCCGTGCCCTGAGCGGCTTCGGCGCGACGTGACCCTCGGGGGCTGCAGGTTCGGATGGCGCAGAGCGAGCTTCCCTCGCCAGGGACGTGGTCGTGGTGGTCGTGGACTACATCCGACCTCCCGCCGGCGACCAGCCCTCTGCGCAGCTCCGACCCGGCTGGGCCTCCGACCATGGCCGATTCACCCCGGATGGGCCCCCCAGCACCCCCGAATCGGCGCTGCCCCCGACCGCGAGCCGCCGCCCAGCACCATCCTGACCTTTCCTCGACGTTCCTCGCCCAGCCCCCCGAAAGCGAAGCGCCGAGCTATCCCACGAACACCACCACCAACACCAACACGAACACGAAGCGGTGGCGACGACCGACGCCTCCGAGGCTGTGACCTCCGGCAACGACAGCCATCGCCCAGCCTCAGCCATCGCCGCTGACGCAGGCCTCACCTGACTCGTCGGGTGGTGGTCGCGGCGTACCTCCCCGATTCACCCCGGCTGGGCCCCCCAGCGCCCTCGAATCCGCACCGCTCCGACCCCCAACCGGGTCGAGTCTGCAGCTCGCACCCCGGGCCAGGCTCCAGTCCACAACAAAACGCCGAGAATCGCCCGACGACGACCGCCCGACCAGGCTCCTGAGCAGCTCCGACCCGGCTGGGCCTCCGACCATGGCCGATTCAGCCCGGCTGGGCCCACCATCGCCCCCGAATCGGTGAAGTCCCCGGACCGCGGCCGACGCCCAGGCACCATCCTGCCCTTTCCTCGACGTTCTTCGCCCAGCCCCCCGAAAGCGAAGCGCCGAGCTATCCCACGAACACCAACACCAACACCAACACCAACACCAACACGAAGCCGTGGCGACGACCGACGCCTCCGAGGCTGCGACCTCCGGCAACCACAGCCATCGCCCAGTCTCAGCCATCGCCGCTGACGTTGGCCTCACCTGACTCGTCGGGTGGTGGTCGCGGCGTACCTCCTCGATTCATCCCGGCTGGGCCCCCCAGCACCCCCGAATCGGCGCTGCCCCCCGACCGCGAGCCGCCGCCCCGCACCATCCGGTCCATTCCTCGACGTTCTTCGCCCAGCCCCCCGAAAGCGAAGCGCCGAGCCATCCCACGAACACCAACACCAACACCAACACGAACACGAAGTGGTGGCGACGACCGACGCCTCCGAGGCTGCGACCTCCGGCAACCACAGCCATCGCCCAGCCTCAGCCATCGCCGCTGACGGGATAGCCCCCCGACCCGGAGGTGGTGCGTGGGGTTCAAGCAGAGCGTGATCTCGGCCAAGGGCTGCAGCTCGTCCGACCTGTGCCGCCACCTCGGCTTCGACGGCCCCGGCACCCCCACCTCCGACGGCCTGAACGTGGGCGTGTTCGCGGCCGAGACCGGCGACTGGGCGACCGTGGCCGCCGACGGCGCCGACCACTTCCACCGGCTCACGCCCGAGATGGCGGCGACGATGGACGCGCCGGTGGTGCTGTACTTCGTCAACTACGAGGTCACGATGGACACCGAGCTGGCGGTCTTCGCCGACGGCGACCTGGTGTGGCGGGTCCATGTCCACTGGGAGGGCATGGTGGACGTGACCGTGCAGGGCGCGATGCCCGCCGAGCTCCGCGAGCAGCTGCTGGAGCTCGGGGACGACGCGACCTACGGCTTTCCCCAGGCGCTGCTGGAACACACCACGGGCTTCGATCTGCGCGAGCACCGCGACGTGGTGCTGCTTCACCGCTGAGGCGCCGTGCCTCCGCCGCGGCGAGAGAGGCCCACAGTGGGCAGCACCAGGGCGGCCACCGTGGCGTCGTGGTCGTTCGCCAGCTCGAGGCGCCCTCCGTGGCGGCGCGCAGTGGCCTCGGCGATGGCGAGCCCGAGGCCCGACCCCGGACCGTCGACGTCGTCGCCGCGGACCCCGCGCTCCGAGGCGCGCTCGAGCGAGGGACCGAAGCCCGGCCCGTCGTCACGCACCTCCAGCCGCACCTCGTCGTCGCGGCGGAACACCAGCAGCACGACGTGGCCAGCGCAGAAGCGCAGGGCGTTCTGAACGAGGTTGCTCACCGCTCGCTCCACCTCGTTCGCGTCGGCGAGCACGTGGAGGCGCTCGTCGGGCAGCGACACGCGGAAGCTCACGCCGCGGTCGACGGCGAGGGGCTCGAAGCGGCTCTGCACGCGCTCTGCCACCTGATCGAGGGCCACCACCGACCGCTCGTCCTCGTCGTCGCGAGCGAGCACCGACTCGACGGTGCGCACCATGTCGTGCAGGTAGCCGAGCTCGCGGCGCATGCGGGCGGAGCCGTCGCCGGCGGGCAGCCCCGACAGGGTGATCTGCAGTGTGGTCAGGGGCGTGCGCACGTCGTGGGCGAAGTCGGCGAGCGCGCGCCGCATGACCGCGTCCCGGTGCTCCAAGCGGCCCACCTGGTCGCGCACGCTGGCCGCCGCGGTGTCGAACGCGCGGGCCACGTCGCCGAGCTCGTCGTCCGCGGGGTCGTCGATGGTGCCGTCGAAGCCGGCCTGGACGATCCGGTGCATCGCCTGCGAGAGCGCGCGGATCCGCCGCACGAGCGGCACGGCGGTGAGCACCACCAACAAGACGCCGACGAGCACGGTGAGCAGGAACCGCAGCATGCCCACCCCTGCCAGGCGGGCCGAGAAGAGCTCCAGGGCCGGCAGGCGCCCGTCGACGACGTGCACGATGCCCCCGCACCCCGGCGAGGTGGACGCATAGACCTCGCGGATCCAGCCGTCCCTCACGCCGCTCAGGGTCTCCCCCGGCGGGGGCAGCTCGACCCGCGCGAAGGGGGCGTCGGCACCGATCACCCGCCCGTCGGGCGCCACCGGCCATGCCGCACGACCGCGGCTCAGGTGGCGCCACGGACCAGGCTGGGCCGTGCAGTCGTCGAGCAGGCCCGAGGCGTCGAGGTCGTGGTAGAGCTTGGTGACGAGCGAGTTTCGGAAGCCGGTCGCCAGGGTCAGCTGGGCCACGATTCCGCCCACGAACTGCAGCCCGAGGACGGCCATGGTGGTGATCGCGACCTTGCGCGCGAGCCGGCTCACGGCGTGTCTCCGGGGGTGAGCTGGTAGCCGATGCCCCACACGGTCGTCAGGTGCCCCGCGTCGCTCCCGAGCTTGCGACGCAGGCGGGAGATGTGGGCGCGCAGGGCCGACTCGTGCGCGTCTTCGACCTCGAGCACGGCGTCGCTCAGCTGGCCGGCACGCACCGGACGGTCGAGGCGCTCCGCCAAGTACTCGAGGATGGCGTACTCCGTCGGCGTGAGAGGAATCGTCTGGTCGCTCCGCGACAGGCGGCGTGCGTCGAGGTGGAGCACGCAGCCGCCCAAGCGCAGGGTGCGGGCCGACGGGGGTGCCGGCCCTCCGGCTCGTCGGAGCACGGCGCGGAGCCGGGCGAGCACCTCGTCGATCCAGAAGGGCTTGGTGACGTAGTCGTCGGCGCCCAGGTCGAGCGCGTGCACCATGTCACGCCCCCGCACCCGCGCGCTGACCACCACCACGGGCACCTGCGAGCCCGCCTCGCGCAGCTCGCGCAGAAGGTCGATCCCCGAGGCGTCGGGCAGGCCCAGATCGAGCAGGATGGCCGACCACGGTGCGTGCAGGGAGCGACGGGCGCGGTGGGCGTCGCGGGCCCAGGTGACCGACCACCCCGCGCTGCGGAGCTCGGCGCAGAGGCTGTCGCCCAGCTCACCGTCGTCCTCGATGACCAGCAGCGTGCCCACGTTCCCTCCAGGGGTCGACGACCTCGCGCCGTCAGTCGCAGCGGAACCGGTCGTAGGAGTTGCCGAACTCGTCGGTCATCACGTACTGAATACCTTGGTCCTCGGAGATGATCAGGTCGTCGTCGAACACCTGGACCGAGAACGAGAACCCCTCGGGAAGCTGGGTGAAGCGGTCGCCGAGGGTGGCCACGGCGTCTTCGTCCACCAGCTCGGCATCGAACACGCTCGTGTAGTACTTCATCGCGTACTCGCACGAGCCATCGTCGAGCACGAACACGTCTTGCCCTGCGTAGTGGGTGAACTCGGACAGGAACTCCCGCTGCACCTCGGCCACCCGGAAGTCGGTGCTGCGCAAGGTGGCCTCGAGCAACATCGTGCGCGCGGCGCTCGGGACGTCGTCGATGGTGGTGATGGTCGTGCCGAGCTGCTCCTCCAGCATCGACACCTCGACCAGGGCCACGCTCGCGGCCAGCGCCATGTCGTAGCCGAGGCCTGGCGGCGTCTCCACGGGCACCAGCTCGGGGGCGTCGCCCAGCGTGGTCGCGTAGTCGGCCGAGCGCCACCGCGGGCCGCCGATGGCGTACTGAGTCGGGTCGATCTGCTCCAGCCACGCGTCGGGACAGTCGTGCATGCCCATGTCGTTGTAGACGTTCATCACGAGGTAGCCGTCCTCGACGGCTAGCTGGTTGAGCTCACAGATCCGCTGGCCACGGATGGTCGGTCGCGCCTCGCTCGTCGCGGTGTCCGCGGGGCTCGAGGAAGCGCACGCGGCGCAGATCAGGAGGGCGAGCGGGGATCGGAGGCGGTGCATGTCTTCTCCACGTGGGGTGACGATGGAGAACGTAGGGGGCAACCGTTGCGGAGGCGTTGCAGTGCGCCGGTGCTTGTCGGCCGGGGGGGGGCGACTACGTCGGCGCGTCCGCGGCAGGTCGCTGCGGGCCCCGCGGGGGGTACACCTACCACGCCACATCCGCGGCAAGCTCGCGCCACGGCAGCGAGGCGAAGCGGTCGGAGTCGCACGGAAAGGCCATGGTCTCCTGGAACCAGACGATGACGAGGACGGAGCCGTCCAGCGACATGTCCCGTGCGCACGATGGTGATGTGAAGCGGGCCGTGCACGCCACCGGCGGCAGGCGCTCGGGCGTCCCGAAGGGGTAGAGGCCGTCATAGTCGATGGGCGTCCGGGGGGGACCCACGAGGTGAACGGGCCGCCCGGGAAAGCTCCGTTCCGCAGCGGCGACGCACCCACGGAGGACGCGGTCGTTCAACCGCTCCGTCGGGAGTCCATCCAGGAGGCCGCCGTACACCTTGCGCATCTCTACGACATCGACGGTCGCTCGGTGCCCATCCGCGAAAGACCACATGCCCGAGGCCCGCTTCGACAGGGGGACCTGATGGAGCAGCACGGCCTCGACGGCGAACGGCGACAGCGTGATCGTCACCGACAGGCTCCGCTCGGGAAAGGACATGGTGAGGCGGTTGCGACACCCGAGCCGCGTGGCAGGAGCTCCGGCGATGCCCACCAGCTCCTGTTCACTCGCGAGGTTCAGCCGCCCCGCGAGGTCGGGCACGGCGACGCGAAGAGCATCGACCCTGCCATCGGTCAGCCGCACGCTCAGATCCGGGTACCGCCACCACCCGTGGTCGGCATCGTCGGGCTGCCCCAGCTGCGCGCGGACCGTCGCCTCGGGGGTGCCGAGAGCGACGCCGCCGATGGCGGTCACCTCGCCAGCGACCAAGCCGCGAAGCACCTCGGTGTCGAGCATCGCACCTCCGTCGTGAGCGTATCGCCTCACGATGTGCCTCGTGACATCGACGAACCGCAACGGCGACCCGACGGGTAGCGGTACCATCGCCGGAAGGAGGGCTGCATGTCTGCCGAGAGCATCCGAACCGCGTGGCAGCAGCACGGCGACGATCCCGAGGGGGTCGCGTCACGCTTCGAGGCCTTGGTCCAAGCCTGCCCCGACGACGACGCGCCCGCGCTGGTGGGACTGATCGTGCACGTGCACGGGGAGCACCTGCGAACCTGGCGTGCCGGCGAGGCCCTCGTGGCACGTCTGCCCGCCTCCGACGCACGCCGCCGGGGACTCGCGACGCTCCAGCTCTGCCGCGGCGAGCCGCTGTCCCTCGAAGGCGCCGATCGCGCACGCGTGCTCGCGGTGGCGGCGAGCGCGGTCGCGGCCCACGGACGTATCGGGGACGCCGCGCGGTGGCTCGACGAGGCCAGCGCCCTCGTCGCCGGCATCGACGACGGCCACGCGGCGGTGAGGGCCGTGGCGATCACCGCGAACAACCTGTCGGTCGAGCTGGTCCGCCACGACGGTCGCTCCGCCGACGAGACGGCGCTGATGCTCCGGGCCGCGCACCTGGCACAGGTCACCTGGGCCCGCGCCGGCACCTGGGTCAACGACGAGCGCGCCGCCTACCAGCTGGCCAAGGCCTACGCCTCTGCCGGCCAGGGCGAGCAGGCCGTCGCGCATGCCCAGCGCTGCCTGGCGGTGTGCGAGGCCCACGACGCCGACGCCGGCGAGCGGCTGTTCGGCCACGAAGCGCTGGCGACCGCCTACCTGGCGGGGGGCCGACACGAAGAGGCGGCTGCGGCCGCCCGGGACGCGCGCGCGCTGCTGGACCGCGTCGACGAAGGGCTGCGGTCGTACGCCACCGACACCGTCGACCGGCTCGACGAGCGATTGAAGGAGTGAGCGGGTGAGGCGTCGAGGGAGCGCGGTGGGGGTTAGGCCGCCCCATGATCAACCTGTCCAACATCACCCGCCAGCACGGCCACCGCGTGCTCTTCGTCGACACCTCCTTCCAGCTCGACCCCGGCGACAAGGTGGGCCTCGTCGGCGCGAACGGCTCCGGCAAGACGACCCTCTTCCGGATGATCATGGGGGAGGAGTCGCCCGACGACGGCAGCGTCGACAAGCCCAAGCGCCTGTCGATCGGCTACTTCCGCCAAGACGCCGACACCGCCGACGCGACCCGCACCGTGCTGCAGGAGGCGATGGCCGGCGACCTCGAGCTCGCCGCTCTCACCGAGGAGCTGCGCCACCTCGAGGCCCGCATGGAGGAGGCCGGCGACGATTTCGACCAGGTCGTCGACCGCTACGGCAACGCCCAGATCCGCTTCGGCGACCTCGGCGGGTGGGACCTCGAGGCCCGCGCGGCCACGGTGCTCGTGGGGCTCGGCTTCCGCGACGACCAGCTGCCGCTCCCGTCCACGGCGCTCTCGGGCGGCTGGCGGATGCGGCTGCAGCTCGCCAAGGTCCTCATCCAGAAGCCCGACGTGCTCTTGCTCGACGAGCCCACCAACCACCTCGACATCGAGTCCATCCTGTGGCTCGAGGGCTTCCTCCAGGGCTTCCAGGGCTCCTTGCTGATGACCTGCCACGACCGCGACGTGCTCGACCGCGTCGTGCGGCGCATCGCGGAGATCGACGGGGGGGCGATCCGCTCCTACACGGGCAACTTCGCGTTCTACGAGCAGGCCCGGGCCGAGGACGCCGCCCGCCGCGAGGCCGAGTACGCCAAGCAGCAGGCCATGCTCGCCAAGGAGCTGCGGTTCATCGAGCGGTTCAAGGCTCAGCCCAGCAAGGCCAGCCAGGTGCAGTCCCGGGCCAAGATGGTCGACCGCATCGAGCGGGTCGAGCCTCCCCAGCGCCTCGTCGAGCGCACCTTCCAGTTCCGCCGGGTCGCGCGCAGCGGCAACGACGTGCTCCACGCGAAGAGCCTCCACAAGTCGTACGGCGACAACCACGTGCTGTGCGGCCTCGGGCTGATGATCCGGCGGGGCGAGCGCTGGGCCATCATGGGGGCGAACGGCGCCGGCAAGTCCACGCTGCTCAAGCTCCTCGCCGGCGTCTCCGCACCCGACGAGGGCTCGGTCCGCGTCGGGGCCAACGTGCAGCTCGGCTACTACGCCCAGCACCAGACCGACCAGCTCGACCTGTCCCACACGGTGATCGAGGAGCTGCAGGCCCACGCCCCCACGGCCAACCTCGGGGTGCTGCGCAACCTGGCAGGGGCCTTCGGCTTCTCCGGCGACGACGTCGACAAGCGCATCGAGATCCTGTCCGGCGGCGAGAAGGCCCGGGTGGTGCTGGCCAAGCTGCTCTACGACGCGCCGAACCTGCTGGTGCTCGACGAGCCCACCAACCACCTCGACATGGTGACCAAGCGCGCGCTGGTGCGGGCGCTGCAGGACTACGAGGGCACCCTGGTGTTCGTGTCCCACGACCGGACCTTCCTCAAGACGCTGGCGACCAAGGTGCTCGAGCTCGGCGACGACCCCCACGCCTACCCGGGGACGTACGACGAGTACGTGCAGGCGACCGGGCGCGAGGCGCCGGGGATGCGCGAGGCGTAGGGCCCCAGCGTCAGGAACGGGCGGCCAGGAGAAACGGTCGCGCCACCGCGAGGAAGGCCGGCACCGCGTCGACGTGGGCGAAGTGGCTCGCGTCGTCGAGCCAGTGGAGCTCCGCGTCGGGCAGCAGGGCGTGCAGCGTGTGCCCGACATGGGGCGGCACGACGGGGTCGGTGGTGGCGTAGACCAGCTGCACCGGGCACGTCGGCGGACGGGCCGCGAGCGACTGCCGCAGCGTGCGGAAGCCGGTGGGCGCCAAGGCCCAGCGCAGCGTGCTGGCGAACGCCTCGATGCCGCCGGGCGTGACCAGGGCGTCGCCGTAGACCCTCGCTTCTTCTCGGCTCTTCAGCGTCTCGTCGTAGTAGTGCACGTTGCGGTGCGCCCAGCGGTGCGGGTCGCGGGCCACCAGGCGTCGGAGCAGGCCGGTGCTGCCGGGCAGGCGCATGACCGCGTGGAGCAGCCGCAGTCGCTTGAGCGTCGCTCCGGGGGCATGCAGCACCACGAGGCGCTCGAAGGCATCGGGGGCCTGCTGCAGGCGCTGCAAGCAGACGAGCCCCCCGAGGCTGTTGCCCACGGTGGGCACTCCGTCGAGCCCCAGCGCGCGCTGCAGCGCCGCCACGGACTGCGCCAGCGCCGGCAGGTCGTAACGACCCGGCGGCTTGTCGCTGTCGCCCGAGCCGACGAGGTCGGGGATGACCAGGGTGAAGTGCTCACCGAGGCCGTCGAGCACGTAGCGCCACGAGTAGCCGGCGGTCATGAGCCCGTGCACCAGCAGCAGCGGTGGGCCGCTCCCGGTGCGGCGCACCGCCAGCTCGTGGCGCCCGAAGGGCCCGTCGACCGGCACCCTCTCGACGGGGAGGTCGCCGAAGCGATGCGGCACGCGGGGGTGGGCCGGGAGGGCGTCGAACGGGAGCTGCTGGAACGGGGCCTGGGTTCGCATGGCCTCCGGTATCCAGAGGCGCGGGCCTACCCGTCGGGGTAGCAGCGACAGTACTCGTACATCGCCATCTGACCGGCCGATGCTGCGTTGTAGCTGTGCGGAAGTCCCCAGACGGGGATCTCGACACAGTCGTCTGCGAGGTCGAGCACGTCCTGCGGCACCCCCAGGCGCTCGTTGCCCACCACCAGCACGGTCCGGTGGGGGAACGCATACGCGGGCAGGGGCACCGAGCCCGTGGCCTGCTCGAGCGCGACGACGCGGTAGCCCTCGGCCTTCAGGCGGGAGAGCACCGGCGGCAGGGTGCGGCGGGTCTCCACGACCAGGTGGTCGGCGGCATCACGTGCGATCGTGCGGTTCACGCGGGCGTTCCCGCACACGATGAGCCGGTCGATCGCCATGGCCGCGGC
>Ga0213839_1001101_pt1 | contig 19663 bp, 20 predicted proteins | sample SWPATP21_FD_160075 | JGI IMG/M metagenome (GOLD analysis project Ga0213839, IMG submission 160075) | Coastal seawater microbial communities from Marineland, Florida, United States - SWPA TP2 #1 | ecosystem: Environmental > Aquatic > Marine > Coastal | place: USA: Florida | collected 2016-08-14
CCGGCCGGGATCTCGCATCCGTCCCGCCGTCCGCCCGGCGGCGTCTCCGGTGCCGACAAAGACATCGGCCCGCTGTGCGCCCTTGATCGCCGACCCGGTGTCCTGCGCGACCATCAGGCGGCGCATCGGTTTCGCGCCGCCCTTTTCGATCCAGACCGGCGCGCCGAGAGGGGTGTAATGCGGATCCACCGCGAGGCTGCGACCGGCGGTGACCGATCGGTTCATCGCCCCGACCGGCCCGGCCTCCGGCGGGACGGTATCGACCACGCGGAAGAACACGTAGGACGGGTTGTGCCGCAGCAGTTCAACCCCGTCCACCGGATTGCGGCGGACCCAGTTCCGGATGACCTGGGCGGAAACCTGATGGACGGAATAGACCCCGCGCCGGACCAGCTCCTGCCCGATGGAGCGGTACTCGTGGCCGTTCTTGCCGCCATAGCCGACACGCAGCACCTGGCCGTCCGGCAGGCGGATGCGGCCGGAGCCCTGGATCTGAAGAAAGAAAAGCTCCACCGGGTCGTCCACCCAGGCGATTTCGAGGCCGCGACCGGCCAGGACGCCGGTTTCCTCGATTTCCCTGCGTGACAGCCAGGGTTGGTGGCGCGCCTCACTCGGCATGCGGTAAAGCGGATAACGGTGCCGGTCCGTGGGCACGAGAGAACCGTCGAGTTCGGGTTCGAAATAACCGGTGAACAGCGCCTCCTCCCCGTCCTCGATCAGGACGGGGGTGAAGAAGAGTTCAAAGAAGGTTCGGGCGTTCGTCTGCTCTGCCGCGACGGCGCAGATGGCCTGCCAGTCGGGGGCGGAGAGGTCGGAACAGGTGTTGAGAAAGGTCGTCAGGGCGGCGGCGTGGTCGTCCTCTTCCCAGCCCTCAAGGTCGGAATATTCCAGGATCCTGAGGGTGGTCTCCGACGCCTGCCCCGCCCCCGGCAGGGTCAGCGCGGCCAGCAGGGCAGCCAGCCGCACCAGCGTCATTCGCCCGTAGCGACCAGTTGCCAGTTGGGATCGTTGCTTCCCATGACACGGGCGAAGGTCCAGACATCGCGCTGTGTCTTGATCGCCTTGGGATCGCCTTCGATCACCTCGCCCGCACGGTCGCGGACCGCAAAGCTGAGCTGGCCGACAAAGCGCACGGTCAGTTCGCCCTCGCGGGTGGCATCGTCAAAGGTCGCATCGACAAGCTGAAGCTCTTTCACCCCGATGAATTCCGATTCCACCGTCAGGCCCTTTTCGGTGCGGTCATTCACCACGAAGGCAAAGCTTTCGTAGACCTCGTCCGACAGGAACGGCTTGATCTCGGCCAGGTCGCCGCGTTCGAAGCCCATCAGGATCATCTCATAGGCCCCGCGCGCACCGGCGAGGAATTCCGAGACGGAGAAACCCTGCTCCACCCCCTTCATCTTGGCCAGCGCCTCTGCCGCGGGGCTGTCGGCGGGGACGTGATCCACGATGTCGGGATCGGGCCCGCCTTCGATGATCTCGAAGTTGCCGCGCCGTTCGGGCGAGGGGCCGGGTTTCGGGACGGGAGGTTTTTCAAACCCTTCGCGCGTGCCAAGCACGCTGCGCAGCCGAAGGATCAGGAAGACGGCAATCCCGGCAAGGACAAGAAGTTGTAAGATCGGCGAATTCATCTATTCCCCATGGGCTGGCTTTCCCGGACCATGGAAATGGCCCGGCTTGGTTCTTATGTAGGTGAGAGGTGACGGTAAGTCTACCGCACCGCCTAAAGTGGGAGAGCGCCATGTGGCTGTTGCTGGCATTCATTGCCGTACCGATGATCGAAATCGCCCTGTTCATCCAGGTTGGCGGGCTGATCGGGCTGGGCTGGACGTTGCTGGTCGTGTTGGCGACCGCGGTGCTGGGAACATGGCTGGTCCGGGCACAGGGGGCCATGGCGCTGAACAATCTGCGCAGCAGTTTCAATGACTTGCGCGATCCGACGGAACCGCTGGCGGATGCGGCGATGATCCTGATTGCCGGTGTGCTTCTGCTGACGCCGGGGTTCTTCACCGATGCCATCGGCTTTGCCCTGCTGACGCCGCCGCTGCGGCATGCCGCCTATCTGTGGCTTCGCAGGAATGTGAAGGTCGCGTCGTTTTCCATGGGATCGGCAGAGATGCGACAGGGTCAGCCGCGGGGCCGACCGGCGCGGGACGACGTGATCGACGGCACCTATCACGAGGTTGAGACGCCCAAACGCCCGACGCATACGCCCTCTGGCTGGACACGGCATTGAGGCCGCTGACGCATCCTGATACAGGGCTAGGCGACCGAAAAACCCTTTGGGAGAGAATTCATGGCGGAAACCGCTAACGGCGCTACCCAGGACGCGCCCCAGATCAAGATGAACGTTCTGGCGCAATACGTGCGCGACATGTCCTTTGAAAACATCCTGGCGCGCAAGCCCTCCTCGGGTCAGGTGCAGCCGGACGTCAAGGTTCAGGTCGCTCTGGATGCCAAGAAGCGCGAGACCGAACATCAGTACGAAGTGGTCATCAAGCTGACCGTCCGTTCCACCGCTCAGGGCGGCGATGACGCGCTCTTTGTGCTGGAAATGGAATATGTCGGGCTGTTCCAGATCGAAGGCGTTCCGGATGAGCAGCTTCATCCCTTCCTGCTGATCGAATGCCCGCGGATGATCTTCCCCTATGTGCGCCGGATCGTCAGCGACGTAACCCGCGACGGGGGTTTCCCGCCGCTGAACCTCGACAATATCGACTTCGTCAGCCTGTACCGGCAGGAACTTCAGCGCCGCGCGGCAGAGCAGCCCGCTCAGGCCTGATAGCGTTTCCAGACAGCGCCGTCGCCCAGCTTTGCCACGAATTCGGCATGGGCGGCGGCTTCGTCCTCCGTCACGCGGGATGGCAGGGGGACGGGACGCGGACGCGGACGCCAGTCGTCTTCCGTACCGCCAGACGATCCGCCGGACGTGGCCGACAGGGCAAAGTCCGGTTGCCGCCCGCCGATCAGTTCCAGATAGACCTCTGCCAGGATCTCACTGTCCAGAAGCGCGCCGTGCAGCGTCCGTGAGGAGTTGTCGATCCCGAATCGTCGGCACAGGGCATCGAGCGAGGCGGGCGAACCCGGGAAGCGCTGCCGTGCGATGGCCAGGGTGTCGATCGCCTGATCCCAAGGCAGTTTCGGCATGTTGAGCCAGCCCAGTTCGGCATTGAGGAATTTCATGTCGAAGCTGGCGTTGTGGATGACGAGCTTGGCATCCTGCACGAAGTCCAGAAATCCCTGGGCGATGTCCCGGAACTTGGGCTTGTCGGCGAGGAAGTCGTCGCCCAGCCCGTGCACCTCAAACGCCTCCTGCGGCATGGATCGCTCGGGGTTGATGTAGACGTGGTAGGTTTCCCCGGTCGGCACGTGGTTCCACAATTCGACACCGCCGATTTCCACGATGCGGTCGCCCTGCTCCGGATCGAAACCCGTCGTTTCCGTATCGAGGACAATCTCACGCATTCTTTAGCTTTTCCCTGATTTCCGAAACGATGGCACGGACCTGGTCCCGCGCGTGATCCAGAGTATCGGTGATCACGACGTGATCCGCCAGTGCGCGCTTTTCCGCGTCGGGCATCTGTTTGGCGCGGATCATCTCAAACTGGTCTTCGGACATGGTGCCGCGGTCGAGGACACGGGAGCGTTGGGTTTCGGCATCGACGGAAACGCAGACGGTGGTATCGACGATCTTGTGGCCGCGCCCCTCGAACAGAAGCGGGATGTCGAGCACGACGATATCCGCGTCGGTGGCGGCGATGAAGGCCTGCCGGTCCTGCGCGACAAGGGGATGCACGATCTGTTCGATTTTGGCGAGGGCCTGCGGGGATTTTGCCAGTATGGCCTTGAGCGCGTCACGCGAAACGGCGCCGTCGATGACCGCCTCGGGAAAGGCGGCCTGCATCGGGGCGACCGCCGCACCGCCGGGGGCATACAGCCGGTGCACCGCCGCATCCGCATCCCAGAGCGCGCAGCCCTCGTCGGCGAACATCTGTGCGGTGGTCGATTTTCCCATGCCGATGGAGCCGGTGAGGCCGATGATATAGGTCATGAGAGCACCGCCTTTCTGGTCGCTTCTGTCACCTCGGGACGGAACCCGAACCAGCGTTCACAGCCGGGCACCGCCTGGTGCAGCAGCATCCCCAGACCGTCGACCGAGGTGCATCCGGCCTGTTCGGCCGCGCGCAGCAGGTCGGTTTGCAGGGGGGTGTAGACGATATCAGTGACCAGCTGCGCCGGGTGGAGCGCGGAGAGGTCGAGTGTCAGAGGATCTTTGCCTGCCATGCCGAGGGCGGTCGTGTTCACTACGGTTACCGCATCGGGGAGCGCGGCGGCGGCCTCGTTCCAGTCGATGACGGTGATGGAGGGGCCGAAGGCGGTGGCGAGGTCCTCGGCCCGGGCGCGGGTCCGGTTGGTCAGGACGATCCGGGGCACACCGGCATCGAGCAGGGCGACGATGATGGCCCGTGCTGCACCGCCGGCGCCAAGGATCAGCGCGGGGCCGCGCTCCGGGGCCAAGGCGGGTGCGGTCTGGCGCAGATTGGCGATGAACCCATACCCGTCCGTATTGTCGGCGTGGATCGTCCCGTCGGCGCGAAAGGTCAGCGTGTTCGCCGCGCCGATGCGGCGGGCAGCATCGCTGACCTCATCCGCGATGCGGAGCGCGTGTTCCTTGTGCGGGATCGTGACATTGGCCCCGACAAACCCCATGGCGGGCATGGCGCGCAGCACTGTTTCAAGTTCATCCGGCGCCACGTGAAGTGGTACGTAATGACCGGTCCGGTCGGTCGCGTCCAGCCAGTGGCGGAACAGGGCTGGCGAACGGGAATGCGCGACGGGATGGCCGATGACACCGGCGAGGGGGATGACAGGCAGGGCGGTCAATGGCTGATGACTCCGCGATCGGACAGGTAGGAGAGAAGGGGCAGGTAGGGCAGGCCGAGAATGCTGAAATAGTCGCCGTCGATCCGCGAGAAGAGCCGGGCGCCTTCGGCTTCGATCTGGTAGCAGCCGACGGAATGGCGGACCTCCGGCCAGTTGCGGTCGAGGTACTCGGCAATGAAGGCATCGGAGAGGCTGTGCATGGTCAGGCTTGCCTCCCCGACGAAACGCCAGACGGGGCGGGCCTCATGAAAGATGACGGCGGCGGAATAGAGCCTGTGCCGTTTGCCGGAGAGCGCGCGGAGATGGTCGGCGGCCTCTTCCGGCGTTGTCGCCTTGGAGAACAGCTGGCCATCGAGATCGAGGACCTGGTCGGCGCCGAGCACGAAACTTTCCGGCATCTTCATCGCGACCCGGTGCGCCTTGGCCTCTGCCAGCGCATCCGCAATGTCGCGCGGACGCAGATCCTCTGCCAGCAGGGAGGCCTTGATCGCGTCTTCGTCGACCCGGGCCGTCTGCACGGCGAAGGGCACGCGGGCGCGGGTGAGCAGCTCTGCCCGGATGGCGGAACCGGAGGCGAGGACGAGTTCGGGCATGGGGATAAAACGCGGGATTACCTTAGGACTTTGTTAGGGATGGTTTCTGAAGAATTCACAGGCTGGAGGCAAGGGAGGGCAGTTCATCCCCGTTGTCCCGGTTCATCCCGGTGACTGTCCCACTGTTGGGAAGGATAAGTGCCGGGACGTGGATGGGTTGTCCTGTCCCGCTCTTGCCACTGGTTTTGTCCCATGGCCTGTGCCGGGCTGTGTAAGTCCGCAAGTCATTGACAGATAATAACTATTTTTTGACATGCCCACATGCGCCCGGAAACTTCACACATGGTCATCCACAGGATGTGGCGGAATGTTGGCAAGATTGTGGCGAAGTGCGTAATCCACAGAAACCGGCGAACCTACTATATTCATCAATCTTTCTTTCTTTTTTATTTAAGAATAAGGGATCGGTATGGCTGACCTTCTCGCGACCCTCTATCCGTGGACCAAGTCCCTGCACATCATGTCGGTGATTGCCTGGATGGCAGGGCTCTTCTATCTGCCGAGGCTCTTCGTGCATCACGTCGAACAGGCAGAGACAGAGAAGATGGCCGAGACCTTTGCCATGATGGAGCGGAAGCTTCTCAAGGTTATCATGAACCCGGCGGCGATATCGACATGGCTCTTCGGTCTGTTGCTGGTTCTGACGCCCGGGATCGTGGACTGGTCGATGGTCTGGCCCTGGACCAAGGGGGCGGCGGTTCTGGCGATGACCTGGTTTCACATGTGGCTGGCCCTGCGGCGGAAGGATCTGGCGGCGGGGACCAACCGGGTGAGCGGGCGTCAGTACCGGATGATGAACGAATTACCGACGCTTCTGATGGTCGTGATCGTGCTCTCGGTGGTGGTGAAGTTCTGAAACGTTGACTTGGGGGTCGGCAAGGCCTAGATACCCGCCCCAAGCCGCCCGTCCGGGCGGAGCGATTCCCCTATCTGACCTGACTGCGCGCCTCCGGGCCGGTCGCCGGAGTTTTCCATGACAAAGAACCGTCTGAACCTATCCGATCTGAAGGCGAAAAGCCCGAAGGATCTTCTGTCGATGGCAGAGGAGCTGGAGATCGAGAACGCCTCGACCATGCGGAAGGGCGAGATGATGTTCCAGATCCTGCGCGAGCAGGCGGATGACGATTGGGAGATCGGCGGTGACGGGGTGCTGGAAGTGCTTCAGGACGGGTTCGGGTTCCTGCGTTCGCCCGAAGCGAACTATCTGCCGGGCCCGGATGACATCTATGTCTCGCCGGAGATGATCCGCCAGTATTCGCTGCGGACCGGGGATACGGTCGAAGGGCTGATGAAGGAGCCGGAGGAGAACGAGCGGTACTTTGCGCTGACCTCCGTCACCAAGATCAACTTCGAGGAGCCCGAGAAGGCGCGCCACAAGGTGTCCTTCGACAACCTCACGCCCCTCTATCCTGACGAGCGCCTGAAGATGGAGATCGAGGATCCGACGATCAAGGACCGGTCGGCCCGCATCATCGATCTGGTGGCCCCGATCGGGAAGGGGCAGCGGTCGCTGATCGTGGCCCCGCCGCGGACCGGCAAGACGGTTCTGCTGCAGAACATCGCCCATTCGATCGAGACCAACCATCCGGAGTGTTACCTCATCGTGCTGCTGATCGACGAGCGGCCGGAAGAGGTGACGGACATGCAGCGCTCGGTGAAGGGGGAGGTGATCTCCTCGACCTTCGACGAACCGGCGACGCGGCACGTGGCGGTTTCGGAAATGGTGATCGAGAAAGCCAAGCGTCTGGTCGAGCATAAGCGAGATGTTGTTATCCTTTTGGACTCCATCACAAGACTTGGTAGGGCCTTCAACACTGTGGTGCCGTCATCGGGCAAGGTGCTCACGGGTGGTGTGGATGCGAACGCGCTGCAACGGCCGAAACGGTTCTTTGGCGCCGCGCGGAACATCGAAGAGGGCGGGTCTCTGACGATCATCGCGACAGCCCTGATCGATACGGGCAGCCGGATGGACGAGGTGATCTTTGAAGAGTTCAAGGGGACCGGCAACTCCGAGATCGTGCTGGACCGCAAGGTGGCGGACAAGCGCGTCTTCCCGGCGATGGATATCCTGAAATCCGGGACGCGGAAGGAAGATCTGCTGACCGACAAGATCGATCTGCAGAAGACCTTTGTCCTGCGTCGGATCCTGAACCCCATGGGGACGACGGATGCGATCGAGTTCCTGATTTCGAAGTTGAAACAGACAAAGACGAACGGCGAATTCTTCGAGTCGATGAACGGGTAGGGCCCGCGCCTCGGGAGGGGCGATTATGGACACGATTTTTGCGCAGGCCACGGCGCCCGGAAAAGCGGGGGTCGCCATTGTGCGTTTGTCGGGGCCGGAAGCCTGGACAGCGGTGGAGAGGCTGTGCGGATCGGTGCCCCCGGTCCGGCAGGCGGGGCTGCGCACCGTGCGGGGAGCGGCCGGCATTCTGGACGAGGCGCTGGTACTGGTCTTTGACGCCGGGGCGAGTTTCACCGGGGAACGGGTGGCGGAGCTTCAGTTGCATGGGTCGGCGGCGGTGGTGTCGGCGGTCCTGGCGGAGTTGTCGTCTTTCGCGGGCTGTCGGCCGGCAGAGGCTGGAGAGTTCACGCGGCGGGCGCTGGAGAATGGGTGCCTCGACCTCGCCCAGGTGGAAGGCCTGGCGGATCTGATCGATGCGGAGACGGAGGCGCAGCGTCGCCAGGCGCAGCGGGTGTTCGCAGGGGAGCTTGGCCGCAAGGCGGATGCGTGGCGGGAAAAGCTGATCCGGGCGGCGGCACTTCTGGAAGCGACGATTGATTTTGCGGATGAAGAGGTGCCGGTGGATGTCGCGCCCGAGGTGACGGAGCTTGTGACCTCGGTCCTTGCGGATCTGCGGAGCGAGATGGCTGGCATCGGGATTGCCGAGCGGGTGCGGTCCGGGTTCGAAGTGGCGATCGTCGGGTCCCCGAACGTGGGGAAGTCGACTTTGTTGAATGCGCTGGCCGGGCGGGAAGCGGCGATCACATCAGATATCGCGGGAACGACGCGGGATGTGATCGAGGTGCGCATGGACCTTGGCGGTTTGCCTGTGACCTTGCTTGATACCGCCGGTTTTCGCGAGACTGAGGATGCCGTGGAATCGATTGGTGTCCGGCTTGCCAGGCAGCGGGCGGAAGCGGCGGACCTTCGGATTTTTCTCGTTAACGCCGACGAGGTGCCGCCCTTTGAGCCGCTTGATGAAGATATGGTGGTTGTCGGGAAAGCGGACCTGGTGGGCGAGGTGGCTGGTCGGATTTCCGGGCGGACAGGCTATGGTATCGATCAGCTGGTAGAAGGGGTACGTTCGCGGTTGGCGTCCAAAGTTGCCGGGAGCGGTGTCGCTACACGGGAGAGGCATCGGGTCGCGATGGCCAGGGCGAGCGAGTATCTTGAGCGTGGCGTCGCGGTGTTCGCAGGCGGGCCCGAGGTGTCTGAGTTGGCGGCGGAGGAATTCCGCTCGGCGATCCGAAGCCTCGAATCTCTGGTTGGACGAGTAGACGTTGAATCTTTGCTGGATGATATATTTTCCAGCTTTTGCATTGGAAAGTGAGAGGTGTTTCACGTGAAACATTCTGACGTCGACGTTGTTGTGATCGGTGGAGGTCACGCAGGCAGTGAAGCCGCCGCAGCGTCCGCGCGCCTTGGCGCGCGGACCGTTTTGGTGTCGCTCCGGCGGGATGGCATTGGCGTCATGTCCTGCAATCCGGCTATTGGCGGTTTGGGGAAGGGGCACCTTGTTCGCGAAATAGATGCACTTGACGGGGTGATGGGCCGAATCGCGGACCGGGCCGGGATCCAGTTCCGGTTGTTGAACAGGAGAAAAGGTCCGGCAGTCCAAGGGCCACGCGCGCAAGCGGATCGGAAAATTTATCGCACGGTAATGTTGCAGGAACTGGAATCAACGCCAAACCTGACGATTGTTGAAGGCGAGGTTGTTGATTTGATCATGCAGGGCCCCCGGGTTGGCGGGGTGATGCTGGCGGACGGTAGTACGATAGAGGCCGCCGCAGTGGTGTTGACGACAGGTACCTTCCTGAGAGGCGTGATTCATATTGGTGATCAGACGCGCCCCGGGGGCCGGATGGGCGATAAACCGTCTGTTCGACTGGCGGAGAGGCTGGACGATTTTGCGCTCAAGCTGGGTCGATTGAAAACGGGGACGCCGCCGCGATTGGATGGTCGAACGATTGATTGGTCCCAACTGGAAGAGCAGCCTGGTGACGACAATCCCGTGCTATTCTCTTTCTTGTCGCGTGGCGTCGCTGCCCGACAAGTGTCTTGCGGGATCACGCACACCAATACGCGGACACATGAGATCATTCACAAAAACCTGGATCGGTCCGCAATGTATGGTGGGCATATAGAAGGGGTTGGACCACGATATTGCCCCTCGATTGAAGACAAGGTGGTTCGGTTCGCAGATAAGACCTCCCATCAAATCTTCCTGGAACCTGAGGGTCTGGATGATCATACGGTTTATCCCAATGGAATTTCCACCTCGCTTCCCGTGGAGGTGCAGGAGGAATATGTCCGCTCTATTGCGGGATTGGAACAGGTGGACATCCTGCAGCCTGGGTATGCGATTGAGTATGATTATGTAGATCCGCGGGCGCTGGATCTTCAGCTTGCGGTCAAAGGCGTGCCTGGTCTGTATCTGGCGGGTCAGATCAATGGAACGACAGGATACGAAGAGGCGGCGGCGCAGGGTTTGGTGGCGGGTCTCAACGCGGCTGCATCGGCCGTTGGTCAACCTCCGGTGAATTTCGGTCGGACTGACAGCTATATCGGCGTGATGATTGACGATCTCACGTCGCGGGGTGTGACGGAGCCTTACCGGATGTTCACCTCCCGCGCTGAGTTTCGGCTGTCGCTACGAGCCGACAACGCGGACCAGCGGCTGACCCCGAAGGGACTTGATATCGGGTGTGTTGGGGAAGTTCGCCGGGAAGCGTTCGACGCCAAAATGGAGCGACTGGAGTCAGGTCGAGCTGCGTTGACTGAACAGACCTACACGCCGAAGGAGCTAAACGAAGCGGGTATTAAGGTGAGCCAGGACGGTTCCCGTCGGTCGCTTTATGAGTTGTTGTCGTTCCCCGATATCGATTTTGAGGAATTGAGCGTACTTGATCCTTCTGTGTTTGAAATTGATGCGGAAACCCGGGACCAATTGGGTCGTGACGCGCTTTATGCAAAGTACATTGAGCGTCAGAAACGTGATGTTGCGGCGATGAAGCGAGATGAGAGCGAGGTGATCCCGGAGGGGTTCAATTTTGATGCCCTGGAAGGGTTGTCCAGTGAGTTGAAGTCGAAGCTTATCCGGTTCAACCCATCAAATCTGGCTCAAGCCGGCCGGGTGGAAGGGATGACACCTGCCGCTTTGACCCTGATCCTTGCCCGTTTGCGGCGTGATCGTTCCGGGCGGACAGGATGACTTCACGTTTGCTTCTCCAAGATGTTTCACGTGAAACACGTGAGCGCCTGGATATCTATCTCGACCTGTTGCGGAAGTGGACGCCTCACATCAATCTCGTGTCCAAATCCTCGCTTGACGACGCCTGGTCGCGGCATTTTGAGGATTCCGCTCAATTGCTGGGCCTTTCTACCATCGAAGATGGAACATGGCTGGACATGGGTAGCGGCGGTGGCTTTCCCGGCCTGGTGATCGCCATCCTCCTGGAAGAGCAGGCAGCCAAGCGAAGAGTCGTTCTCATGGAATCCGATCAAAGAAAATGCGCCTTCCTCCGCACCGTGATCAGAGAAACGGCCGTCAACGCAGAGGTGATCACCAACCGGATCGAAGTCGCCCCGCCAGCGAAAGCAGTGACAATCAGCGCTCGCGCCCTTTCCAACCTATCCGATCTGCTTGAATTCACCTTCCGACACGGTACCGAAAAAACCGAAGCCCTGTTCCCGAAAGGCAGAACCTGGCAAAGCGAACTGTCCGACGCGCGATCCAAATGGCGCTTCAAACACGAGGTCTATCACAGTAACACGGACCCAGAGGCCGTGATCCTGAGAATCGAGGAAATTGAGCATGTCTGACATACTGGCGCTTTCCGGACCCAAGATCGTCGCGATCGCGAACCAGAAGGGTGGCGTGGGCAAGACGACGACCACGATCAATCTCGGCGCGGCGCTGGCCGAAGCGGGAAGCAATGTGCTCATCATCGATCTGGATCCCCAAGGGAACGCGTCGACTGGCCTTGGCGTCGAGACCGAGGCCCGGGAAAACACGACCTACGAGCTCCTGCTGGACGACGCCGCGCTCGAGGATGTCATCCTCAAGACGGAGGTAGAGGGTCTTTCGATCGTTCCGTCCACGGTGGATCTCAGCTCTGCGGATATTGAGCTGATCGCGAATGAAAAAAGAAGTTTCCTGCTTCATGACGCGCTGCGCCAGCCCGCGATGGAGCGGTTTCACTTCGATTTCATCCTCATCGACTGCCCGCCTTCGCTGAACCTACTGACGGTCAACGCGATGGTGGCGGCGCATTCGGTTCTGGTGCCGTTGCAAAGCGAGTTCTTCGCGCTCGAGGGCCTGTCTCAGCTGATGCTCACCATCCGGGAAATCCGCCAGTCGGCCAATCCCGCCCTGCGGATTGAAGGCGTTGTCCTCACGATGTTTGATGCCCGGAACAACCTGTCGCAACAGGTTGAGGCGGATGCGCGTGAAAACCTTGGCGACATCGTGTTTGAAACCAAGATCCCGCGCAACGTCCGTGTGAGTGAGGCGCCGTCCTATGCGATGCCTGTGCTGGAATTCGATACGATGTCGAAAGGTGCGCAGGCGTACCGCGCGCTCGCGGGAGAATTTTTGAGAAAGAACGTGCCGGCAGAGGCGTGAGGGAGGACAACATGAGCAACAAACCAAAAAGCAGGGGTCTTGGTCGCGGCCTTTCCGCGCTGATGGCGGACGTAAACAACGACCAGGTCCCAACCAACGAAGAGGCGCCGGGCGCGCCCCGCCGCCCGGATGCCACGGTGCCGATCGAACAGGTCGTGCCGAACCCGGATCAGCCCCGGCGGAGCTTTACGCAGAATCAGCTCGATGAGTTGGCGCAGTCGATCCGGGAAAAAGGCATCATCCAGCCGCTGATCGTGCGTCAGAAGGGCGAGGTTTACGAAATCGTCGCGGGCGAACGCCGGTGGCGCGCGGCGCAGATTGCCAAGCTGCACGAAGTGCCTGTTCTGCTGCGCGATTACGACGACACCGAAGTGCTTGAAGTCGCGATTATCGAGAACATCCAGCGCGCTGACCTGAATCCAGTCGAGGAAGCGGCGGGGTATCGGCAGTTGATGGACCGGTTCGGCCATACGCAGGAAAAGCTTGGCGAAGCCCTGGGCAAAAGCCGCAGCTACATCGCAAACCTGCTCCGGCTGCTGAACCTGCCGGAAGATGTGCAGGAGATGCTGAAAGAGGGCAAGCTTTCGGCTGGCCACGCCCGTGCGCTGATCACCGCAGACAACCCCTCGGTTCTGGCTGCCCGTGTCGTGTCTGGCGGGCTATCCGTGCGGGAGACGGAAAAACTCGCCAATGAGACGAAAGGTGAGACTAAACCGGCCAAAAAGGCGCCACCGCCAGAAAAGGATGCCGACACGAAAGCGCTCGAAGGGGATCTCTCCGCGGCATTGAAAATGCGTGTGACCGTCTCGCACGAACCCGGTACGGAAAGCGGGGTTCTGTCCATTCGGTACAACACGCTTGAAGATCTGGACGACCTGTGCCGGATGCTCAGCGGGGGCCATTAGGCCGGGTCCAGAGAAAGATCATCACGCAGGTCACGACGCTGGCCTGTATTGCGATGAGCTGCCACCGAAACCCCATGGCAAGCGACAGGGCCAGCACCCCGATGCAGGTGATCGTCGCGAGCCGTTTCGCCCGGAGAGATACGGCGCCATGGGTCTGCCAATCAAGGATGGCGGGTCCGAAGACCGGGTGTGACAAAAGCCAATTGTGAAGGCGTTCTGACGACCGGGCGAAGAAAAACGCGGCCAGAAGAATGAAGGGCACGGTCGGGAACAGGGGCAGGACCGCGCCGACCATGCCGCACAGCAGGCTGAGGCAACCAAGTCCGGCCCAGACAAAGCGCATCACTCACTCCAGAAGGGTTGCGATCACCGAATTCAGGACCATGCGGCCCGCTGCCGTGCAGCGCGTCCGGGGTCCGTCGACGGTGATCATGCCAATATCGACCAGGTGGTCCACCCTGTCCTGCGGTACGGCATGCCCGGCCAGAGTTTCGTAGCGCTTCAGATCGATCCCGTCTGCGAGACGCAAGCCCATCAGCAGAAACTCGGTCACCTCGTCCTCGGGGGCGAGCTTTGCACGAACCTTGTCCCCGTTTCCACGCTCGGCCGCCGCCAGCCAAGCGTCCGGCATCCGGATCGCCTCCGTCGCGTGCCGCCGTCCGGCCAGGGTCAGTCTGCCATGCGCCCCGGGACCGATCCCTATGTAGTCGCCGTACCGCCAATAGAGAGAGTTGTGGCGCGATTCGGCCCCGGGACGGCAATGATTGCTGATCTCGTAGCCATGATATCCGGCGGCGGCGGTGATATCCTGGGTCGCCTCGTACATGGCCGCGGCCATGTCGTCATCTGGCAGGCCGCGCAGCTTGCCGATCCGGTAACGGTCGCCAAAGGCGGTGCCGTCTTCGATCGTCAACTGGTACAACGACAGATGATCCACGGCGAGGGACAGGGCCTGCGTCAGTTCCTGTCGCCACTCTTCCACCGTCTGGTTCTGGCGCGCATAGATCAGATCGAAACTGACCCGGTCGAACACGGATTTGGCAATGTCGAAAGCCTGCAACCCTTCGGCAACCGTGTGAATGCGTCCCAGGCGTCTGAGATCGTCGTCGTTCAGCGCCTGCATCCCCATGGAGACACGCGAGACACCGGCGCCGAAATAGTCTCTAAACCGGGCGGATTCGACGGAACCGGGATTGGCTTCGAGCGTCACTTCCAGATCGTTGGCCTGCGGCCAATGGGTCCTGATCCGCTCCAGAATGGCCGCCACCGTTTCCTGATCCATGAGGCTTGGCGTCCCGCCGCCAAAGAAGACGGAGCGGACGATCCGGCCCGGAACCTCTCGCGCATGGCGGTCGATCTCCGACAGGTAGGCTGCACGCCAGCGCGGCTGGTCGATCCGACGCGCGACGTGCGAATTGAAGTCGCAATAGGGGCATTTGGCCTCGCAAAAAGGCCAGTGGACGTAGATGCCGAAGCCGCCGGCTTCCCAATCTTCAGGCAAAACAGCCCGTCACGAGCTTGCGAAAGGCGTCGGCGCGGTGCGACATCTCGTGCTTCCTTGCGGGGTCCATTTCGCCGAAGGTCTCCGTCTCCCCGTCCGGGAGAAAGACGGGATCGAAGCCAAATCCCCGATCGCCCCGCATCGGCCAGACAACCTGACCTTCGACGCGACCTTCGAACACTTCGTCATGCCCGTCCGGCCAGGCCAGGACGAGCGTACAGTTGAACGCTGCACGCCGGGGGGACGGGGCGTTCTTTTCTTCCAGCAGAGTCCAGACCTTGGTCATCGCCATGGGAAAATCGCGGCCCTCAGGCGTTTCCGCCCAGTCGGCGGTGTAGACGCCGGGCGCCCCGTCCAGCGCATCGACCGTGATTCCGCTGTCATCGGACAGGGCCGGGAGGCCGGTGGCCCGGGCGGCATAATGCGCCTTGATCCGGGCATTGCCGACAAAGGTGTCCTCGGTTTCCTCTGGTTCGTCGAGGCCGTGATCGGCGGCGGACGTCACGCTGATGCCAAAGGGCGTCAGAAGCTCCGCGATTTCGCGCAGCTTGCCCTTGTTATGGCTGGCGATGACCAGCTCCGTTCCGTCGAACTTTCGCATCGGATCAGGCACAGGCCGCCTTCTGGATTTCCACCAGTTCAGAGACGCCTTTCTCTGCCAGGTTGAGCAATTCGTCCATCTGCTCGCGCGAGAATGTCGCCCCTTCGGCGGACATCTGAACTTCGATCAGGCGTTTGGAGCCGGTCATGATAAAATTGCCATCAACGCCCGCGTCGCTGTCCTCGGGATAATCGAGGTCAAGGACCGGCTGCCCGGCATAGATCCCGCAGGATACCGCGGCCACCGGGTCGACCAGCGGATCGGTGATCACGTCGCCCGCTTTCATCAGCTTGTTCACCGCAAGGCGCAGCGCGACCCAGGCCCCGGTGATGGAGGCGCAGCGGGTGCCGCCGTCGGCCTGGATGACATCGCAATCGACAGAGATCTGCCGTTCGCCAAGTGCAACCCGGTCAACGCCCGCGCGCAGCGAGCGGCCAATCAGGCGCTGAATTTCAACGGTCCGGCCGCCCTGTTTTCCGGCGGAGGCCTCGCGCCGCATTCGCGACGTGGTGGACCGGGGCAGCATCCCGTATTCGGCCGTCACCCAGCCAAGGCCGGACCCCTTGATGAAGGGCGGCACACGATCCTCGACCGTGGCCGTGCAGATCACATGGGTGTCCCCCACCTTGATCAGGCAGGAGCCTTCGGCGTGTTTCGTGAACCCGGTTTCGATTGAAACCGGACGCATTTCGCTTAATTCTCGTCCTGATGGTCGCATGGGCATACTCCTCTTCAACTTGGGGATAGTCCCGGCGCAACGGGGAACGCAACCCCGGTTTGGTGGATGTGAAACTGTCTGACTGGGCGATGAACGATAAGACGAAAATTCTGGGTGACCTCAACGACCGCTCGCGCGAGGTCTTCCGCCGCGTGGTCGAGGGTTACCTGTCCAGCGGCGAACCGGTCGGGTCTCGGACGCTGACCCGGCTGATGAGCGAAAAGGTCTCCGCCGCGACGATCCGCAACGTCATGCAGGACCTTGAATATCTGGGACTTTTGGATTCCCCGCATATCAGCGCGGGCCGGGTGCCGACGCAGCAGGGGCTGCGGATGTTCGTGGACGGTCTGCTTGAGGTCGGAGATCTGCAAAGCACCGACAGAGAGATGATCGACGCCACGATCGGCGACAATGGCGGCGATGTAGCGGGGATGCTGGACCGGATCGGGTCGGCACTTTCCGGCGCAACGCAGGGTGCGTCCCTGGTGCTGGCGCCCAAGCACGAGGCACCGATCAAGCATATTGAATTCGTGGCCCTCGGGCATGACCGGGCGCTGGTGGTGCTGGTTTTTGCCGATGGCCATGTCGAAAACCGCATTTTCACCCCGCCGCCGGGTCAGACGCCCAGTTCGATGCGGGAGGCGGCGAATTTCCTCAACGCGATCATCGAGGGGCGGACGCTGAGCGAGCTGAGCAAGGTGATCGAGGAACAGATCACCGCGCGGCGGCAGGAAATCGACAGCCTGGCGCGCGACCTGATCGATTCGGGCTGGGCCGAATGGGACGAGCAGGGGTCGCGTCAGGAGCGGCTCATCGTGCGGGGCCGCGCCAATCTTCTGGGGGAGGATTCGGCGGAAGAGGATCTGGACCGGATCCGGACGCTCTTCGATGACCTTGAACGCAAGCGTGATATCGCCGAATTCCTCGATCTGGCCGAAGGGGGCGACGGGGTCCGGATTTTTATCGGCTCAGAGAACAAACTTTTTTCACTTTCGGGTTCCTCTCTGGTGGTCTCTCCCTATATGAACGCGGATCGAAAGATAATCGGTGCGGTCGGTGTCATCGGACCAACCCGGTTGAACTATGGGCGGATCGTTCCGATCGTGGATTACACCGCCCAGCTTGTCGGCCGGATGATCGCAGACCGGACATAGAGGTGAGAGATGGCGAACCCTGAAAACGACGATTTCCTCGACGACGTGGAATCCGCCGAAGCCGAAGCCTATGCGGACGATCTGGAAGAGTTCGACGACGAGGCGCTGGAGCTGGACGAGATTAAGGCCGAGCGGGACGAGCTGCGCGACAAGTGGATGCGCGCGATGGCGGAGGCGGAAAACGCCCGCAAGCGCGCGGACAAGCAGCGCCGCGAAGCCGAGATGTATGGCGGGTCAAAACTGGCGCGCGATCTGCTGCCGGTCTACGACAACATGAAGCGGGCGCTGGATGCGGCGGGGGAGAAATCCGAAACGAATGCCGCTCTGATCGAAGGGGTGGAGCTGACCATGCGGGAGCTTCTGAATACCTTCAAAAAGCACGGAATCGAGCCGATTTCGCCCGAGCCGGGCGACAAGTTCGATCCCAATATCCACGAGGCGATGTTCGAGGCCCCGGTGCCCGGCACCAAGGCGGGCGAGATCATCCAGGTCTCCGCCGAAGGGTTCTGGCTGTCCGACCGTCTGCTGCGTCCGGCGCAGGTTGGCGTGTCGTCCATGCCGGCGAGCTGACAGGCCTGCCTCCGGCGGGAGTATTTTTGGAAAGATGAAGAGGGGCGTGGCGCTACTGGCGCGACGCCTCTTTCAGTTTGTAGATCAGTTCCAGCGCGTCGCGGGGCGACAGGTCGTCCGGGTGCGTGGCCTCGAGAAGGTCTGCGACAGCCGCATATTGCGGTGGAACAGGGACTGATTTGGGGACCGCCGGGGCGGCGGCGGCAAAGAGGGGCAGGTCGTCGATGATTGCCTTGGGTTTCTGCCCGCCTTCGCGGTCGCCCTTTTCCAGTGCATCGAGAACCTCGCGCGCGCGCGCGACAACGGCGTCGGGCAAACCGGCGAGGCGCGCGACCTGGACGCCATAGCTGCGGTCGGCGGCGCCGCGAATGACCTCGTGCAGGAAGATGACGTCGCCGTCATGTTCGCGGACCGCGACGGTGGCGTTCTCGACGCCCGGCAGTTTTCCGGCGAGGGCGGTCATCTCGTGATAATGCGTGGCGAAGAGCGCGCGGGAGCGGTTGACCTCGTGCAGGTGTTCGAGCGTGGCCCAGGCGATGGAGAGGCCGTCGTAGGTGGCGGTGCCGCGCCCGATCTCATCGAGGATGACCAGCGCGCGGTCGTCGGCCTGGTTCAGGATTGCGGCGGTTTCGACCATTTCGACCATGAAGGTGGAGCGGCCGCGGGCCAGATCGTCGGAGGCACCGACGCGGGAGAAGAGCTGCGAGATCACACCGATCTCTGCTTCTTTCGCGGGAACATGGCTGCCCATCTGTGCCAGCAGGGCGATCAGCGCAGTCTGACGCAGGAAGGTCGATTTGCCGGCCATGTTCGGCCCGGTCAGAAGCCAGATCGAAGAGGAATCACCGGAGAGATCGGCGTCATTCGCGATGAAGGGGGCACCCTCGCGGCGCAGGGCCTGTTCCACGACAGGGTGACGGCCTTCGACAATGCGCAGGGTGCGGTCGTTGGTGATCCGGGGGCGCGACCAGTTCTCGGCCACCGACAGATCGGCGAGGGCCGTGGCGAGGTCGAATTCGGAGAGGGCGCGGGCGGTGTCGGTCAGGTTGGAGACGCGGTCGAGAACAAGGGCTTTCAGGCCTTCATAGAGACGCTTTTCGATGTCGAGCGCCCGCCCGCCGGCATTGAGGATACGGGTTTCCATCTCGCTCAGTTCCGGGGTGGTGAAGCGGAGCTGGTTGGCGGTCGTCTGGCGGTGTTTGAACCGTTCGTTCAACGGTTCGGAGAGCATCTTGTCGGCATGGGTGGCTGTCACTTCGATGAAGTAGCCCAGCACGTTGTTGTGTTTGATCTTGAGCGCGGAGATGCCGGTCAGCTCTGCATAATCGCTTTGCATGGAGGCGATGACGCCGCGGCCCTCGTCGCGGAGCTTGCGGGCCTCGTCCAGATTGGCGTCATATCCGGTGGCGATGAAGCCGCCGTCGCGGGTGAGCAGCGGCGGTTCAGCGATCAGCGCGGCATCGAGGGTGGCGAGCAGGTCGTCGTGACCGACAAGGTGCCGGGCCGCGTCTGACAGGAGCGGCGGCAGGTCGGCGACGGACAGTGCGGCGGCGATCTGTTCCGCCTGAGTCAGGCCGCTGCGGATCGCGGCAAGGTCGCGCGGCCCGGCGCGGTCGATGGCAAGGCGGGAGAGCGCACGGTCGAGGTCCGGCACTCGGCGCAGCGCCTCGCGCAGGTCGCGGGCCAGGGGACGGTCGCTGACCATCGCGTCCACGGCATCGAGCCGCGCGGTGATCGTGGCAATGTCGCGCGAGGGGCTGGAGAGGCGGCGTTCCAGCAAGCGGGCGCCGCCGGGCGTCACGGTGCGGTCGATCGCATGGAGGAGCGACCCGGCCCGGCCGCCGGACAGCGCATGGGTCAGTTCCAGGTTGCGGCGGGTGGCGGCGTCG
>Ga0213839_1001103_pt1 | contig 19637 bp, 14 predicted proteins | sample SWPATP21_FD_160075 | JGI IMG/M metagenome (GOLD analysis project Ga0213839, IMG submission 160075) | Coastal seawater microbial communities from Marineland, Florida, United States - SWPA TP2 #1 | ecosystem: Environmental > Aquatic > Marine > Coastal | place: USA: Florida | collected 2016-08-14
AAACTGCTTTCCCCCGGAATCTGGCCCAGCCACCAAGGTATCGAGCCCATTCTGGCCACCCAAGACGCTCTCCCGACCCTCCCGCACGAGCCAACCATGGTTCTCGACGACCGAGGAACCCCGAAACGAGCCGCTTGGGCCAATCTGGAGCCGAAACCTCTGCGCGTGGGCCAGTTCAGAGCGGAAAACCTGTTTTCGGCGCCGCTCTGGCTCCGGCGACAGCGACCAGCCTGGGAGCGGGCCCGCCCCCGCGACGCCAGCCGGCCAGCAAGCCCCACGCCGCCCAGCCTGGGAGCGGGCCCGCCCCCGCGCCAACCGCCCCCAGCCCGCCTCAGAACCGCACCGCCAGGTCCACCTCCGGGTACGGCACCCAGAACCACCACGCGTAGTGACCCAGGGTGTAGCGGTCGAAGGGGCGCCCCACGAGCATCCCCAGCCCGGCGGCCATGTGCACCCGTCCCGTGGTGTGGGTCCACGCCGCCGACACCGTCCCCCACGTCAGCCCGTGCCCCTGGTCGGCGAGGGGGAGCCGCAGCTTCACCCGGCTGTGGGGGGTGTCCCAGATGCCGAGGACGTGAGCCTGGACACGGTCGAAGCTCAGCTCCCGGGAGACCTCCTCGTCGACGACGAGCTGCCGGAGCAAGCGGACGTCCACCGCCACCTGACCGCTCAGCTGGTGCACGCCGACGTCCCAGGAGCCGTTGGTCTCCAGCCGCAGCGACGCCCGCTTCAGGGTGGTCTTGGCGCCGACGCTCGGGGCCAACGACCAGCGGGTGGCCCCGAGGCGGCCGCCGTGCTCGACGCCGACCCGGGGGCCGCCGATGGTCAGGTCGAAGGGGGTGAGCCAGGCGTCGGTGTGGTCACCGAGGCCGACGGCGCTCCGGCCCGCGGGCCAGCGAACCACGGCCTCCCCGGCAGGGAGGGTCTCGGCGGTATGGGATCGAACGGCCGTCCCGGCGTCGGTCGGATCTGCCGCGAGGGCGAGGACGAGCCAGATCATCGGGTCGCCTCCTTCAGCCAGCCGACGGCGGCCTCGAGCACGACGTCCTCCCCGGCGTGGTGTCGAAGCACCAGCTCCTCGGTCCAGGGCAGACGCTGGTCCGGGCGGTTGCCCCCCTCCAGGGTGTGGTCGCTGTCGAGGAGGATGCGGCCCCGCTCGTCGAGGGCCCGTCCCCCCGGGAAGGTGAGGTGCCAGCCCCCGGGGAAGTCGATGCCGCTGCCCGTGGACCCGAAGCTGGCGGCGGTCCCCTCGAAGCCGAAGACCTGCACCTGGGGCATCTTCTTCAGCAGGTAGGTGAGCCCCTCGCCGGAGGAGACGGTGTCGGCGTCGATGAGCACGGCGGTCGGGCGACCCCAGTACACCTCCTGGGGCTCCACCCACAGCTCGGCGATGGTCTCCTGCTCGAAGGTGCGGTGGTTGAGGAAGGTGACCGTCTCGTAGAAGAAGCGCTCGGTGCTGAACATGCCGGCGATGTTGGCCGCTGGCATGTCCATGCCTCCGTCGTTGTCCCGCAGGTCGAGCACCAGCCCGGGGGCGTCTCGCATGCCCACGAGGGCCCGCTGCACCCGGGTCTCCGCCAGGTACGTCTCCTCCCAGCCGACACGGACGTAGGCCATGCCGGAGGGGAGGCGTCGGTGGTCCACCATGGTCTCCGGGAGCTCGATGCCCAGGGCAACGCGGATGTCGTCGGTGTCGGGGCGGGCGGACAGGGTCTCGGTGCGGGGCACGCCGTCCCGCAGGACCTCGACGTCGACGGTGCTGCCGACGGGTCCGCGCCCCAGGAGCTTCAGCTGGACCTGGGCGCGGCGCTCGTTCGTGGCAGCCCCGAGGGGGAAGCACCAGAACGGCGCGCCTTCTCGTGCGACGTCGACCGGCTGTCCGCCCCAGGAGACGATGGTGTCGCCGGGCTCGAGGGGGCCTCCGCTCGCGGCGACGATCACCCGCCCGTCGTCCAGATCCGTCAGGGTCACGTCGTAGCTGTGGCGGGCCTCCGGACAGAGGTCGTCGCCGTCGTCGTGGAAGAGCTGCACGTGGGCGTCGGGGAGGTAGGGGACGAGGCGACGGAGCACGTGGGCCTCCTCCTCGGGGGTCGACGCGGCGTCGGCCAGGGGCTGGAGCTCGTCGCGGACCACGTCCCAGTCGATGCGCTTGTGCTCCGTGAAGGAGTAGGCCTGCTCGAGGTGGTCGATGCCCAGGGCGACGGCGACGTCGATGGGCTCGTCGGACAGGTCGAGGGTGCTGGGGGCCGTCGCGCAGCCGACGAGGCCCACGCAGAGGAGGATGCGGGTCATGGCGTCTCCCGGAAGAGGAGGTGGAAGGGGGCCTCGCTGTTGAGCCAGTCGCCGACCTCGCCGACGTAGCCATTGGTCGCGACGACCAGGGTGAGGTCGTGGTCGACGAGGTGAAAGGCGAGGGTCTGGTAGGGGTGCACGGTGCCGTAGTGGCCGATGGCCGGGCCGTAGGGGGTCTGCACGCGGGCCAGCCCGAGGCCGTAGGCGTCTTCGATGCCCTCCAGGTCGTCGGGGCCGTAGGGTCGGACGTCCTGCATCGCCTCGGTGGACGACGGGTCCAGCAGCTCCCCGTGGGCCAGGGCGCGGACGAGCACAGCGAGGTCCCGCGGGGTGCTCACCAGGCCCCCGTCGAGCTTCCCCTCCCCCGCCATCACCGCGGTGGTGCTGTCGGTGAAGTCGATGAGGGTGCCGTCGCCCCGCAGGTCCATGTAGCCCCGCACGAGGGCCCGCGGGTCCTCGCTGCGTCCCAGGGTGTCGTGGAGGCCGAGGGGCTCGGTGACCTGCTCGTGCACGACGTCGTAGGCGGGCTGGCCCGTGAGCTCCGAGAGCACCAGCGACAGCAGCAGGTAGTTGGCGTTGCTGTACGCGAGGTCGCTGCCCGGGGGGAAGTCGGCGTCCATGCCCCGGATGCCCTCCAGGGACTCGGCGGCCGAGCGGGGCTCCAGCGAGCCATTGAAGGCGTCGAGGAAGAAGCCGAGGGTGAGGTAGTCGGGCACGCCGGCCGTGTGGTCGAGGAGCTGGCGTACCGTGGCCTCGTCGGCGTTGGCGACGTCTTCGACGACGTCGGCGGGGAGCCAGCGCCGGGCCGGGTCGTCGAGCTCCAGCCGTCCCTGCTCGACGAGGCGGAGGGTGGCGCTGGCGGCCAGCATCTTCGTGGTCGACGCTACGTGCCAGCGGTGGCAGGTGCGGGCGTCGATCCCCTGGGCGAGGTCGGCCGAGCCGCCGGCGCCGAGCCAGGTCCCGTCGGCGTCGATCACCGCCACGGACACGCCGGGGGTCCCGAGCTCCAGGGCGTGGTCCACGAGGCGTGCGTAGCGCTCAGCTTCGGGGTGCTCGCCCAGGGGGAGCTCGTCGCAGTCGTAGAAGGACGGGTCGGGCAGCTCGGGGCCGGCACAGCCCGCCGCGAGGAGGAGGAGGAGCCTCATCGGCGCACCTCCACGCCCACGTGGGTCGACAGGTGGACCATCGCCGGGGCGAGCTCCGGGGAGAAGGGCCCGTCGACGCTGCCCCGGTGCTGCACCAGGAGGGCCCAGTGCTCGTCGAGGCGGACGTCGAGCCCGAGGCCCAGCTGCCCCGTGACCTCGGGTCGGCCGGCGCGGGCCCGTCGGACCCAGTCGCCGTCTCGTCGGACCCAGGTGGGGGAGGCGTAGAAGGCGTGCTTGTAGCCGACGCCCGCCAGGACCGACAGCCCGATGGCCTGCAGCGGTCGCCACGTCCCCTGCCAGCCAGGGAGCACGAACAGGGCGTGCTCGAGGGGGCGGTGCAGGTAGCCCCCCACGTCGAGCTGGATCCGGTGCTCCAGGGGGCCGGAGCCCCAGGCGCCGACCGAGGTGCCGACGAGGAGTCCGGGGTGGATGGGGGTGGGGACCGCCGCCGTGAAGGGCACGGCGATGGCCTCGTCGAAGAGGGTCACCCGCTGGTGTTGCCAGGGAGCGGCCAGGGCCAGGGTGGCCAGGAGTGTCCACATGTCTGCCTCCAGGATCGGTGGGATGCCGATGGAGGCCGCAGCTGTCCCTTCGATCGTCGAAAACCCCGAGAACGGTGCTCGTAGGCCGGTGGTGGCGTGCCGAGGGCTGGATCCGACCCAGAACGATCCGACGCGTGGTGACACATCTGGGGCTCTGCGGCATCCAAGGGACCAGAGAGGGTCGCTTGGCAACGGACATCGCACAGCTCTTCGACCAGTACGGGCCCATGGTGACCCGGCGCTGCCGCTCCATGCTGGGCGACGAGCAGCAGGCCGCCGAGGCCACCCAGGAGGTGTTCGCCCGGCTGGTGCACAAGGACCTCGAGGTGCGGCACCCCTCGTCGCTGCTCTACCAGATGGCCACCCACGAGTGCCTGACCCGGCTGCGCTCCCGCCGTCGTCGCCCCGAGGACCTCACGGACGACCTGCCCGACCAGCTCGCGACGACGCCGGACGTGGACGAGCGCCTCGATGCCGCCTGGGCCCTCGACTGGCTCTTCGGCCGGGAGCCGCCGTCGACCCAGCAGATCGCCACGATGTTCCTGGTCGACGGGATGACCTGGGAGCAGATCGCCGACGAGCTGGGGATGAGCGTGAGCGGGGTGCGCAAGCGGCTCCGTCGGCTGCGCTCCCACCTCCCGGCGCTGGTGGCCCTCGCCGCGGCCGCGCTGGCGGGTGTGCTGCTGCTCCCCGACGGGCACCGCACCAAGGGCGGTTTGCCTCCCGAGCTCCGTGTGTACCGCCAGGCCCCCGACGGGACCGCCGAGCTGCTGGAGGCCGGCGACCTGGCCCTCGGTGGGGACGTGCTCCAGGTCGAGGTCGTGCGGGGGGACGCCCCCTACGGGTGGGTACTCAGCGTCGACGGCCTCGGGCAGGTCACGATCCACAACGACGGCGAGCTGGCCCCGGGCACGGAGGCGCTCCCCCGGGCCTACGCCCTCGACGACGCGCCGGGCTTCGAGCACTTCTTCGTGGTGCCCTGCGACGAGCCGGTGCCGCGGCGCGAGGTCGTGGATGGCGTACGCTGGACGGGCGATGGGGCCTCGGTGGACGTGCCGACCTGTGGAGACGCCGTGGACCTCTGGGTGCGCAAGCCATGATGTGGATGCTCTCCCTGGCCCTGGCCGACCCGACCCGCTTCGCCCTGGTGGCCGGCGCCAACGATGGCGGACCCGAGCGGCAGCGCCTCCGCTACGCCGTGACCGACGCCCGGGCCGTCGGCGGGGTGCTCACCGAGCTGGGGGGCGTGTCGTCGGCCAACCTGGAGCTCCTGGAGGAGCCGAGCCCCGACGTCCTCCGGGAGGCCCTCCGCGCCCTGGGGGAGCGCGCCCGGCAGGCCGGACCGGGAAGCTCGGTGCTCGTGTACTACTCGGGCCACAGCGACCGGAGCGGCCTGCAGCTGGGGACCGACACCTACCGGTGGGACACCCTGCGGGCCGACCTGTCCGACCTGGGCGCCAGCGTGCAGATCGCCATCATCGACGGCTGCGCCTCGGGGACCCTGGTGCGGGAGAAGGGCGGTGCTGCCGTGCCCCCCTTCCTGGTGTCCGAGGAGGTGGCCGTCGAGGGGCGCGCCTGGCTCACGTCGAGCTCGGCGGACGAGGTGAGCCAGGAGGCCGACGGGATCGGCGGCTCCTACTTCACCCACGCCCTCGTCACCGGCCTCCGTGGGGGCGCCGACTACGACGGCGACCAGCAGATCACCCTCCGGGAGGTCCACCAGTTCGCGGCGGAGGAGACCCTGGCCCGCACGGAGCGGACCCGCTTCGGCGCCCAGCACCCTGCCTACGACCTGCGGCTCACCGGGGTGGGGGACTTCGTGGTGACCGACGTGCGCCGTCCCGATGCGCGGCTGCGGCTCGGGGAGGCCCTCAGCGGGCGCCTGTACCTACGGGACGCCGAGGGCTCCCTGGTGGCGGAGCTGAGGAAGCGGGCGGGCAGCTCCGTGGACCTGGCCCTGCCGGCGGGGCGCTACAGCGTGGTGGTCGACGACGACGGCCTGCACGAGGGGACGGTCCGGGTGGGCGAGGACCGCGACGCCGAGCTGGTCCCCGCTGATCTGGTGCCGGTGCGCGGGGAGGTGACCCTGTCCCGCGGGCGGCTCTACGCCAAGGTGCCGCTGGCCATCGAGCTGCTGCCGTACCCCACCAGCGAGGGACTCGACGCCCGGGACCAGCTGCACTGGACGGCCCTGGGCGCCATCGCCGTCTACGGGGCCCGGCTGCGGGGGGTCTCCGTCGGGAGCGTGGCGACGTCCTACCGGGACGGCGCCGACGGACTGCAGCTGGCGGGGGCCTACAACCACTCGGGGGGCCCCACCCGGGCCGGGCAGCTCAGCTTCGGGGTCAACGCCAGCGAGGGGGAGCTGCGGGGGCTGCAGGTGGGCACGGTGAACCTGGCGCGACGGAGCCGCGGGGTGCAGCTGGGCGTGGTCAATGGCGCGGCAGACCACGGCGGCCTCTCCCTCGGGGTGGTGCAGGTGGCGTCGTCCTCTCGAGGGGTGCCCCTGGCACTGCTGCCGCTGATCGGCGACGGCATGCGCCACGTGGCGGTGTGGACGGCCACGGGGATGCCCCTGAACCTCGGGGCGCAGCTGGGCTCCCGCTCCGTGTACACCGCCTACGAGGTGGGCTGGGGCCCGGTGCGGCGGGTGGGGAGCGTCGGCCTGGGCTTCGGGGGCCGGCTGCGACCCGGACCCTGGCGGGTCGACGTGGACGTGATGGCCATCGCTGGCGGACGGCCCCAGGCGTCGGTGCTGGTGTCGACGCTGCGGGGGACCGTGGCGCGCCCCCTGCGGGGGGAGCGGTGGGCGCCCTTCGTGCGGGCGGGCCTGGGCCTCGAGCTCCTCCTGGAGGGGCCGTCGGAGCCGCTCTCGGCCCTCGGCGGCCTCCCGGTGTCGGAGGCCGCGGCGCTGGTGCCGGAGCTCGGCGTCGGCCTGCGGCTGTAGCCGGCCGACGCCTCGGGCTCAGGGGCAGGTGTTGGGCAGGCCCATGTCGCTGGCGTCGTCGACGGTCAGCAGCTCCCACTCGTCGGCGGGGTCGAAGGCATCGCTGCCGTCGGCGTCCCCAGCGGTCACGGAGCAGCTGCGCTTCAGGCTGTTGTCCTTCGTGGTGAGGGGCGCGGTGCCCCACTCGGAGCCGGGGTCGAAGCCGATCTCGCCGATGACGTCGTAGACGGTGCCGTCGCAGGCGAGCTCCACGGCGTCGTCGCCGTTGAAGGTCAGGCTTCCCGACGTGGTGTCGCAGGTGCCGCCGATGGCGAAGCTGCCGTTGCACACGAGGTGGACCTCGCCGGACGCCAGGGTGCCCGACAGGCCGATGCTGGTGCCCGTGGTGTTGCCGTTGCTGTACACGGTGACGTCGCACAGAGACATGTCGAAGTCGGTGGTGCCGATGTTGGTGATCTCGACGTACTTGTTCGTGCCGCTCGAGCCCTCCAGGTACTGGCTGAAGATGACGCCGGTGCCGGAGAGACCCGCGCTGACCTCGACGGGGAGGTCGGCGGTGCCGTTGAGGGTGGCGCGGACGGTGTCGCTGCCGGCGGTGGCGCCGCCGTCGACGTCGAAGGTGCCGGTGGTGCTGCCCGCCGGGACGTCGACGCTGGCCGGCACGCTCACCAGGCCGCCGAGGTCGGCGAGGGCGACGGTCTCGCCGGTGCTGCTGGCCGGCATGTCGAGGACGACGCTGGCCTGGACGCTGCCGTTGGTGCTCACGGACAGGGCGGTGGGCTCGAAGCCGACGACGCTGCGGGTGAGCGTGTCGTCGTAGACGAGGACCTGGGTGTCGAGCACGACGCCGTCGTAGCTGACCTCGACGGTGGCCGGGGTGGTGTTGGCGGTGCCGCCGGTCATCTGGATGCCCACGAACTGCTCGCCGACGCCGATGTCGACGGTGGCCGGGCAGGTCAGGCGCGCCGCAGGGGTGCAGCTGACGTCGAGGGTGATGATGCTGGCGGCGGGGCGGGTGAGGCCGGCAGCGACCAGGGCGTCCGTCGTGTCGCCGGACTCGAGGTAGGACAGGGCCGGGGTCAGGGTGGAGAGCGTGGCGCCGCCCACCAGCAGGTCGCCGGCGTCGCGGAGCTCCAGCTTGCTGTCGTCGTTGGCGTAGCGGAGCACGCCGGAGAGGATGTCGAAGTTCTCCCCGACCTGCGGGTAGGGGCTGGCCTCGTAGAAGTAGTCGTTGACCCGCAGGGTGTTGTCGACCTCGAACTCGTTGTTCGGATCGTCGTCGCCGGGGCCGGCGGAGAGGCTCACCGAGGTGACCTCGACGCCCTCCACCTGCACGACCACGCCCTCGAGCTCCCAGGCGCGGGTGCCGCCGGTGGCGATGTCGACGGGGTCGACGACGACCGGGGTGGGCTCGGGCATGCCGGCCGTCTCCAGCGTCCAGCCGCTGACGCTGTCGAGCTGGATCTGGCCGAAGTACTCCTTGGTGGTGCCGCTGACCGTGATCATGTCGCCGATGGCGGGCTTGTCGAGGTCGGGCATGTACAGCCAGATGCCGGACCAGTCGGAGCCGGTCCAGCTGGGGTCGTTCTCGTCGAGCTGCACGGTGGCGCCGCGGTCGTTGGTGGCGGTGACGATCATGTGCTCGAGGACGACGGGGGTGCCGAGGGCCACGGTCTCCTGCTTGACGTCGTAGACGGGGACGGGGCAGGCGCCGTCGGGGCTGTAGTAGGTGGGGCACAGGTCGCAGGCGTCGCCGATGAGGTCGCCGTCGCCGTCGAGCTGGTCGACGTTGTCCGCGTTGGGGCAGTTGTCGTCGCCGTTGGTGATGCCGTCCTGGTCGTCGTCGGTCCAGGTGCAGGAGAGACCGGCGGAGAGGGGGCAGGGGTCGCAGGCGTCGCCGAGGCCATCGCCGTCGGCGTCGTTCTGGACGAAGACCATGTGGGGCAGCGCGGGGTTGAACACGTCGGGGCAGTTGTCGGCGCTGTCTTCCTCGCCGTCGCCGTCGGCGTCCGCGATGGTGGCGTCCGGGAAGATGAGGCCGTCGCCCGCTTCGTCGTTGCGGAGGGGCTCGCAGCTGGGCTCGTCGGCCGGCACGTCGCAGATGGTGTAGTCGTAGGACCCGGCGACGTCGGCCAGCACGGTGGCGAGGGTCTTGCCCACGTCGTCGGCCATGCAGATCACGTGGTCGGACACACAGTCCTCGAGGTCCTCGCAGGTGGCCCAGTCGGACGTGGAGAGCAGCCCCTCCATGACGGTGGCGTCGCCGGTGAGGGGCAGGCCGCCGCGGAGCACGAGCTCCACGTTGCCGGCGTGGGCGCCGATGATGGCGCTGTGGTCCTCGCCCATCTCCTGGTCGAAGATGGCGATGTCGGCGACGAGGCCTTCGCGGAGGCGACCGACGGAGCCCTGGGCCCCCATGGCGATGGCGGCGTTGCGGGTGGCCATCAGCCACAGGTCGCGGTCGGTGAAGTGGTCGTTGTAGTGGTTCTCGTCGAGCTCGTCGGCGCAGGCCAGCTCGCGGAGGATGTTGGCGGAGCCGGAGAGCGTCCAGTCGGTGCCGAGGGCCACGGTGACGCCCATGTTGTCGTAGACGGTGACCGGGGCGGTCTCGCCGTACAGGGCGACGTTGGAGCGGGGGGACCACACGAGGTGGGCGCCGCGGTCGTGCATCAGGCCGATGTGGTCGGCGTCGAGGCCGATGCCGTGGATGATGGACGTGTTGTCGGCGATGAGGTCCTCGGCGTCGGGCAGGGCGCCGGACATGCAGAGGAACTCGTTCTCGGCCTCGAGGTCGATGCCCTCGGAGACGTGGGGCAGGTAGATGCGGTCGTTGGTCAGGACCCAGTCGCCGTCGATGAAGAAGCCGGAGCAGTCGTTGACGGCGAAGTTCCCGTCGAGGTCGGACAGGGGGAAGGTCTCGTAGTTGACCTGCCAGCCGCCGAGGCCCTCGTTGTCGTCGCTGTCGTCGAAGTTGCGGAGGAGGCCGTCGGCGTGGCCGGAGCCGGCGAGGCCGGTGCTGCCGCCGAGGAGCTGCCGGAGCTCGCCGTAGGTGATGAAGGAGGCGCCGGACTCCGAGTAGTACGGGATGTCGGTGTGGCCCCGGAGCCCCTCGCGCCAGTCGTGGCGGTGGTCGAAGCGCTCGTCGCCGCCGCCGGTGTACGGGGAGAGGTGGGTGTAGGTGATGTGGTCGTGGCTGTTGATGAGGCCGGGGCTCACCACGCCGTCGGGGCAGGTCACCACCAGGGTGTCGGCGGGGGCCTGGCTGGTGCAGTCGCAGCCCACGCACTCGATGAGGCCGTTGTCGTCGACGGTGCCGCGCTCGAAGAGGATCTCGCCGTCGTGCCAGGTGGTGATGTCGCCGAGGATGTTGCCCTGGACGAGGATGTGGGTGGCGGTGGCGGGGTCGCCGGTGACCTCGCAGAGCTCGCCGCCGGGGGGCGCCGGGAAGCTGTTGCCGCACTCCTCGATGGTGACGACGTCGATCGGGGTCACGACGCCGGTGTCGGTGTCGGTGTCGGTGTCTGTGTCCGTGTCGGCGTCGGCGTCGGCATCGGCATCGGAGTCCGCGTCGGCGTCGGTGTCGGCATCCGAGTCGGTGTCGGTGTCGGTGTCGGCGTCGGTGTCCTCCGTGTAGGGAGGAATGGTGCTGTCCTTGTTGTCGCCCGAACAGGCGACCATCAGAGCGAGGAGACAAACGAATCGGGACACCAGGCACCTCCAGACCGGCCGCGGTAACCCAGCATGCCTTCCAGGTGCTGTGTCGGCGACGTGAAGATCGCGGGTCGTGGCCGCGATAGCGACTCCCCGAGCCCACTCCCGGGCTCGCACCGACGCTTCTTGCGGCAGCGTCGTCGAGGAGGAACCCGTGTCCCTCAAGCTCACGCTTCCCACCGCGGTCGTGGACCTCGATGCCCGGAGCCTGCGCTGCGAGGGCAGGGTGAGCGCCCTCACCCGCAAGGAGGTCGAGCTTCTTCGCTACCTCTCGGAGCGAGCGGAGACCGTGTCCCGACGAGAGCTCCTGCAGGAAGTGTGGGGCTATGCCCCGGGCGTGGAGAGCCGCGCCGTCGATCTGACGGTGAGCCGGCTCAGATCCAAGCTGGAGCCGGACGCCTCCGCGCCCCGTTCGCTGGTGTCGGTCCGTGGGCGAGGCTACCGCCTGATCCTCGCCGAGCCGCGAGCGGGGCGCGGGCCCCTGCTCGGTCGGGATCGGGAGCGCGGGCGGCTGCGGGACGCGTTGCAGGCCCGGCGGGGTGTGCAGCTGGTCGGTCGGGGCGGGGTCGGCAAGACGGCGCTGGCGCGCGATCTGGCGGAGGCCTGCCCGGCTCGGTTCGTGGATCTGTCGGGTTGTTCGACGTCCGAGGGGGCGCTGGAGCAGCTGGCGCTGGCCCTGGGACTGCAGCTCGACCGCGGGGGGCGGCTCCTCGACCGCGTGGTCGTGGCCCTCGGAGCCGTCGACGAGCTGCTCGTCCTCGACAACGTCGAGCAGATCGACGGCGCCGGCGACCTCGTGGATGCCCTCCTCGACAGGGGGCCCACTGTGGTGGTGACGAGCCGGACGCCGGTGTCGGACCGACTGCCGACGGTGGAGGTGTCACCCCTGGCGGGGGAGCCTGCGCGGGACCTGCTGCATCGTGCGGCGCGACGGATGCAGGCGGGCTGGACCGGGGCGCCCGAGGACCTCGATGCGGTGGTGCGGCTGGTGGAAGGCTTGCCCCTGGCCCTGGAGCTCGTCGGTGCGCAGCTACCGATCCGGTCCGTCGCCGACCTCACGAGGGACGTGGGTCGCACCCTGCGGCTCGGAGATGGTCGCACGGGTCGGCACGCCACGCTGGAGGCGTCGCTTCGCTGGTCCTGGGACCAGCTCGACGACGACGAGCGCCGACACCTGTGCTCCTGGTCCTGCTTCGCCGGAGACCTGGATCCGTCGGCGGTGGAGGCGGTCTCTGGTCCCGGGGCCGCTGCTGCGCTGGGTCGCCTGGCGGTCGCCGGCTTCGTCGACGCCCGTGGGGAGGCGCCGAGGCTCTACCCGTCCGTCCGCAGCTTCTGCGCCGACCGACAGATCGAGAGGGGGGAGCGTGAGCAGGCAGAGCGGGCTCACGGGGCGTGGCTCTCCGAGCGCATGCCCTTCGACCCCGACGGGTGGGCCGAGGACCTGGAGGCACGCCAGCTGGCGATCGCGCTGGGGCCCGACCTCGACCTGGCACGGGTGCGCCTCGGGCCCTCCGAGCCGCGTCGTGGGACCGAGCTGGGTCTGGCGATGCTGGTCCAGGGATCGGGGCTGTCCACGGACAAGGCACAGGCGGTGGCCACCTCGGTGCTGGCGGGCGCCGAGGCGGTCGGGGACCCTCGACTGGAGCTGGAGGCGCTGATCGCCCTCTTGGTGCTGGCAGCGCGGTCACGGCAGCCCGACGCCGACAGCCGTCGGGTGACTCGTGCTCTCGACCTCGCGGAACGGATCGGGGACGACGGCACGTGGGCCCGCCTGTGGATCACCTACGGGCACCTTCTGCGCGGGACCGGGGACGTGGAGGCGGCGCTGGCAGCCTACCGGTCGGCACGGGAGCACGGGAGGCGAGCGGGCCTGTCTCGGCTCCTGATGCGGCTGGATCACGACGAAGGAGCCACCCTTCGCCGCATGGGCCGGGTCGACGAGGCTCGGCGCCTGCTCGAGCGCTGTGTGGCGGCGGCCCGCGCTTCGGGAGACGACTACCTCGCGTGCCTCGGTCTCCAGTCCCTGGCCGCGGTGGAGAGGGGGCGGGGCGCGCTGGAGGTCGCCCGAGCCTACGGGCTGCAGGCCGTGGACGTGGGGCGTCGCGGCGGGAACGACTACGCGCTCGGAGGAGCGCTCTCGTGCCTCGGCAACGTGCTCGTCCACACCGCGGACCTGGAGGAGGCGGAAGGGCTGCTGCGAGGGTCGGTCGCGCTGTTCCGTCGAGGGGGCTTCGTGTCCAACCTCACGGTCTCGCTGGGGAACCTCGGGGGCCTGGCGACGGCCTTGGGGGACCTGGTGGAGGCAGAGCTCCTCTACACCGAGGCCCTGCAGCTCGCCAAGCGAGGGGGCGTGCCCTATGCGGTGGCGATGTGGCGGATGTGCCTCGCGGAGCTCTGGCACAAGGAGGGACGGCTCGTGGAGGCACGGAAGGGCTACGCCGAGGCAGAGACCCAGCTGGCCGAGCAGCGGGCCCATCCGCAGCTGGAGCACGTCCGCTGCTACTTCGCGGTGTTGCTGGCCGAGCTGGGGCGCATCGACGAGGCCCGAGGCAAGCTCGCCCAGGCGGCGCAGCTGGCGGACGGGGGGCCGCGGGACCTGGCGGTGTGGCTGCTCGGCAACGCCACCGTGGACCGGCTCGCCGGGACCCCGGTCGTCGAGCCCCTCGCGGGCCACCCCCACGATGAAGCCTGGGCAGAGGATCAGCTCATGATCCACACCAGCTGGACGCTGTGGTGCCGGGCCCGGCGGTGCTCGGAGCCGTCGGCGGACAGCCCCTGACCCCCGGTCTACGCTCGGGCCGACGCCCAGCGCTGGCGGTAGCCCCGGTAGTCCGGGAAGGACGGCGTGATCGACTGGGCCTTGCGGATCCCCTTGAGCACGTCACGGCGGCTGACCTGCCCGACCACGCGGCCGCGGTCGTCGACCACGGGCAGGCGGCGGAACGGCTTGCCCAGGAACAGGCCGCTGATGGTGAGCAGGTCGGCGTCGGGACGGATGGTGATGACGCTCCTCTTCATGAAGGACCCCACCGTGTCGCCGACGGGGCGCTGGTGGGCCGCCCCCTGCACGACCAGGTTCAGGCAGTCCTTCTCGGAGAGGATCCCGACGAGCTGGCCGTTCTCGAGGACCGGGCCCCCAGAGACCCCCCGGCTGAGGAGCTGGTCGATCGCGTCGTGGATGTTCTGGTCGGGCGTGAAGGTGAGCAGGTTGGTGGCCATCAGATCGCGTGCGGTGATGTTCATGGTTCCCCCTGTGAAATCACCTACTCATCCTAGGGCCGACGATAGAACCCTGTCAATCGGGGGATCCCGAAAAATATCCTTGGGACGGTATTTTTGGGTCTTTTGGATCTGTGGGTGATCCATCCTGGGGGGTCGGACCGACTAAGGGGACCCCTGCAGTGTGTCGTGGAGGACGACCTCCTCCTGGGCATCGCCGTCGGCTCCCTCCGGACCGCGCCATGCCAGGTCGATGGTCCAGGTGCGCTCCGAGGCGTGCCCCAGGAGCCGGGTGGACGAGGCGTCGCCCAGCTCGGTGGGAGGGGGCAGCGTGGGCTCCAGGCCCCCGTTCGCCAGCACGTAGCCCCGGCCGTCGACCCAGAGCTCCAGCGTGCCCGTGCCCGCCCAGTCCACCTCGTCGTCGAAGACCCGGGCCTCGGCGGGGACGCGCCACAGGGGTGGGCAGAGGGCCGCGGTGTCGCCCGTCAGCAGCTCCTGCTCGACCCACTCCGCGGACGCCAGGTCCGCGGTCAGCTCCAGGATGAGGTTGTCGGTGGAGGCGAAGCGGCCCAGGAGGTCCGTCGTCTCCTCGAGGGAGCGGCTGGCTCCGTCGGGCACCTCGTCGGGCGCGACAGAGACGGCCTGCAGGTCGCGGCAGCCTCCCGATTCCTCGATGCCGATCTGCGTACCGGTCCGGGGGGACGGGTGCGAGCAGCCGACCAGGAAGAGCAGGAAGGCTGATCGCATCAGTCCACCTCGTCCAGGTCCGCTTGGAACAGGGACTCCTCGCCGGCCCACACGGTCGCATCGTCGCCGGTGCCCGACGGAGCCGACTCGCCCCAGAACGAGGTGTCGACCTTCCAGATGGAGGCGGGGACGTCGGCGTTCGCCTCCCGGACTCCCCCGTTCCAGCGCCCGGTGATCACCATCTCCACGACCTCCATCTCGGCGGGGTCCCAGCTGGGCTCGGCCGCGCCCTGCCACGCCTCGGTGCGCAGGGAGAAGAAGGCGGTGTCCCAGCCGAAGCCGTCTCCGGCATCTTCGCCCTGGAAGTAGGCGACGTCCACCACCGCGTCGTGCTGGAGCTGGGCTCCGGCGTCGAGACCGATGGTGGCGACCAGGGTGTAGTGGTCCGAGCAGATGCTCACCGGCACCACCTCTGGGGGTGCGGTCTGGTCGACCTCGTACCGCTCTACCCGGGCCACCTGGACCGCCGTGTCCACGGCCACGTCCAGGGTCATGTCGAGGCCGTCGACGCTCCCGGCGAAGGTCCCGGCCAGGGCCGTGGCGGCCTGCCGAGGCGTCTGCTCGAAGCCGTCGACCGCATCATCTGGCGCGACATCCGCGTAGGTGGCTCCGCACCAGTGTCCGTCGCCGATGTCGGGCTCCATGACGTCCTCGTTCCCAGGTCCGTCGACACCCGGCTCGTCCTCGCCGCAGGCACCGAGAAGCAGGGTTGTGAGCAGCACATGCTTGGTCGCGTTCATGTCGTCCTCCGTTGCTGGTCCCAAGGTGACCGCTGCGGATGGCACCGACCACCTCGACATCGAACATTCTGGGGTGCAGAATGGCCCCATGACGCTCGAAAACGCGACAACCTGGGCCGACGCGAGCCGCCAGCTGCTGCGGGCGATTCGCGCACATCGCAGTCAGGTCCAGTTCTCTCGCTGGCTGGGGTACAAGAGCAACGTGGCGGCCGACTGGGAGACCGGTCATCGCTCCCCCACGGCCGAGGAGCTCCTGCGGGCGATGGCGCGGGTGCGGATCGACGTGCCTGCAGGCTTCGCCGCCTTCCACGCGGGGAGTGCCGAGCACCTGGCGGAGGGCCTGCCCGCCTGGCTCGACGCCCTGAGAGGGAGCACACGCCAGTCCGAGATCGCGGCTCGGTCCGGCTTCTCTCGTCACCAGATCCGCCGCTGGCTCTCCGGCGAGGCTCGGCCGCGGGTGCCGGACTTCCTGCGGCTGGTGCACGCCCTCACCGGTCGAGCGCCCGACTGGGTGGCCTCCTTCGTCGACATCGAGGCGGTGCCGGCCCTGGAGGCACCGTGGCGTGCGGCCCGCGCGGCGGCTCGGCTGGCCTACGACACGCCCTGGTCGGCGGCGGTCCGCATCGTGATCAACACCGACGCCTACCGGGAGGAGCCCACCGACGCCTGGCTCGCTGGGGCCCTGGGCCTGCCCCGGGACGACCTCGCGCACGCGGTGAAGGCCTTGCTCGATGCGGGGCTGGCCACGAGGCGTGGGGGCCGACTGCTGCCGGCGACCTCCTTCACCGCCGACGCCGCAGCCTCCACGGACGACAAGCGGCGGCTGAAGGCCCACTGGGCCCGAGTCGCCGCCGAGCGGCTGGAGGACCCCCGCGACGAGGACATGGTGTCGCTGAACCTGGTGACCCTCAGCCGTGCGGACCTGGGCAGGGTGCGGGAGCTGCAGCGAGCGTACTTCCGCGAGCTGCGGGGCATCGTGGCGGCGTCGTCGCCGGAGGAGACGGCGGCGTTGGTGATGATGCACACGGTGTCGTTGGCGTAGGGCCGCCGGCGACGTCAACGGCGATGGCTTCGACGACCTCCTCGTGCAGGAGGGCCTCACCCTTCGCCTGTACGCTGGCAGCGCGGCGGGGATCGACTGGTCCGCCCCGATGTGGTCCAAGACCGGCGAGTCCAGTACGAAACAGGTTGCGGTCGGCGACGTGAACGGCGATGGGCTGCACGACCTGCTCCTCGGGCAGGGGCATGTCTTCGAGGGTGCCGAGTGTTTCCTGGGCACGGCCACCGGCTGGCCCTCCACGGCCGACGTGGCCCTCCCGGGCTCTCGCTACAGCGCCGTGCACGTCATCGGCGACATGACCGGCGATGGGTACGCAGAGGTCGTGGTGGCGCCTCCCGTCAACGAAGACAGCTACAGCATCTTCCTGGGCAGCTCCGCCGGGCCACAGGCTGCTTCGCCCCAGGTGTACGCCCACGATCTGGCGGGTGGCGCGTGGTTCATCAGCAGCGGCGACGTCAGCGGCGATGGCCTGGCCGACCTGTTGATGGGGACCGGCGATCAGCACATCATCTACGGCAACGTCCCGGCGCCCCTCGACGCTGGGTCTCGGGTGGTTCGCGCTCACCCGTCGCTGAGTCGGATGCGGCGGGAGCGCGGGCGGATGCCGGTCGTCAGCCCTCGAGGAGCGCTCCGTGCGCCTGGAGCCCCTTCCAGAGGTGGTCCAGGAGGGCGCGCACCCGCGCGGCCCCCCGCAGGTCCGGGTGAGCCAGCAGCCACAGCTCGCTGGCCGCCTCGCGGATGGGGGGCCGGAGCCGGAGGAGGTGCGGGTCCGGGTCTCCGACGAAGCAGGGGAGGAGGCCGCGGCAGCCCGCCTGGCAGATCACCTGTGCCATCGCCGGGACCGAGTTGACCGTGAGCATCACGGGGTCGTCGCCGTGATGGGTCGCACACCAGCGGGCGGCGGCCAGCTGGCCCAGCTCGTCGCCGTACACGGCCCACGGGAGGTCCTCGGGCAGATCGCCGGACACCGGGGCGTAGGTCGTCCAGCCGATGGCGGCGATGCGACGGCCCACGAGGTCCTCGGGAGGGCTGGAGGTGGGGCGGACCGCCACGTCGGCCTCCTGTCGGCCGAGGTCGAGGAAGCGGTCGCTGAAGGCCATCTGCAGCTCGATGGCGGGGTAGGTCGCACGGAACGACGCTGCCAGGGGTGCGAGCAGGCCCAGGAGCGACTCGGGGGCGGTGAGGCGCACCATGCCCTCGGGGCGGTCGTCGTGGCCGGTGACGGTGCGTCGAAAGGCCACCAGCGAGCGGTCGGCCGTCTCCGCGTGGGCCAGCGCCGCCGCGCCCGCCTCGCTGAGCCGGTAGCGGCCTCGCTCCTTGTGGAACAGCGCCACGCCGAGGTCCCGCTCCAGCTGCTGGAGCCGTCGGTACACCGTGGAGTGGTCGACCCCGAGGGCCTGGCCGGCGCCGGTCAGGGAGCCCTGTCGGGCCACCTCCACGAAGACCTGCACGTCGTCCCACCGCAAGGGCCCCTCTCGTCGTGGGCGAGGCTAGAGCACCGATCGACTTAGTTCGCCAACGAACTCCCGTTGGCCCATGGCGGTCGGTTCTCAGGCTTCGCCGATCCATCTCGGCAAGCGAACAAGCTAGTCGAGATTTGCACCCTCGTTCGTGATCTTCTTCCGGCAGGGGGTGCCGATGTCGGTAGCGTGGAACCCGGCGATGGAGCTGTCCAAGGCCGAGCAGATGGTAGCGAAGCGCTTGAAGCGCACAGGCAAGCTGTTCGTGTTCCTTCGGGAACATCGACACTCGCTGTTCGATGACGCGTTCCAGCAAGAGCTGATGGGCATGTACTCGGACATGCCGAGGGGAACGAAGCCGAAGGCGCCTGCGCTTCTTGCGATGGCGACGCTCCTGCAGGCCTACGAGGGTGCATCCGATGCGGCGGCGGTGGAGAACGCCGTGTTCGACCGCCGGTGGCAGATGGTTCTCGACTGCATGGGTGCCGAGACGCCGCCGTTCTCGCAGGGCGCCCTCGTGGACTTCCGACAGCGACTGATCGCCTACGACATGGATCGGAGGCTTCTGGAGCGCACGGTCGAGCTCGCCAAGGAGACAGGCGGCTTCGGGTACAAGGCCCTGAAGGTCGCGCTCGACTCCGCCCCTCTCGCGGGTGCGGGTCGCGTGGAGGACACGTTCAACCTCATTGGTCACGCACTCGACATCCTGGTTCGGTGCGCCTCCGGCATGGCCGGAATCCGTCCCGAAGATGTTCGACAGCAGGCTGGCACGCAGGTGATCGGCGGTCCGAGCCTTAAGGGTGCTCTCGACATCGACTGGGACGACCCGGAAGCCTCGGATGGGGCTCTCACTCGGCTCATGATGGACGTGAAGGCGCTGCGGGGCTGGGTTCAGACCCACCTGTCAGCGCAGGCCGAGCAGGAGCCGCTGCAGCAGGCACTGCGGCTCCTGGACCGCGTTCTCGAGCAGGACCTGGAGCCCGACCCGGACAACCCGGGCCGGCTCCGGATTCGCGACGGAACGGCGAAGGAGCGTCGCATCTCCATCGAAGATGGCGACATGCGACACGGCCGGAAGTCGCGATCACGCGTCATCAATGGCTTCAAGAACCACATCGCCGTCGACGTGGAGACGGGTCTCACGCTCGCAGCCTCGGTGCGCCCCGCGAACGAGCGTGAGCACATGGTCGAGGAGCACATTCGAGCGGACGTGGAGCGCCACGGCGAGGTCGCCGAGCTCCACATCGATCGGGGCTATCTCAGTAGCCGATGGGCGTCGGAACTCCACGGTCAGGGGCGACCCGTCTACTCTCGTCCATGGGTGAACAAGAGGGCGAAGCGGTTCACGAAAGCCGACTTCCGCTTCGACTTCGAACGACGACAAGCCACCTGCCCCGGCGGCGAAACCACCCACATCCGGAAGGCGAAGAAGTCGGGGAAGGAGCACGTCACGTTCCCATCGTCGACCTGCCGCCAATGCCCCATTCGCGAGCAGTGCATCCCCCGCGAGTACACCCGCGGCCGAACCATCACCCTCCACCCGACGGAGGCCCTCCTACAGGATCTCCGCGACATCAAGGCCAGTCCAGAAGGCAGGAAAAAGCTACGGCTGCGCGTCGTGGTGGAACACCGGCTCGCCCACCTCGTTCGACGACAAGGCCGACGTGCCCGCTATGTCGGCCTGCGAAAGAACACCTTTGACTCTCGCCGAGTCGCCGCGGTGGAGAACTTGCACTGCGCCCAGCGCTACGCGGAGGCGGCGTGACGTTTAGTC
>Ga0213839_1001111_pt1 | contig 19475 bp, 19 predicted proteins | sample SWPATP21_FD_160075 | JGI IMG/M metagenome (GOLD analysis project Ga0213839, IMG submission 160075) | Coastal seawater microbial communities from Marineland, Florida, United States - SWPA TP2 #1 | ecosystem: Environmental > Aquatic > Marine > Coastal | place: USA: Florida | collected 2016-08-14
AAACCGTCGTCATTGACCGCGGCTGGCTGCCCATCGGCAACAACACCCCGGGCCGGCCCGACTCGGTGCCGGCCCCGCCGCAGGGACCGGTGACCGTGGTTGCCCGCCTCAAGCCGGCCGAGGCCGAGCTTCAACGCGGCGCCCCGGACGGACAGCTGGCCTCGATAGACCTCACCGCCTATTCCACCCAGCTTGGCTATCCGCTCCTGACAGGCGCCTACGGGCAGCTCGCCTCGGAATCACCCGCGGTGCAGGACATGCCGTTTCCGTTCCCCAAACCGTCCACCGATGAGGGAACCCACCTGTCCTACTCCCTGCAGTGGTTCGCGTTCGGTGTGCTGATGTTCGTCGGGTTCGGCTATGCGGCCCGGCAGCAGGCCCGCAACGCCGCGATCGACGCGGAGGACGCCGAAGCCGAAGCCGCCGAGGGCGTGTTCCTGCACTCCAGCGGCCCGGTGGCCCGCCGTCGTCCTGCTCCCCGGAAGCGCAAGAACGCGACGGCGGAGGAAGAGGAAGACGCCATTCTGGACGCCCAGGGCTACTGACGGATGAGCGCTGAGGCCATCCCGGAACCTGTGGCAAACGTGAAGCGCGCGCTCACTGCTCTTGGCGCGCAGGACACCGTGACGGTGTTCGCTACGAAAGTCCCCACCGCCGCAGCTGCGGCCGCCGCGCTGGGCTGCGACGTCGCGGCAATCACCAACAGCCTGGTGTTCGACCTTGGCGGCGCTCCGTTGCTCATCCTGGCCAGCGGGGCAGCCAGGGTCGATGTCGGGAAAGTGGCCGCGCAACTGAGGTCCGGCACAATCCGCCGTGCTTCCCCCGAATTCGTCCTGGAACACACGGGCCAGGAAGTTGGCGGCGTGGCCCCGGTAGGCCACCCGGAACGGATCCGGACCCTGTTGGATGAGTCATTGGCGGTCCACCCCGTCCTCTGGGCAGGGGCAGGCGACCACAACTCGATGTTCTCGATCGGCTACGAAGACCTGCAGCGAATCACGGGCGCCGAAGAGATGCCCGTCCGCTAACCCTTACGCCAGCGTGATCAGGTCCAGGTAGTCTTCGTTCCAGTGGTCCTCGATGCCGTCGGGCAACAGTACGACGCGCTCCGGGTTAAGTGCCTCGACGGCGCCTTCATCGTGGCTCACGAGGACGACGGCGCCGGTGTAGTTGCTCAGGGCCCCGAGGATTTCGGCGCGGCTGGCGGGGTCGAGGTTGTTGGTGGGCTCGTCGAGGAGCAGCACGTTCGCACTCGAGGCCACGATGGTGGCTAGCGCCAGTCGGGTCTTCTCGCCGCCGGAGAGCACACCGGCAGGCTTGTCGACGTCGTCGCCGGAGAACAGGAACGAGCCCAGGATGTTCCGTACTTCAGCGTCGTTCATGTCCGGGGCGGAGGAACGCATGTTCTGCAGGACGGTGCGGTCCACGTCGAGCGTCTCGTGCTCCTGGGCGTAGTAGCCCACTTTCAGGCCGTGGCCCGCCACGACTTCGCCGGTGTCCGGCTTGTCGACGCCGGCGAGCATGCGCAGGAGGGTGGTCTTGCCGGCGCCGTTGAGGCCCAGGATGACCACCTTGGAGCCGCGGTCAATCGCGAGGTCGACGTCGGTGAAGATCTCCAGCGAGCCGTACGACTTGCTGAGGCCATCGGCGGTGAGCGGGGTCTTGCCGCAGGGCGACGGATCCGGGAAGCGCAGGGCTGCCACGCGGTCGGTCGCGCGCACGGCTTCGAGGCCGCCCAGCAGACGTTCGGCACGCTTGGCCATGTTCTGCGCGGCGACGGCCTTGGTGGCCTTGGCGCGCATTTTGTTGGCCTGGTCGAAGAGGACCTGGGCCTTCTTCTCCGCGTTGGCGCGCTCACGCTTGCGGGCGCGCTCGTCCGTTTCGCGCTGGGTGAGGTAGCGCTTCCAGTCCATGTTGTAGAAGTCGATCTGGGCGCGGTTGGGGTCCAGGAGGAAGACCTTGTTCACTGTCGCTTCGAGCAGTTCGGTGTCGTGGCTGATGACAATCAGCCCGCCCTGGTGGTTCTTGAGGAACTCACGGAGCCAGGAGATGGAATCGGCGTCGAGGTGGTTGGTGGGCTCATCCAGGAGCATGGTTTCGGCATCTGAGTACAGGATGCGCGCGAGCTCCACGCGGCGCCGCTGCCCGCCGGACAGGGTCTTGAGCGGCTGGTTCAGCAGGCGGTCCGGGAGGGCGAGATTCGAGCAGATCGCCGCGGCCTCGGCTTCGGCGGCGTAGCCGCCGGCCGCCAGGAACTCGGATTCCAGCCGGTCATAGCGGTTCATCGCTTTGCGCTGGACCGCGGCGTCCTCGCTGGCCATCTCTTCGTGGGCCACGCGGAGCTTGCCTACGGCGATGTCCAGCCCGCGGACGGAGAGGATCCGGTCGCGTGCGAGTTGCTCCATGTCCGGGGTGCGCGGATCCTGCGGCAGGTAGCCGATTTCGCCGCTGCGCGTGACTTTTCCTGCGGCGGGCAGGCCTTCACCGGCGAGCACTCGAGTCAGCGTGGTCTTGCCTGCACCGTTACGGCCGACCAGGCCGATCTTGTCTCCCTTGTCGATCCGGAAGCTCACCTGGTCCATGAGGAGGCGGGCGCCGGCGCGCAGTTCGAGATCCTGGACGGTAATCAATGCAGCTAAGGCCTTTCACAACAGGGAATGCCGCGGCACAACGGTGGAGTCTGGGCGGGGCCGGGGCAGGTTGGCCGAGAACACGGCCTCTACAAGTCTACCGGCACCGCCCCGGCCCCATGACATAGGCCGGCCTGCCGCCGGAGCGGGCGCCTGGCGCACCAGAGCGGGAGCCTGGCTGTCCCCATTGGCGGCGCCCTCCAGTATCCGGGCCGGCGCTTAGTGGGGCGCCTACAAAAAACCCGCGGCGCCGCGGCCGTACAGTCAGAATCACACTTCCGTTTCGCACCGCAGCACTCGACAGGAACACCATGACGAAGACCGACCACACCGCCACAACCCGGACCCCGCGCCGGGGCCGGTGGAACGCCACCGACCTTGGCCTGATCGCGGTCTTTGCCGCCCTGGTGGCCGGCTCCGCGCTGATCGCCGCCATTCCGGTCGGCGGTCTCGGCGTACCCATCACGCTGCAGACCTTGGCCGTCATGCTCACGGGGCTGGCTCTCGGCCCCGGACGGGCCTTCGCCGCCGTCGGGCTCTACCTGCTCCTGGGCTTCGCCGGACTGCCGATCTTCAGCGGCGGGCGCAGCGGGCTGGGCGTCCTCGCCGGCCCCTCGGCCGGCTACATCATCGGGTTCCTGCTGGCCGCCACGGCGGTGGGCTGGCTGACCGTCGTCGTGCTCAGGCGCACGGCTCACCGCACCGGCAAACTGCGCGCCGTCCTCCTGTTCGCCGCCGCCATGGCAAGCAGCATCGTCTTCATCCACGGCCTGGGCATCCTGGGCATGATGGTCAATGCCAAGCTGGACTTCTCCAAGGCCTTCCTTGCCGACCTCGTGTTCTACCCCGGCGACATCATCAAGAACGTCCTGGCCGTCAGCTTCGCCCTGGCCCTGCACAAGGCCTTCCCGGATCTGCTGCTCCGCCGCGTCCGGACGGCTGACACCCGGCCGTGAGCGCAATCACCCTGGACCGCGTGACGGTGCGGGTGTCGGTTGACGGCCGCCCCGCACCCAAGACGCTGCTCCAGGAGCTGTCGCTGGACCTCACGGAACGGCGGATCGGGGTTATCGGCGCCAACGGCTCGGGCAAGTCCACGCTCCTGCGGCTCCTCAACGGGCTCGTGGCACCGAGCGAGGGCACGGTCCGGGTGGACGGCGCCGATACCGTCCGCGCCGTGCGGGAGGTCCGGCGCCGGGTGGGTTTTGTCTTCACGGATCCGCTTTCCCAGCTCGTCATGCCCACCGGGCGCGAGGACGTGGAACTGTCCCTGCGGCGCTCCCTCCGCAACGCCGCGGAACGCCGGGCCCGCGCCGAGTCCGTCCTGGACCGGTTCGGCCTCCTGCCCCTGGCGGACCAGAGCATTTACGAGCTCTCCGGCGGCGAACGCCAACTCCTGGCGCTGGCGGCCGTCCTGGCCGTAGACCCCGAGGTTTTGGTCCTGGACGAGCCGTCCACGCTGCTGGACCTGCGCAACCGCGAACTCCTGCGCCGCACGCTCTCCGGTCTCCGGCAGCAGGTGATCCTGTCCACCCACGACCTCGAACTCGCGCAGGACATGGACCGCGTCCTGGTGGTGGATGCCGGGAAGATCGTGTTCGACGGCGACCCGGCCGCCGCCGTCGCCCACTACCGGGCCCTGAGCGCGGCGGGTCTGCCGACGGCGGGTCTTCCGACGGCGGGTCTTCCGACGGCGGGTCTTCCGACGGCGGGTCTTCCTACGGCGGGGGGCGGTTCGCGCGGGGACTCGGCGCCCGGGGCCGGCGGCCAAAGGGTCCCGGGAGCGGGCGGCCAAGGGTTCCCGGGGGCCGGCGTCAGAGGCGGCACGCCGGAGCAAGCCCGGCTGGGGAAGCCTTGAGCGCCCACGGCTTCCTCCTCGCGGCCTATGCGCCGGGCTCGTCGCTGATCCACCGGGCGCCGCTGTGGCTGAAATTTTTGCTGGTGGTCGGGTGCGGCATGGCGTCGTTCCTGATCGCCGACTGGGCCGTGTCGTTCGCCGTGCTGGCCCTGCTGTGCGGGCTGTTCCTGCTCAGCGGGGCCGGTCCTGCCAGGCTGATCCGCGCGGTGCGCCCGGTCCTGCCGGTCCTCCTCGCCATCGGCCTCTTCCAGTGGTGGCAGCTGGGTGCACCGACCGCCGCCCGCATCGTGCTGAACGTGCTGATATGCGTCGTGGCGGCGTCGATCCTGACCGCCACCACCCCGGTGCAGAAACTGCTCGACGGCGTAGCCTCCCTGGCCCGGCCGTTCCGGCGATTCGGTGCCGACCCGGAGCGCTTTGCCTTGACGATTGCCATCATGCTGCGCAGCATCCCGTTCGTTGCCGGGGCTTATTCAGATGTGCGCGACTCCGCCCGGGCCCGCGGACTCGAACGCAACCCCCGGGCACTTGTGCTGCCGGTGATCATCACCACGGTGGCCTTCGCCCGGCAGACCGGGGAAGCCCTCGCCGCCCGTGGACTGGGCGAACCCGAGGATCCGGAGGACTAGTCGGCTTGGGGTGCCCGCGGAGCGCAACCGGCTGGACATGCCCTCCCCTGGCGCAGACATTTTGGACATGCCCTCCCCTGCTCGCAGCCACTGGACATAACCCCACCATGTCCGCCGCTCGAGCCCAGGGCTGGACATGCCCATCGCTGGGGTCCAGGGCAGGGCATGTCACACGTGCAGCAGGTGGACATGTCCTCCGCTGCTCACAGCCACGGGACATGTGCCCACTATGTCCACCAGCCGGAGTGAAAATTGGGCATGTCCCCGGGGGAAGAATGGGCATGTCCCACCGGGCGGAGCTAGCTGAGGCGGCGGTACCCCAGCAGCGCGGCCGTACCCATGCCGCCGGCGATGCTGATCATTGCCAGGGCAAGCCGTCCTTGTTCCGGGGACGTGCGCGCCTGGGCCAGCAGCCGGGTCACGAGCACCGCACCCGAGGCCCCGTAGGCGTGTCCCAGCGCCAGAGCGCCGCCGTCGAGGTTTGCGCGCTCCGGGTCGATCCCCAGCTGGTCGAAGCAGGCGAGTGTCTGCGCGGCGAATGCCTCGTTGAATTCCACCAGGCCCACGTCGGCCGCCGTCAGGCCGTGGGCGGCCAGAAGCCGTTCGGCGGCCGCGGCCGCGCCGATGCCCAGGAGCTGCGGTGCCACCCCGGCGGTGTCGGTTCCCAGCACGAGCAGCCCGTCGGCGGCGCCCAGTTGCCGTGCCCGTTCCACGGACGTGATGACGACGGCCGCCGCGCCGTCCGCGTCGAAGCACGAGTTCCCGGCCGTTACGGTGCCGGTACTGGCAAACACGGGCGGGAAGCGGGCCATGAGGGCCGGGCCCAGGCTGGGCCGCGGACCGTCGTCGGCTTCAACGGACAACCCGGAGTCCGCAGCGAGCGGCACGAGTTCGCCGTCGAACCGTCCGGCGGCGGCGGCGGCCAGGGCGCGGCGGTGGCTGCGAAGCGCGAACGCGTCCTGGCTTTCCCGGCTGACGCCGCAGTGGGCGGCGACGTTCTCGGCCGCCACACCCATGTCCGGATCACCGAGGCTGAGCGGGGCGAACTGGGCCCGGCTGTAATAGTCCGCGGTGCCGTCCTCGTTGCGGTGCGCCCGGAGCGGGGCCGTGCTGATGCTCTCCACGCCGCCGGCCAGGTAGAGGCCGCCGCCGCCCGCCGCGACCAGCCGCGAGGCCAGGACGATCGCGTCCAGACCGGAGCCGCATTGCCGGTCCACTGTGACACCGGGAACGGTGACGGGCAGGCCGGCCTCCAGCGCGGCGAGCCGTGCCACGTTCCCGCCGCCGCCCACGGCGTTGCCGATCACGACGTCGGTCACGGCGTTGCCGATCACGACGTCGGTCACGTCCCCGGGCGCGAGGCCCAGGCCCGCACCCTGCCCTGCACCCGCATCGGCGAGCAGGCTGCGGAGCACCGGAGCCAGGAGTTCGTGAGCGCGCAGCTTCTTCAAGGCGCCGTTGGCGCGGCAGAGCGGCGTCCGGCGCGCGGCGATGATCACCGGCTGCCTGTCCTCGGACAGCAGCCCCGGCCAGGGATCCTTGCGTTGTTCAGCCAAGGCGCCGGATCCGGGGATCGTTCCGGTCGACCCAGTCAAGCAGAAGCTGCCGGCTGATCTTCCCCCGGTCCGTCAGGGGCAGCTCCGTCAGCGCGAAGTACTCGAGCGGGCGCTTGTTGCGTGCCAGCACATCCTCGATGCCCGACTTCAGCTGGGTGGCGGTGACCGCTCCGTGCGAGGGCACCACGCCGGCCACCACGCGCTGGCCGCGAAGGTCGTCCGCCATGCCGGCAGCCACGGCCGCCGCGACGCCCGGGACCGAGGCCAGCGCCATTTCGACTTCGTGCGGGTAGACGTTCGTGCCGGCGGTGATGATCATGTCCGAGCGGCGGCCCAGCATGTGCAAAGTGCCGCCGGAGAGGTACCCCTGGTCCCCCACGGTGTACCAGCCGTCAAAACAGCGCAGTGCCTGGCCGTCGTCACCCCACAGATAGCCATTGCTGACCATGCCGCTGCGGACGCAGATGTTGCCGTCGCGGCCGTCAGGAAGTTCGGCGCCGAGGTCGTCCAGGATGCGGATGTCAACGCCGGGAAAGGGCTTCCCGATGCCCGTCCCGCCCGGCCCGGCGGACTCGCCCGGACGCAACCCTGCGCCGGAGACGAAGCTGAGCTCGGAGGCGCCGTAGTACTCGAAAATGGTGGCATTGGGCGCCCAGCGCCGGGCCGCCTCCAGCGTCCGGGCATCGAGCTTGGACCCGGCGCAGATGATACTGCTGATGCCGGAGGCATCGACGCCGCCGGCCAGTCCACGCTCGCTGAGCAGCCGGAGCATGGTGGGGACCAGGACCAGCCGGGTGATGCCGTCGTGGCTGACGGCCGTGTGGGCGGCGCCGACGTCGAAGTGGTCCAGGGTGTGGAATTCGGCGCCGGCGTAGAGGCATTCGGCCAGGGCATAGAGGTTCAGGCTCGCCGCGAGCGGACCGGGGGCCAGGGTCTTGTCGTCCTGGGTCAGTCCGAAGAATTCGATGGAGGCGTCGAAGGACTCCTGCCAGGACCGCCGCGAGCGGGTGAAGGCCTTGGGAACCGAGGTGGTGCCGGAGGTCAGACCGATCAGGAACGAGGCACCCGGCGGACCGTCAACGAGCCCGGTCCCCAGCGCCTCAGCCGAAGCCGGCGCCCCGGCGATCCCGGCGATGCGGGCGGTGATCCCGTCCTGCAACTGCCGCGGCCATGCCGGATCCAGCACGGCGCATTGGCGCTCACCGGCGACGGCCGCCGCGAACGCTACGGCAAAGCGGGCCGAATTCTGCTCGGACAGGACCGTAATGGCGGGCGCCGCGGGCACCAGAGCCGCAGCCTGGTCCCGCAGGCCGGACCAGCTGAGGTGCTCTCCGGCCACGACGACGGCAGTATCGTCGGGACGGTCATCGGCCCAGCGCTGGAGTCTGTCGAGAAATGGCATCGAACCAACTTTACCGTTGCCGGCCGCCACCGCCGCCTGTGCGGGATATTGTGACTCCATGAGCTTCAACGACAACGCCCCGCTGGACCCGTCGCAGGTCCAGGACCGCCGAGGGATGGGCCGCGGCCCCATGATCGGCGGCGGGATCGGCGGCGGCATCATCCTGCTGCTCGCCGCCCTGTTCGGCATCAACCCCCAGCTTCTCGAGGGCCTGGCCGGCACCACCCAGGACCCCCAGTCGCAGAGCCAGGGCTCTGCCCCCGCCTGCCAGACCGGCGCCGACGCCGACGCCCGCCTCGACTGCAGGATCACCGGCACGGTCAACAGCCTCAACGCGTTCTGGCCGGCGTATCTGGCCCAGTACAACACGAAATACCCGCGGCCCAAGGCCGTGATCTTCACCGGCGCAACCAACACCGGCTGCGGCGCCGCGACGTCGGACGTGGGACCGTTCTACTGCCCCGTCGACACGACGGCGTACTTCGATCCCGGCTTCTTCCAGGAGCTCGTGGACCGGTTCGGTTCCTCCGGCGGACCGCTGGCGCAGGAATATGTGGTGGCCCACGAATTCGGACATCACATCCAAAACTTGCTGGGCGACCTCGACCGTGCGCAGCAGGATCCGCAGGGTCCCGGCTCCGGGGGTGTCCGGGTGGAGCTCCAGGCCGACTGCTACGCGGGGCTGTGGGCCCACTATGCCACGACGCAGCCGGACCCCAAGACCGGCCAGCCCTACCTGGAGCCCTTCACGGACAAGGACGTCCAGGATGCGTTGTCGGCCGCCTCGGCCGTGGGCGACGACCGCATCCAGAAGGCCGCCACGGGGCGCGTCTCACCCGAGGCCTGGACCCACGGATCCAGTGCGCAGCGGCAGAAATGGTTCTACCAGGGCTACACCACCGGGGACATCAACAAGTGCGACACATTCGCGGTGGCAACACCTTAGCCTTCTCCTCGGGACTTACCGGCGCGCCGTCCCCCGCCGCGCGGGGACTTCGACGTACGTGAGGAATCCGGCGTGGCCGAGGTGCCGGTGTTTGGGGTGCCAGACAGGCTTGTACAGGTGACCGAACGGGTCCGTCACCCGGACGGTGTCCAGCTGCTCGTTCCCGGCCAGGAGGCGGTCGACGTCGGCCAGTGCGTTGCGCCGCGTCGCAATCCCGTCGATTTCCAGGCCCCACAGCCCGAGGTCGGCATCGGTTCCGCGTTCCAGCTGCAGCGTCTCGAAGAGACCGGCCACGAGGCTGGCGGGCCCGGGCGCGTCGGCGCGTTGCAGCCGGTGCCGTTCGGGGTGCACCTCGCGGGCGTCGGCCAAGGCCTGGCGGAGCCAGTGGAATTCGACCGGTCCCAGGGGCGGTCCCATCCGCAGGTGGCGGTTCTCGTCCAGCTCAAGCCGGTAGGTGGTGGCGCTGCGGTCGATGATGCACGGGGCCTCGCCGACATATTCAAGGTCGGCGAGGAGATCCTCCCTGGACCGGTAATAGGAGAACTCGCCGCTGTCCTCGACGACGACGAAGTCCCCGGCGGCATCGGAAGTCCGCGGTGGAAGGGTGGCATCCATTCCGGCGTGCCTCCTGTCGACGGTATGGGTAGCCCGCAGCCGGGGACCGCGGTGGACTCGTTGTCTTTATCAGACCACCGCAAAGGCGATATGGGAACAGAAAACGACGCCGGCCCCGCCTCGGTGAGGTGGGGCCGGCGTCGTTCAGGGCCGGGATGTGCTGCCCGGCTGCCCGGGTGGAGCGGTGAGCGGGAACTAGATGTTGAAGCCCAGGGCGCGCATCTGGTCGCGCCCGTCTTCGGTGATCCGTTCCGGACCCCATGGCGGCATCCATACCCAGTTGAGCCGCCAGTCGTCCACAATCCCGTCCAGGGCCTTGCCGACCTGCTCCTCGATCACGTCGGTGAGCGGGCAGGCTGCCGTGGTGAGCGTCATGTCGATCAGCAGGGCGCCGTCGTCGTCTGAGTACTTCAGACCGTAGAGCAGGCCAAGATCAACGATGTTGACCCCGAGTTCCGGGTCGATCACATCCTTGAGTGCCTCTTCGACATCCTCGAGGCCCGTGCGGGCCACATTGAGTTCGGTCATCGTGAAGTCCTAACTAGGCCTGGGCTGCAGCGTCAGCGGCAGCGATGGTGGCCGCCCCTGCGCCGGTGGCGTAGCGGTCATAGCCTTCTTCTTCGAGGCGGTCAGCGAGTTCCGGGCCGCCCTCTTCGACAACCTGGCCGTCAACGAACACGTGCACGAAGTCCGGCTTGATGTAGCGCAGGATCCGGGTGTAGTGCGTGATGAGCAGGGTGCCCATGTTGCCTTCGGCGTGGGCGCGGTTGACGCCCTCGGAGACAACCTTCAGTGCATCGACGTCGAGGCCCGAGTCGGTCTCGTCGAGGATGGCGAACTTCGGCTTGAAGAGCTCCAGCTGGAGGATCTCCACGCGCTTCTTCTCGCCGCCGGAGAAGCCTTCGTTGACGTTGCGCTGGGTGAAGTCGGCGTCGATGCGCAGCTGCGCCATGGCGGCCTTGACATCCTTCGTCCAGGTGCGCAGCTTGGGTGCTTCGCCGTCGATGGCCGTCTTGGCGGTACGCAGGAAGTTCGTCATGCTCACGCCGGGAACCTCGACGGGGTACTGCATGGCCAGGAACAGGCCGGCGCGGGCACGCTCGTCAACGCTCATCGCGAGGACGTCTTCGCCGTCGAGGGTGATGGAGCCCGAGGTGACGTTGTAGCGCGGGTGTCCGGCGATCGTGGACGCGAGCGTGGACTTGCCGGAACCGTTCGGGCCCATGATGGCGTGCGTCTCGCCGGTCCTGATGGTCAGGCTGACGCCCTTCAGGATTTCCTTGGTGCCCTGCTCGGTGTCAATGCTGACGTGCAGGTCCTTGATCTCAAGAGTAGACATGTGCCTTGTTCTCCTCTGCACCGTGCCCTCCGGCCCGGTGCGGTTTCTTGTCGATAAGTTTTTGTGGTGCGGGTTGCCGGCTGCGGGCAGCTAGCTGAAGTTCGGGGCCTCGGCGCCGTTCAGGACATTGGTGAAGTCCACATAGACCTCGTCATCCAGGACGGTCACGGCAAAGACAGGAACAGGATCATAGGCCGGCAGCTGGAGCGGCTCGCCGCTGCGCAGGTCGAACTGGGAACCGTGGCCCCAGCACTCGATCTTGCAGCCTTCGACCTCTCCTTCGGAGAGGGAGATGTCTGCGTGCGAGCAGGTGTCGCCGATGGCGTGGATCTCCCCCATCGAGTCCTTCACGATCGCGACGGGGTAGTCGTCGATCAGGATCCGCAGCGCCTGCTTGAGCTGGATCTCGCTGGCGTTGCAGACCAGCTCGCCCTTTGGCTGTTCAGTCATTGATGTTTTCCGTGTTCTCTAGTGCTGCGCTCTAGTGGTTCGTTGCCGCGAGTTCGCGCTCGACGGCGTCCGTGAGGCGCTCTTCGATCGCCGGAACCTTGATCTGCTGGATGATCTCGTTCAGGAAGCCGCGGACCACCAGACGGCGGGCCACCTCTTCCGGAATGCCGCGGGCCATCAGGTAGAAAAGGTGCTGGTCATCGAACCGTCCGGTGGCGCTGGCGTGGCCGGCGCCGGCGATCAGGCCGGTCTCGATCTCAAGGTTCGGCACAGAGTCGGCGCGGGCGCCGTCAGTCAGGACCAGGTTGCGGTTGGCCTCGTAGGTGTCGGTGCCCTCGGCCTCCTTGCGGATCAGGACGTCACCTACCCACACGGTGTGCGCGTTGCGGCCCTGGAGCGCGCCCTTGTAAAGCACGTTGGACTTGCAGTTGGCGACGGCGTGGTCCACGAACAGGCGCTGCTCGAGGTGCTGGCCGGCGTCGGCGAAGTACAGGCCGAACAGTTCCACTTCGGCGCCCGGGGCGGTGAAGCGTGCCGACGGCGTGACGCGCACGAGGTCACCGCCGAGGCTGACGACGATGTGCTTGAACTTGGCGTCGCGGCCGAGCTTCGCCTGCTGTGAGGACGCGTGCACGGCGTCGTCGTTCCATTCCTGGAGTGAGATGACGGTCAGCTGTGCGCCGTCCTCAACGAGGATCTCGATGTTTTCCGAGACGACCGCGGTGCCCTGGTGGTCCAGGACGACGACGGACTTGGAGAACTTTTCCGCGACGATCACAACGTGCTGCGCGGAAGCCTCGGTGCCCTGGCCGGTCAGCAGGACGCTGACCTCGCCGTCCACCTGGACCTCGGCGGGAACGGTGATGACGGTGGCTTCGGTGAAGTTCTCCCATGCGTTGGCGGAGACGCGGTCCTCGGGGATGGCCGCGGAGCCGATCCGGCGGTCCTCACGGCCGACCGTCTCCACCGTGACGCTGTCCGGAGCGGTGACGCTCACGGCCGGTGCGGCACCGTTGAGGACCTCGGTGTGCAGGCCGCGGAGGCGCTTGAGCGGCGTGAACCGCCAGTCTTCCTCCATGCCGGTCAGCGGCTTGAAGTCCGCCAGCTTGTAGGAGGTCAGGCGGCCGGCGCGGGAGCTGTCCGGGATGCCGACGCCGCCGCCGTGCGAGTGGCGCTTGACGGCCTCGCCGGCCAGCGGCGCCTTGGACTCCGCGGCGTTCAGGGGTGAAAGGCTCTCGCCTTCCTCGGTGAAACCGTTGATGAACGGCTGGGCTGAAGGCGCGCCGATGCGGGCCTTTTCAGTAGTGATGTCAGTCATTAACCGACCGATCCTTCCATCTGCAGTTCAATCAGGCGGTTCAGCTCGAGGGCGTATTCCATCGGCAGTTCGCGGGCAATCGGCTCGATGAAGCCGCGGACGATCATCGCCATGGCCTCGTCTTCGCGCATGCCGCGGGACATCAGGTAGAACAGCTGTTCTTCGCTGACGCGCGAGACCGTGGCCTCGTGGCCCATGGTGACGTCGTCCTCGCGGATGTCGATGTACGGGTAAGTGTCCGAGCGGCTGATGGTGTCCACCAGCAGGGCGTCACAGCGGACCGTGTTGGCCGAGTGCTTGGCGCCTTCGCGGACCTGGACCAGGCCGCGGTAGGCGGCGCGGCCGCCGCCGCGGGCCACGGACTTGGAGATGATCGAGCTCTTGGTGTTGGGCGCGATGTGGACCATCTTGGAGCCGGTGTCCTGGTGCTGGCCTTCGCCGGCGAACGCGATGGACAGGGTCTCGCCCTTGGCGCCTTCGCCGACGAGGTAGACGGCCGGGTACTTCATGGTGACCTTGGAGCCGATGTTGCCATCGATCCACTCCATGGTGGCGTTCTCTTCGCAGATGGCGCGCTTGGTGACCAGGTTGTACACGTTCGTGGACCAGTTCTGGATGGTCGTGTAGCGGACGCGGGCGCCCTTCTTCACGATGATTTCCACGACGGCGGAGTGCAGCGAGTCCGAGGTGTAGATCGGCGCGGTGCAGCCTTCGATGTAGTGGACGTAGGAGTCCTCGTCCGCGATGATGAGCGTGCGCTCGAACTGGCCCATGTTTTCCGTGTTGATGCGGAAGTAGGCCTGCAGCGGGATGTCCACGTGGACGCCCTTGGGCACGTACACGAAGGATCCGCCGGACCAGACAGCCGTGTTCAGCGAGGCGAACTTGTTGTCGCCCACCGGGATGATGGTGCCGAAGTACTCCTGGAAGATCTCCGGGTGCTCTCGCAGCGCGGTATCGGTGTCCAGGAAGATGACGCCCTGCTGTTCCAGGTCCTCACGGATCTGGTGGTACACAACCTCGGACTCGTACTGGGCCGCGACGCCGGAGACCAGGCGGCTGCGCTCGGCTTCCGGGATGCCCAGCTTCTCGTACGTGTTCCGGATGTCCTCGGGAAGGTCTTCCCAGGTGGCGGCCTGCTTCTCGGTGGACCGCACGAAGTACTTGATGTTGTCGAAGTCAATGCCGGAGAGGTCCGCACCCCACGTGGGCATGGGCTTGCGGTCGAAGTACTTCAGGCCCTTGAGGCGCAGGTCCAGCATCCATTCCGGCTCGTTCTTCTTAGCCGAAATGTCGCGGACAACGTCTTCATCGATGCCGCGGCGGGCGTTGGCCCCGACGTCGTTCTTGTCGGCCCAGCCGTACTCGTAGGTGCCGATTCCGTGGAGCTCGGGATTCTTCTCAAGAATCTCCGAAATCACAGTAGAGTCAGCAACCTTCTTCTCTGATAGTTGGTCCGTCATCACGGCCTTTCTTGCAGATGGTTGGATACTTCGTCCGGGTTGCCCGGGGCTGCGGGACTGGGAGCCCCGACGGCGGCCGGACGGCCCGTAGGTATGTGGGTGGTGCAGACGTGCCCGCCGCGCGCGAGGGTGGACAGCCGGCGCACGTCGACGCCGACCAGCCGGGAGAACACTTCGGTCTCGACATCGCAGAACACGGGGAACTGGGTCGCCAGGTGCTGGATGGGGCAGTGCCCCTGGCAGAGCTGGACGCTGGAGAGCGCGGCCGGAAGCGGCGCTTTGGCTTCGATCGACTGCGCCGAGGCAACGAAACCGTCGCGGCTCAGGGCCTCGGAGAGCGCCCGGGCGCGGGCCGTGATGTCCGGACCGGCCTGCTCGATCTCGGGCGTGTAGCGGCGTTCCATCTCGGCGAACCGTTCGACGGCGAACTGCCGCACCGCCTCGGGGCCGGCCGCCTCGCCCAGTCGGCGCAGCGCTAAGGTGGCGATGTCGAGGTAGTCGTTGCCCAGGGTCGACTGGCCCTGGGAGCTCAGGACGTAGCGGCGGGCGGGACGTCCTGCCCCGGCACCGGCGCGGGCGGCCCGTTTGACCTCAATCACGCCGCTGCGCGAGAGGTGGTCGAGGTGGCGGCGAACGGCGGCGGGGGTAAAGCCCAGGAGGTCGCCGAGTTCGGCGGCGCTGATGGGTCCATGCTCCAGCACGGCGTTGAGGACGCGGTCACGCGTGCGCTCTTCGGCGTCGTGCGGGTGGCTGCCGCCGGCCGCGGGAACGACGTCGGGGGCCGTAGCGGAAACCGCATCCGGTACGACGGCCACGTGCGCCCGAATGGACCCGACGCGCGCGGCGCCGCGGCCGGACCGGGCAGCGGACGCAGAGGAGCTCATGGAATACACAACACAATCATGTCGTAATTTACTCCGGCGATCCAGTAAGGCATGGCTTGCCTGCGCGCGGCCCTCTCCGGGGGAACGCCGTACTACATCCCGTAGAATGCTGTGGTGCGATCTCCCGAATCCCCCGTTCTGACCATCAGCGGGCTCGTCAAGGATGTTGGTCCACTGCCCACTCTCGACGGCAAGATGCTGCGCGTGGTCAGCGGCCTGTCCCTCGTTGCCGAACGCGGCCAGGTAACAGCCCTGCTCGGTGCCAACGGCGCCGGCAAGACCACCACGATCGAATGCGCCCAGGGTCTGCAAAAGCGCACCGCCGGCAGCATCAGCCTGCTGGGCCAGGATCCGGATTCCGCCGGCGCCGGGCTTCGTGCCCGCGTCGGGGTCATGCTGCAGGACGGCGGCCTGCCGCCGTCGGCCCGCCCCATCCCCCTGCTGCGGCACATCGCCGGCATGTACCAGGACCCGTGGCCGGTGGATGAGCTCATCGGGCGCCTGGGGATCGACTCCTTCAGCCGGACGTCGGTGCGGCGCCTGTCCGGCGGGCAGAAGCAGCGCCTTGCCCTGGCCGCGGCGCTGGTCGGCAACCCGGAGGTCCTCTTCCTCGACGAGCCGAGTGCCGGCCTGGACCCGCAGTCCCGCCAGATGGTCTTCGAGCTCATCTCCGAGCTGCGCAACGGCGGGATGGGAATCATCCTGACCACCCACCTGATGGACGACGCCCAGCGCCTGGCCGACTACGTCTACATCATCGACGCCGGCCGCAACGTCGCCGAGGGCACCGTCGCCCAGCTCCTGCGGCACGAACTTCCCGCCGGCGGGGAAGGGCAGCACATCCGCACGTTGCTGTTCGAGACCGAACCCGGCCTGGACTTCACCGGCGTGCTGCCCGACGGCGTCGAGGTCACCGAGGCCCGGGCCGGCAGCTACGCCGCCACCGGGGCCCTGACTCCCGCCGACCTGGCCGCGATCACCGCGTGGTGGGCCGCCCGCGGGATCATGCCCAGCTCCCTGAGTCTTGAAGCACGCAGCCTCGAGGACGTCTTCCTGGACATCTCCGGAAGGGAGATCCGATGACCCGCGTTTCCAGCGGCACCCCGGTGGAGGGCACAAGCCGCGGCGGCGCGCCCGGCACCGCACACGGCAGCGCCCCTGCTCCGTTGCTCCGCCGCATCCTGCTGCAGGGACAGTACGAAACCATCACCATGCTCCGGAACGGCGAGCAGCTGATCCTCGCGATCGTGCTGCCGCTGCTGGCCATGGTCGGCCTGACCGTGACCCCGCTGCTGGACGGGCTCGGTACCAGCCGCATCAACGTCGCCGTCCCCGGCATCCTGGCCCTCTGCGCGATGTCCACCGCCTTCACGGGGCAGGGCATCGCCACCGGCTTCGACCGCCGCTACGGCGTGCTTCGCTTCCTGTCCACCACTCCCCTGGGCCGCACCGGGCTCATCGCGGGCAAGATCCTGGCCGTCCTGGCCGTGTTGTTCCTGCAGGTGCTCGTCGTGACGGCCGTGGCCTTGATGCTCGGCTGGCATCCCAACCCCGCGGGCTGGCTTCCCGGTATGGCAATACTGGTCCTGGGCGCCGCCGCCTTCACTGCGCTGGGGCTGCTGGTCGCCGGCACGGTCCGGCCGGAGGCCACCCTGGCCATCACCAACCTGCTCTGGATCCTGCTTGGCGCGCTCGGCGGGATCGTCATCCCGGCCGAACGGCTCCCCGCACTGGCCCAGGCTGTGGTGCACTTCCTCCCCTCCGGCGCGCTGGGCCAGGCGCTGCGGGACGCGTTCCTGTACGGCAGCGTCAACGCCGGTGCCGTACTTGTCCTGCTGCTCTGGACGGCGATCGCCGGCGGCGCAGCAATCCGTTGGTTCAAGTGGAATTGAGAAAACTGTGAGCACGGCGTCACGCACTCCCCGGATCATCTCCGGGTTCACCTCCCGGCTGCCCGTCAGCGTCGACAACACGGTCAGGCGACTGGCCGTCTTGTCCCTCATCGGCCAGATCGTCCTGGTGGTGACCGGCGGCGCCGTCCGGCTCACCGCTTCGGGTCTGGGCTGCCCCACCTGGCCGCGCTGCACGGAGGCGTCCCTCGCGACGACGCCCGAAATGGGGTTCCACGGCATCATCGAATTCGGCAACCGGCTCCTGACGTTCGCGCTGGCCGCCGTCGCAGTGATGATGCTCGTATACCTGTGGAACCTCCGCAAGGAACGCCGCGACCTCTTCCTGCTGGCATTGGGCCTGCTCGCCAGTATCCCGGCCCAAGCCGTCATCGGCGGCATCACGGTGCTGACCCAGCTGAACCCGTGGGTCGTGGGCCTGCACTTCCTCGTCTCCATGGCCCTCGTGGTCCTCGCCACCCTGTTGGTCAACCGTGCCTACGGCCGCACCGGCAAGGTCCGGACCGTACAGCTTCCCGCCCTGCCGGGCGCCGCACGCCCGGTGATGACCGCCGTCGCGTTCTTCTCCGCGGTGGCAGTCTGCCTGGGCGTCGTGGTGACCGGAGCGGGCCCGCACGCCGGTGACGCCAATGCCCCGCGGAACGACCTCGACTGGGACCTGTTCGCGCACATCCACGCCGTGCCCGCCTACCTGGTGACCGCCGGCGCCCTGTTCGGATTGTTCCTCGTGGTCCGCAGCCGGATCCCCGGGCCGTTCCGCACCGCGGTGTTCATGCTGCTGGGCGTCACGGTGCTGCAGGCCGTCATCGGCTTCACGCAGTATTACAACGGCATCCCGGCGCTGCTCGTCGGCGCGCACATGCTGGCGGCGGCCCTGCTGATGAGCGCGGCCACCAACGCCGCGGACCTGGCACGCTACAGCCCGGTGAAATAGGCGCACCAACACCTCCGCCAAAAAGCAACGCGGGGTCACTTGCCGCCCATCCGGACCGCCGGGATGGACCGTAAATGACCCCGCGTTGTTTTGTTCTTGTGTTCTCCGGTCTGGCACCGACGGGATTTTCAGGAGCACTATGGGATGGCATGGATTTGGACCGTTGCGGCCGTGGGCAGGTATTCGTTCACTCCCGTGACGCTGACCGGAAGGCCTTCTCACATGAATGCGATCGAACCGGCCGCGCCTCCCACCCCCTCGGCCCGCCAGCGCGCGGCGAGCCTCAAAGAGCGCGTCTACATCATCTTCACGAGCCTGGCCGTAGTGCTGGCACTTCGGAGCCACGCGGACGAGACCACGCCGGCCGCCGCGGCGGCCACGCTCAGCATCGTGGTGATCGGTTCCCTGCTGGGAATTTTCGTCGCCGACCTCCTGAGCCACCTGACCGTTCATTCGACGCTCCCCACCGGCGCGGAACTGCACCACATGATCGCGGTCAGCGCCGACGGGCTCGGCGTCCTGGTCACACCGCTGCTGCTCCTCACGGCGGCCGGCCTCGGGCTCTGGTCCACGGCAGTTGCCCTCGGGTGGGCGATCGTCGTACTCGTTGTCTCGCTCGCCGTCGTCGGGTTCCTCGCGATCCGGCGCCTCGAGATCCCGCTCCATCACAAGGCGGCCATCATGTTCGCCGAAGTCGTCCTGAGCCTGCTGGTGATCGGGCTCGAACTGCTGGCCCACAGCCTCTGAGCCCCCTTTTTGCGCCGCTCCAGCACAACCATCAACATCAATCCCGGAACCCCCGCCACCATGCCGCGGCCCGGGGATCCTGGCCGGAGTCAGGTTTCGTCCAGCCAAGTCTGGGATACTGGAACACGGCGCAGGACTGGCGCCCTATTCACATTCATGCGGATTCGTGAGAAGAGGAACGGCCCGGTTTTGCCTCGATTCAGCTGAAATCGAAGCCGGCCAGACACAGTCACCGGAGGTCACGTGGCGTTACTAGTCGCTGAAAGGGCCGCAACGGCCGCCCAACAAAATACAGCCCCAAGAACCACAGCTCAACACCCTGCAGTGCGCCCGCGGCTTGACGGCCTGGACGTTCTGCGCGGTGCTGCCGTTGGCGCCGTCCTGCTCGGACATTCCTGGCCGGGCATATTTCAAGGCGCCGGCATCGTCGGTGTCATTGTCTTCTTCGTGTTGAGCGGATACCTGATCACCAACGTGCTGCTCAGGGACATCGAACGGCACCGAAAAATTCGCTACGGGCGGTTCTACGCTCACAGGGCCTTCCGGCTGGTGCCGGCCCTGATCTCGCTCCTGGGTGTCTACGCCGCGGTTGAATTGGCCACCGACGTCCTCGGGGACCGGTCGAAGGGAATCGTCGGTTACACGGTCCTCGCCGGTCTCGGCTACCTCAAGGACTTACCCCTGCCGTTCGACGTCAGCATGGCGATCGGTCCGCTCTGGACCCTTGCGGTAGAAGAACAGTTCTACCTGATCTGGCCCGCCCTGCTGGTGCTCACCCTGCGGCGCAACCGGCA
>Ga0213839_1001113_pt1 | contig 19457 bp, 20 predicted proteins | sample SWPATP21_FD_160075 | JGI IMG/M metagenome (GOLD analysis project Ga0213839, IMG submission 160075) | Coastal seawater microbial communities from Marineland, Florida, United States - SWPA TP2 #1 | ecosystem: Environmental > Aquatic > Marine > Coastal | place: USA: Florida | collected 2016-08-14
ACGTGACCGATGCCACGGGGCGGGAGAGGCCCGCGCTGTTCCTCAGGCTGGAGCGGTTCGAGGAGGATGCCGCACCGCTGTTCCAGCATCTGGGTTTCCGCTTTGCCCTGCCGCAGGAAAACGTGACGGGCACGGGCGCGGAGTACCGGCGATTTTACAGCGACTCCGATTCGAATCTGCTGGGGGAGGCCTGTGCCGAGGACGTGAAACGCTTCGGATACGCGTTCTGAACCTGTATACTGTCGCTCTTGGCCGGACAATCCTGCCCCGTCCCGACACACCGTGACCGGAATGGGGCCAAAGTCCCGAAGTTGCCCCATTTCCAACCCGATCCGGCCCCTCTCGCCGCGCTTAATGAAGATGTCAGCAAACGGCAAAACGCCGAAGACGGGAGACAGGACATGACCAACGCATTCACCAAAGGCGCAGAAATGGCCCGCCGGATGACGGAAATGACCGGCGCCTATGATGGCGCAGCGATTGGCGCTTGTTCCGGCCTCGTCGAAGGCACCAAGATCGCCACCGCCATGGGCTTCCAGCGGATCGAGACGATCGAACCCGGTGCCCGCGTGGTGACGTTCGACAACGGTCTTCAGGAAGTGCGCGCCGTGCGCCGCGAACCCATCTGGTTTGCCGCCGGTGACTGCCCCCGCGCCATGCAGCCCCTTTTCGTGCCCGCCGGTGCCATCGGCAATGCGCAGGACATGGTTCTGCTGCCGCACCAGGCCGTTCTGATCGAAAGCGATGCGGCCGAAGCGGCGCTGGGCGACCCTTTCGTTCTGATGCAGGCAAAGGATCTGGACGGGATCTGCGGGATCCACCGCGTGACCCCCGAAGCCCCGGCCTTTGTCGTGACGCTGGAATTCGACAATGACGAGGTTGTCTTCGCAGCCTCCGGTGCGATGTGCATCTGCCCCTCGCGCTCCGACCTTGCCGGTATGCTGACCCGCCCCGAAGGTGGCCGCGAATACCGCACGATCAAATCCTGGACCGACGCCGCGCTGGTGAACGAGATCCGGGGGGAACTGGATGGCGGTCTGGCCATGGCGGCCTGACCTCAAGGATTGTCCCTGGCGTCCCGTTGGACGCCGCACCTGCCCCGCCGCTCTGCTCCGAGCCGGGCTACTGAGACCACGGTCTAGGCCGTGGTCTTTTTTGTTTGGCCGACCCGGAGCGTGGGGCGCCGGGCGTCGGCACCCGGATCGGGCAGGGGCGCGGGTCTCCCCCGAGCCTGGCACACTTCTCACCGACAAAGGGCCGTGGCCCGGCAGGCGACCGTCGGGGCGCGCGGGGCCGGTGTCATCCACCTGTTACCGCGGTGTCGCAATTCCGTTTCGCTGGCCGCCTACACGGGGGGGCACTCACCCCGCTGCGAGACACAGACACCTTCATGACGCTTCCGACGGCCGCCCAAACTGAGATCCGCAGGGATCCGGCCCGCCGCGACGGCGGCGTGCTGGCGGAGGCGTCGGGTACGTCGGGCGCTGCGCCCGTGCCCGGACCGGGTCGCGGCGCAGGCGGGGCCACACCTTGATCGGCAAATAGCAGAAAGCGATTTGAAAATGGCTACAGTTCAATACCTTGCATCCTCCGGCGCGAATGCCGTGCAGGCCGTCAGCTATGACAGCGGCGTCGGCGAAGGCGGGTCGGAGGTCGTGTCGCACCACGCCGGCGTGCTCTATGTCACCAACGGAGAGGCGGACCGGATCGACGCGATTGACGCGGCGACGGGCGGGCTGCTCTTTTCCATCGACCTGGCGGCCGAGGTGCCGGATTACGACGGGGTCAACTCCGTCTCGGCCTCTGCCGCGGGCATTGCGGTGGCCATCGAACGCGACATTGCGACCTTCGACCACGGGGTTGTGGCGCTCTTCGATCTGAGCGGCGCGTTGGTGGATGTCTACGAGGTCGGCAACCTGCCGGACATGGTGACCTTTTCCAAGGACGGCACGCAGATTTTCGTCGCCAACGAAGGCGAGCCCGATGGCGGGACCGATCCGCTCGGCTCGATCTCCATCATCGACGTGGCGACGGGCACGGTCGAAACCTTCGACGGGGCGGGGATCGATGGCCTCGGCGCCTTTCTCGCCTCCATCGGGGTGCGGCTGTTTCCGGGCCGGGATGCAGCCGCGGATCTGGAGCCGGAATACATCACCGAATCCAACGGCAAGCTCTACGTGACCTTGCAGGAGGCCAACACGGTCGCGGTCTTTGACCTTGCATCGAAGGAATGGGTCGATGCGCATCCTCTCGGCACCTCCGACCATTCGCTGCCGGGCTTCGGCATCGATCCGAGCGACCGGGACGATGCGATCGACATCCATCCGGTGCCTGTGTCTGGCCTGCGGATGCCCGATGCCATCGCCTCCTTCGAGGTGGGCGGGCGCACCTTCTACGCCACCGCGAACGAAGGCGACGACCGGGGCGATTTCGACGAGGGCGGGGATGCCGCGCGGGTGAAGGACATTCTGGACGGTGACGTGCCAGGCGTGTCCATCGACCCGAGCGTCGACACGACCGGGCTGGAACGCCTGACCGTGTCGATCATCGACGGTGATACCGATGGCGACGGGGACATCGATCAGCTGCATTCTTACGGTGCGCGCTCCTTCACCATCTTCAACGACAAGGGCGAGGTGGTCTTCGACAGCGGCGACCAGTTCGAACAGATCATCGCCCGCCTGCGCGTGCCGAACGCCTTCAACAACGACGGGTTTCCGAGCGGCGATCCCGACGAGGTGGACGAGAACCGCTCCGACAACAAGGGGCCGGAGCCGGAGGCGATCACCGTGGGCGAGGTCGATGGCAAGCTGCTGGCCTTCATCGGGCTGGAACGGGACAGCGGCGTGATGATCTACGACATCACCAACCCGTTCAAACCGAAGTTCGTCGAGTACCTCGACAGCCAGGAGGAGGGCCATGTCAGCCCCGAGGTCATCGAATTCATCCCCGCGGCGGAAAGTGCCACGGGCATGGCGCAGATCGCGGTGAGCTATGAGGTCTCAGGTACCACGGCGGTGTTCGATCTGGGCTTTGCGCAGCGGGTGACTGGCGATGACAGTGCCGAAGAGCTGATCTCTTCCATCGGGGACGACAAGATCGTCGCGCATGGCGGGGATGACACGATCGAAGCCGGGGGTGGTGACGACCTCATCAATGCCGGCGCGGGAGATGACCTCGTGATGGGCGGCGGCGGCGATGACACGATCGTCGACGGGGCCGGGAACGACACGATCGAAGGCGGCCGGGGCAACGACCTGATGCTGGGCAAGCAGGGGGACGACACCTTTGTCTTCAACCTGGGCGATGGCAACGACCGGATCGAGAATTTCCAGGGCGGCGACGTGATCGACATGACCTCCACCGGGCTGAGCGCGGGGGATGTCACGATCACTCATCTCGGCGGCAAGGAGTATCTTGTCGAATACGGGGCGACGGGTGACTCGATCGAGGTGTCCATGGCATCGGCCTCTCGTGAACTGACCACGGATCTCTTCGACTTCTGAGGTGGTCGGATCGGCAGGGCCCCGACAAGAGGGCGCGTCCGGCAGAGTTGAACGACAACGCCCCCGCGGGTCCTGCGGGGGCGTTTTGTTTGTCGTGGGGGGCGGTCAGGTTTCGATGGCTTTGATCATGTCGACGCGGGTGGCGTGGCGGCCGCCCTCGAAATCGGCGGTCAGGAACGCGTCGACCACATCAAGGGCCAGCCCTTCGCCGATCACCCGCGCGCCCAGGGCGAGCATGTTCGCGTCGTTGTGCTGGCGGATCATACGGGCCGAAAACGTGTCGTGGCAGACGCCGCAGCGGATGCCCTTCACCTTGTTGGCCGCCATCATGATGCCCTGGCCGGTGCCGCAGATCACGATGCCCAGACGCGCCTCGCCCGCTGCCACCACCTTGGCGGCGGCTTCGCCATGCAGCGGGTAATGCGTGCTTTCGGTCGTGGTGGGGCCGATGTCCCGGACCTGCCATCCCTGCGCCTCGACATGGGCGGCGATGGCCCGGCGGAGGTCGATGGCGGCATGATCGCTGGACAGGACGATGGTCTTTTCGGTGGACATGGGACGGGCCTCTGGCTGTGGTGCGCGGGCCGTCTATAGGGGAGGGGCGGGCGGAGTTCAAAGGGATTGGCAGCGCCGCCCCCCGGAGCGGCCTGCGCCTATTTCGCCCGGATATAGGCCTGCGAGACATAGCCCTTCAGGCTGCGCGCCTTTTCGAGCGACACGCGGCACCAGACGGTGCTGCCGGTCCGTTCACAGTCGCGCACCCGCACCTCTGCCCCGTTGGGCAGTCCGACGATCACGTCGAAACCCGTCCCCGGCCCGGCCCGCATCTTGAGCATGTCATCCTCTTCGACGCCATAGACCTCGTAGAGGTCGGCGGCGAGGGCAGGGGAGGCGAGGGCGATCAGCCCGGCAGTGAGGGCCGCGATCAGGTGGGTCATGCGACTGCTCTCGTCATCTGTTTTTTGGTCAGTTTAGTCTGGGATCAATTTCGGGCAAACTCAATCAAGACCTTCTTGGCAAGAAACGGCAAACGGCCCCGCGTGGGGGGCCGTTTCCGTCAGTCTGAAGGGTAGGCTCAGGCCGCCTTGGCCTGCTGTCCGAAGCGGCCGTAGAAGGTCTGACCCTTCGCGGCCATCTCGCGCAGCAGGTCCGGGCAGTTGAACCGGGGGCCGAACTTCTGTGCGAGCTGGTCGCAGCGTTCGGCGGCATATTCCGCGCCGAGGATGTCGAGCCAGCTGAACGGGCCGCCGGACCAGGGGGCAAAGCCCCAGCCGAGGATCGCGCCGACGTCGCCTTCGCGGATGTCCTCCAGCACGCCTTCCTCCAGCGCGCGAACCGCTTCCAGCACCTGGGCGAACATCAGGCGATGCTGCACCTCGGTCACGTCGGGCTGGTTCTCCAGCGTCGGCGTCAGGGCGTCGAGACCTTCCCAGATGCCCTCGCGCTTGCCCTTTTCGTCGTAGCTGTAGAAACCCGCGTTGGACTTGCGACCCAGTCGGCCCTGATCGTAGAGCGCGAACATCAGGTCATCCACCGGCTTGTTATCGCTGGGATATTTGTCCCCGAGCGCGGCCTTGGTCGCCTTGGCGATCTTCACCGCGAGGTCGATGGAGGTCTCATCGATCAGCTGCAGCGGGCCGACCGGCATGCCCAGAAGGCGGGCGGCATTGTCGACCAGCACAGGTTCCACCCCTTCGGCGACCATGCGGGCGCCTTCGTTGAGGTAGGGGATGATGCAGCGGTTGGCGTAGAAGAAGCGCGCGTCGTTGACGACAATCGGCGTCTTGCGGATCTGGCGCACGTAGTCGAGCGCCTTGGCCACTGCGCGGTCACCGGTTTCCTTGCCCTTGATGATCTCCACCAGGGCCATCTTCTCTACCGGAGAGAAGAAGTGGATGCCGATGAACTGTTCGGGCCGCTTGGAGGCCTTCGCCAGATCGCTGATCGGCAGGGTGGAGGTGTTGGTGGCGAAGATGCAGTCCTCGGGGACCACGGCCTCGACGTTCTTGGTCACCTCGGCTTTCACGCCCACGTCTTCGAACACGGCCTCGATGATGAGGTCGGCATCAGACAGCAGGGAATAGTCGGTCGTCGCGGTGATCTTGGACAGGATCGCCTCGGCCTTCTCAGGCGTGGACTTGCCGCGCTTGATGCCCTTCTCGAAATAGGACTCCGCATAGGCTTTGCCCTTGTCGGCGGCCTCCTGCTTCTGGTCGATCAGCACGACCTCGATCCCGGCCTGGGCGGAGACGAGCGCAATGCCTGCGCCCATCATGCCGGCCCCCATGACACCCAGTTTCCTGACCCGCTGATCCGGGGCTTCTGGGCGGTTCGCGCCCTTCTCCAGTGCTTCCTTGTTGAGGAAGAGGGAGCGGATCATCGCGCCCGAAGAGGGGTTGAGGATGACATTGGTGAACCAGCGCGCCTCGATCTTGAGCGCGGTGTCGAAGGGCACCATGGCACCTTCGTAGACGGCCGAGAGCAGCGCCTTGGCCGCGGGGAAGGCGCCCCAGGTCTGGCTGTGGACCATGGCGTTGGCGCCGACGAAGGTCTGGAAACCGGCCGGGTGATAGGGGGCCCCGCCGGGCATCTTGTAGCCCTTCTCGTCCCAGGGTTTGACGATCTTCGGCTCGCTCAGGACCCATTCCTTCGCGACGGCCACCGGATCCTCGACCACCTCGTCGACGATCCCCGCGGATTTGGCCTTCTTCGGATCGACGGACTTGCCCTGAAGCAGGTATTGCGAGGCCCCCATCACGCCCAGCTTGCGCACCAGACGGGTCGTGCCACCAGAGCCGGGGAAGATCCCGACCATGATCTCGGGCAGGCCGAGCCGCGCCTTGGGATTGTCGGCGACAAAGATGCGGTGACAGGCGAGCGGCAGTTCCAGACCGATGCCCATGGCGGTGCCGGGCAGGGCGGCGGCAATCGGTTTGCCCCCCTTGTTGGTCTTCGGCTCCATGCCCGCGCGTTCGATCTTGCGCAGCATGTGGTGCAATTGCATGACGCCGTCAAAGACCCCCTGCGCCCCCGCTTCCTTCATGCCCGCCAGCACGTTGAGGTCCATGCCGCCGGCGAAGGCGTCCTTGCCGGAGGTGATGACGATGCCCTTGACCGCATCATCGGCCAGCGCGTCGTCGATCGCGGCATCCAGCTGCGCCGCCCCTTCGAGCGTTAGGACGTTCATGCTTTTGCCGGGCAGGTCCCAGGTGATGATCGCGACGCCATCGGCGCCTTTTTCCATCGTGAATTCAGCCATTTGAAAGACCTCCCTTACACGCGTTCGATAATGGTTGCCGCACCCATGCCGGACGCGACGCAGAGTGTCGCGAGGCCGGTGCCCTTGCCGGTGCGCTCAAGCTCATCGAGCAGGGTGCCGATGATGATCGCGCCCGACGCGCCGAGCGGGTGGCCCATGGCAATCGCGCCGCCGTTGACGTTCAGCTTTTCATGATCGACGTCGAAGGCTTGCATGAAGCGCAGCACGACCGAGGAAAACGCCTCGTTCACCTCGAAGAGGTCGATGTCGGAGATCGACATGCCGGATTGCTCCAGGATGCGCTGCGTGGCCGGCACGGGGCCGGTCAGCATGATCGTCGGATCGGTGCCGATCTTGGCGGTGGCGCGGATCACGGCGCGGGGCTTGAGCCCGTATTTCTCGCCAAACTCCTTGTTGCCGACCAGCACGGCAGCAGAGCCGTCCACGATGCCGGAGGAATTGCCGGCGTGGTGGACATGGTTGATCTTCTCCAGGTGCGGGTACTTCAGCTTGGCGACATTGTCGAAGCCGGGCATCACCTCGCCCATGTCCTTGAACGACGCCTTGAGCGCGCCGAGCGACTGCATGTCCGTGCCGGGGCGCATGTATTCGTCCCGGTCGAGGATGGTCAGGCCGTTGACGTCGCGGACCGGCACGATGGATTTCTCGAACCGTTTCTCGGCCCAGGCGGCGGCGGCGCGCTTCTGGCTTTCCACGGCAACGCTGTCCACGTCATCGCGGGAGAAGCCGTATTCCGTGGCGATGATGTCGGCAGAGATCCCCTGGGGGACGAAATAGCTGTCCATCGCGACGGTCGGATCGACGGCCACGGCGGCCCCGTCCGATCCCATGGGCACGCGCGACATGCATTCCACGCCGCCCGCGATGTAGGCCATGCCCGCACCGCCCTTGACCTGGTTCGCGGCCAGGTTGACCGCCTCCATGCCGGAGGCGCAGAAACGGTTGATCGACAGGCCGGGGATGCGCTCGTCCAGATCGGAGGCCAGCACGGTCGTCCGCGCCAGGCACCCGCCCTGTTCCATCGCCTGGGTCGCATTGCCCCAGATCACGTCCTCGACCGCATGGCCGTCGAGGCCCGAGCGGTCCTTGATCGCGTTCAGCATCTGCTTGCCGAGCGCGACCGAGGTCACCTCGTGCAGCGACCCGTCGGCGCGGCCCTTGCCGCGCGGGGAGCGGACCGCATCATAGATATAGGCGTCTGTCATGTCTGCCTCCTTGGAAGTGAGTGAGAACGTTGATGCAAAAGGCCTCAGAGACCGCGGTCGGAGGGCCGGCCGGGCATGAGGTCATAAGGGTGTTTCCAGCCGTCCAGCCCTTCGATGTTCGAAAGCCAGCGGTCGATATTGGGCCAGTCCTTGCGGTCGAAGCCGAAAGGTTCGGGGTAGAAGAGATAGCCGCAGCAGGAGAAATCGGCGTGGGTGACGCTGTCGCCGACCAGCCAGTCGCGGCCCTCGAGCGCGCCGTTGAGCGTCTTGAACGCCGCCTTGAGGCGACCCGCCAGGAAGCCGATGACCTCCTGCGGGCGCTTCTCCTCGGGCAGGAAATTCATCAGGAAGCGCTGTGTGCCGCATTGCGAGGACATCTTGTGATTGTCCCAGAACATCCAGCGCGTGACCTCGCGCGCCTCTTCCTTCGAGGTGCCACCGAATTTTCCGGTCTTTTCGGAGATATACATCTGGATCACGCCGGATTGGGTGATCGTGGTGTCGCCGTCGACCAGCACCGGCACCTCGCCCATGTTGTTCAGGGCCGCATATTCGGGGCTCCGGGCCTCGCCGCCGAAGAAATCCACCTTCACCGGCTCCCAGTCGAGACCGGAGAGCGAGAGGGGCAGGGCGGCCTTGTAGGCATTTCCGCTTTCCCCGAAGCAATAGAGTTTGATCATGGTTGTCCTCCCTTGGACCGTTGTGCCGTGGGGGCCAGCCCCCATACCCCCGGAGTATTTACTGGAAAGATGAAGGGGCGGGTTCATCTCTCCTTAACTCTGTTCGGCCTACCCTTGTCCTGCGTTACAGGCTGGAGAGCCGATGGACGTGAAAGGTGAAGCCCTGTCCCGCGCTGGCGATCCGGTCGCTCCGTGGGGCGGGGTGGACATCCACGTGGTCCTGATCTTCATCTTTCCCGAAAATACTCCCGCCGGAGGCGTCGCTCCGCAACCGCAAACCCGGCTGCCCGGATGTGCGCGGATCGCTCATCTCTTGCGGTCCTCCAGTTCGGAATTGAAGAGCCGCAGCCGGTGGGTGAGGTTGTCCTCATCGGTCACGCTGTCGAAGTTTTCGAACAGGAAGGAGAGGGCCTCGCCCTCGTCCAGACCGGCTTCCTGGGCGAAGCGTTTCAGGCGGCGGTAGCCGTCTTCGGTCATGGCGACCGGGAAACGGCGGGTCAGGCGGAAGCGTTTGGGCATCTGTCCTCCTCTGGTGCCGGGGGGCCGGTGCGGGGTATTCCCGCATCCCCGCGGAAATACCCCTGGCCGGTTTTGGCGACCTCTGTCGCCGGGTCCCGTGAGCGGAGGCCGAAGCCTCCCTGTCGCTGTCGTGGCGCGGGTTTGTCCCGGCTCAGAAGTTGGCCGCGTCCAGCGCCATGACGGGCGCGGCGCCGGAGGTGATCCGGGCCACGTGCATGGCACAGGCGGGCAGGCGGCGGGCCATGTAATAGCGGCCCGTTGCCAGTTTGCTTTCGTAGAAGTCCTTGTCGTCGGCCCCCGCGGCCAGCGCGGCCTTGGCGGCGACGGCCATGCGGGCCCACATGTAGCCGAGGCAGACATGGCCGAAGAGGTGCATGAAGTCATAGGACCCGGCCAGCGCCTCGTTCGGGTTCTTCATGCCTTGCTGCATGAAGAACATCGCCGCTTCCTGAAGCTGCTTGGACGCGGTTTTCAGCGGGTCCATGAACCCGGCCTTGAGGTCCTCGTCCTCGGAGTGCGCCTTGATGAAGGACTTGATCTCCTCGAAGAAGGCCATGGCGGGCTTGCCGCCGCCCGCGGCCAGTTTCCGGCCGACGAGGTCCAGCGCCTGAACGCCGTTGGCGCCTTCGTAGATCATGGTGATGCGGGCGTCGCGGGTGAATTGCGACATACCCCATTCCTCGATATAGCCATGGCCGCCGTAGACCTGCTGGGCCAGCACGGTCATGTCGAAGCCCTGGTCGGTCAGGAAGCCCTTGAGCACCGGGGTCATCAGCGACACCAGCCCCTCGGCCTGGGCGTCGTTGTTGCGATGCGCGCGGTCGATCAGCGAGGCGGACCAGAGACCGAAGGCACGGGCGCCTTCGATGAAGCTTTTCTGATCCATGAGGGAGCGGCGGATGTCCGGGTGCACGATCAGCGGGTCGGCGGGGCCATCGGGGTTTTCCGCACCGGTGATGGCGCGGCCCTGAAGCCGGTCCTTGGCATAGGCCAGCGCGTTCTCATAGGCGACGGTGGCCTGGCTGAGGCCCTGCATCGCCACGCCGAGGCGCGCTTCGTTCATCATGGTGAACATGGCGCGCATACCCTTGTGCTCTTCGCCCAGGAGGTAGCCGACAGCGCCGTCGTAGTTCATCACGCAGGTGGCGTTGCCGTGGATGCCCATCTTCTCTTCGATCTTGCCGACCGAGAGGGAATTGCGCTCGCCCGGGGTGTTGTCGTCCTTGACCATGAACTTGGGCACGATGAAGAGCGACACGCCCTTGATGCCCTCGGGGCCGCCGGGGATCTTGGCCAGCACCAGGTGGATGACGTTGTCGGACATGTCGTGATCGCCGGCGGAGATGAAGATCTTCTGGCCGGTGATCTTGTAGCTGCCGTCGCCCTGCGGTTCGGCCTTGGTGCGCATCAGGCCCAGATCGGTGCCGCAATGCGGCTCCGTCAGGTTCATGGTGCCGGTCCATTCGCAGGTGACCATCTTGGGCAGGTAGGTCTGCTTCTGCTCATCCGTGCCATGGGCGTGGATGGCGGAATAGGCGCCATGGGTCAGGCCCGGGTACATCATGAAGGCCATGTTCGCGGCGGAGAAGATTTCGCCGGTCGCGGTGGAGACAAGATGGGGCAGGCCCTGACCGCCGTATTCGGGGTCGCAGTCGAGACCGGACCAGCCGCCTTCGCGGAACTGGTCGAAGGCCGCCTTGAACCCCTCGGGCGTGCGCACGACACCGTTTTCGAGACGGACGCCCTGCTGATCGCCGACCGCGTTGAGCGGCGCGAAGACGTCGGTGGAGAGCTTGCCGGCTTCTTCGAGGATCGCCGCAGTGAAGTCGCGGTCAAGCTCGTCATAGCCCGGCACGTCCTGTTCCGACGCTTTCAGCACGTCGTGCAGCACGAATTGCATGTCTTTCACAGGGGCGGTGAATGTCGGCATTTGTCTCTCCCGTTTCAGGCCGAGATGCTTACTCGGCCGCCTTGTCGCTTTGCAGGGACGCGATGATATTGGCGCCCCAGTCCATCTGCTCCTTCAGCTCCGCAATCGCGTCGTTCAGCTCGTCACGGCGCGCTTCCATGTCGGCCAGGCGCTGTTCGGCGATCTCGTACGTCTTGACCAGTTGCGTGTGCTGCTGGTCGCCCATGTCGTAGAGATCGAGAAGCTGGCGCAGTTCTTCAAGGCTGAAGCCGAAACGCTTGCCGCGCAGGATCAGTTTCAGCCGCGCCCGGTCACGCCGGGTGAAGAGCCGTTTCTGGCCTTCGCGGATCGGAAAAAGCAGCTCCTTTGCTTCGTAAAACCGCAGGGTGCGCGGGGTCACCTGGAAGGCGTCGCACATCTCGCGGATGGTCATCAGTCGATCGGATTCCATAACCTGTTCCCATCAGTTTTGATCGGATGGTCAAAAATCAGAACTTGGCTCTCATTACAACGCTGGTTGACGTTAACGTAAGCGATACGTCACGTCATTTCCAAGGTGACGTAAGATCAGCCAAGTCGGGCCGAGTTTCGTGAAACTTTTGTAAAGGCCGGATGCGCCGTGCACGGGGAAAACGGGGGCGTCCGTTAACCTTTGGGCAGGGGGGCGGGGGTCACTTGTCGACGATGTCTTTCACCGCGTCCGTCGATTCGTCGAACGCGTCGAGAGAGGCGGCCGTCCGGTCGCGCAGGGCGCGCAATTCCGCGATGGTTTCGTCGATCTGGCGGCGCTGGTTCTCCAGTTCGAGAAGCTGGGCATCGGCGCTTTCGACCCAGGTCTTCATCTGCGCGGCCGAGCCCTGTTCGTCGTAGATGTCGAGCCACTGGCGGATCGCCTCGAGCGAGAAGCCGTATTTGCGTCCGCGCAGGATCAGCTTCATCCGCGCCAGGTCGCGCGGATGGTAGAACCGCGAGCGGCCCTGTCTCTCGGGGCTCAGCAGTTCGATATATTCATAATACCGCAAGGTGCGCGGGGTTACGTCGAACCGCTCGCACATTTCCTTGAAGCTCAGACGGCCTTCGCTCATTCATGCCTCCGCCCAGGGTCTCCCGGCGTCTGTCGTGACGCGGGGTCATTCTGGCGCTGCGAGGTCGGAACCGCAAGCTTGGCGGCGGGGTATCGGGTTGCCCTGCGGCAAAATAGCCGATCATATGCGGGGGAAAGGACAGGCCATGGCAGAGAAATTTCCCCCCGATCCCAATGATATCAGAACGCCCGAGGACATGCTTCGGATCGCACGCCAGTTCATGGAGGCGCTGCCCCATGCGCGGGCTCTGAACATCTCTCTCGAAAGCATCGGGGACGGGCGGGCGGAGTTCTCCATGCCCTATGACGAGCGGCTGATCGGCGATCCGGAGACCGGCGTGCTGCATGGCGGGGCCGTGTCGGCGCTGCTTGATTCGACCTGCGGGGCGGCGGTGATCGCGCATCCGACCAATGCGGGCGGCACGGCGACGCTGGACCTGCGGATCGACTACATGCGCCCGGCCACGCCGGGGCAGCGGATCGTGGCCAGGGCGCATTGCTATCAGGTGACCCGCTCCGTCGCCTTTTCGCGCTCCGTGGCGCTGGACGACGATCAGGACCGGCCCGTGGCGACGGCGACCGGGGCCTTCACCTTCACGCCGCGCGCATGAGCGGGGGCGCAGGAAACCGGCCGGAACCGGTACAGACGGTGAAGAAACGGCGCGACGCGGCGCTGCAATCGCTGGTGGCGGGGGTGCCCTATATCCGGTTCCTCGGGGTCGAGTTCGACCGGAGGGGCGACGAGCTCACGGCGGTGCTGCCCTTCAAGGACGAGCTGATCGGCAATCCGATGCTGCCGGCGCTGCACGGCGGCGTGACGGCCGGGTTTCTGGAGATCACGGCGATTGTCGGGCTGGGGTGGTCGATGCTGTGGGACGAGATCGAGAGCGGCACGCGCGATCCCGGCGACATGGTCGACCGGCCGTTGCCGCGGCTGCCCAAGACCATCGACCTGACGGTGGATTACCTGCGCTCGGGCCTGCCGCGCGACGCCTATGCGCGGGCGCGGATCACCCGATCCGGGCGGCGTTATGCCAGTGTCCAGGTCGAGGCGTGGCAGGACAATCGCGACAAGCCCTTTGCCCAGGCCATGGGACATTTCCTGGTGCCGCGCCCGCGCAAGGACGGCGATGGCTGACCCGATCACCCATGCGCGGGTGCTGCGGATCGCGCTGCCGATCGTGCTGTCCAATGCCACCGTGCCGCTGCTGTCGGCGGTCGATACGGGCGTGGTCGGCCAGATCGGAGAGGCGGCGCCGATCGGGGCGGTGGCGCTCGGCGGCATCTCGCTGACGGCCATCTACTGGATGTTCGGCTTTCTGCGCATGGGGACCACGGGGCTGACCGCCCATGCGGTCGGCGCGGGACAGGCCGGAGAGGTGGCGGCATTGCTGACCCGCGCGCTTCTGATCGCCGGGGTGGCGGGGCTGGCGCTGATCGTGCTGCAATGGCCGATCTTTGCGGCGGCCTTCGCGCTCTCGCCCGCCTCGGGCGAGGTGGAGACGCTGGCGCGGCAGTACATGGCGATCCGCATCTGGTCGGCGCCTGCGGCGATCGCGGTCTACGGGCTCACCGGCTGGCTGATCGCGCAGGAAAGGACGGGCGCGGTCCTGGTCATCCAGGTGGTGATGAACGGAATGAACATGGGGCTCGACCTGCTGTTCGTGCTGGGTTTCGACTGGGGCGTGCCGGGGGTGGCGGTGGCGACCTTCCTGTCGGAATGGGCGGGCTGCCTGATCGGGCTGTGGCTGTGCCGGGCGGCGTTTCGGGTTCCCGCGTGGCGGGACTGGGCGCGGGTCTTCGACCGGGTGCGGCTGCTGCGGATGGCGGTGGTCAACCGGGACATTCTGATCCGGTCGCTGCTGCTGGAGGTGATCCTGGTCTCCTTCGTCTATTTCGGGTCGGATTTCGGGGACGTGCAGCTGGCCGCAAACCAGGTGCTGATGCAGTTCATGTTCATCGTCGCCTATGCGATGGATGGCTTCGCCTTTGCGGCGGAGGCCTTTGTCGGCCAGGCTCTGGGCCGCCGCGACCGGGCCGGGCTGCGCCGCGGCGCGGTGGTGTCGAGCATCTGGGGCTTCGCGATCTGCGCCGCGCTGGCGCTTGTCTTCCTGCTGGCAGGGGGGGCGATCGTCGATCTGATGAGCAAGGCGCCCGAGGTGCAGCTGGCCGCCCGCGACTACCTGCCGTGGATGGTCGCCGCGCCTCTGGTGGGCTGCGCGTCGTGGATGTTCGACGGGATCTTCATCGGCGCGGCACGGTCGCGGGACATGCGCAACATGATGGCGGTCAGCTTCGTCATCTATGCCGTGGCGGTCTGGCTGCTGGTGCCGATGTTCGGAAATCACGGGCTGTGGATGGCGCTGCTGATTTCCTTCGCGGCGCGCGGGCTGACCCTGGCGGTGCGGTATCCGTCGCTGGAGGCGGAGGCGGATGCGCCCGCCGAGGCCGCGTAGGGGGCGTTGCCGCCCGCCGCTGCGCGAGGCCCCGGCGGTATTTCCGACCCGGAGAAGGACTGGGCGTGCGGGCGGGCGGATCAGTCGCTGAGCAGGGGCAGCACGGCCTCGGGCGGGCGGCCGATGGCGGCACGGTCGCCGAAGATCAGGATCGGGCGTTCGATCAGGATCGGGTTCTCCGCCATGGCGGCGATGAGCGTTTCGTCCGGGCTGTCGGGGGCGAGGCCCAGTTCGGCAAAGCGTTTCTCGCGCCTCCGCGTCATGGCGATCGGCTTGACCCCCAGCTTGGCAATGACGTCGCGGATTTCCTCTGCCGAGGGCGGATCGTTGAGATAGGGGCGGATACGCGGCTGGAAGCCGCGCCCCTCGATCAGGGCCAGCGTCTGGCGCGACTTGGTGCAGCGGGGATTGTGCCAGAGGATCACAGGAAGTCCTTTCGTCCGGTGCCGACCGCGTCAGAGATATTCGCAAAACCGTCGCGTTCAAGGAGGGTGTCGAGGTCGTGGGCGATATCCGCCGCCAGGGACAGCCCGCGATAGGCCAGCGCGGTGTAGAGCTGCACCGCCGAGGCCCCGGCGCGGATCTTGGCATAGGCGTCCTCGCCCGAGGAGATGCCGCCGACGCCGATCAGCGGGATGGTGCCGTCAGTGATTTCGTGCAGCCGCGCAAGAACCTGGGTGGAGCGGCCGAAGAGCGGCGCGCCGGACAGGCCGCCGGCCTCGCCGCGGTGCTGGCCGTTCAGGCCGCGCCGCGACAGGGTGGTGTTGGTGGCGATGATGGCGTCGACGCCGCGGTAGATGGCGACGCGTGCGATGTCGGCCAGTTCCGCATCGGTCAGGTCCGGCGCGATCTTGAGGAAGACGGGGATGTGCCGGGGCAGCCAGTTGCGCGCCTCGATCACGCCCTGAAGCAGCAGCTCCAGCGCCGCGGCGCCCTGAAGGTCGCGCAGGTTCTCGGTGTTGGGCGAGCTGACGTTGACGGTGGCGAAATCGACATGCGGACCGCAGCGCGACAATACGGTGGCGAAATCTTCGGCCCGGTCGGCGCTGTCCTTGTTGGCGCCGAGATTGAGGCCGACGATCATGCCTTCGGGGCGTTTTTCAAGCCGCGCGGCGATGGCCTCCATCCCGTCGTTGTTGAAGCCGAAGCGGTTGATGACCGCGCCGTCCTCGGGCAGGCGGAAGAGGCGGGGGCGGGGATTGCCGGGCTGGGCGCGCGGGGTGGCGGCGCCGACCTCGACAAAGCCGAAGCCCGCGCGGGCCAGCGGCGTCAGGCATTCGGCGTTCTTGTCGAACCCGGCGGCGAGGCCCACGGGGTTGGGCAGGCTGAGGCCCGCGACCTCGCAGGCGAGGCGGGGGGTGGTGACAGGTCCGGGCAGCGGGGCGAGGCCCGCGCGCAGGGCCATCAGCGCCAGCCGGTGCGCGGTTTCGGGGTCGATCCGGCGCAGGGCGGCGAGGCCGAGGCGTTCGAGCGTGCTCATGTCATCTGGTCCGGGAACTGGTGGCGGCCATCGATAAGCGGCAGCGGTGCGTGCCAGACGACCTCCGACAGGGCGAGGCGGCGGTAGAGATGCGGGAAGAGCGCGCCGCCGCGCGAGGGCTCCCATCTGAGGTCGTCGCCGAGGGTGTCGCTCTCCACCGCGGCGAGGATCAGGCCCTCGGCCCCGGCGAAATGCTTGGCCGCGGTTTCCGCCGCCTGGGTGGCGGTGGAGAAATGGATATAGCCGTCGGCCAGGTCCACGGGGGCGCCCGATGTCTCTCCGGCCTCGGAGAGAGAGCGCCATTCGTCGGCGCGGAAAATCTTGTAGATCAGCATGGGCGTGGGATGCCCCGGCGCGTGCGCCCGGTCAAGAGGCAGCCGGGCGGCACGGGGTGGCGGTTTCCTCTGGGTCACCCGGCCCGCGGGGGGCGGGACGGCCAGTTGGGCTTTGACTTGATGTCGTTTGCGTTGCAGCATCCCGGCCATACAACAACCAACAGGGGACTCGCGATGTCTGTCCGTATTCTTTCCTCTGTCGCAGCCCTGGCCCTTTCGGCCGGGACGGCGATGGCCGATTACTCTCTGACCATTCTGCATACCAACGATTTCCACGCCCGGTTCGAGCCGATTTCGAAGTACGATTCGGGCTGTTCGGCAGAGGACAACACCGCCGGTGAATGCTTTGGCGGGTCCGCACGGCTCGTCACCGCCATCGAAGCGGCGCGGGCGCGGTCCAACAATTCCATCCTCGTGGATGGCGGCGACCAGTTCCAGGGCACGCTCTTCTACACCTATTACAAGGGCAAGCTCGCCGCCGAGATGATGAACAAGATGGGCTACACGGCGATGACCGTGGGCAACCACGAGTTCGACGACGGCCCCGAAGTGCTGCGCGGGTTCATGGATGCGGTGAACTTCCCGGTCCTGATGTCCAACGCCGACGTGTCGGGCGAGCCGCTGCTGGCCGACGCGATCCAGAAGTCGGTGGTGATCGAACAGGGCGGCGAAAAGATCGGCCTGATCGGGCTGACGCCGCAGGATACGGACGAACTGGCCTCTCCGGGGCCGAACATCATCTTCACCGATCCGTCCGAGGCGGTGCAGGGCGAAGTCGACCGGCTGACCGCCGAGGGCGTCAACAAGATCATCGTGCTGTCCCACTCCGGCTACAACGTCGACAAGAAGGTGGCCGAGAACACCACCGGCGTCGACGTGATCGTCGGCGGGCATTCCAACACCTACCTCAGCAACACCTCCGACCGGGCCGAAGGGCCCTATCCGACGATGGTGGGCGATACCGCCATCGTGTCGGCCTATGCCTACGGCAAGTTCCTGGGCGAGCTGAACGTGACCTTCAACGATGACGGCGTCATCACCGAAGCCGTGGGCGAGCCGATCATCATGGACGCGGCGGTGACCGAGGACGAGGCCACCAAGGCGCGCATCGCAGAGGCCGCCGCGCCCCTGGACGAGATCCGCAACAAGGTCGTGGCGGAAACCGCAGAGGCCATCGACGGCGAGCGCGGCTCCTGCCGGGCGGGCGAATGCGCCATGGGCAACCTGGTCGCGGACGCCATGCTGGACCGCGTGGCGGATCAGGGCGTGACCATCGCGATTGCCAACGGCGGCGGTCTGCGGGCCTCCATCGACGCGGGCGAGGTGACCATGGGCGAGGTTCTGACGGTGCTGCCGTTCCAGAACACGCTGTCGACCTTCGAAACCACCGGGGCGACCATCGTCGAGGCGCTTGAGAACGGCGTCAGCCAGATCGAGGACGGCGCAGGCCGCTTCCCGCAGGTCGCGGGCATCAAGTTCACCTTCGATGCGGCCGCCCCGGCCGGGTCGCGGGTGTCGGATGTCATGGTCAAGGAGGGCGACGACTTCGTGCCGATCGACCCGGAGAAGACCTATCTCGCGGTGACCAACAATTATGTCCGCAACGGTGGCGACGGTTATGCGATGTTCAAGGACTCGCCCAATGCCTACGATTTCGGACCTGATCTCGCGGATGTGACGGCGGAATACCTGGCCGCCAACGCGCCCTACACGCCCTATCTCGACGGGCGCATCACCAAGAAGTAAACATCTGTCTCAGGACGGTTTTTGACCCCCGCCGGAGAGATCCGGCGGGGGTTTTCCATGCGCAGATTTGCGTGGGCCTTCGCGGGCGTTTTCGGAGCGTTTTTGTTGGCGCCGCGTAAGGGGGGATCCTCGGATCGCGTCCGAGGATGACGCGGTGCCGGTGCCTCGTGCGGTGTCACCGCTTGATCTTCATCCGGTCCATGTCGTCGGTGATCGGGATGAACTCCGACGTGTCGCCGGGCGGCAAGCGGAAGGGGCCGTTCTCCCAGTCGGCGGTTTTCCATGCGGACTTGGCCTCCTCGATCCGGTCGGGGGAGGACGACACGAAGTTCCACCACATGTAGCGCGGCCCGTTCAGCGTCGCGCCGCCAAGCGCCATCAGACGGGCCCCGCGCGGACCGGCCTTGACCGATATCCGGTCGCCGGGACGAAAAACCATCATCCGGCCCGACTCGAAGCGGTCGCCCGCAATCTCGATATCGCCCTCGATGACATAGAGGCCGCGGTCTTCGTGGTCGTCGGGCAGCGGCAGGTGACCGCCGGGGGCGAGGGTGACGTCGGCATAGAAAATATCGGACTGCATGGTGACGGGCGCACGGGCGCCCCATGCGGAGCCGAGGATCAGCCGGGCCGAGGATCCGCCATCTTCGAGAAGGGGCAGGGCGTCGGCCCCGTGGTGTTCGAAGTCCGGCTCCATGTCCTCGCGATCCTCGGGCAGGGCCACCCAGGTCTGAATGCCGAGCAGGCTGTGCGGCTGGCTGCGGGTTTCCGCGCTGGTGCGTTCCGAATGGGTGACGCCCCGCCCGGCGAGCATCCAGTTGACCTCTCCGGGATGGATCATCTGATGGGTGCCGAGGCTGTCGCGGTGTTCGAACTCTCCCTTGTAGAGATAGGTGACCGTCCCCAGGCCGATATGCGGATGCGGGCGCACGTCGATACCCTGCTGGGTGATGAATTCCGCCGGGCCCATCTGGTCGAAGAAGATGAAGGGCCCGACCATCTGACGATCCGGAGAGGGCAGGGCGCGGCGCACCTCGAACCCGCCGAGGTCGCGGGCGCGCGGCACGATGAGGGTTTCCAGCGCGTCGAGTCCGGCGTCGCTTTCGCATTCCGGTGCGTGGGTGGGGTTCCAGCTCATGTTTGTTACCTCTCTGCCTTTTTCAGTCGAAGACGTCGGACCATTCGGGATGACGGGCAAGCTGCGCCCGCACGAAGGGACACAGCGGCACGATCCTGAAGCCGCGGGCACGGGCATCC
>Ga0213839_1001115_pt1 | contig 19425 bp, 16 predicted proteins | sample SWPATP21_FD_160075 | JGI IMG/M metagenome (GOLD analysis project Ga0213839, IMG submission 160075) | Coastal seawater microbial communities from Marineland, Florida, United States - SWPA TP2 #1 | ecosystem: Environmental > Aquatic > Marine > Coastal | place: USA: Florida | collected 2016-08-14
CGGTGACCGCAAGCCGTACAGTGGCGGCGAGCGTAAGCCGTATGCCGGTGGCGGTGAGCGGAAGCCGTACAGTGATCGTGCCCCGCGTGAGGGCGGCGAGCAGCGCAGCTACGGCGGCGGCGACCGCAAGCCGTACAGGTATGCCGGTGGCGGTGAGCGGAAGCCGTATGGTGATCGTGCCCCGCGTGAGGGTGGCGAGCAGCGCAGCTACGGTGACCGCAAGCCGTACAGTGGCGGAGACCGTAAGCCCTATGCCGGTAGCGGTGACCGTAAGCCCTATGCCGGTAGCGGTGACCGTAAGCCCTATGGTGATCGTGCCCCGCGTGAGGGTGGCGGGCAGCGCAGCTTCGGCGGCGGCGACCGCAAGCCGTACTCCGGCGGCGAGAACCGCAAGCCCTTCGGCAACCGCGAGGACCGTCCCGCACGGAGCTTCGACCGCGGCGATTCCGGCCCGCGACAGTTCGGACGCGACCGCCCCGAGGACCGGCCCGTGCGCGTGCCGAACGCGCGCGATCTCCGTAGCGCCAACCGTCCCGACCGCGAGCGTTCACCCCAGATCGACGAGGACGTCACGGGCAAGGAACTTGACCGTGCCACTCAGCACCAGATCAAGACCCTCGAAGCCACCAGCGCCGAATGGGTGGCACGCCACCTGGTCATGGCTGGACGGCTCCTGGACGAAGAGCCGGAGCTTGCGTTCCAGCACGCCCTGGCAGCCAGCCGCCGCGGCGGACGCCTCGCGTCCGTCCGTGAAGCTGTCGGCCTGACCGCCTACGCAGCCGGCCACTATGGTGAAGCCCTCCGCGAATTCCGCACCTACCGTCGGATCAGCGGCTCCAACATGCACCTTCCGGTCATGGCTGACTGCGAGCGTGGCCTGGGCCGCCCGGACCGCGCCCTGGACATGGCCCGATCCGACGAAGCCAAGGATCTCGATGCCCCGGGCAAGGCGGAATTGGCGATCGTCGCCGCCGGCGCCCGCACCGATCTCGGACAGTTCGATGCCGCGGTTTCCGAGCTGGAGATCCCACAGCTGGACATCAACCGTGCCTTTTCCTACAGCCCCCGGTTGTTCCGTGCGTACGCTGATGCGCTCACGGCGGCCGGCCGGGCCGCCGAGGCAGCCAAGTGGCAGCGGCAGGCCGTCGTAGCCGAAAACGCGCTGGGCCTGGGGGAGGAAGAGGAACCGGACATCATCGACCTCGGCTGGGACGAGGAAGAAGAGGCCCGCGAGGAAGAACGTCAGCGCCGGCTCCGCGCCCAGGAGTCCCAGGAGGCCGCAGCCGCGCAGGCCGGAACCGGAGAGCGCGCCCCGCGTGCCGCCGGCGCTGCGGCAGCCGCGGAAGTCACCGGCGCCGCGGCGGCGGAAACCGGCCTGAACCCCATCGAAGAAGGCGCCGACGACGCCGAAGCGGACTACTTCGAGTCCGACGACGCCGAGTCAGACCAGGATTCCGTGGAAGCCGACGTGCTCGATGAAGCCGACGAGGAATCGGACTCTGAAGCGGATCAGGAACTCGACGACTCGGAGCCGGCCGGGCGCGAACGCGTGGAGGACTAGCCGCATGACCGAAAGCGCGCTGATCTCCACGTTCGACGCCGTCCTCTCCGACCTCGATGGCGTCGTCTACGCCGGCCCCCACGCCATCCCCGGGGCCGTGGAGTCGCTGCGGCGGCTCGCCGGCGTCGGCGTCGGGCTGGGGTACGTCACCAACAACGCATCCCGCTCTCCCGCGCAGGTGGCGCAACACCTGCGCGAGCTCGGCGCCCCGGCCGAGGACCACCAGGTGGTCAGTTCCTCGCAGGCGGCAGCAGCCCTGCTGGCCTCGCTGCTGCCGGCAGGGGCACACGTGCTCATCACGGGCAGTGCCGCGCTGGCCCAGGAGATTGAGCTGGTCGGCCTGGTTCCGGTCGGCAGTGCGGCGGATAACCCCGTCGCCGTCGTGCAGGGCTTCAGCCCGGACCTCGGGTGGATGGACCTCGCGGAGGCCTCCTACGTCGTCGCCGGCGGTGCCCTGTGGGTGGCAACCAATACGGACATGTCCATTCCACAGGCGCGCGGCATTGCCCCGGGCAACGGGACCCTCGTGGCAGCCGTGGCTGCCGCGACCGGCCGGACCCCGATCGTGGCCGGCAAGCCCGAGGCGCCGTTGTTCCACACCGCCGCCAAGCGGCTGGCCGCGGACCGGCCCCTCGTCGTCGGTGACCGCCTGGACACCGACATCCTGGGCGGCAACAACGCCGGGTTCGCCACAGTGGCTGTACTGACCGGCGTGGACACGCGGGAATCGATCCTCGCCGCACGGTCCATGGAGCGTCCCGATTTCCTCATCAACGACCTCACCGGCCTGTATGCGCCGTACCCCGCGGTGGAGCACGACGCCGGGCGGTTCCGCAGTGGTACCGCCTCGGCGGTCGTGCGCGGACAGTCCGTCCACATCACCGGCGACCCCGCGGATCTCGACTCATGGCGGGCCGCCTGTTCGGCCTGGTGGGCCGCCAACCCCGAGACGACCAGTGCACTGGCTCCGGTCCTCGAGTGGATCGATCACTAGACTGAAAGCATGACCGAGCTAAACCAGGACTCCAACCCTGCGCTAAACCTGGCGCTCAATCAGGCGCTGGACCATGCATCGGGGCCCGGAGCGCAGCTGGAGCACGCTGTGGCTGCCGAGCCGTCGCCCGAGGCCGACGTCGCCTGGCCCGCCCTGCCGTCGCAGCGCCACCGGGAGGGGCAGCAAGCACCAGGGCACGTGGCGCAAGCGCAGCACGCCCAGGGTCACGAGTCACAGGGAGCCGAGGCGCCCAGCCAGGACCCGGCCGTCAGTGCCGTGCTGGACCGCCTCGCGGCCGTGCGGCTAACACCCGTGTCCGGGCACGGCGAACTCTATGCGGGCATGCACGATGCCCTGCTGGAGGCCCTGAATGAAGACGTGGCATCCCACGCCGGCCTGGCGCGCCGCATCCATGCCGCGGGGGACGGGGAACCGTGAGCCGGCTCGACCAGGTACTCGTCAGCCGCGGGCTCGCGAGGTCCCGTACCCATGCCGCCCGCCTGATTTCCGAGGGCAAGGTGAGCTCCGGCGGCGAGGTCCTCGCCAAGGCATCCCTGCAGATTCCTGATGCCGCTGTGCTGGACGTCGCCGCCTCTGCCGAGGACGGCTACGTCAGCCGCGCAGGGCACAAGCTGGCCGGCGCGCTGGACGCGTTCCCCGCCGTCGACGCCGCCGGAAAACGGTGCCTGGACGCCGGTGCCTCAACCGGCGGGTTCACCGATGTGCTGCTCCGGCGCGGAGCCGCCCACGTAGTGGCCGTCGACGTCGGGCACGGCCAACTGGTCCCGGAAATCCGGCATGACCCCCGGGTCTCTGTCCACGAGGGACTCAACGTCCGGTACATGACGCCCGCTGAGATCGGCGGACCGGCCGCGCTGACCGTCGCCGACCTGTCCTTCATCTCGCTGACCCTCGTGGTGGCTCCCCTCGCGGCGTGCACCGAGCCCGGTGGCGACCTCGTGCTCATGGTCAAACCGCAGTTCGAGATCGGCAAGGACCGGCTCGGCCGGACCGGCGTGGTCACCTCGGAGCGGGAACGCAGGCTCGCCGTGGGCAAGGTGGCCGCCGCCGCGGTGGACGCGGGGCTGGTCTTGTTGGGCCTCGCCCAAAGCCCGCTGCCCGGCCAGGACGGGAATGTCGAGTACTTCCTGTGGATAAAACGCGCGATGTCGGAAGTCCCGCCTAAGATCGAGGAGCGGGACGCAGCCGTTGCTGCGTTGCTTGGAACAATCTGGCCGAACCACTAGTACCACCAGAAGGCGGAACCCGATGAGCAGGCGTGTCCTCATCCTTGCCCACACAGGGCGCGAGGAGTCCCTCAAGGCTGCCTGGGAAGCGTGCGCACTGCTGCATGAATCAGGGCTGGTCCCCGTGCTGCAGGAGAACGAGCTCGGAGACATGGTCCGTTTCTTCGGCCGGCTCGACCACCCCGTTGAGGTCCTTCACGACCACGTGAAGCTGCCCGAGGTGGAACTCGTCATGGTGCTGGGCGGGGACGGCACCATCCTCCGGGCCGCCGAGCTCGTCCGGGAAGTCGACGTGCCGCTGCTGGGCGTGAACCTGGGCCATGTGGGGTTCCTGGCGGAGAGCGAGCGGGCCGACCTCGCCCAGACCGTCGAGTGGATCGCCAGCCGTGACTACACGGTGGAGGAGCGGATGACCATCGACGTCCAGGTCTGGGTCCGCGGGCAGAAGATCTGGCACACCTGGGCCCTCAACGAGGCGGCGATCGAAAAGGGCAACCGGGAACGGATGCTCGAAGTGGTCACCGAAGTCGACGAACGCCCCCTGACCTCCTTCGGTTGCGACGGCGTGGTTCTGGCCACCCCCACCGGGTCCACGGCGTACGCGTTTTCCGCCGGCGGCCCCGTGGTGTGGCCGGAAGTGGAGGCGCTGCTGATCGTGCCGATCAGTGCCCACGCGCTCTTCGCGAAGCCGCTCGTGGTGTCGCCCCGGTCCAGGCTGGCCGTCGAGATCCTGAACCGGACCGACGCCCAGGGCGTTCTGTGGTGCGACGGCCGCCGCTCCGTGGACCTGCCGCCCGGCGCGCGCGTCGAAGTGACCCGCTCCGCCACGCCCGTGCGGCTTGCCAGGACGCACCAGACTCCCTTCTCGGGCAGGCTGGTGCGCAAATTCGAGCTCCCGATCCAGGGCTGGCGCGGCCCGATGCCGCAGGCCGAGGCCATCCACACCGGGCCCGTCCCGATCATCCGCACGCCCCGTCCCATGCCGCCGCTTCCCTCGCCGCGCGACGCGGGACCCGGCGATGCCTCCGATCCATCGACTGCGAAGTGAACCATGCTTGAAGAACTGAGAATCCGCGATCTCGGCGTCATCACCGACGCCGTCCTGCCGCTGGGCCCGGGCCTGAGCGTGGTGACCGGTGAAACCGGCGCCGGCAAGACCATGGTGGTCACCGCCGTCGGCCTGCTCCTCGGTGCCAGGTCCGACGCCGGCGCCGTCCGCAGCGGTGCGAAGAGCGCCTCCGCGGAGGCCGTGCTGAAACTCGACGCCGGGCACGCCGCCGTCGCGCGGTCCCGCGAGGCCGGCGCGGAGGTCGAGGAGTTCGACGGCGGCGTGGAACTGCTGCTCGCCCGCAGCGTCGGTGCCGACGGCCGCAGCCGTGCCTACGTGGGCGGCCGCGCCGCCCCGGTCGGCGTGCTCGCCGAAATCGGCGAAACGCTCGTGGTGGTGCACGGGCAATCGGACCAGATCCGGCTCAAGAGCCCGGTGGCGCAACGCGGCGCCTTGGACAAATTCGCGGGCGAGAGCCTCGCCGGCACGCTCGCGGCTTACCAGGACCTCTACGGCCACTGGCATGCCAGCCAGGGCGAGCTCCACGCCTTGCGCAGCGCCGCCCGGGAACGGCTCCGCGAGGCGGAGTCGCTGCAGGCCGCCCTGGCCGAGATCGACGCCGTCGACCCGCAACCGGGGGAGGACGAGGCCCTCAAGGCCGAGGCCGTGAAGCTGGCCAACGTCGAGGAACTGCGGATCGCGGCCAGCACCGCGCACCAGGCGCTCATCGCCGAGGACTTCGGCGAGGAAGCCGACGCCACCACCTTGGTGGACGCCGCCAAGCGCACCCTGGAGCACGTGGCCGAACACGACGAGGAACTGGGCCAGGCCGCGGCCCGCCTGGCCGAGGTCGGGTTCCTGCTCAACGACATCGCCGCCGAGCTCGCCAGCTACCAGGCCGCACTGGACACGGAGGGCCCGGAACGGCTCGCGGAGATCGAAGACCGCCGGGCCGTGCTGGCCAAGCTGGTCCGCAAATACGCGCCAAGCATCGACGAGGTCCTGGTCTGGGCCGAGGAAGCCCGGGCCCGCTACGAAGAGCTGCAGGACGACTCCACCCGGATCGAAGCACTGGACGCCGAGGTTGCCCGGGCCGAGGCCGGGCTCCGGAAGCAGGCCGCCGCAATCAGCAAGGCGCGCACCAAGGCCGCGAAGGACCTCTCCGCCCGGGTCAGTGCGGAGCTGACGGCGCTGGCCATGGCCGACGCCACCCTGGTCATCAACGTGGAGCCGGCGGGCCAGCTGGGACCGTTCGGGGCCGACGAGATCTCCTTCCTGCTCCAGCCGCACTCCGGCGCGCCGGCCCGGCCGCTGGGCAAGGGCGCCTCGGGCGGTGAACTCTCCCGTGTCATGCTCGCCATCGAGGTGGTGCTGGCCGCCGTCGATCCCGTCCCGACGTTTGTCTTCGACGAAGTCGACGCCGGCGTGGGCGGCCGTGCCGCCGTCGAGATCGGCCGCCGGCTGGCGATGCTGGCCCGGCACGTCCAGGTCCTCGTGGTGACCCACCTGCCGCAGGTGGCCGCCTTTGCGAACCAGCACATCCGGGTCACCAAGACCTCCGTCCGGGGCGCTGACGGCGCCACCGCCACCGGCTTCACCTCCAGCGACGTGCAGCTGCTGGACGACGCCGAGCGCGTCCGCGAGCTGGCCCGCATGCTGGCCGGCCAGGAGGACTCGGAATCGGCCCAGGCCCACGCCCAGGAGCTGCTGGACGACGCCAAGCTCCTGCCCCAGAGCTGAGCGCGTCCTCGCCGGACCCGCAGGATAACTGCGGAAGGATCCTCCGCAAGGACCGCCGCTAAGACAACAATCACATCGGGATCCCGCCAAAGAACCCGTGGAAGGCCGAATCGATGATAAGCTCAAACCCCGTGGTGCAGCGATCAAACTCTCGTGTAAATTCCCGGTTTCCGGGCTCGTCCAAGACGACCAAACACATCTTCGTCACCGGTGGTGTAGCGTCCTCGCTCGGTAAGGGACTGACGGCCTCGAGCCTCGGCCACCTCCTGCGGGCACGCGGTCTGTCTGTAACAATGCAAAAGCTCGATCCCTATCTGAACGTGGATCCGGGCACGATGAACCCCTTCCAGCACGGCGAAGTCTTCGTCACCGACGACGGCGCCGAAACTGACTTGGACATCGGCCACTATGAGCGCTTCCTCGATGAAAACCTCGAAGGTTCGGCCAACGTCACAACCGGCCAGGTCTACTCGACCGTCATCGCCAAGGAACGCCGCGGCGAATACCTCGGCGACACCGTCCAGGTCATCCCGCACATCACCGATGAGATCAAGCGCCGCATGCGGCTGCCCGCCGAGGGCAAGCACGCCCCGGACGTCATCATCACCGAAATCGGCGGGACCGTGGGCGACATCGAGTCGCAGCCGTTCCTCGAATCCGCCCGCCAGGTCCGCCAGGACATCGGCCGCGGAAATGTTTTCTTCCTCCACGTCTCCCTCGTGCCGTACATCGGCCCGTCGCAGGAGCTGAAGACCAAGCCGACGCAGCACTCCGTTGCCGCGCTGCGCTCCATCGGCATCCAGCCCGAGGCGATCGTGATCCGTTCGGACCGCGAAGTGCCGCAGCCCATGCGCGAGAAGATCGGCCGCATGTGCGACGTCGACATCGACGCCGTGATCGGTTGCCCCGACGCGCCGAGCATCTACGACATCCCGAAGACCCTGCACTCCCAGGGCCTGGATTCGTACATCGTCCGTGCCTTGGACCTGCCGTTCAAGGATGTGGACTGGACCAGCTGGGACAAGCTGCTCGACGCCGTCCACAACCCGAAGCACGAGGTCGAGGTCGCGCTCGTCGGCAAGTACATCGACCTCCCGGACGCCTACCTGTCCGTCACGGAGGCCCTGCGTGCCGGCGGCTTCGCCAACGACACCAAGGTCAAGATCCGCTGGGTCCCCTCGGACGAATGCGAAACCCGCGAGGGCGCCGTGCAGTCCCTGGCCGGTGTCGACGCCATCTGCGTTCCGGGCGGCTTCGGCATCCGCGGCCTCGAAGGCAAGCTCGGCGCCTTGAAGTACGCCCGCGAAACCAAGCTCCCGGTCCTGGGCCTGTGCCTGGGCCTGCAGTGCATGGTGATCGAGTACGCCCGCAACGTGGTCGGCCTCGAGGGTGCGTCCTCGTCCGAGTTCGAACCGGACTCCAAGTACCCGGTCATCGCCACAATGGAAGAGCAGCTGGACATCGTTGACGGCAAGGGCGACCTTGGCGGGACCATGCGCCTGGGCCTGTACGAGGCCAAACTCGACGAGGGCTCCGTCGTTGCCGAAACCTACGGCACCACGAACGTCAGCGAACGGCACCGGCACCGCTACGAGGTCAACAACAAGTACCGCGAGCAGATCGCCGCCAAGGGACTGACCTTCTCCGGAACCTCGCCCGACGGCAAGCTGGTCGAGTTCGTGGAACTTCCCCGCGACGTCCACCCGTACTACGTGGCCACGCAGGCGCACCCCGAGCTCAGCTCGCGGCCCACGCGCCCGCACCCGCTTTTCGCGGGCCTGATCAAGGCTGCCCTGGCACACCAGCAGGCCGGCAACGCCGTGACGGACACGGTGCCCACGGCCAAGGCGGATGCCCCGGCCAAGGCGGATGCCCCGGCGGCCAAGCCCTCGTCGGCAGCAGTGTCCAAGTAATTTCCAACTGAATCAAAGGACGGCGCGATGCCCGGTATGTCTGAGACCCCCAATGCTGCACGGCAGGTTTCGGATGAACCGAGCCCGCGCCGTCTTTTGTCTTCCCGGAAAGTCTACGAAGGCAGGATCTGGGACGTCGTCAGCGACAGTTTCCAGCTCAACGACGACGGCGACACCCTGGTCCGGGACTACATCGACCACCCCGGCGCGGTGGCCGTGCTCCCGATGAACGACGCCGGCGACGTGCTGCTGCTGCGGCAGTACCGGCACCCCGTCGGCATGGACCTCTGGGAGATCCCCGCCGGGCTGCTCGACGTCGAAGGGGAGGACTTCGTCGTCGGCGCCGCCCGAGAGCTGGCCGAGGAAGCGGACCTCGTGGCGGACCGCTGGAACGTGCTGGCCGACTTCTTCAACTCCCCGGGCTCCTCCAGCGAAGCCATCCGCATCTACCTGGCCCGCGGCCTCAGCGACGTGCCCGGTCACGAGCGGCATGTCCGCACAGACGAGGAAGCCGAAATCGAGCTGCACTGGACCCCGCTGGAGGAGGCAGTGCAGGCGGTGCTGGACGGCCGCCTGCACAACCCGTCCGCCGTCGTCGGCATCCTGGCCGCTGCCGCCGCCCGGGCCGACAACTTCGAACACCTCCGCCCGGCCGACGCGCCCTGGCCCGCCCATCCCAGCCAGCGCCAATGACCGACGCCCTGATCGCCGGCCCGCAGACGCTGGAACCGGCAGCCCCGGCACCGACGATTCGTCCGCAGACGGCGATCGACCGCGCCATGACGGACTACCTGCAGCACATGGGCGTGGAACGGGGACTGGCGGCCAACACCCTCGCCGCGTACCGCCGTGACCTTGTCCGGTACGCGAGCTACCTCGCGCACGCAGGCCGGGAGCGCCCCACGGAGGTCACCCGGCATGATGTCACCGGATTCGTCCAGGCGCTCTCCGACGGGTCCGACGGCGGATCCTCGCTCGGCGTCCGGTCCGCGGCCCGGACCGTGGTGGCCGTGCGCGGCCTCCACAAGTTCTGGGCGCTCGAGGGCATCACGCCCGCCGACCCCGCCAGCGACGTCCACCCGCCCATGCCCGGCAAACGGCTGCCGAAAGCGATCAGCGTCAGCGAGGTCACCAGGATCCTCGAGGCCGCCGGCACGGATACGGCCACCGGCCTGCGCGACAGGGCCCTGCTCGAGTTCCTCTATTCCACCGGTGCCCGCATCAGCGAAGCCGTGGGGCTGGACGTCGACGACATTTCCCTGCACACCCCCAGCGAGCCAGGCGAAGGCGACGGCCCCGCGGTCGTCAGGCTGTTCGGCAAGGGTTCCAAGGAACGGCTCGTCCCGCTGGGATCCTATGGGGCGCGCGCCCTGGACGCCTACCTTGTCCGCGGCAGGCCCCTGCTGGCCGCCAAGGGCAAGGGCACCCCGGCGCTGTTCCTGAACGCCCGGGGCGGCAGGATCAGCCGGCAAAGCGCCTGGACCATCCTCAAGACGGCCGCCGAAAAGGCCAACATCACCAAAGACGTTTCGCCGCACACCCTCCGGCACTCCTTCGCCACCCACCTGCTGGAGGGCGGCGCCGACGTCCGCGTGGTCCAGGAACTGCTGGGGCACGCCTCGGTGACCACCACGCAGGTCTACACCCAGGTGACGGCCGATACGCTGCGGGAAATCTACGCCGCCGCGCACCCCCGCGCCCTGGGCTAAAAACCCCGGGGCCGGGCGCTAGGGTGGATTCATGAAATCGACAGCTGTCACTCTGTGCTTCCTGCTACGCGACGGAGCTGCCGGGATGCAGGTCCTGCTCGGCACGAAGAAGACCGGGTTCGGCGTCGGAAAGATCGTCGGGCTGGGCGGCCACGTGGAACCGGGGGAGTCCGATGCCGAGGCCGCCTGCCGCGAAGTCTTCGAGGAAGCCGGAATCGTTGTCACGGAGGACGATCTCAGCGTCGCCGGACTGATCGAGTTCGTCTTTCCCGCCCGGCCGGAATGGAACATGTCCACGAGCCTGTTCACCGCGCGCCGCTGGACCGGCGACCCCGTCGAGAGCCATGAAATCATCCCGGAGTGGTTCCAGGTCGCTGCCCTGCCGCTGGAGCGCATGTGGCAGGATGCCGGACACTGGCTGCCAATCGCACTGGGGGAGGGCACTGTGGAAGCCGTCATTACCCTGAACGATGACAACGAGACCGTGGCCACGGCGGAATATTCTTTGCGGGACGTGTAACCCCGCCCCGGCAGCCGGAAACAATACAGTTATCCAGCAGTTCGGACACGACTTATTTGGGGGATGCGTGCTTTCGGAGCGCGAATTGGCGTTTATCGCCATTCATCAAGACAGCTATCCGCGGGTCTACAGGTTTGTGCGGCGGCGGGTGGAATCGGCCGAGCTGGCGGAGGAACTCGCCGCGGATGTCTTCCGGGTGGTCTGGCAGAAATGGGATGACGCACCGCGGACGGATACCCCGTGGCTCCTGACCGTGGCCCGCAACCTGATCGGAAACGCCTACCGGAGCCGGGACCGGCAGCAGGCGCTGCAGGAGAAACTGCGCTCCGCGGCCGTTGTCCGGTTCGGCGACGCCTCGGACAACGTGGCGGTCCAGGACGCCCTGACCGGGTTGCGGGAGAAAGACCGGGACATTCTCCAGCTCGCCTACTGGGATGAATTGAGTATCGCGGACATCGCGGCCGTGCTGCACTGCAGCGAGTCCGCCGCCAAGGTCCGGCTGCACCGGGCCCGGGCCGCGTTTCGCAAGCACATGCCTGCCGGCGCCGAAACGATGACACAGAAGATGGGTGCCTGAGATGGATCCGATCAAGAACATGATTTCCGCGACCGACCCCGTGCACAACGATCCGTCCGTGCCCGACGGCGAGGCAGCCCTGCGCCGGATGCTTGCCGAGCCCGCGGAGTTTAGCGATAGCCTCCCGCACAATGTCGTCTCCCTCGCGGACCGGAAGCACCGGCGGGCCAGGCTCGCCGGCGTGCTGACCCTCGCCGCGGCGGCCGTCACCGCCGGTGTCCTGGTCGCCACCAACCTGGGGGGACTCGCCACCGCACCCGCACCGGCCGGGACAGTTGCTCCGACGGCGGTTGCATCCCCGACGGCCCCGGCGACGCCCCCGGCGAGCGTGACGCCGTCGCCGACACCGACGGCAGCACCCGCTTCGGCCGTCTGGACCACTTTCACGGACGCGACCGGCCAGGCCACGTTTGAACTCCCGGCGGACTGGACCGTCTCCCAGAAGCCGCAAACGTTCGAGGGGGGTTCGTACAATACCGTCGAGGTGAAGAATCCCGGCGGCAAGACGATGTCAACGCTCAGCCTGGTCAACGAAGGAACGGCAGGACCGGCATGCCCGGACCCCAAACCGTTCTCCACCCTCGATTCAGTTAACCTCGACATCCCGCAAAAGGCCGCCAAGCTCAAGGAATCTCCCCGCGGCCCGTCGGCGTTTGTCTTTCGGATCGTCCAAGGAGACAGGGTCTACGGATCCATGGCCCTGACCGACGTGGATCAGACTCCGGATACCACCACCTGCGGGTTGTACAACAGCATCCTGGGCCCGGACGACGTGCCCTTCGCACAGTTCGGCGATGCGCTGTGGCTCACCCCTGACGGCAGGGACGCGGCCCTTGCCTTTGGTTCCGTGGCCGAGGCCAAGGCCTACATGCAGACACAGGAGTACCAGGACATCAAGCGCATGCTGGTGTCGCTTTCGTTGACGCCAACATCGACGCGTTTCACGAGCGCAGCAGCCGATGCCTCGTTCCTCCTGCCCGTCGGATGGACCGCCAAGGACGTGCCTGCGGGCACCGCCGACTTTCCCGCCTCGGGAATCGAGGTCACAGACGAAGCCGGCAAGAAGGTGGCGAGCTTCTACTACGGTGCAGGCGGCGGCCTCGGAGGGGCCTGCGGTCCGGAGAAGTACAAGGCGACCGAGCTGGATACAGCATCGACGTCCCTGACCGGACAATGGGTCTTCGACGCTGGCGTCAGGTTCTCCTACCGGGTACTTGACCAGACCTCGGTAGGGAAGGGCTTCAGCTACCAGGCAGGCCTTGTGGATAAGACCAGCGGCCAGCCCACGGACGGCTGCCTCATGTATTCCGTGGTGAGCGGCGCCCCCAAGGGCACGCTGTCCTTCGCCGACAGGGCTTCAAAAAGTCCTGACGAGCCGGTGTTCCAGAGCCTCGCGGAGGCTAAGGCCTACATGGGGACTCCCGAGTACAGGAAGCTCAAGAACATGATTGTCAGTCTCAGGATGCCGGCCTAAGGATCGCCAACAGCGGCGGGCCGGCCACCTGTAAGGCGACCGGCCCGCCGTCGTGCGCTTGGCTGGCGGGAAGGTGCAGGGACTACGGCAGGTGCCGTTCCTCCACGCCGTTGTATTCGCTCAGCGGACGGATCAGGGAGTTCGATTCCAGCTGCTCCATGATGTGCGCCGTCCAGCCCGTGATGCGGCTGGCGACGAACAGGGGAGTGAACGTCGCGGTGTCGAATCCCATCAGGTGGTACGTGGGGCCGGTCGGATAGTCGAGGTTCGGCTTGATCCCCTTCGCCTCATCCATCGCGGTCTCGAGCCCGTTGTACAGGCCCAGCAGCTCCGGGCGGCCGTAGTGCGCGATCATCTTGTCCAGGGCGGCCTTCATGGTGGGCACCCGGGAGTCGCCGTGCTTGTAGACGCGGTGGCCGAAGCCCATGATCTTCTTCTTGTGGGCCAGGGCGTCTTCCATCCAGGCCTTGGCCCGCACGTGGGCCTCCTCCAGAGACTCCTCGGGCCGGATGCCGATCTCGTCGAAGGTGTGCATGACGGCCTCGTTCGCGCCGCCGTGCAGCGGGCCCTTGAGCGCCCCGATGGCCCCGGTCACGGCCGAGTGGAGGTCCGAGAGCGTGGAGGTGATCACGCGTGCCGTGAACGTGGAGGCATTGAAGGAGTGCTCGGCGTAGAGAATCATCGAGACGTTGAACGCGTCGACCACGTCGGGCACGGCCTCCTCGCCGAACGTCATCCACAGGAAGTTGGCGTCGTAACCGAGGTCATCGCGCGGCTCCACCAGTTCCTGACCGCGGCGCCGGCGCTGGTCGTAGGCCACGATCGCCGGCATCTTCGCGAAAAGATCGATCGCCTTGGCCATGTTGGCTTCCCGCGAGGAGTCCTGCTCCAGCGGGTGCCGTGCCCCCAGGACGGAGGCTGCCGTGCGGCAGACGTCCATCGGGTGGGAAGTGAGCGGCAGCGCGTCGATGACCTGTTTGAGCACCGGATCCAGCGCCCGGCTGGCGCGTTCCTGCGCGCTGAACTCCGCCAGCTGCTCCGCGGTGGGCAGTTCGCCGTTCCAGAGCAGGTAGGCGACTTCCTCGAAGCTGCACTTGGCGGCCAGCTCCTGAACGGGATAGCCGCGGTACAGCAGCGAGTTGGTGTCCGGGTTGACCTTTGAGACCGCGGTGTAGTCCACCACGACGCCGGCGAGGCCCTTTTTGATGTCCTGTTCAGCCATGCTGAAACTCCTTTGTTCCTAACGCCTGTTTACCGGCACGTGCCGGAGGGTTCTAGCGGGGCTTACTGACCTGGGATCTGGAAATTAAAGACTCCGGTGTCAAAACGGTTGTAAGCCTCATAATCAACGAGATCGTACAAACGCGCACGGGTCAGCATGCTCCCAACCTGTGCCTCCTGGGTTCCGTCGGCCTTAATCGATTCCAGAGTACGCTCCGCAGCCCCCATGGCACTACGGAGAAGTGTCACCGGATAGATCACCATATTGACCCCGACGCCGGCGAGCTCCTCCACCGTGAACAGGGCGCTCTGGCCGAATTCGGTCATGTTGGCCAGGATGGGGACGTCGACGGCGTCGCGGATCGCCTGGAACTCGCTCAGGTCCTTCATCGCCTCGGGGAAGATGGCGTCCGCGCCGGCTTCCACCAGCGCCTTTGCCCGGTCCTGGGCGGCCTGAAGACCGTCCGTGGCGCGGATGTCGGTCCGGGCCATGATCAGGAAGTTCGGGTCGCGCCTCGCGTCGGCCGCAGCGCGGATCCGCTTGGTGGCGGTCTCGAGGTCCACCACGTTCTTGCCGTCGAGGTGGCCGCAGCGCTTCGGGTTGAACTGGTCCTCGATGTGGCAGCCGGCCAGCCCCGCGTTCTCAAGTTCCTGGATGCTGCGGGCCACGTTCATCGGCTCGCCGAATCCCGTGTCGGCGTCCACGATCGAGGGCAGGTCGGTCATCCGGGCGATCTGCCCGGCCCGCGTGGCCACTTCGGTGAGCGTGGTCAGGCCAATGTCCGGCAGGCCGAGGTCGTTGGCCAGGACGGCGCCGGAAATGTAGACCCCGGCGAAGCCCTTTTCCTCGATCAGCCGGGCCGAGAGCGGGTTGAAGGCGCCCGGGAACTGCGCGATGGTGCCGGAGGCGAGGAGTTCGCGGAAACGGATCCGCTTCTGCTCCGGGGTGGTCTTCGAGTACAGCATTAGAAGAGTCCCTTCGGTGCGGCGGCGAGGTCGATCACGCCGTCGGCCGCCTGGATGTTCAGCTGGTCCAGTTCGCCGGCGGCGAGCTCGGGGAGCCGCGCGGCGGCGGCGAGGAACCGCTCGATTTCCTCGTCGGCCACAAGGCCGGCGGCGAGGGTGCGGAACTTGTTGACGTACTGCTCCCGGGCGAACGGCCGGGCGCCCAGCGGGTGGGCGTCGGCGACGGCGATCGACTCGGTGATGACGGTGCCGTCCTTGAGCGTGATGACCACGGTGCCGCCAAACGCCTTCTCGGCAATGTCCAGGGAGTGGTAGCGGCGGGTCCATTCCGGGTCCTCGACGGTGGTGACCTTGTGCCACAGCTCCACGGTGTCCGGGCGGGCGGCGCGTTCGGGGGCGTAGGAATCGACGTGGTGCCACGCGCCGTCCTGCAGGGCGACGGTGAAGATGTACGGAATGGAGTGGTCAAGGGTTTCGCGGCTGGCCGTCGGGCTGTACTTCTGCGGGTCGTTGGCGCCGGAGCCGATCACGTAGTGCGTGTGGTGGCTGGTCTTGATCAGCACGGAGTCGACGTTGGCGGGGTCCGTGACCTCGGGGTGTTCGCCGTGCAGCTTGCGGGCGAGGTCGATCCACGCCTGCGCCTGGTACTCGGCGGAGTGTTCCTTGGTGTAGGTGTCCAGGATGGCCCGCTTGGCCTCGCCGGCCTCGGGCAGCGGCACCAGGTAGGAGGCGTCCGGGCCGTCGAGCATCCAGGCGATGACGCCGTCTTCGCCCTCGTAGATCGGCACGGGGGAGGTCTGGCCGCGCATGGCGCGGTCCGCGGACTCGACGGCCATCTTGCCGGCGAACGCGGGGGCGTGCGCCTTCCAGGTGGAGATTTCGCCTTTGCGGGACTGCCGGGTGGCGGTGGTGGTGTGCAGGGCCTGGCCCACGGACTGGAAGATGGTCTCGACGTCGAGGCCCAGCAGGGTGCCGATCCCGGCGGCCGCGGAGGGGCCGAGGTGGGCCACGTGGTCGATCTTGTGCTTGTGCAGGCAGATGGCCTTGACCAGGTTCACCTGGATCTCGTAGCCGGTGGCGATCCCGCGGATCAGGTCCTGGCCGCTGGAGCCGACGTGCTGGGCCACGGCGAGGATCGGCGGAATGTTGTCGCCCGGGTGGGAGTAGTCCGCGGCGAGGAAGGTGTCGTGGTAGTCGAGCTCGCGGACCGCGACGCCGTTGGCCCAGGCGGCCCATTCGGGCGCCACGCGCTCTTCGATGCCGAAGACCTTGGAGCCCCGGCCGCCCGTGGTGGGGCCGTGGGTGAGGGCCTGGGCCCGGGCCGCGACGATCGGGGCACGGTTCAGGGAGGCGATCGCCACCGAGGCGTTGTCGATGACGCGGTTGATCACCATGTCGGTGACGTCAGCGGTGACGTCCACGGGATCCGCGGCGACCTTGGCGATCTTGTAGGCAAGCTGGTCCTCGCGGGGCAGGTTTTCCTCGCTCTTGTAAACGCGGACGTGGTGTTCCTTGACCATGGTGCTCCTTTTAGTGAGGTGTATGCGTGGCTTTGACGTGGGAAAGGCTGCGGTGCAGGTGAAGCGTGGTGGCGGCCTCGGCCAGCCGCGGATTGCCGGCGGCGATTGCCTCGGCGATCGCGGCGTGCTCGGCGGCGGCGGCGGTGAGCCGGGCGGCGTCGTCGGCGGCAAGGCGCCGGACGCGCACGAGGTGGACGCGGAGGCTGCGCATGGCCTGGACGAGGTAAGCATTGGAAATCGCGGCGTCGATAGCGGCGTCGAGCCGGCCCACCAGCTCGTAGTACTCGTGCAGGGCGGGATCCTGGCCGCCGATGAGTTCCGGGGCCCGGAGCAGCTCGCGCCGGAGCGCATCGAAGGTCGCGGGGTCACCGCGCTCTGCCGCCAGGGCGGCGGCCTTCCCCTCGAGGGTCTCGCGCAGTTCGAACAGTTCATCGATGTCGTCAAGGGAAATATCGGTCACGACGACGCCGCGGCCGCCCGCCGTCGTCGTCAGCCCCTCGGCGGTGAGCCGGCTCAGGGCCTCCCGCAGCGGAGTGCGCGAGATGCCAAGACGCTCTGACTGTTCAACCTCTGCCAGGACCGTTCCGGGCAGGAGACGCCACTCGATGATGTCGTCGCGCAGGGCCGCATAGGCCTTGTCGCTGGCGCGCATCCTGCCTCCTTCGGTGCTGGCTCTGTGGTGGTGACCAGAAACCAGTGTATACACGCAAGGCCACTTTGCCCAGCGTTTGGCCGTGGAGGTGCATAAATCGGCGTCCTCTGTATACATAACCCTTGTATTGCAGATGTTCACCGGTCTACCATGGGCTGCATCACACCGTCGTGGACAGGATGCATGTCATGGTCAGCAAGAGCTACCGGCCCGCTTATGAACGTAGCCTGGAACAGCCCGAGGAGTTTTGGCTGGATGCCGCGCGGGGGATTTCGTGGTCAGCCGAGCCGCGCCAGGCCCTGGATGCCAGCCGGGCACCGCTGTACGACTGGTTTCCCGACGGCGTCCTGAACACGTGCTACAACGCCCTTGACCGGCACGTGGCCCAGGGCAGGGGCGCCCAGGACGCCCTGATTTACGACTCCGCCATGCTCGGTACGCAGCAGCGCTACAGCTACGCGGAACTGACGGAGCTCGTGGCACGGTTCGCCGGTGTGCTCCGCCGCAGCGGGGTGGGCCGGGGCGACCGCGTGGTGATCTACATGCCGATGATTCCAGAGGCCGCGATCGCGATGCTGGCCACCGCCCGGCTCGGCGCCGTGCACTCCGTGGTCTTCGGCGGATTTGCGCCCAAGGAGCTCGCCGCCCGCATCCGGGACGCAGCCCCTACCGCGGTGGTGACGGCGTCCGGCGGCATCGAGCCGTCGCGCCGGATTGAATACCTGCCCGCCGTCGCCGAGGCCCTCGGCATCGCGGGCGCCCCGGACACCCCGGTGCTGGTCAAGGCCAGGGAGGGCTTCGCCTCGTCCGTGGCCGCCATGGTGGCCGAACATCCCGGGTGGCTCGACTGGGACACCGAAATGGCTTCCGCCGAGCCCGCCGCGCCGGTGGACGTCAAGGCGACGGATCCGCTCTACATCCTCTACACCTCGGGCACCACCGGCTCGCCGAAGGGCGTTGTGCGGGACAACGGCGGCCATGCCGTGGCAATGAAATGGACCATGGAAAACATCTACGACGTCGCACCCGGCGACGTCATGTGGACTGCCTCGGACGTCGGCTGGGTGGTGGGCCACTCCTACATCGTGTACGGGCCGCTGCTGGCCGGCGCCACCACGGTGCTGTACGAAGGAAAACCCGTCGGGACCCCGGACGCCGGCGCGTTCTGGCGGGTGATCCAGGACCACAAGGTCAACGTGCTGTTCACGGCGCCCACCGCGCTGCGCGCCATCCGCAAGGCCGACCCCGAGGCGCAGCTGCTCGAAAAGTACGACATTTCCAGCCTGCGCACCCTGTTCGCGGCCGGCGAGCGGCTGGACACCGACACCTTCCACTGGGCCTCCCGGGTCCTTGGCGTTCCGGTGGTGGACCATTGGTGGCAGACCGAGACGGGCTGGGCCATTTGCGCCAATCCCCGCGGCCTCGACGGGCTGCCGATCAAGGCAGGCTCGCCCAGCGTCCCGATGCCCGGCTTCAGGCTCACCATCGTCGACGGCGCTGGCGAGGACGTCGAGGCCGGCACCGAGGGCAACATCGTCCTGGGCCTGCCGTTGCCGCCCGGCACCCTGACAACGCTCTGGCGCAACGACGACCGCTACATTTCCTCCTACCTCCAGGCGTTTGAGGGCTACTACGCCACCGGCGACTCCGGCTACCGGGACGAGGACGGCTACGTCTTCGTCATGGGCCGCACCGATGACATCATCAACGTCGCCGGCCACAGGCTCTCCACCGGCGCCATGGAGCAGGTGATCGGCCAGCACCCGGCCGTTGCCGAATGCGCCGTGATCGGCCTCGCGGACCCGCTCAAGGGCCAGCGGCCCAGCGGCTACGTGGTCCTCAAGTCCGGGGTGGACGTGCCCGAGGACATCCTGGTCAAGGACCTGATCGCCCTGGTCCGGCGCGACATCGGGGCCGTCGCCGACTTCAAGCACGTCACCGTGGTGGACGCCCTGCCCAAGACCCGGTCCGGCAAGATCCTGCGCAAGACCATGCGCCAGATCGCCGACGGGGAGAACTACGTGGTGCCGTCCACGATCGAGGACGCCGGCGTGATTGACCGGCTCATCGGCACCCTGCGCCCCGGCGCGTCCACGACGCCCTAGTTACGACGGCGGCCGGTTCCAGCGGTATTCGTTCTCGGGCCGGCCGGGGGTGCCGTAGCGCGCGGCGCGGGTGACTGTTCCGCCGTCGGCGAGGTACTCGAGGTAGCGCCGGGCGGTGACCCGGGACATGCCAAGCGACTCCATGACCTCGCTGGCTGACACCGCCCCGGCCTGCCTC